>Ga0194048_10001295_pt1 | contig 12392 bp, 15 predicted proteins | sample JunL225m_MetaG_FD_161685 | JGI IMG/M metagenome (GOLD analysis project Ga0194048, IMG submission 161685) | Anoxic zone freshwater microbial communities from boreal shield lake in IISD Experimental Lakes Area, Ontario, Canada - Jun2016-L222-5m | ecosystem: Environmental > Aquatic > Freshwater >...
TATCGCCGCAGACCGTCACCCGGTGGCCGAAACGGCGCTGCGGGAAGTAATCCCACATCGCCTGATGCTGCACCGCGCGGTTGTCCCAGAATGCAACGGAGTTCGGCTGCCACTTGAACCGGCACACGAATTTCGGCTGCTCGGCATGATCGAACAGCATATTCAGCACGGCGTCGCTTTCCTTGGGGGATAGCTGCACGATCCGCGTCGTGAAGCCGCGATTGACGAACAGCGCCTTCCGCCCCGTCCCCGGATGCGTGCGCACAACAGGGTGCTCGGCTTCCGGAAATTTCTGATCCGGAGCCGGCTCGCGATACTGGTGATTCGCCGATTTACGGCTCTCATGCATCGCGGTGCAGGTTTCCAAGAAAGCTTGCATGGCCGGGGACAGCGCGTCGTAGGCGGCATACTGATTGGCGAACATCGTGTCGCCGCCGCCATTTTCGGGCACTTCCTTGATATGCAAGATCGATCCCATCGGCGGCTCGACGTCGCACGACACGTCGGAGTGCCAGACCTCCCCCGCCACCCGCTTGGACGCAGGGCCGGCCTCGATCGTCAGAATCTCGGGGTGCTCGGGGTACCGCTTCCCGGCGTTGGGATGCACATGCAGCTTGCCGAAACGAGCGCCGAACGCCTTATGCTGGTCGATCGTCAGATCTTGGTCGCGGAAGAAAATAACGCAATGATCGAGAAGCGCTTGGTGCACCGCGTCGAATTCTCGATTGGTCAACTCCCCCGCGAGATCGACGCCGGAGATTTCCGCGCCGATGGTCGGGGTGAGTGTACGGATTTCGATACCCATCGCTGCTTCCTCCGCTACCGCTATTGTTTGTCGCTCGGCAGCTTAGGGAAAAGCCCAGGGAATACAAATCGGCGCTCGTGCCAACCGCCCATCCAAAACCGTCCTTGACAATTTTAACATTAATTGTTAATTCACCAATCATGGACACAACGGCGCAGCATCCCGCACGCACCGATACCCGGCCTCCCCAACCGGAGGACCGGTCCAGCACCGCCATACCCACCTGCATCGCCACGATCCTCAGCGTCGTCCGAACCCTGCTCGGCTACGGAAAACACCTCGATCGGACCCTCCCCGACTGCGCCGAGCACCGGCATTTCCCCAGCATCGCCGTCGGTTTCGGGACGCACGACCTGCGCCGCATTCTCGGTCATGTGCAGCGCGGCATTCTGCGCGCGATGATGCTGGAGCGGTTTTTACTCGCCCGCGCCGCGCAAGGCCGCGATATCGCGCCCACGCCGCCCCCCGGCCCCGCCGAACCCGAGGATATCGAGGCGCTGGACATGAAACTCCGCGCCCCCGCCCAATCGCGGAAACCCTCGGTCGGCCGCACCCCGCGCGTCGATCCCGACGACCCCATGCATTTCAACATGCCCACGTTGAAAGAACTCGAAGCCCAGGTCCGCAGCCGCCCCATCGGCCGCACCATCGCCGAGATCTGCATGGACCTCGGTATCGCCGCCAATATGTGCGACGGCGCGATGTGGAACGAGCTTTACGCGGCAATGGCGCATTTCGGGGGCAGCTTCGAGACGTTCTTCACCGTGCAAGAACGCCGACGGAAGGCATTCAAGAAAGAGCGCGAACGGCGGACCGACAACCGAGGCTACGACTGGCAGGATCGTCCAAAAGACGCGATCCGAGAAATGCTCGGTTACCTGCTCGGTGAATCGCCCCCGCGCGGTCCGCCGGAACCGGAGCCACTCGTCGCATAGCCGTCGCGGCCGCGCCCCTCGCGCGCCGCCCCGTTGGCGCGTACGCGCGTCGGGTAAGGCACCGACCGATGCTACCTATAAGCCCCCACCAGACGATACTAACGCCGCCATTCGGAGAGGGTACCAAGCGTTATATTCTATCGCTAAGTGCTGTCCTGCTGCCTTTGCCGCACATCTTTAGCGTTGTTAGCCGCGTAAGATCGGGATATATATCCGGATATAGAAAGGAGTGCATCATGGGCAATATCGCGCAGAAAAGAGCGATCCAGAATTACCGTGCGCGTCTGACGCAACGCGGCTTCACGCGCTTCGAGATCAAGGCGCTGGAAACCGACCGCGACCTGATTCGCTCCCTCGCCCGGCGTCTCGCCGAGGAAGGGCCGGAAGCGGAGCAGGTGCGGGCAGCGGTGAAGACAGTCGTAGCGGGCGCCTCCTCCAAACCAAGCGGCATCCTGTCCGCGCTCCGGCGCTCGCCGCTCATTGGCGCCGATCTCGACCTTTCCCGCGTACGGGAAGACGGGCGCAAGGTCGATCTGTGACCCGCTATATCCTCGATACCAACATCATCAGCAATGTCGTCAAGCCGCAGCCGTCGGAGTCACTGCTGGCATGGTGGGCAGCGCAACGGGACGACCATCTGTTCATCGCCTCCCTGACGGTTGCAGAAATCAGGCGGGGTATTCTCGAAAAACCACGCGGCAAGAAGCGCGATGCGCTCGACACCTGGTTTGCCGGGCCGGAAGGACCGCAAGCTCTGTTCGCAGGACGTGTCCTGCCGTTCGATGACAAGGCCGCGCCGATCTGGGCGCGACTGATGGCAGAAGGCAAAGCCGCAGGTCGTCCGCGCAGTGGACTAGACATGATCGTCGCCGCCGTGGCTGGCGCCAATGACTGCGTGGTCGTGACCGATAACGAAAAGGACTTCGCCGACCTTCAGTTCATCAACCCTCTTCGAGAGCCGCGATGAAGCGGCGAAAGAGCGAGAAATTCGCGGGAGGGCGGCATGGTCGAAAAGCGATATGAATGGAATGCTCGGTTACCTGCTCGGTGAATCGCCCACGCGGGGTCCGCCGGAATCAGTGCCACTCGTCGCATAGCCGTGGCGGCCGCGCCCCTAGCGCGCCGCCCGGTTCGCGCGTACGCGCGTTGAGTAAGGCACCGAAACCTGCCTAATGCTGCATGCCCCAGCGCCGCACCGTCTTATTCTCGATCGTGCGGAAAATCACGTTTTCCACCAGCAATCCGATCACGATGATCGTCAGCAGGCCGGCGAACACCTCGGGGATGTCGAGTTGGTTCTTGCTTTCGAAGATATACCAGCCCAGCCCGCCTTTGCCGGACGCGACGCCGAACACCAACTCTGCCGCAATCAAGGTGCGCCACGCAAAGGCCCAACCGATTTTCAGACCGGCCAAGATGGACGGGAACGCGGCCGGGATCAGGATTTTCAGCACCAGCCCCAAACCGCCAAGCCCGTAATTCCGCCCAACCATGCGCAAGGTCGGGGACACCGCGCGGAATCCGGCATGCGTGTTCAGCGCCAATGGCCACAGCACGGAATGCACCATCACGAAAACCAAGCTGCCGATGCCCAGGCCGAACCAAATCAGCGCCAACGGGAGCAGCGCTATCGCCGGCAGCGGACTGAACATCGCCGTCACAGTTTCGAGGAAATCGGTGCCGATCTGCGTCGTGATCGCGAGAATGGTCAGCACAGCCGCCAAAAACACGCCCACCGAGAACCCAATCAGCAGCACATTCACCGATGTATGCGCTCGGTCGATCAGCACGCCGGACTTCAACCCGCCCCAAAGGGCCGTCACCGTATCGCTAAACGTCGGCACCAACAGCGGATTATCGAGGTGACGGCCGTACGCCTCCCACACGATGGCGATCAGCACCAGGATGACGCATTTGCGTAGCCAGACCTGATTGAACAGTTGCTCGAAAACGGTCAGCTCTTTCTGGACGACGCCGAACTCCTCGGAACCGCTGAGTTCCCGGACGATTTCCGGGCGCAAGGCCGCGTCAGACATGTTCGTCCTCCTCCACTTTGTCGGCGAACAGCATATCGTGAATGCGCGCCTCCAGTGCCGCCGCCTGTGCGGGATCGCCGTCGCGCGGCACGCTGTTCATTTCCGCTTTCACCTGCCCCGGATGCGGCGACAGCAGCAGGATGCGATTGCCGATCTTCACCGCCTCGGCAATCGAGTGGGTGACGAACAGCACGGTAAACTTGGTCTCGTCCCAGAGTTGGAGCAGTTCGTCCTGCATGCGCTGACGGGTCAAGGCGTCGAGCGCGGCGAAGGGTTCGTCCATCAACAGGATGTCGGGTTCCATCGCCATCCCGCGCGCGATCGCCACGCGCTGCTTCATGCCGCCCGACAATGTATGGGGGTAGGCATCGGCGAAGCGGGTCAGATGCACTTTATCGATGTATTGCATCGCCTTCTCGTCGGCCGCCTTGCCGCGCAGCTTGCCGGAGGTTTCAAGCGCGAACATCACGTTTTGCCGCACGGTTTTCCACGGCAGGAGTTGATCGAACTCCTGGAACACCATCATCCGATCCGGGCCGGGGCGGGTAATTTTCGCACCCTTAAGGTGAATTTCGCCCTCGACCGGCGCCATATAACCGCCTACCGCTTTCAAAAGCGTGGATTTCCCGCAGCCGGAGGGACCAAGCAGCACGAACCGATCGGATCGCTGCACGGAGAAATCGACGCGATAAGTCGCAGTGACGAGGTGATCCCGCGTTTTGTACTGCAATGTGACGCCGCGCACGTCGAGCAGCGGCTGCGGCAAGGTCTGATCCAACTTCATCCCCATTTATTCGGTGGCTGGCTCGCCGACAGGCGCTTCCTGATCCACCTTAACCGCTGGACGCCCGACTAGCCAACCGGCAGCCTGCTCGGCGCGCGACAACGCGGAATCGAGCGCGGCCATCGTCACGGTCAGATCCTCGGTCTCGTCCTTTTCCCAGGCTCGCACGGCCCAGAGCCAGACGGCGATCAGACCTTTCACATGCAATTCGCCGGCCAGCCCGGTCGCCGAATCGCCGGCGGCTTGCAACATCCAGCGCATGCTGCGGCGAGTGGCGCAGGCCAGCAGCACAGCCGTACACGGATCGAACGGCAACGCGCGCAGGACCGCCAGAATGCCCGAACGCTGCGCTTGCAACGCGTCGAAACGGCGCATCAGCAGGTCGAACAGCCGATCGCGCACGGGGCCTTCGTCGGGGGCGTCTTCCAGCGTCAACTCGTCGGCCATGCGGCCGAAACCCAGCAAAATCGCGGCTTTGTTTGGGAACCGCACCCGAGCCTGCGACAAAGGCAGGCCGGCGGCACGGGCGGCGGCGGGGACGGTAACCGAACGCCAACCATCGGTCCCTGCCAGAGTCAGGGCGGACGCGATCAGGGCGGTGTCGAAGTCGGTGTCGTCCATCGTCAACCCGCGAGTTCGCGGGACCGTCGTGTCGCGGCGGCAATCGCCTCGCTCATAGCGGCGGGCCAAGCGGGTTCGGCCATCAGCACGCGCAGCGCCTCGGCCGTGGTACCGCCGGGGCTGGTGACGGCGACGCGCAAAGCGGATGCGTCGTCCGAGCTAGCAGCGAGCAGCGCGCCGGAACCGGACACGGTCTGCCGAGCCAGCAAACGTGCGAGATCGGCGGGAATCCCCTGTTCGATCGCCGCCTTTTCCATCAACTCGGCCAACAGAAAGACGTACGCCGGGCCGGAGCCGGACACGGCGGTGACGGGATCGAGTAAGCCTTCGTCGTCGACCCAAGCCACTTTGCCGATCGCCTGCAACAACCGATCGCACAGAGCACGCTGATCGGCGGATACCAGCGGACTGGGCCACGCGACGGTCACGCCCTGGCGCACGGCGGCGGGGGTATTGGGCATAGCACGCACGATAGCGGCGGAATCCCCGATCAGCGACCGGATACCCGCGACGGTACGCCCGGCCATAATGGACAAAAACACCGTCTTCCCGGCGAAACGGGCATAGGCCGGCAGGGTCTCGGCGGCGGCTTGCGGCTTAACCGCCAGCACCACTGCGGCCGGGGCGAACCCGGCGGGGATCGCGGCGGCATCGACGACCACGGTCATATCCGTCCCGGCGAACCCGGCCGCTTGCGGCGCCGGATCGACCGCATAAGACGATGTCAGCCCTTGTTCGCGCCAGCCGGATAGCATCGCGCTGCCCATCCGGCCGCATCCGACCAGAAGAATCGCCGGGATCTGTTCCATGTCTAAGCCTCGCCCACGCACTCCAGCATCGCGGCCTGCAATGCCTCCGTGGGGGTTTTGCCACCCCAGAGCACGAACTGGAAGGCGGGGAAGAATCGCTCGCATTCGGTAATGGCGATATCGATCATATCTTCCAGGCTTTCCGACGAAGCACCGCGCGCCCCGCGCAGCAAAACGGCGTGGCGAAAGGACGGCATCCCATCTTCGGCTTCCATGCCGAAATGCCCGATCCACAGGCGTTCGTTGGCCAGCGCCAGAAGTTCGTACAACGCGGTGCGCTGACGCGGCGGCACTTTCAGGTCGAAGGTGCAGGTGAAATGCATGGCGCTGATTTCGTGCGACCAATTGAAATACAGCCCGTAATCGCACCATTTTCCTGGCGCTTCCGCCGCCAGTTCCGAATCGCCGCGGCGATCGAAGACCCAGTCGTTGGCGGTGACGATTCGCTCCATCGCATCGAGGGGATTGGCCGCTTGGGCCTGTGTGGTGCTCAGGGACGCTGACATCCGAGGTCTCCCGCCGGTTGGAGGCCGAGTGAGGCAATTCGCCCCGAGCGTTCATGAATCCGAAATATGGTGGATTCCCTCGGGGTTAGCCACGACCGGTAGCGTATAGATTCGATTCGCGCCGGGGCAAGAGTGCACTGCATGCTCATTTTTTTACGCGCGATCCAGCTTCGAGCGCGGCCAGTCTTGCTTCCAGGTCCGCGACTTTCGCCTCCGCCGCTTCCTGCCCCGCACGGGCATTCGCGGCCATCTCTGCGATCGCATCCAACTCGTCGCGGCGAACCAGGTCCAATTTGCGGATAGTTTCGTCGATGCGGGCGCGCACCATCGCCTCGGCCTCTTCGCGCAATCCGGCCAATGCCGAGATCGCACCGCCCGCCACGCCGGCAAGATCGTCGAAAATGCGAAGGCGGTCGGACATCGTGCAAGCTCCTGTTGGTGGGACGGCGCGGCGCCTCTATAACCCGTTCCCATGATCCTGGTCACTGGCGGCGCCGGTTTTATCGGCTCCAATCTTCAAGCCGCTCTCGCTCGCCGAGGGCATGAAACAATCGTCGTCGATATCCTCGGGAGCGAGGGTAAATGGCGCAATTTGGCCAAGCACCCGCCGTCGCGGATCGTGCCGCCGGCAGAGTTGCGCGCATTTCTGGCCAGCAACCCGCCGCTAGAGATGGTGTATCACCTCGGCGCAGTCAGCGAGACAACCGCCATCGACGGCGACCACACCTGGGCCACCAACGTGGAACTCAGCCGTTATCTTTGGGATTGGTGTTCGGATCGCGGCGTACGCTTCGTCTACGCGTCCTCGGCCGCGACCTATGGCGACGGCGCGCAAGGCTTCGACGACGACCCATCGCTGAAGGCGCTGGAACGGCTGCGGCCGCTGAACTTATACGGCTGGACCAAGCACGCCTTCGATCTGTTGGTGACCCGCAGCCTGTCGCAAGCTCGGGAACGCCCGCCGCAATGGGCCGGCCTGAAATTCTTCAACGTCTACGGCCCGAACGAGTACCACAAAGGCAAGATGATCTCGGTCGTGAAGGTCAAGCATGACGAGGTCGCCGCAGGCGCCCCCGCCCGCTTGTTCAAATCCGACCGGCCGGGATTGGCCGACGGGCAGCAATCGCGCGATTTCATCTGGATTGGCGACATCGTCGATACGTTGCTGTGGTTACTGGAAACCCCGGCCGCAAACGGGTTGTTCAACCTGGGCACCGGGCACGCACGCACCTACCTCGATCTGGCGCACGCCGTTTGCGACGCCGCCGGGCGGGAACGCCGGGTCGAGTTCATCGACATGCCCGCCAGCCTGCGCGGCCAATACCAGTCCTTCACCCAAGCGCCGATGGATCGACTGCGCGCCGCCGGCTACACTGGCCAATTCACGCCGCTAGAGGAAGGCATCCGCCGCTACGTGCAAGATAGCCTGACCACGCCCGACCCCTTCGTATGATCCCGGTCCTACTTTTCCCTCAGATCGACCCGGTCATCGTCCAGATCGGGCCATTCGGCATCCGCTGGTACGCAATGGCCTACATCGCCGGGCTGGTACTCGGTTGGCGCCTGATGCGGCGGCTAGTGACAATGCCGCCCGCCGTCGCCAACCCGTTGCAGGTAGACGATTTCCTGACTTGGGCAACCCTGGGCACCGTGCTCGGCGGGCGCCTCGGCTATGTACTGTTCTATCAGCCAAGCGCGTTTTTGGCCGAACCGGTCCGCATCTTCCAGGTATGGACCGGAGGCATGAGCTTCCATGGCGGCATGATCGGCGTCGTCCTCGCCACGATCTGGTTCTGCCGCCGCAACACCATTCCCCTGCTCGGTTTCGCCGATCGCATCGCCGTGGTTGCCCCGATCGGCCTGTGCTTCGGACGCATCGCCAATTTTATCAACGGCGAACTCTGGGGCCGGGAAGCGCCCGACCTCCCCTGGGCCATGGTATTTCCCTATGGCGGCCCAATGCCACGGCACCCAAGCCAATTGTACCAGGCGTTCCTGGAGGGCGCACTGCTATTCGCGGTGGTATTCCTCCTGTCCCGTCGCGACTCGGTCCGCGCCCATCCCGGTATACTGACCGGTGTGTTCCTGACCGGCTACGCCTTGGCGCGCATCGTCGGCGAGTTCTTCCGCGAACCCGACTCATTCCTGGGCTTCCTGTTCGCCGGGGCGACGATGGGGCAATTGCTGTCGATTCCCATGCTTCTGGCCGGCATCTGGCTCATTCGGCGGCGATGACCGAGCGTCTGGATGCCTTCATGGCTCGGGCCAATGCTGCGTACTACGCGACCCACAATCCATTCGCCGACTTCACCACCTCACCGGAAATCAGTCAGGTCTTCGGAGAAATCCTCGGGCTGTGGGCTGCGGTGACATGGCAATTGCTCGGGTCGCCAGCCCCGATCGTCCTGGCCGAAGCCGGGCCGGGCCGCGGCACGCTGATGGCCGACGCGCTGCGGGCGGTGTCCCGCGCAATGCCGGAATTCCGCGCGGCGCTGCGGGTGCATTTCGTCGAGATATCCCCGAGGTTGCGCCAGGAACAAGCCCGACGCGTCCCGGACGCACTGTGGCACGACAGACTATCCGACGTGCCGGACGGCCCGATGATCCTCCTGGCGAACGAATTCCTCGACGCCCTGCCCATCCGCCAGTTTGTACGGCGCGGGAACGCGTGGATGGAGCGGTTTGTCGCAAATGGCCAGTTCGAGGAACGACCAAGCCAAGACATCGCAACCGTTCTGCCGGACTGCGCCATCGTCGAACGCTGCGAACCCGCGCTCGAAATCGTCGGCGCCCTGGCGGCCCGCTTCGTCCGCCAATCCGGCGCCGCCTTGTTTCTGGACTACGGCCCAGAGCATTCGGGGCACGGCGACAGCCTGCAAGCGCTGGCCGGTGGCAAACCCGCCGATCCGCTCGGCCTGCCAGGTACCGCCGACCTGACCGCCCATGTCGATTTCGCCGCGCTCGCTGCCGCCGCGCGTACAGCCGGCGCCTCGGTCCACGGGCCCGCAGCGCAGGGGTTATTTTTGGCGGAACTCGGGTTATTCCAGCGTACCAACCGACTGGCACGCAGCCTCCCGCCCGCGCAAGCGGCAGCGGCCATGGATGCAGCGCGGCGGTTGGGCGAGCCGAACCGGATGGGGCGCTTGTTCAAAGCTTTGGCTATCGCGAGCTCGGGTTGCCCGGCGCTGCCCGGGTTCGGTGAATGAGCATATATTCCTTGACGCGTAATTTCCAACCGGGTAACGCCGATCTATGAACCCTTTCTCACCCAACGGCGCCGCCCGAACCCGCTTTTCGCCGATCCAACGGGCAGCTTCGCAACCACGGTTGTGGGCAATCGGATAAAGGCCAAGCGCGCGCGATTGCGCGGACGACGATTGCATCCGGCCTTGCACCGGTTCGGTCGAAGATGGAAGAATACCCAGCGTAAACTGCCATGAGCTATAAGCCCCCCCGTCGCCCGCAATTCTTCTACACAACGGCGCCGTTGCCCTGCCCTTATGTGGCTGGCCGGACCGAGCGGAAAGTCGTGACCGAAATCGTTGGGCCCGAGGCGGACGCATTGCACGACCGGTTGTCGCGCGCCGGATTCCGACGGTCCCACAACATCGCCTATGCTCCGGTCTGCCCCAACTGTCGGGCTTGCGTGCCGATCCGCATCCCCGTGCGCGACTTCCAGCCGGATCGCACCCTGCGCAAAATTGCCCGCGCCAACACCGATCTGGAGACTTTCATCGTCCCAGCCCGCGCCACGGCGGAGCAGTTTCAATTGTTCCAACGCTACCAGCGGGCGCGGCACGGCGACGGCGACATGGCGACCATGGGGTATTACGACTACCGCGCGATGGTCGAGGATACGCCCATCCTCACCACCATCGTAGAATTTCGCGACAGCCAAGAAGGCTTGGTGGGCGCCTGTCTGGTGGACCAACTCGCGGACGGTCTGTCCGCCGTCTACAGCTACTTCGCTCCGGGATTGGACCGGCGGTCGCTGGGCACCTACGCGGTGCTATGGCTGATCGAACATGCCAAGCAGCTCGGCTTACCCTACGTCTACCTCGGCTATTGGGTACCGGAGAGCCGGAAAATGGCGTACAAATCGCGCTTCAAACCCAGCGAAGTACTGATGCACGGGACATGGCGCATGCTGACCGAGGCGGATCGCGTGCCGCTGGAAGATGAACCGCTCGTGCCGGAAACGGCGTCGTGAGCGGCGATCCCGATTGGTTGGTCTGGGCGCGGGAAATTCAAGCGACGGCACAAACCGGCCTCGCATTCACCAAAGACCCCTACGACACCGAGCGGTATCACGCGCTGCGCGATCTGTCGGTGCGGATTATGGCCGAGCATACCGGAGTGAATTCGGCGGTCGTCGCCGATCTCTTTGCCTCGGACGTAGGGTATGCCACGCCGAAGTTGGGGGTGCGTGGCGCGGTGTTCGACCCCGACGGCCGCATATTGCTGGTGCGGGAGGCGATCGACGACGGCCGCTGGACCTTGCCCGGCGGTTGGGCCGAGGTGAACCAAACGCCCGCCGAATCCGTGGTGCGAGAAGTGTTCGAGGAATCCGGTTACAGAGTCCGCGCGACGAAGCTGGCCGCAGTTTGGGACCGTGCCCGCCAGGGACATCCGGCGGGATCGGCATCGGTGGTAAAACTGGCGTTCGTTTGCTCGCTGGAGGGCGGTTCGCCCACCACCAGCCTTGAAACCAGCGGCTGCGGCTGGTTTGCCGAGACCGAAATTCCCACGGATCTATCGATCCGCCGCACCTTGCCCCATCAAATCGCGCGCATGTTCGACCATTGGCGCGATCCGTCTTTACCCACCGATTTCGAATAGGTTTTGCCATCATGGACCGCATCCGCATCACCGCCGGCCCCTTCGTCTTCGGCGCCCGTTTCGAAGACGCCAACGCCCCTTATAGCTGCGCCGCCTTTCGGCAGTTGCTACCGTATCGCCAACGCATCATCCACGTCCGCTGGAGCGGCGAGGCTTGCTGGATTCCGCTCGGCGACCAGGACTTCGGGTTGGGTTTCGAGAATGCCACCAGCTACCCCGCGCCGGGGCAGATATTGCTGTATCCCGGTGGGATCAGCGAGACCGAGATTCTGCTGGGCTATGGCGCCTGCCAATTCGCGAGCAAAGCCGGGCAACTGGCCGGCAACCATTTTCTGACGATCGACGAAGGGTTGGAAAACCTCACGCCGCTTGGGAAAATGGTACTGTGGCAGGGTGCGCAGGATATCGAATTCGCCGCCGCGTGAAGGCGCTGCGATTTTAGTTGCGCCGAGCCGAAGGATTCTGTCAGCCTCCCGTCCGTAACCCCCGAATAACGGGGGAAGAACGACGGGAGGAATGAATGGAAGCCGACCTCGAGAAGCAGACCATGCGCAAAATCTATATGCGCTTGTTGCCGTTTGCCTTCATCGCCTACAGCCTGTGCTACGTCGACCGCATCAACGCCACCTTCGCCGGCCTGACCATGCGCGGCGATTTGCAGATGTCGGCCAGCGCCTACGGCTTCGCCGTCGGCACGTTTTACTGGGGCTATTTCATCTTTGAAGTTCCCAGCAACATAGTCATGGAAAAGGTCGGCGCGCGGCTATGGATCGCGCGGATCATGATTACCTGGGGCATCCTGGCCGGGGTTACCGCTTTCGCCACCGGCGAGGTCAGCTTCGCCGTAATTCGTTTCTTATTAGGATCGGCTGAGGCCGGTTTCTTCCCAGGCATGATCCTCTATTTCACCTACTGGTTCCCGGCCAAACACCATGCCCGCATCGTATCGGGCATTCTCGCCGGGTTCGTGATCGCAGTCGCCGGCGGTGCCCCGATTTCCACCGCATTGCTAAGCCTAGAAGACATGTTCGGCCTGCACGGCTGGCAGATCATGTAT
>Ga0194048_10001297_pt1 | contig 12378 bp, 9 predicted proteins | sample JunL225m_MetaG_FD_161685 | JGI IMG/M metagenome (GOLD analysis project Ga0194048, IMG submission 161685) | Anoxic zone freshwater microbial communities from boreal shield lake in IISD Experimental Lakes Area, Ontario, Canada - Jun2016-L222-5m | ecosystem: Environmental > Aquatic > Freshwater >...
GTCCATGGTGTATTGACCACCGAACTTCGCGGTTAGTATTGAATTGATTGTAGCAGTCTGTTTATCCAGAAGAGCTTGTGATTTTGTCTGGAGGATCTTAACGATATTACTGTCTGCCGGTATCTGCCCAAGAGCAGGTATCGTTTGAGTCCCGAATAAAAATGATTTCCACAATATCAACACGTAAACCATCGAAGGCCAGATAGTCTGTATATCCGACCATATTGCTCGATCATCTGCATTGTTTTTAAGATAACTTATGACGAATAGCGCTTCTCTCAGTTCTCTATATTGTAAAAGAGTCATTTCATCGGTCGTCATAACTCGCACGAACTCCTGCTCGATACCCGGGCTTGAAAGCTCTCCGGCAAGTTTTGAACGCTGAATTGCGTTGAGCCCAGTTCCTTTGAAACCTGCTTCGCTGAGTGCACCACTGATAAGTCCCGTCATAACTCGGTGTATATCTCGGGCATACAGCTCTATCACTGGAGTCAGATCACTGCTGTTGATTCTATAAAGACTTACAGTATTTCCAACACTTGGAGTCGTCTTCGGAATTACACGAATGTTCGGTCTGGAAATATCTGGATCCATAGCGACATATTCCCGAATTTTCATGACCGACATTGCTAAAAATTGGGTGTATGTGTAACCTAACTTGTTTGCTTGCTGCGTGATTTCAGAGCAGATGGTATAAATCTTGTCACTCTGTCCATCCACCCATTGCTTTTTGGTTTTCCCTTGATTGGGTATTTGTTTTTGAATCCAATTCCACAACTTCTCGCCGCCTCCGTAATTCTTTGTTTCCAATATCGCAAACAGCATCTGTTTTATGAATTGCAGGTTAATACCGAACTTTTTGTTCTCGTCGATCACAATAAAGTGCGTGTTTGATTTGACTTGATTACATATTTCGTGTGCCCAACGATATTCTCGCTTCAGCTCCTTCTTGTAGAGATCACCTCTATTCTTACCTGTCTTATCTGCTTCGTCTTTTAAGCCTTCGTAAATTCCGGCAGAGTAAAGCCCTGTGAAACACAGAGCCTGCATGACTGGAAATACGTGCTCGCATTCTGGGGCAAATTTAAACCCATAACTTTCTCCGCCACGGATGGGCGTATCGCAAATCCAGCACATACTCTCCTGATTCTCAGGCCCTACGGTATTATTACATTGGGTCACTGGGGTGCTAGGTTCAAAAAAATCACGAAGAGCTCCCTTACGGACTTTCGTCGGAGCTTTACGTATCTTCTTTGGCGTCTTTCCTGTACCTTCTGCAGCTTCTTCGTCAGCAATACTTTTATTGACAACTTTGTCGTATAAGCGAGTGTATGTGTCTTCATCAAGACACTTTTTAATGGATTCCGTCAGTTCTCCAAACACGATAGATTGGTTTCTTTCGGCCTCTGCAATAGTCTGCGGATCGTTTGCATCTGGAACATACCCGAACTCTCGCATGTTCACCGGAAGCAGAATGTCTTTGCTGGGGTTTGGGGCAGCTCCTTCGGCAATATCTATGATGGAGTATGTGGTGGTTTCAGCCACTAGATTCGGTAGAGTCGCAGGGTTATAAACTGCAGCACCTGGAGGTGCGAATAATTCTTCTGGGGGAACGACGGGTTCCTCTCTAGGCCTTTTTGCACCACCTTCAAGGTCCATTACTTGTATTGCGTATTTTATTCAGGAGCCACGCGCGTGAACGCAAACTCTGTAGCAACAAGCGCCTTGATCTTCTTGTCCACGATTGTGTTATAACACTCATCTGCATTGGGAGTGCGCGTACTCTCAAAATACTCCTTGAGATGCGTCTGGAGGTCCTTCTTGGAAAGCGTCCATCCCTTACTCCACTGATTCGGTCGCTGAATCTTGATGACGGATCCATCGTCGGACAAGCGAACCTCGTTGAAACTATGGAACTGCTGGTCACGAAGAATCTCTGCCATTTCTACTTCAAGAACCTTGCGATCATTGCGGAGAGTATGGATTTCGGCGTTGAGTGACTGAATGCGGTTATCAACATCCCGGTATGTCTCAAGGCGTGACTTCAGGCGAGCAAGCATCTTACGGTATGCTTCCGATCTATCTGTAAACTTAAATCCGTTTTCATAACAAGGATGTTTGTCGACGATAAAGAAGTCGATACACTTAGAGAAGCATATAACAAAGAGCATCCTGGAGAACCGCCCATACCTCCAGGCAATATAGGAGCGACATGGAATGTCCTCCGCAAGCGTCTCCAGTCCAAATGTAAAGATGGCGCAGCAGAATGCGTTGTGTCATCACTACTCACAAAACCCAAAGCCCCTGCATCCTGGAAAGAGAATCCAACGGAATGGTTATCTACGATTGAAATTGACAAGATCGAGAAGAGTTACACGAAGTTGTTCGCGAGCTATAATTACGTTGGTGCGTTCCCCATAGATTTTGGCGCAAAGTCCGAGACTGGGTCGTGTTTAGTCAGTGCTCTGTGTTCCATGGATATCCGTAAACTTGCGGCAAAAGGCAAGACCCAAATTGGCATTATTTTCAACACGGATGTGAGTACGGGTCCAGGCAAGCATTGGGTTGCGGTCTTTTGCGATGTGAGTCCAGATTTGGAGTATCCTCGCATGACATACTTTGATTCGTACGGCCATTATCCTGAGAAGCAGATTCAGCAATTAATGAAGCGGTGGAAGGAGCAGTGGGACGCGGGCGGAGGGCATTCGGCACCTATGGAGCTGACATATAACAAAACAAAGCATCAGCGAAAGGGGACAGAGTGCGGCATGTATTCGGTGTATTTCCACTACTGCTGCTTGACTGGAATACCTATGGAGACGCGCATTCCAGATGACGTAATGACGGGACTCCGAGGTGTCCTGTATCGCATATAAAATCTTAGGTAAAAACATACACAAATGGCGAATGTTTGGTTGACGCACGTCAAGTCTACGATGGCATCTATGAAGAAGGCAGGCACTTACAAGAAGGGCGATGGCCTAAAGAAGGTGATTATGGCCGCGAAGAAGACGTACAAGTCCACCCGCCGCGCGTCCAAGAAGGGTCGCCGCGGTGGTGGTGACCCCGATGATGGTTCTGCGACGCCTCTGACACAAGAAACCGATGAGACGAGGCTAGCAAGGGAAGAGAGAGAGAAGGCGGAAGCTGCTGCTGCGGCGGCTTCTAATATGGGAGCTGACTCTGACACGGGAGGTCGCCGTCGTCGCAAGTCTCGGTCGACTCGTCGTAAGTCGCGTCGGTAAAAAAATCAGTATGTCTAACATATAAAGACAAATGGGTGGCGGTTTACTTCAACTCGTCGCACACGGAGCTCAGGATGCATACCTTTCCGGAAACCCCCAGATCACTTTCTGGAAGGGTCTGTTCAAGCGCCACACGAACTTCGCGATGGAACCGTTTCGCGTGAACTTGACTGGCGTGCCCGCGTGGGGCAATAAGCAGAGCGTGACGCTCGCTCGTCATGCCGACTTGCTGTATTCCACCTACCTCGAAGTGGTTCTCCCTACGACGCAGATCGTGAATGGAGTGGAGAAGAAGGTTGATTGGAACAACGAGCAGGGTCGTTTGGGATATAACTTACTGGACTATGTCGAACTAGAAATTGGCGGACAGGCAATTGACCGCCTGTACAGCGAGTACCTGTACCTGTGGGACACTCTAACGGCCGACGCGAACAAGAGTTATCAGTTGTACCAGATGGTCGGTGGCGGCGGTGATTCCCGTCGCAATGACGGTGGTCCCATGGCAGTGAATACTGCGGATGATGGAGTGAACACCAACACCGCAAAGTATGTCTACGGATATCGCCCTCCGGCCGCCTCTGCGAGCGTGAAGGCAACTGGTCGCCCCAGTTCGTCTTCAGTTCTGACGATCCCTCTGCCGTTCTCCTACACTCGCAACCCTGGTGCCGCTCTGCCCCTGATTGCCCTTCAGTACCACGAGGTCAAGATTAACATCCTCTGGAATAAGTGGCAGTTCGTGACTGCGAACTTCAATGGCCTCCAGCCCCCGCCTCCCACCACCGCGGTGATTCATGTGGACTACATTTACTTGGATGTGGACGAGCGCCGCCGTATGGCTCAGGAGTCGCATGAGTATCTGATTGAGCAGGTCCAGTTCAACGAAGACAAGGGTCTTGCGGCCGGCGCGAACCGCATTGACTTGACCTTCAACCACCCCGTCAAGGAACTCATCTGGGTCGTTCAGCCAGATCGCTTCACGAACTGCAAGATCGCGGACAAGACGAACAACAGTGTCGCTACATATGGCCCACCTCGTCCTGCTCTCCAGCCTACCCCGGCTCAGCAGACTTTAACGGTTCGTAGGACTTCTCCTCTTGGAAGTGGTGCCCGCCTCACTCCTTTTACCTACACGTATCTTGACCAGTCTGGTGGGGCGACTGGAACATCTTTGGACGAGTTTGACCAGACATTCACGCAGCCCATCTTTGATATGCGCCTGCAGATCAACGGCCAGGATCGCCTGGATCGTCGCGGAGGCGACTACTACAATAGGGTCCAGAATTACCAGCACCACACTGGTACGATGAAGCCTGCAGGATTCGACACGACGCCTTACTTGCGCGTGACTCCCGCCACTAGCGCTGGTGTCGCGATGCCAACCACTCCGGCTGCTGATCATGTCGCTGCGATCCCCCAGTCGCATCGCGCGATCTACACCTATTCCTTTGCGCTGAAGCCCGAAGAGAACCAGCCGTCTGGAACCTGCAACTTCAGTCGCATCGACACTGCGACGATCGTGATGAATATGTCCGGAAACTATGTTGTTGATGAGAACTCCGACAATGTGTGGAATCTGCGCGTCTATGCCATCAACTACAACATCCTCCGTGTCATGAGCGGCATGGCTGGCATGGCGTATTCCAATTAAATGTTCTCCAAATATAAATGGACGTTGAAGATGCATACGGTCCAAACAGTAACTCGTTAGCAAATGCGAAGGAAAATACTCCCGGAACTCCCCCGCCTCCTTCTACTCCGGAGGTCCCGACAAAGACAGACCCGAAAGCGCAGACTGAATATACAACGGTCGCGATTGTTTCCGCAGTATTTTCCATACTGTTTTTCATTGTGTTCTCGTACGGTGCTGCAAAGTTGTCGTACGACAAGTATCGCTCGGTTGGATGGGCAATTCTCGATTTCTTCTTTAGTTCGTTCTATTACCCTTACTATGCCATCGTCCTCAATAATCCGACAGTTATGGGCGGACGCCGCTAATCCAAATTAAAAACCCAAATAGCGTGTAGCATCTACTACACCATATTTGTGTTCTTCTGTACATCTATACATTTCATTATTCACACTTACCACTCCATCGCGATATCGTCCACGCGACACACAATGTCTCCCTCTTCCGTCAACTTCGTGTTCAGTGCCTGAATATCCTCATCGAACACCGTGCGCTCCTCGTCGAGACCCTCTGGCATTTTCGTCTCGTCCACGAGAATATCCACAAGTCCAGTTCCGCACGGCGGCTTCTGTCCGAACATGATGTTTGCCGACACGCCCTTCATGCTATCAAACTCTCCTGACAACGCGGCATTGAAGAGGACCTTGGAAGTCTCCTCGAACGACGAGCGCGCAAGCACTCCCGAATCGCTCTTGCTCATACCGAATCGGTCCACGGACAGGATATGTCCAGGATAGGTCATCGTATCAATCAGCGTGATCATGTGGCGGTAGTTCACATACTCTGCACTAAAGACCTCCATGAACTCTTCATACATGGCTACACGGGCGGTCTCAATTCCAAACACCTCCACAATCTCATGAACATCGTTCGAGAAGGAACGCAGAGGATCCACATGCTTGAAGGTCGCCAAATCCAGAAGGTTCGTGCCCTCTACATCCAGTACATACTGCTTGAGCGGAACGAATCCTGCGACCGTCTCGTCATACACAACCTCGGACTTGACTTCGCGAGGATATACCTTTCCAATCCCCTCAACTCCCGTGAGAATCGTGTCCAGCAACTTATCTTCAATGAATCGGAGAGACAGAGCATTCTTGGCCATATCGGTTCCGAACACAATGCGGAGAACCATCTTGTCTGGCGTGTTGGTGTCGCTGTGAATACAGTCGAACACGCGGAGAACCTTGTTGTCCTGAATCTTGGATGTGATCTGTGTCATGTTTGCCACATTGCGTGCTGCCATCTCATGCTTGTCCAGCTCTAGACGCAGAATCCATGGAGACATACATGAATTACCCTGTGTGACTGAGAACTTCTCATACGACCTCAAAATATCAATGTCGTCGCCGATCGCAGTATCTACAGTTCCGGGATGAGGGTCGTAATACATGCGCACCGAAATTGTGATATCGCGCAGAGTCGTCTTCTGGAGGTCACGCTTCACTGCAATCGTGTCGTTCATGGACTTTGCAATTTCAGGGTTCAGATACACGACATTGCCAGGATTCTTGGGGTTACGAGACACGCTCAGCAACTCAATGATGCGTGGCACACCCTGCGTAGCGTTCGCCTTGACGGTTCCAGCACTGTGGAAAGTATTTAGTGTCAGCTGGGTTGTGGGCTCACCAATGGACTGCGCCGCGAGCGTCCCTACCATCTCACCCGGATGGACGCGTGCCTTGATATACTTGAACCGAATATCCCGCAGAAGTTCGTCGAACATGTCCTTGGACATGCGCAACTTAAGGATGGACTTCTTAGGTGCAAAGTAGAACCGGAGTAGCGCATGGAACACCAGGTTGTGACTCATCCATGGCTCCGCGCACAACTTGTTCAACTCTGCAGTGACATAGTCCGGAGTGAGGTCCGTCTTAGTGACATACTCGTTCGTATACTTCTGCTCAAGACGACGGAGATTGACCGGTGCCACAATCTTCTTGACATTCATGTAGCGGAACACATTCTCCACCAGAAACTTACGATCCGCAAGAATCATATCCATCATGTCGGAATTCGTTGCCTGAACGCCATCCTTCATAACTGCTTGGAAATCGTCGGCCGTTGCCGCGAACTCCTTGTACACTTGCTCCAGAGTCATGGAACCAAGATCGCATGCCTGTGCCTCAACATTGACAGTATCAATCCCATCACCACCGTACTGGAACTGAATCACTGCGCCGTTGGCGTTCCTCACCGTTCCGTCATACTCCACGTGGAGATCCTCCATCGTCTTGACCAACTTGCGCTGAATGTATCCGGAATCCGAAGTCTTGACGGCCGTATCAATAAGACCCTCACGACCTGCCATGGCGTGGAAGAAGAACTCTGCGGGCCTCAGTCCTGTGATGAAGCTGTTCTCCACAAAACCACGAGACTCGGCAGAGTAGTCGTAGCGTGTGAAGTGGGGGAGCGTGCGGTCCTGGAGGGTATACTGAACACGCTTACCAGCGATGAGCTGCTGCCCCAACATTGCCATCATCTGGGCGATATTGAGGTCAGAACCCTTAGATCCCGACACCACCATTTCACGCATCCGGTTCTTTGCAGGAAGACCCTCCATAACCTTATTCACAACCTCGGACGCGGAGTTCTTCAGAGCATTACAGATCTGGTTTTCAAGTTCGTCGCCGTCCGGACGCCCTGAATCGTTCAGGAACATTCCGGCATGGACGCTGGACATGATGCGACTAACCTCCTTGCGCCCCTTATCGAGCGCATTCTCAATAGCCTCTGCGATTTCGGCATTCCCAACAAGATCCGAAGGACCCACCGAGAACCCGGAATACAGGTTGTACTTTGTGACAATGTTCTGGACTTCGTTGATGAACTGTCCGCATCGATCCGGTCCAAAGTCGTTGTAGATCACATGCAGAATACCATCCACTGCATCTCCAGAAGATCCACCAAACGCGCTCTTCTTCAGAAGACCCTTCTTGAGTTGTCCGTTCTTCAGCTGGATGCTTCCGTTGAAATCCATCAGAGGAAACGTGCTGGAAATCAGCTCCTGTCCCGACATGTTCATTTCCTTGCGACCATACGAGGACAATGGCCTCTTCGTGCGACTCAGGATGTTCATGGCAATGTGTTCGGGAACCTTCACATCCGGCTGAGAGATGCGGAACGATCCGGTGAGTGTGTCCTGGAAGATCTGGATGATGGGCGAGTTCGTGCGCGGCGAAACAATCTGGCGCAGAACAGATGCGAGATACTTCAGCTCAGTCGCAGCAACGATGGATTGGGGCACGTGCATGTTCATCTCGTCGCCGTCAAAGTCCGCATTGTAAGGGCGAGTCGCAGACACGTTCAGACGGAAGGTGGAGTACGGCAGAACACGAATGCGGTGGCACTCCATAGATGCCTTGTGGAGAGACGGTTGACGATTGAAGAGAACCACATCACCGTCAATCAGGTGACGATGCACGATATCACCCTGCTTGAGGTCTACCATATCCAGCTTCATGTAACGGAGACTCACGGTCTTGTCCTCGTCGCGCACATAGATGGACTTTGCGCCAGGATGCTTTGCAGGTCCATTGCGGATATAGGACATGAGACGGTCGCGATTGTATGGGGTCACTGCCTCAGGAAAGGTCAGGTTGCGCGCAATCTCCTCCGGAACACCGAGTTCGTCCACATCGATGTTTGCGTCGGGAGTGATGACTGTGCGTGCTGCAAAGTCCACGCGCTTCCCCATAAGGTTTCCACGCACACGGCCAGACTTGGCACCCATGCGAGACTTCAGAGTCTTCAGAGGCCTGCCTGAGCGCTGAGCCGCCGGAGGAAGGCCCTTAATATCATTGTCCACATAGGTTGCCACATCGAACTGAAGAACCTTGGTGTAATCGTCGATGACAGCAACTGTCTCTCCCTTATCAATCTTCTCACGCAGACGCTGGTTGTTCCTAACGATATCAATGAGCTTATGCGTCAAATCGTCCTCCATGCGCTGATTGTCGTCCATCACAACGGAGGGGCGGACAGTCAGTGGCGGAACAGCGAGAACCGTGCACACCATCCACTCAGGGCGACTGAACTTGGGATGGAACCCGATCGCAGAGATAGATGCGTCTGTCATGCGCTGGAAGCACCGCAGAACCATTTCCGGCTGAAGAGGGATAGCGTCTGCTCCTTGAACGGATAGAATCGCCGATAGGGTTGCTACAGTATTCTCTACCTTCTCGACCTTCTTCACCATATCGCTGTTGCAGTGGGGGCAGGGGTAATTTCCGTCTTTCGTCCTTGTCTTGTTCTTGAACTGGACGGTTGCCTCACGCACCGCATTGAACTTGTCGATACCCGTCAGCGTCGTTGGAGTCTTTGCAAGCTCATCAGCAGTCATGTAGGGATTCGAGCAATTTAGACATACTACACTGAGAACCTTGCGAATATCGTCTAGGAACTGGTAGAGGTAGACGGGACGCGCAAGACGAATGTGCCCGAAATGACCTGGACACAAAAGGTTGGTCTGCTTGCATGTGGAACACACCTTGCCATTCTCAATAACTCCGAACCGACTATCAAAGACGCCACCTGATACGGGTTGACCTGTTTGGAATGTCTTGTCGGTCGTCACCTCAACAACGCTGCGAGACACAATCTCATCAGGGTTTGCGATGCCAAACTGAACGCCAATAATAGTGTCGCCCATTCTTTCTATTACTATCTGATGCGTGTATATTATTCCGTTTTCATTGTGCTAACTCAATTGTAAGTTTCCAGAACTCGTCGTCTTCTATCATTTCCTTCACCATAACTTCTGGATACAGATCTGATAAATCAGAGACCCATTGTTCGAATTCAGGTCCTAATCTCTGCTTGAACTTTAGTTTGCGATCTTTGGACATGTAACGCAAGTACCTGGCAACATCCATAAAGACTGTGCGGGCGAATGCTTGCGTAAGGTACGAACTTTCGCTCTCGTCTTTGAAATTCCGGACCTTGGCATACCACTGTTCCATTGTAATTTCGGCAAGAAGAGTAATATGCCGAGAAAAACCTTGAAACTGAAAGCGGTGCGACCCTCGCGCAATCCCCAAAAGAAGTGGGATGCAGTGTTTGACAGGGAAGGGCGTGAGAAGGTAGTGTCGTTCGGTGCAAAGGGAATGTCGGATTACACGAAGCATAAGAACAAGACTCGGAGGGCACTGTATATACAGCGTCATTCGGGTATGGGTGAACATTGGAAACAACCTGATACGCCCGGTGCGTTGTCAAGGTGGATTTTGTGGGGACCTTCTACGTCGTTCCGCCAGAATCTGAAGTCTTACAAAAAACGATTTCACTTATAATTTTTGAATGATCACTTGTTGTTGGCGTGTCGGATGTGCTACAACTCGTATGAGGCTTGAATAATCACTTAAAAAACGGTCAATGCCTGCTATGGTTTGGGGCCATTTTGCGTGGTAGTCGTCAAACACGATGTATCCACCCGATTTCACCTTTTGAAATGACATTACGCCATCGCGATACACATACTCTGTCTCATGATTACCGTCTACGAAGATGATATCAAAAAAGTTATCTTCAAATGTTGGAACGATTGTGTCTGAGAACCCTCTATGTATACTAAATTTCGAACTGTTTCCAGTGTTTTGAATGTTTGTATTAAATGTATTCCAAGCATACTCTTGAAGTCCTTTATACTCTGGATAGTCTGGGTAATCGACCCAAGGATCTACGCAATAAACCTTGGATTCTGGGTGAGAGCAGTAGGAATTTGAAATTATGATAGCATTTCCTCCATCGGCGCACCCAATTTCTAAATACTTTATCGGGCCTTCTGGTTTTGGAATAGAGGGAGCCCAGGTTTCTCCGGCGTTATTATAGTAAAATCGTCCTATGAAGTTTGGAGGAGGAGATGGCCATCCTGCCAATGCTTTTGCAGGTTTCGGTCTGCGAAAAGAAAGAGGGATGCTAGACATTTACATAATACATACATAAATCAATCGGTGGGATGTCCGAGTGGTTAAGGAGGGAGTCTTAAGAACTCCTGTTGCAAAACGCGCGGGTTCAATCCCCGCTCCCACCAAGCCGGTGAGATGTCCGAGTGGTTAAGGAGGCAGTCTCAAGAACTGCTGTTGAAAAACGCACGGGTTCGATCCCCGTTCTCACCATTATTTTTAGCATTCCAATTGAACAACTGAATATACGCAAAAGCAATCGTTCCGATCACGATGGGATACCAAGGTTCCATTCTGATTTGAATGCTTTATTGTTTTATTCAGTTTGCTCCGCGGGAGTCTCAGCGGGGGGTTCCGGGACAGGCTCAGGGAGAACTTCAGGAGTAACCTCGGGGACAACCTCAGGCTCAGGCACAACCTCAGGAGTAACTTCAGGGACAATCACTTCAGGGACAATCACTTCAGGGACAACCTCAGGGACAACCTCAGGCTCAGTCACAACCTTAGGAGTAACCTCAGGCTCAGGCACAACCTCAGGAGTAACCTCAGGGACAATCACTTCAGGGACAACCTCAGGGACAACCTCAGGGACAACCTCAGAGACAATCACTTCAGGAGTAACCTCAGGCTCAGGCACAACCTCAGGAGTAACCTCAGGGACAACCTCAGGGACAATGACTTCAGGAGTAACCTCGGGGACAACCACTTCGGGGATAACTTCAGGCTCAGGAAGAACTTCAGGAGTAACCTCAGCAACAACCTCGGGCTCAGGGACAACTTCAGGAGTAACTTCAGGGATAATGGCTTCAGGCACAAGCTCCGTAGCAGGCTCAGCAGCAATGACAGGAATAACAACTTCGGGAGAAAACTTCGTAAATGACATCGCTGCAACGACTCCGGCAACCCGGATGTTCCAAGGGAACGGGATACTGGATAGTATCCCGGAACTCAGCCTTTTCAAATCCCACGCAGGTTTCATTTATCTTATCGAGACAAAAACGGATTTTGGGACTTTTAATTCAAAAGTGTATCGAAGAAATGGACGACCCAAAGACACGCAGAGACAAGAAAAAGGATCAGCGTGAGAAGGGTGGAGGAAAAGACGGAAAGTATTCTACAAAACATATTCGCTTAATGGAGTCTCTTCAAGCAAAGACCAAAGGTTCAAAGTAATGCTCCTCCTGTAACTCGGCGCGTACGATTGTTATCACGCACCTTCGTCATCTTGCCATTCGAAGAACGCCTACATGTTTTTCCCTTATATGTCTTCTTCGCGCATCCGCTCTTGTAATACATGACTCGATTGACATACCCTCGGTACGTTGGCATCTTCGACTTTCCAGCTACACTTTTCAAAAATAGGTACATCGATTTCATGTAGGTCTTTCTCGATGTTAAATTCATGTCTATATGACCGGACACACCGGGATACACTTTCTCTAAGCTCGTCAAGAACCCTTTTTGCGTTGCCGTATCACTTTCACTTGGTTGATCCGGATAATTCGCGGCAATTGAAAACAGGAAGTCGCGTCCCAATACACCC
>Ga0194048_10001298_pt1 | contig 12375 bp, 21 predicted proteins | sample JunL225m_MetaG_FD_161685 | JGI IMG/M metagenome (GOLD analysis project Ga0194048, IMG submission 161685) | Anoxic zone freshwater microbial communities from boreal shield lake in IISD Experimental Lakes Area, Ontario, Canada - Jun2016-L222-5m | ecosystem: Environmental > Aquatic > Freshwater >...
CCGTTTGCGGCGCTGCTTGAGTTTCCATTACCTGTTCGCTTTGGTTGCCATCGGTATACTGATAGCCGCCACCAACTGAGGGAAGTGCCATGATTATTTCTCCTAAAAATTAAGATGCCCCCGCGCTAGGCGGGAGCGGTTTTGTTAGCCCCAGATCCGGCAAGCCATCGGTGCGCGTATGGTGTTGAAGCCATACAGCACATCGACACGGCAGGGCATACGGTCGTTGTTAATATCGTACTGACGCACGATACGCATCGAGATACCGTTATGCACCTGACGCGAAGCCATATCAACGCCTTGCGGAAGCAAGAGGTCAGCCGTGGCCAGCGTAATCGCGTTCTTGTGATAAACCAAGTTTTGCGGATACACGGTTGACGCAGTGCCAACAAACGTAATCACAGCCGACGCTGCCGGAAAAGCATCCACAGTCGCCAGAGCATTTGTCGCGGTGTAAAGCGCGGGCGAAATGTTGATGGTGGCCGAGGTGCCGGTCAAGGTTTGGTCAGCAGTCACAACGAACTGTTGAAGGCTACCAGTGCTAAGACGGGTCTGCGGGTTAACCGCATACACGCCAGCAATGGTAAACACATCGCCCTGCTTGATGGTTTTAGTTGCGCTGCTGTACGTAATGTCCAGCGTTGCTACACCTTGCGTCGTGGGCGGTGTGCTGCTTGACACGACAGGCGAACCAGGCAGACTGCCGACGGTGTGGTTAACAATCGACTGCGACATGTTCATTTCGTCAAAGCCGAGAACACCTTCACCCATCATGCCGGTCTTGAACTGACGGGAGATCGTGCCAGCCGGGTTGAAGAAACCACTCAAGCCGTTTACCAGGCCAGCGTTAGCGGCAGGGTTTACGGTTGCGTAGCGCGGCGACATAGGCGTAGCCGATTCGTTCAGCTTCTGTTGCGCTTGCAGCAAGACCAGCGCGGTCGCTGGCGTGGTGCCAGGAGTGCCTACGGTGTTGTAAATAGATTTGTAGGCGTTGGCAACGTCAGCATCAACACTTGATGCCAATTGGCTTATACGCGGCTTCAGAACACGTTCCGCAAAGTCATCCAACTGCATCGTCAGTTCGGCGCTGGTGAAGTTGATGCCGATGTGCTTCTGGCTAGAAACCGTCAGCGTGGTGTATTGCTCGTTGTCGTCCTGAACTTGCAGTGCGGCGCCATCAGTTACCAAAGCGCGATCCGGCAGACGAATCCGCAGGGTCGAGCCGATCTTCGCGCCTTCAACGGCGAAACTGTCGTCGTATTCTTTGTTGATGTTACGGGAAATAACCATGTTGTTCTCCAGAATTTCTAGAGACTTCCTAGTTATCATATCAATCGTAAGTAGGCTGTTAGCCATGAAAACTCCTAAAAGTAGTTAGCGGTGCCTCGCTTCCTGCTTTTTCACTTGCCTTGCTCTTTCGGCTTCAATCCACTGGCTTGTGGTCATTGCTTTAATTGACCTTGGATCAGTGGTATCAAAACTGCCGGATTGACTTCCGCGAGCTGTGACTGGTGAAATCGGCGCAGGTGCGCTTGACGTTCGTTTTGTAAATGGTTCAGAAGCAACTTTCGCTTCCAGTTTTCCAATCTCTTTAGCTTGCAAAAATGGTTCAAGTCGAGCTATGCGGTCAGCTTCCTTTGGATTCGTGCCAAGATAATACGCAATATCAGGGCCGTTATCCGAGGACTGAATTGTTTGGGCCATCACATTGGTAATTGGTAGCTTGGGGTTATACGCGACTTGTTCAAAGTCCTCGTATTTGCTCCGCGCATCTTCTTCCTTTTCGTGATAGTTACCTAACAAGTCTTGTTGCTGTTTCGCAAACTGTTGCTGCTGGACAAGTTGTTGAGCCTTAGAAGTCGTCAATGCCTCAACGTATTCCTCGGTCGTCGTAAACTGTTCCGGCTTCACATGCTCCACAGGTACAGGCTTTGGTGCTTCGGCCTGTCTTGCTTCGCGCTCCCACTTTCTCTGCTCTCTTGCAAGCCGTTTACCAATGGCGGCATCCAGATCGTCCTGGCTGAATAGCTTCGGAGTCTCTTTCGGTTCACCTTCGGGTGCTGCTTCCGGCGCTACTATCTCAGGTTCAGGCGCTGCCGTAGCGACCTGTTCCGGCGCGGGTTGTTCCGCTAACACTTCTTCAGACATGGCTTGATTCCTTGGAATCCCTGGCGTTCCGCGCCAGTGCGGTTATTCATAAACAAAAGTCAATTCCATCGTGCCTGTAGCCAGAACATACAGGCCACGGCTGAATCCGATACCGCTATCAGCCCCACTCAACGGATAGTTCTCGCTGGCTTGTGGGGTCAGAAGGCTGATGATTGTGGGATCTGTTGCCGATTGCGTTGCAGAGTCATGCACCGTCACGCGAGGCGTGGCTGATGCAGAGCTGCAAAATATGCCCTTAAGTTTTCCAAATCCCACCTTAATAGTGGTCTTGTTTGGCACACTGGCAATCACGCTCAACCGATAATAATGGGCCATGTTTGTTCCTATTCGTAAATGAACGTGACACCAACGGTGCCGCCGATCACTACATACAAGCCTTTGCTGAACCAGATCCCACCGTCATCCCCAGTTAGTGAATACATTGTATGTGCGCCGGGAACAAATTCAGCCAAGATCGTGACCGCGCCCGTAGCCGCCGTTGCGGAGTCGTAGACCGCAATGGTCGGCGAGGCCGACGCGGTGCTGCACATGATGCCCTTCAGCTTGCCAGCGCCAACCTTGATTTGCGTAGTTGCGCTGATGTTTAGGTAGTTAGATGCCATAATTTGTCCTATGCCAAGAAGCGCAATTTGTACAGAGTTCTTAAATATATCTCAATGATGTTGTCGATGAGCTGCTGCAACGATGTATCAGACTGCTCCACAATATCATACCGAGCTGCTTCAATTTCTTTCAATTGATCTTCTAGAAACTCGATGATGTTGGCTGTTTTCTTGGCCGACATAAGTGAGATCGGCCCTATCAGCCCATGCCGACCTTGGTAGGATTCTGCAAAGTCATCAGCAGCACCTACTATCAGTTCATAGAATATGTTCAAAGCTACGTGCTTGGAATAGCTGCGAGTGTTGAGGTGTACGCTGTGCGATACATCCCGCGCTAGAAACAGCATCCCCATGAAGTCGGCGCATTTCACTGTGGTATTCCTTGTGGTTGCATCATTTCAGGCGGCATCATTTCGGGTGGCATTTGTTCCTGCATCATAGGCATGGATTCTTCGCGCATCTCTGGCATCTGATTCATCATGCTTTGCGACTCCATTGCCGCAGCGACCACGCCCATTGCGATGTCCTGAATCTGTTCTTCACTCATACCAGCTTGCACTGCCGAGATCCGTTTAGTCTCTGCTTCGTAGGCTTTTACATCTGCCTCAAACTCTTTAACCTTCAGTGTCTGTGCTTCCATTGACTTGTTAACGTTTTGAAGCATTTGGTGCATCTGCTCCATTTCCTGCCCCATGGCTTGCATCTTTTGCTGTGCTTGCATCAGTTCAGGTGAAGCCTCTGAGTCATCCATTAGTTTGGGATCAATGGTCTTGGCAAAACGTTTGGACATTTCTTGAGCGCCCGGCCAATCCATGTTCTTGATAAACAGATCACCAGCAACTGCCCATAGGTTAGGATTGCCCTGCAAGAGCCTAGACATAGCATCAAGAGCTTCCTGCCGCTTAGTCATATAGCTTGGGCCGGTCGTTACCGCAACGTCGTACTTTCCGACATTGGGGTTGTAGATCTTCTTAATGGTTGCGCCGGTTTGCTGGTCAACAATCTTTTTAACTGCTTCCGGTTGCGTAGGGTCAATCATGGCTTGATCTGTTTCGCCATCTAGACCAATGATGCGAGCTACTCGTTGCGTGTCGTATATTTTGGGAATCATATCCACAAGCTGCCGCGTGGCGTAGCGAATGGCGCGGGCAAGGTTGTCGATGAAATGATAGGTGCCGGTGTCGCCTTGCTTTTCACGAGCCAGGATAGCCCTGCCTGATGTTTCATTCCCTGCTGCGCCGAGACTGCTGTCGTATTGTCCGGTCGTTCCCTTAATGTCGTCTGCTGCCCCTAGCTTGGCTTGCAGTAGCCCGTTCTGAGCTAACGGCGGTGGTGCTCGTTGTGGCAGCGGCATGGGCCCACCTTGGCCATCAGTCACATCGGGGTTTACCTCCAAGTAAGGCCAGTTGTTGATGTTGGCCGTTTTCCACTGCTGTTCGTAGCCTTCAAACTGACCACCGTAGCCGATAAACGGTGCTTTAGGAGCCAGCGCCAACATTTCAGCCTCTTGGCTAACCCAATAATTATACATACGCTGCGCGTCTTTCGCGTTTCGCACCAACCCGCTAACGTACATCCGGCCATCTATCTCAAATTCATTGCCAATAACGCGGATAACAGGAATGTATTTACCCGCCCAGTCGCGTTCCTCAAGCACTTCAAAGCCGTTGGTTTTGCACCATTTGACTGTCCGAACGTCCACATCACGCGTCTTTGTGGGCTTTAGCCCCATCGCTTCCGCTTGCTTTGCTTCAGGTGAACCAGCCATAGCGGTAATGCCGCCATAGTATTGATGCAATTTTTTAGCTTCATGCTTGATGTAAAAATACTCTGCAATCCTTACCGTGTCTTGATTGATCCACGCGTTCAGTTGCCCGTCACCAACACCGTAAGCCAAGCTCGACAGGGTTGCTGCGTTTGGAAACTCGCGTTCGTAAACGTCCTTGGTCATTTCTTGGTTTATGAAACACCATTCGGCATCAGATCCGCAGGGATCTTGAATCGTCGGATCCATATAGACGCTAAACGAGTCTCTAATGCGACCGATCCGCAAGTCTTGTTCAAAACTCTTGTCGTCGCAATACTCAGTTAGGATTCGGAAATACCCCTCGCCAAACGTCACCTGGTTGTCACAAGCGGTGTCGTATGCCACGTCAGCATCAGAGATATACTCAATGTGCCGCACCAGACCGTTAAATATCTCGGCTACCTCAATGTCGGCCTTGTCGTCAGCCGGTATGACCTTGCCACTGGGCCTGTTCTGCCGCTGGTCATTGGTGACTTGCAGCACATGCTGCGGCAGCTTGTTGATGGTCAGGCAGGGGCGCGCGTTAATCGTCTGGCCTTGCACCGAGCCGCGAGTTGCCAGCACATCGGCTGGCCACTGCCATTGATTGTCTGGGCTGGCAGCACGAAAGCGCAGGTCGTCTAGTTCGTCCTCACGGCTATCCGAATACGCAGCGATCGCCATTGTAAGGCGCGTACGCATGGTCGCCAGCATCTCGCCGTTGTCGCGGTCGGACTTAGTGCCGCCAGAGGCTACAGCCCCGGCTTCGTTAATGCCTGTATCTTGATATGCCACTATTTTTTCTTTTTACCTGCAACTGGTTTGGCAGAGAACACTATTGCTATTGCTTTTTTCATTGGCTTACCTGCTTTTTCCGCTTTGATGTTCTTGCGAAAGGAGGCGGGTAATTTTGATTTCATCATAGCCATGATTTGCCTTTACTTTCTATAGCTAGCCGTTTTTTTGGCTATGCTTTTGGGTTGAGCTACAAACTGTTTACCTTCAGCCTTGCCTTTTCTTTTTGCCCTAGTTGTCGCGGCGTATTCGGCAGCAGATAATGACTTTATAGCGGCTTCAGGCAGGTAACGTTCGCCGGTCTTGCTGGACGGTTTACCTGACTTAGTGCGCCATTTCTGGTCACCCCAATTCTTCAGCGATTGCTGCGGAGCTTTCAATCCTTATAACCCCCGCCAGCTTCCTTATATTTCTTGGCAACCAGTTGCGCCTTCCTTGCGCTCCACTGCCCTGCGCCAGTGCCTTGAACCGCCGCAGCTTTGACGCTGTTGAATATGCGTTTACGCAGTGCTGGTTTAGTATAGTTGCCAGCGGCGTTTACTTTGCTGACGGTCATGCGCCCATCCAGCTAGTTGCACCACGGTTGATGTTCTGTGTCGGCATTACGTGCTTGCGTTGCGCTTTAGCATCAGTTTTGATGATGCCTGGGAACAGCTTTGTCATCGCCCAGACGAAAGCATCAGCGCGGTTTGGCGATCGTTCACCCACATAACCATTGGTCGTCATCGAGCAAAGCTCATCCTCAAGCTCGGGGAACGTGCCACCAAACCGGATCTTGCCTTGTTCTGTAAGTGCGGAAACTGGTTCTGCTCTCACCGCTTTACCTCTCGATGCGTTGATTAACTCGCATTTCAAGTATGGATTTGCGCTTTTTATCACATGCCGCACCATTTCACCACCATAATTTTTCTCAGCCACAACTAAGTCGGCAGCGTGACGATCGTAAGCAGTTGCCACGATATTGGCCCAGACGCTTGGGCCCGCCTTCATTGTGCAATCCTCAAGCACGTAAGCACGACCATCTATTCCTAGTCCAGCGACCACGATTCCAATCTCGTCGTTACCGGCGTTATCAGTGTCTCCGCTGCCTGACGGATCTACGGCCACCACCACCCGCAGCATGTCCGGCAGTCCTGAAGTCTCGCGGTGGGTATCTATCATTTCCACGTTCCAGAGCGCACCCGCGGCTACGTCTGAAAACTTGCCTTCCAAGAACCGTAAACGCATCCGAGCCGGGAGGTTCTCCAGTTCCTTGATGTAGTCAGGCGGCAAGTTATCAAGATTGTCGCGGGGGTTGATAGTCATCATACTGAAGTTAAGCAGGTCGGCCAGCGCCTTACCTGATTCCGGCTCAACTTTTTTGGCAAACATCTTGTAAGTCCAGTGCGCCATGCTTGGAGGATTGCAGTCGTAGAACGCCTTCAGGCGCATCTGTCTCTGTTGGCCACCCACCACTGCCACGCAGTTCTGTGCGAGTCGTGTAACTGCCATGTTGCGCGCTGACAAGGGTATCTGGCTGCACTCGTTAAAAAATATCGTGGCGTATTCCTGCCCTAAAATCTTTTCCGTCCGGTCTTTGTCGTCCAGCCCGCCGAACCAGATCTGACTACCGTTCGGCAGGGTTGCATACCAATCGGTCTTGTCTAACGTATAGGTAAGCTGCGGAAAGCACAGCGCCATCACCTTTGGAAAGGTGTCCAGGATGACTGACGACTTCACATGATTGAACCGGAACCGCAGCACAACATGCCGAGACTTAGGCGCTAGAGTCGCCCGGATGATGAGTGCTCGGAGCGCCACAAACGTCTTTCCTGACCTTGATCCGCCGACCAGCATCACATGTTTAGCATCGCCGGTCATCAGCCCTGTTGCCCTGCTCTGAGCTGCTGTAGGACTAAACAAGATCCGTATCCTGATTGCTGATCTGTATCATTATCCCACCGCCATCCCTGCCAGTAACCTCTTGCCGCATAGTCTCAGACCAGCGCATTTGCGCTTTCGTCCACCAGATCATTGCCGTGGTGTCCTGGCCCACCGTGGCCTTGTTGAACAGGGTCTTGGCCACCGCAGCCGAGGCTTGAGCCTTGCCTAGTCCAAGCTCAAGGTCGTAGTGCTTTCTTAGAGTCTCAGGCGCTATGCCAATCAATGCTGCTATCTGATCTTGAGGCAAGCCGAGTCCACTAGCACTCTGAGCCTGTTGCCTTGTTTTATCTGTTGGACGGTGTGGTTTAAATGACATTCTTTTTATAGAGGCGGAATTATGCTGCTTTTTCCATTTGAATCAAAGTGTTAACAATTTGTTTTGATGGAATAATATTACTTGTAAATGGAGCGGGTGGATCGGTGTCGCTCCGTCGCTGTTCCGGCTGGACACCGGTCATCGCCTGCTTCACCCGCTTTGGATATGGCTTTGCTAGTGGTGCTATTTGTTCACGCATTGCAGCATCAAGGGGCATGAGGTATTTGTGCTTTGGTTTGGCTGGCTGCAAGGTGTAGCCCTTGATGCCAGCAGCGTCGAATGTGCGCTTGTGTGCGATTTTCCCATTAAATTCTGCTGTGCTGGCTTGCAATATTGAACCTGTATAAATCCAATTTGTTGCCTGATAAATGCCGCCGTGATGCCCTTGTGATGTATCAGCATAAGAAACAACCAACCGAAGCCCTGGAGACTGCTTTTTAAGCCAATTCATTGCAATTGCCATTATTTTGCTAACTGGTGATATGTGCTTAGTAAGTGCAATCCTTACAAGTTCGCAGCATTCAATCATTGGCAACCCGTAGGGTTTGCTTAAATTGTGATTTGCACCCCATGAAAAAAGCACTACACCAATAAATTTTTCGTATTCCCAAGCTCCTATTTTTACAACTTTTGCCACTGGCAGGCTTTTACTGTAATGCCAATTCACACAAGCAAACTTTGCAGCCTCGTGCGTAGCCCAGTCAATCTTTAGGATTGGCTTATTTGTGGAACTCATGGGCGCAAGCAGGGCAGATTATGGGTTGTATTTCGTCTAACTTGCCTTGGTCATCTATGGTACCGGGCTCAAAATCAACACCTAACCCCATAGCAACCGCCAAACTTGATGCATCAAAACCAATAAGATTCATATTGAATCCATCAGTGTTAAGGTCGGTCAGCTCCACCGCCAGCATTTCGTCATCCCACCCCGCATTCAAAGCCAATTTATTGTCTGCGATAACGTAGGCTTTCTTCTGCGCCTCGGTCAGATGGGTTAGCCTGATGCTAGGAACGTCAGCAATCGCTAACTTCCTCGCTGCCATCACCCTTCCGTGGCCTGCAATAATGCTCCCTGTCTCGTCAATCAAAACGGGGTTGGTGAAGCCAAACTCTTTGATGCTGGCGGCGATCTGAGCTACCTGCGCGTCAGAATGTGTCCGGCTGTTTCGAGCATACGGAATCAACGCGTCCAGCTTTACCTGTTCTATTTTCATTTTTTGTTGCGCTTGGAAATGGCGGCGGCTTTGCTTTTAGCATCAGCTTTTGAGCTTGCGCCCCATGCTTGCAAACTGAGCAGCAAGCGGGTAGGTTTTCCGTCGGGTTTTCTTTCCGGTCCGGGCATGCCGCCCATTCTTGCCAAGAAACTTGCCCTGCGAGGATTATCGCCAGCTTTGACGGGAGCTTTTAAAGTGCCGCCTGTCTCAGCTTTATAAGACGCTCGGCCCTTGGCGTTGAGTCCACCGGCAGGATTCTTTCCTTCTTTACGCGTCCAGGCAGCAGTCATTTTTGCCTTGAAAAAACTGCGGCTGTGGGGAGAGCGCCCGCATCGCTCGGGCCGCAGTTAAGCGGGGTTTGCGCTCTCAGGGAGAGATAGGCGCAATACAATAATAGTCCTCAACAATTCTTAACGCAAGCACAAAATTTACGATAAATCAACAATCCGCTGAATATACCGGCCTTTTGCATTTTTTCGCCAGCCATGAACTTCAACCCGAATGCCAGCCTCGCGCACTCTGGCCAATGTTTCAGATGCAGTAACTTTTGCGATACGAGTTGACACGGCTTGAGCGGTAACCTGCACTGCCAGCACCTCTCCGCGTCTGATGGCCAGCAGATCTGCCCAACCCCACAAGTCTTTACGGGTCTTGGTAAACGCGTTCCATTTCTCGACGACCTCGACCAAGTAACCCAGGTCTCGAAGTGCTTTCAAGCTACGCTGCGTCGGTGTCATTTATCAGCCTCTGAGTTTGTTTCAGTAAACTTTCTTCAGTTCCGTAACGCTGCTCAAACTCTCTTACCCATGGATGCCGACTACACAGCTCCGCAGTCTTTACCCCGCTCGCATGATGGCCCGGACAAAGCCCGATAGTATTTAAATGCCCCATCCTGCGGCCTCCAGACAGCATGTGGTGAACGCAACACGGAACAAAGCCATACCCTTCATTGCGACAGACGATGCAGCCCAAATCGGCTACAGCAGACATCCATTTCTTTTCAGCCTTGTTCATACTGTTTGGGAGCCGGGACTTTTATACCAGCATGGTGCGAAGCAGCATTCAGCCAGTCCAGCCATTCTGAAAACCGCTTTTTACCGTAACGGCTTGTCCTCCTACCCAACATCACAATCCCGCCTTCGAGCCCCGGCGCAAGTCTCGGTGTTGTGTCACCTTCAAAAGCCGCAGTTAAGATATCCTTCCATTCCTCACTAGAAAGCCACTGGAGCGATCCGTTGACCGGCCATTGGCGTTGCCCTGCCCACGCTTCCAGAATCGGCCATTGGGCCGCATTTGCAGCCGTAGACCGTCTCTCGTCGCATACCGGGCATATCTGCAAAACAGAAATTGTCATTTTGCTCTACCGCTTTCACTAATCAATTTTCTGATCCTAAAAAACCCTGCATAACCCGGAAATTCGTCCTCAAATTTTCTAGCGTAATGGGCGCAGTAATTGTTATTCAACCTAAATTCCTTGCCGGTAGTCTCGATCTGCACATGCCACCTGATCCGTTCAAAAATTGCCGCAGCGCCGTAGTGCCTGAAATCTTTCTGGATAATCATAAAAACGTATTTTTTAAATAAGTTCCAAACCTCTTGGTTGTGCATGTCGAACTGCTCGAAATCATGGTAGATCTGCTCTGCTCTAGTCATAAATCCCCCAATTAAAATAGTTGGGCGGAAAGTTTTCGCCCAATTTTTCCTATTGCAATTTGCTTAACAAGCAACCCTATTACCCGTAATAACCCCAACCTCCCGGCAATCTCTCAAAAACTTGTCAGCAGCAGATCCATTGCCAAAATGGTTTGCTTGCCGAATGATGAAATCAACCTGCGATTGATTCTCAACTTTGTCCGTAGTCCACCAGCGGCCACCTGGGGACTTTTTAATAGCTGCGTTCAGTTTCTCGACCTGCTCCGGTGTCGGCAGAGACTTTACCGGTGGCGGCAGGGCCCTGACCACGACAGTGTGGTCAACCAGCAGGGCTTTAAACTGGCCGAACGTCGGCGGCCATTCTGGGAATTCAGTCGGCAATCTAGCCAGAGCTGCAACAACATCACCGTTGATCGTTGACCAAAGCTCAATCCAGCTATCAACTTCGCTTTCGCTTTTAAACAATGCAGTGAATTTCTGTGCGTACATATTCTTAAAAACCTGATGCAGCCTGACCGACCATGATCTTTTCATTAGATTGACTCCCAAGGGTTTGTAGATTCGTTTTCAAGTTCGCGTTGCAAAATCCTTTGTGTAGCAGCTCCCAAATCAAAGGGTTCAACTTTAGCCTTCATCCAATCCGCTTTAAACCCCGTCCAACCGCGAGCGCAGCACTCAGTCAAAGCAGCTTCCAGAGATATACCGGCTTTGCCAGCCTCTTTTTCAATCCTGCTAATAGCAGAGCTTGTCAACGGCGCTTTTTTAGCCCGGCGCAGGGTTTGGAAATCTTGCCAGACCTGCTCAGATACCGTTTCAGGACGAATACAGTCGCTTCTAGCGACTATAGTTTTTGAAGTACCTGTGGTTATAGGTTCTCGGTTCTCGGTTCTTGGTTCTCGGTTGCCATTAGGGTTTGATAGGCACCCTATAGCCTCCCTATCGCCCCCCGATGCTACCCCATTAGGCTCCGATCCTTTTTCCTTGCTCCAACGGACTGCCGCGCCCTTCTTTCCGCTAACAATAAAACTCTGATATTTTGCTATTTCCTCGTCACATCGCTTGTGGTGGTACCCGTCATCGTGTTTTGCAAACAGATCTTGCAGGACGGATTCTATGGCCTCAACGGAAACCCGCAGCCGCTTGGCAACCCACTTTGTATCAAGCGGAATTGGAAGCTCGGTGTGATAATACATGTCGAGAATGCGGCGAAATGCGAGATCCTCGTCATTAGATAAATGCGAGGTGGCGGCTAGGTAGTCGCCAATATGGAATGGGAAATGATGCATTTTTTACCCCCTTTAAGGTAGAGAAGTGATGCGCCATCATCCAGTAAAGGCTGAAATCAGCTTGCGTGGCCTGCCGACCAACGCATCACTCGAAATCATATTATTTACCTGCTTTAATTGCAAGCATTTCATTCCGCAGCTCGACCGCAGCATCCACGCCGCGCTTTTGCCGGATCTTCTCTAGATATTCTTTCCGATCTTTCCGCGCAAGCACCATTCGAGCCTCGCACTCAAGCCGCCATGCGTTGCAACTTGAGCACACTACCCGGCCATCACGCAGCAACACTGGCGCGGTTTCAATTAATTTGCAGCCAAGGAAATCAGACGCCACACATGCCTTCGCATTCGTTGCCAAACATATTTATTTGCCCAGCATCTTCGGCGGTGCGGAAATCCACTTCGGCCAGCGGCTTGCGGCTTCTATGCACGAACCACGCATCGCCATCTGGCCTTTTCGGACCCGGCGAGCCGGGCCTAATTGCCTCATCCAATTCGCAAGCCTCAGCGAAAGACACGGGATCATTTGCCTTCATATCTCGCCACAAGGCATCGTCGTGATACGGGCAGAACGTGCAGGCACTCTTTGTCGGCATCGGGTAGCCTCGCTTTTCCATCCAGCGCAGGCAATCAT
>Ga0194048_10001300_pt1 | contig 12372 bp, 7 predicted proteins | sample JunL225m_MetaG_FD_161685 | JGI IMG/M metagenome (GOLD analysis project Ga0194048, IMG submission 161685) | Anoxic zone freshwater microbial communities from boreal shield lake in IISD Experimental Lakes Area, Ontario, Canada - Jun2016-L222-5m | ecosystem: Environmental > Aquatic > Freshwater >...
GGAGAGTCACCACTCGTGTTGCCCTCAATGGTCGTGAAGGTTCCAGACGACGTGACTGGCGTTAAGACAATGCCAATATGTTGCGGTACGCCAGAACCATCCCAACAGAACAAAACAATGTCGCCCTTCCTAGCATCCTGTTTAGGGACGATAGTCATCCCCTGGTTATGCCTAGCAGCGTCAAGAACAAACGGACAATAAGCGTAACGATTGCCTTGTTCAAAAGCTTTGCTTCCAGCCTTGACAAAACAGTACGTTACAAACATTGCGCACCACGGCCCGACAATGCCGTACCAGTCGGAAAACATAACTCGATTAGAGTTGGGTGGTGATTCTTTTACACCAAGATACTCGCGCGCTACGCGAATGACAGCTTCGCCTAGAGGCTGTTTCTTTGCGCGCTGCTTAGCACGCACCCGCATAATGAGACTAGGCGTTTGGCGGTTAGACAAGTAATCATCAAGCCTATCTCCGTACGTTGGCTTGATTTCGCCAGCAGCGTAGCCCAGCTTGTATTTTGCTTCGCTACACGCACGAGCCGTAATCTCTCCAAACACAGCGTCGGCTGCGCCAACGTAGTACCCGTTCTGCATCAAGAGTCTTTGCGCTCGACCCACCAGCATTCCGCGCATTGGAGGACTGGTTAGTGTTAGTGTCTTTGCCACAAGTATTCTCCCCAAAGAGTAGTTACGGGTTTAGAGTACCACGCGACTACGCAGATTCCTACTAAAATTTTCAACAATCAGATTGCGGCTTGGATAAACCAGACAACGCCAGCAAGAATAGCGCCACTCAAAACGGTTGTAAGAATAAGGCGCTGCGCGTACTTGGCTTTTAACTCGCCGTTATATGCGGCGTTAACCATCTCTAGCTCGGTAACTCGCCCATTTGTGCGCTTTACCTCAGTGTGAATCTGCTCCAGCGTTTTCTCCATAAGCTCCAGTCGGTAAAGAATTACTTGTGTGTTGTCGTCGTTAATCATCCGTACCTTCTTACGCCAGCAATATCACTACGCGCCCCAAGATCACTAATCTTTACAACATCACCCGTTTGGGGGGCTTGAAGAAACTTGTTGTTACCAATAAAGATACCAACGTGACCCGGCCCTTGCGCTCCCATGTGAAAGAACACTAGGTCGCCTGGACGCATAGCGTTGGTTGGTACCGGGGTGCCTGCGCGAAACTGATCGTACGTTACGCTTCCAATGTGAATTCCAAACTTGGCAAACGCATACTCGGTTAACCCAGAACAATCAAAACCTACGGTGTTAGCGCCCTGCGCAATGCCCTTAGAAGGCCCTCCGGGGCCACCGCCGCCCCATGAGTAAGGAATGCCCCTCATCTGTAGCGCAGCCCTTACAACAGCCGCACCAATCTTAGAAGTGGGTGGGATGGGTATGTCATTAGAGTAACCCAGCGCGCTACCCGTAGCAGAAACAGAACCAACGCCACCACCACGAGTATTAGGCTGAACGGTAGGAGTGTCAACAACTACTGGAACATCAATGTTGGGAACCTTAATGTGAGCTTGCGAAGCAAGACGTTGAAGGTTCTGTCGAACAATAAGGTCTTCCCCACTTGACAAACTAGGATTAGGCATTTAATGTGGGGGGGGGGTTGGGGGGGGTAACAAGACCATAAGACTCTACTTGTATGGTGCTTGCTGATTTGGTTAGATGATAACAAACTCACTCATCAAGCCAAGAAAAGCTACTAGTACAAGACTACTCGCTAGCCCGAAAGAGAAAACGGATTAACCGCACCTTGAGGCGCAGTGGGGGCTACTGGTGCAACAGGCTGCGCTGGCTGAGTCGTAGTCGTAGTAACAGTCGGAACAACACCACTATTAAGAGAAGTATTGTTTTCATCAGCCACATTCTGAGCATTCTTAGCAATGTTTGCCATTATCGTACGCCAACTCCTCTGATACGCCTTAGCCGTAGCAGCAAACTGCTTATCCTCAACAGGGCCACGCCCATAAGCACGAGTCAAACTACCACCAAACACCATACGACCAAGAAGCGTAGCCGCATTCAAAAACGAGAAGTCGGTAACAAGCTGACTCAAGTCTCGACCAGGAACATTATAAATATCAGCAGACTGCTTCTCCGATAACGGGCCACCAGAACTCTGAATAATCTTTTGCTGATTACCAAACAACAAATTACTATTTGCCGCTTGACCAGAAGACGTAATTGCAAAACTGCTAAGCGGAAGCATCTGTTGAATAGCATTCAAGAAGTACGCACCACCATCCGCGCTAAGCAACTGAATGTAATTATTATTCTGATCCTTTGGAAAAGTCACAAAATCCGGCCCACCAAGCTTGACTACACCATTACCATTATTACCACCAAAAGCACCAAAACCGTGAATGCCACTAGCAATCATCTCGGTTGTGCCGCGAAGCATAGGACTAAGAATGCTCGCACCAAACGAAGCAAAGTTCTGCGTATCCCCAGTAGAAATCTGACCTGGAGTGCCAAACGGGTTAGCGGCACCAGCGTGAGCAGCAAGAATAAACTGTTGCATCCCCTCGGGCAACTGCGACTCCTCGGCAAGAATAGGAAGAACATCCGCCATAAACGGGCTAAGAATGCCATGCTCAAGAAGATACTCGTGACCAAGATCACCCATCTGATGCAAGAACAAGTCTCGACCAGGATACTTAAGCGGCATTGTAATAAACGTTAAACGAAGAATATGACGATACCACTGCTGAAAAGGAATTGCAATACGCAAGATCGCATTGACCTGCCCACCGGCATGAAGATCGCCCAAGAACCTAAACGACAACTCAGTAAACCGAGCAGACTGAGCAGCAACATCAGGATGCCCCAAAGCAAGCATTTCAAGGGTCTTTTGAGCTTCCTCACTAAGAACACGACCATTAGTCCAAGTCTTCACAAACGACTCACCAGCAAGCCTAGATGCCTCTGGATACGCCTTTGAATACCACACAGCAAGACGACCAAAGTCCTCAGTAATACCATTAAACTGGCGCATTGTATTCATCCACCACGCCATACCGGCAAACGGAGTATCAAGCGAAACGCCACCAATTCCCTTACCCGGAAGCCTAGATCGAAGACCACTAAACGAAACATCCTGCGTCAAATTCAAAGCAAAACCCTGACGAAGATGCGTCGGCCCAACAACGTCACCATAATGAAGATGCCGATACGCCAAATAGAATGAGCGCGGCCCAGCTCCAGCAAGAGCAGCTAGCGCAACAGAACCAACAAGATTCGCAAAAGCAGTACGCGGAAAAATGTTTAGCGTAAACGTACGCCACCGCTTAGTTATGTTCTCAGCAATACCAAGACCAACACTAGTAGGACGATACTCAATAGACGACAACTCGGCAGCAATAGCTTTATGCAGAAAACGCGGCATAAGAAGATACGTCCCGCCAGCACGAACAACATCCTGAACCGTAGCTTCTTGCATAAACAAGTCGCTCATAGTCGCATCCGCACCAGTACCAACATTAACCGTATCGGGAATCCGAACAGTCTTATCATAAGGATTCATTGCTACATAATCACGAGCGTGCCAAATAACACTCTCAGACTCAGAAAGAGCCAACCTATCACCATTAAGAAACGCAGCTTCACTCTCAGTAAGATTCTCAACTTTTACAGAAACAGCCTCAACAAAAGTACGAATCTCATTTGTCCAAGCAACGTGACCTGACAACGAACCCGTATCGTTAACAAGGTTATTCCAAATATTATTAAAGTTCTCTCGACCAGAAGCAAACGTAGTGCCCGTAAGAGGTTTAAAGCGATTAGCGTCAAGACCCTCACCAGGCGCAAGACTAATCGTACCCTTAGCACGAGCGCGAGCTTGTCCACCAAAACTAAAACTAGAATTCCTCGTACCAAGCCACAACGTAGCGTCAGTACCACTCATCTCACCACGAGCAATAAACGCATCCTTCAACTCATTACGAATAGCCTCAATCTTAAACAACTCTGGCTTAACAAAATTAAGTTTGATAGCAATAGAATTACTCGTAGCATCAAACGCTGCCTGCATACTGCTTTGCGCAACAATAGGCTGACCACGCTCAATAATCTTGGCCGCATCACGCCGCATATTACTAGCAGCCTTTTCAGCCGACTTACGCATCTTACGCACACTAGAAATACTTACCCTAGTTGGAGCCGCAGCGTTCTCCGCAACACGCTGATCCAAAACAGAAGCATACTCTCCACGAGCAACAGCAGCATCTTGAAGACCAACATGCGCACTATCCCCAACAACCGTCCCAATAGTTTCCTTACCAGTATTTGGAAGAACAACATCAGGCGCATACGACTTATAACCCGTAACTTTCTGCTCAAGCTCCACAATTTTAGACTCAGCAAAAGCAAGCGCCTTAACATCCGCAGCGGTAATAGGAAGCCCCTGGTCAACCTTATTGCGAATATCACCAAGAATACGCAAAACACTAGGCAACACCTTTTGAGAAGCACCCTTAAACGAAAGCCTAGCTTTACTAGCCCCAATAAACTGTTCAGCACCACGCATCGCATCAAAACGACTCTGCACATTATCCAAAGCAGAATTAAGACCCGGCCTCACACCACGAGACGCACTCGCTTGCTGCAACAAAGAATCAATCTGAAGCCGAACATCGGCAACCTTCTTTTCAGCAGAACGAGCAGCACTTGCATTAGGAGCCGCATTCTTCTCAGCAATAAGTTGCTGCTCAAGATCACGCAAACGAGCAGCCTGCTGATCCATAATAGTCGCACCCTCAACAAGACTAACCGCACCAGGCTGCTCAATGTTACGCACCACAGCAGGAGAAGTATCACCAGCACGAACACTACGAATAACGCGATTCTGCAACATTGCTTGCGCATCAAGCGTCGTAATTCCATCTCCATACTTGCGACGATCAGAAGCAATACTCTCTCGATAAGTACGCATCTGATCGGCAAGTTCGGTACGCCCAGTAGCCCTAGCAAGCTTTTCTTCTTTACGAAGAAAAAGAGTCAACTTCCTAACACGACGATGATACATCTTTGTGTAATAACGAACACCAGAAAGACGACCATCAGCACGCGCCTGATTCATATTATCTACCGCGTATTGAATATCATCAGCCATCTTAACGCGCCTAGAATCCACAGCAGAAAGAGCAATCTCAGGAGCATTAGTAGCGCGAGCCTCAGCCCTAAGCATTTCGTTACGATCCGCTTGCACAATCTTTGCAGCAGTCTCCAACTGGTTTTTCCACATAATAAAATCACGAACATACTTAGCTTTGTTAATGCTAGGACGCAAATAAACGGCTTTGCCAACAGCATCCAAAACACTTACTTGCTTATCATTCGGATTCATCAAAGCAGTATGCTCAAGCTGAACAGTCCCGTCAGGAAGCTTATTGACACCAGTAACTTGAACAGGTACGCGCTCACCAACCTTGCCAATATCAATAATGTCACCAGGCACAATGTCGGCATTAGTCAACGCGCGTTTAGTACCCGTAGCAAGATCAGTAAATTTAGTTACACGCTCCAAAGAAGCAGAGTCGGGCTGGAATAATTGCTCAGAAATAATCGCAGCAACAGCATCATTCTTTTTAGCCAACGGGGCAACGGCCGCACGAGCCGCATCCAATACGCCCTCGGGAAGCGGAGCGGCAATAATGCGATCAAAATACTTAGCACCATTACTAAACCTAGTAGCTTCAGCAATAATAGCCCTTCTCCCAGAGGGGGTTCTAGCCGCCGCCGCCTCAGCAAGCTTACTAGCAGACATATCCCGCATCCACGCAGCAATATCCGCAACCGAAGTAGGATTACCAGACAAATCTATTTGCGAACGAATAAGCTCAGCGGCAAGATGCTGCTTTTGCCAATACGATAAACCCTTAGCAGTATCAGCAAGAACTTTAGCCGCAGTTGCGGAAACAGCATCGCGACCAGTAGCAATAGAACGAACAACTTGTTGCGCACGCTTAGCAGCAGACCGCTCTGCCGCCCAAGAAATAACAGGAACATTAGACTCAATACCACGACTAATAAGCTTTGCCCTTGCTTCCAAAAGAAGCGTATCAATCATATTCTTATTTGTATACCCAATCGTATACGGCCTAGTTGGAACAACGCGACTACCCGCAGGAGACTCAACCGCAAGACCACCAACACGAACATTCACAGGACGATTAGCAGCAGCAAACTCGCTCCCACCAGCACGCAAACCAGAACCAAACGCTCGACCAGCACCACGAATAACACCATTCGCAATATCCATTGCATCCAAAGGGCGCTCCTGCGCAAACGAACTCAACGCAGGCCCAAAACCACGCTTACCAATATCATTATAAAGATACTTGTACGGAGCCGAAACAGCCTTAACAAGATTTTCCATTTGTTGCGGATCGCCCGTTTTAACAAAATTAATAGCCGCAGAAACAACAGCCGCACCAGCAGCAGGCAAACTTGCAAGCTGACCAGTCTGGCGAAGAATACTTGTAGTAATCTCACTTGCGGGAGTAACCATTGTAAACGCCCGACGAACAAGATCAGCGTCCGTGTACTGACGCGGATTCGCAATATCCCAACCATTCTTACCAGCTTGCGTAGCAAGCGTCTTGCGCTGCCACTTATCTAACGGCCCCAGCTTCACATTATCTTGAAGGGTCTGAATATCACTAGCCGAATCGTGAGCCTTACCAGAATCAAGAACAGCCTTCAACTTTTCTTGTTTAACAGCATTCTTTTCACGACTAACAAGTTGGTTATACGTTAATTTCGCACCAGCACTAGCAACATCAAGACCGCCAGTAACGGGATTAACACCACTCGCAGCTTGCGCCATTGTCTCGCCAGGAATCGTATAAGCAGCAAATGGCCCTAACTCGCCATACGAACCACCAAGCTTATGCACCTTAGCTTGCTCAGAAGAAGTAAGCGGATTAAGAATACGATTATGCGGCCCGTATGGAAGATTACTAAGCGCAGTAGCAAAACTTCCAATACCCTGCCCAACAGTTTGATCCCCAAACCCAACAGGAACATTATTTTTATAAGTAGGAACCGGAAGATTAAGCGGATTCAAACTATGAGTATTTGCATACGCAGCAATTTCGTGCGCAGCAGGAGTATCAACAATTGCATTACCAGCAGCATCAGCAAAAGGCGCAACAGTATTCTTCAAAGCCCAATCAGCAGCAGAAACAACTTTTTTACCAGCCGGAGTCCCAATAGTGGCGTTACCCAATGCACTTTCAAAGGGCTTTGTAACATTCTTATCAACAAATTGAACACCTTTATTAATACCTTTCACGGCATCGGCGCTAACAAGAAGTTGTCGAAAATCAAACGGATGTATTGCATCCAAAGCATCAGCAGCAGACGAATACACAGGACGCTTCTGTTTAGACAAATCCCCAACAGCTCGACCACGACTACTTGTAGGAGCGTGAATTAAACCACTAGAAGCCAACGCAACAGCCGGATCAGGATGCGTAGAAAGATCAACACCCGTATGCGCAGAAAACAAACTATTAAGCGCAAGAATCTCTTGCTGCGAACTATGCCCAGTCGTATCAATAGGAGGAGCATACGAAGAACTTAGATTCCCACTAGGACGACCAGGCTTAGCAACAGGTTTAGCAGCAGGCTTAGCTGGACTAGAACTAAGCGCAAAAGGAGAAATAGGAGCAATCTTCTTCTGTGCTTTAGCTCCCGCCTTATTCTTAGCCATACCTATAGTCTACCTGCTAGGCAGGCAAGTTAGCAATTGTTGGAACATTACGAAGAATCCAAGCGCGCGCCTGAGCCATAGTCATAGAACCATTACTAGCATAAGCAAGAGCTTTTGCGGTCGAATTAAGAACAACGCCACGCTTTGGAACTTGGTCAATGTACCTTGCACCATTATCGGACGGTTGACCCACGATATTAAGTCCGGCACCAAGAGACGCTTGGGCGGCGCCAGCATCAATTCCATAAGCCTTGACTTGCTTAATGTTATTAAGGCTATCTTTAATGTTAAACAAGAACTCGTGATCGCCAGTCGCAACCTTAATAGGAGCAACAAAAGACTGTGGATCAGCAAGAATGCTAGCCTGAGCTTTTCTTAACGCGCCCTTTGCCGCATTACCACCCTTAGCAAGATCAGCATTAGTTTGACGAGTCAATTGACCCAACGCAATGTTAACTTTTTGCTGACTAATTCCAAGATTTGCTTGCGCAATAGCAAAATCTTGAGCTTGCTTAGTGCCAGCCATACCAAGCCGCGTATTGTTTTGCGAAATCGTAGCCTGAGCAACACCCTTCTGATACTCCTGATTCTGCAACGCCTGAAGATACTTAGCCGTATTAGCACTAACAGCGTTAGAACGAGCAATAAGAGCGTCCTGCAACTTAGCCTGAGAACCACCAATAAGTTGCGCACCAGTAAGCTGAGCCGCCCCAGCATACGTTGCAGGCACAGCACCAAGCGCAGCAAAATTAGAAGCCATTTGTGGATCGCCACCAGCAACAGGCGCGCTAGGCGCACCAGCAGCAGCCATTGCAGACTCGCCAGCACTCGTCGCAGCACCCGAAACATTATTGTACGAGCCTTGCAAACCCCGAAGCATCCCCGCATAATCATTACTCACACCAGACAAACGATTAGTAAGAGCCGTAGTAAGACCAGTTAAGCCCGTCTCCTGCAAAGCCTGCTGCTGACGAAGGGAATCTTCAGAAGCAACACTAGCCCCAGCAAGCCGTTCAGCCTCAGCAGCAATCTCATTAGGAGTCTTAAACGGCGTTACAAGCGGATTATTCTTATTAGCAGCAGCGTACGCAGCGTCTTTAGCGGCCTGCTTTTTGCGATTCTTTTCCTTAATAACCGCTTTTTGCTTAGGAGTAAGACCAGTAGAAGCCGCCGCCGCAGAAGCCCCACCAGAATTCCCACCACCATTACCACCATCATTAACAACAACGGGAGCCTTAGGAGCAGGAGGAACTTTAGAACCATCAAACTTGTATGGCTTTACCTTGCTCGGCTTATCACTAGGCTGACCCACAGGAGCAGCACCACCAGGCAACTGGATACTGCCCCAAGCCGGAGCCGGACTCTTTTTGCGAATAGCCATAAGTTTAGTCTACCAGTCCAACAATCACAGATTTAAAAACAATAATCATCAAACCAGAATCCACTTCTTACCATTCCAACGATACTTAACCCCAGCTTTATTCTTACGAATCTCCCCAACCTTCTTACCCGGAGTACCAATAATCGGATTCTTAGACTCGGCTTTAGGCGCAGAAGGGGCAATAGGCGTAACCTCTGGAGTTGCAGTTGCAGCAGGAGTGGTACCAGCACTAGCAAGAGCAGCAGCCTTATCAGCCTGATCGGGAAAGATTGCGTTCAATAGGTCTGCGTACTGGTTGGTTGTTCCACGGAAAGCACTAGCGGCACCCAAACCAAGCTTAGACAACGCTCCCTGAAGCGCACCAGCTTCCATAGCCACCCCACTACCGCGCATACCACTACGTTGAACACCAGCAAGGGCAGCATTCTCGCCAACAGTTTGCTGATTATTAGCGCTTGTAGCCGCCGCATTACCAAGCGCACCCTTAAGATACCCAGGCTCTCCCGGCTTTAACTCTCGAATATCAAGAGTAAGATCGTTGACGTTATAGACCTTTCCGGTTGCGTCAGAGTAAACGCTTTTACCCGTAGTCGGATCAATCTTTGGCGTAATAGTTCCCTGACCAGGTTCTTGCCCAGGAGCAAGCCATTTAGTAGAACCATACGTTGGAGAGTTTGAATCAGTGTCGCGATTAATGACGTAGCCATACTCGTTACCAATACCAACTTGGTTAGCCGCAATGTTTGCAAGACCAGTGGCGTATCGAGGGTCAGCAGAAAACCCAGCAGAATAATCGTAAGAAGCGGTTGGGGCTGGTGGCGTTGGTGGTGTGGAAATAGTTTCGCCAGAAGACTCAGAACCACTAAGACGAGGAGTTGTAAGGGGAAGCCGACCATGAGCAGCGCCAGTAGCACCACTCGTCATCTTCCAAGCACCATTAACATACTGGTACTTAGCGCCCGTAATTGGGTCACTGTATCGCTGGTAAAGACTAGCGTTTTTTGGAAGCGACGCAGGAAGGCTACTAGGCTTAACGGTAGTTTTAGGAGCGTCAGGTTTACTCGTGGCACTACCAGGAGCAATAGGCTTGACGACTGGTGCTTTGGGGATCCTGAGACTAGACGCAGCCACTACCGACCACCCATCATCTTTGCGCGAATCTCAACGCCACCAAGAATATTGCCCTTCATCCCACTAGCAACATCCTTAGGGTTAGTAACGCTACCCATAATTGCTGCCGGGTCTTGACTCATAATGCCCTGTTGCTTCTTGTCCATCAACTTTTTTAAAGACGCCAAAAGAACCTGCTTAGGGTCAGTCATCTTGTCAACCGCTGGTGCGGTTGGCTTGTAGTTGACTCGTTGTGGTGCGTAGAGCGTGGAGGTCACAGTATTAGTATACCTATTGGGTTACGTCTTGATGATGTAATTGGCGACAATACTTGGTTGCGTGTTTGCGCCAGTACCAGCAAACGTGTTCTGGTTAATTGCGGCTTCCGAGGTAATACTATGCGTATGTGGGGCAGCGCGTAGGTTAGACGTACCGGGAGCCGTACCAAACGTCCCGATACCAGCAGCGGCGTTAGTGTAAATAATGTCTCGCCCATCGCTCAACTGCAGGTTTGGGGCAGCAGAGCCACTTGCGCCGCCATGACTGTGCGCGGTCTGCGTATGCGTATGCAACTCAGTACGCTCATCACCAAAAAACTGTCCAATAGTACGCGCACTTAAAGCGGTACCACCCGTAATTACACCAGACCCAGCTGCACCCTGTTGCGCACCAGTACCAGCACCAACAGGAACACGCCCAGCCATATTAGGCACATTAAACGTTGTAGAGCCATCACCAGCACCATACGTTGTACTAGTAACAGCAAACAACGCCGCATAAGTAACACGATTAACAGCAGATCCATCGCACAACAACCAGCCCGTAGGAGCAGCAGAACCAGCAAACGCCTGCAACGAACCAGTAGGCGTAGCATTAGCCGGAGTCACCCAAACAGTCCCATTCCAAAAACGAACCTGCTGCGTATCGGTTTCCCAAATCATCTGACCAACAACAGGATCAGCAGGCTTACGAGCCGCCAAACACGACACCGCACCAATCGTCAACTGCTTCTGCAACGCAGGAATATTCGCATTCATCACAGCCTGAGCCAACGGCCCCGTATCACCCAACCCAAACCTGACCTGCTCCACCTGCGCATGAGTAAGCGGAGTCATCCGATCAAGAGGAATAATACGAGCATCAGGCGGCTTAGGCATAGCCGGAACACTAGGCATCGAAAAAGGCTTAATTGGCTTAGCCACTACACCACTCGACCCGGACGCAACTGATTAAACCCATTTGTAATCTCAAACAACGAAAACGACGGAGGATAATTAACCGTAGTAATCGTATACGTCACAGCTTGAGACAACACTTGCGCGTCAAACCGAACAACATTAGAAGTAGAAGTTTTTGGCGAAGCAACGGTAGATCCAAGCGACGCAACAGAACCGTCGGCAGCAAGATTACTTGTAGCCGTAACCGTAAACGAACCAATACCAATACCGGGAAACAAACCAGAATATGGATACGTTGTAGATGACGGGTAAACCGTTGAACCACCAAAAATATTGTAAGTAAACATTGCATGACGATACCGACGCTTTTGCGCAGGATCACCCTCAGCATACGCACGAGTAGTAATAGACGAATTAATCTTTGTGCCATCAACATCGTAAGGATAATTGTCTGGAACAACTACTCGATCAATACGAACAACACGATCAATACTGCTTGTAGCCGTAGTCGCACCATAACTTGTGGCGTAAACACGATTACTTGTTTGATCCGGGTCAACGCTACTAGCAGTAATTTGCAGTTGTCCTTGCGCTACGCGAGTCCAACCAAACTGGTTACGCAAATCACACAAGAAACCGCCAGAAGCCGTACTGATGTAATAGTGCGAATCGTTAATGTTTGCCGAACCAATAATGCCGCTTGCCGCCGACCCAGCAGAAAAACCGTCAGGGCCACCAAAGATTGACTTATCAAACTGGAACGAGATAACGCCACCAGTAGAATCTCCCCACAAGTTAGCAATCTTCTTAGTCATTGTGTTAACAAGAGTTGCACCATCCGTGACGTACACGCCATCAGCAGCAGCAAACATGACACCAGCCGTGGTGCGTTGAACACTATTAGCGCCAAGACAACCAACTTGCTGCGAAAACGCCCTAATGTTAGCCGTGATGCCGCCACGACTAAGCGAAGTGTTTG
>Ga0194048_10001301_pt1 | contig 12372 bp, 16 predicted proteins | sample JunL225m_MetaG_FD_161685 | JGI IMG/M metagenome (GOLD analysis project Ga0194048, IMG submission 161685) | Anoxic zone freshwater microbial communities from boreal shield lake in IISD Experimental Lakes Area, Ontario, Canada - Jun2016-L222-5m | ecosystem: Environmental > Aquatic > Freshwater >...
GGGTATGCCCGCCACCACCACCAGCATGGGCGATCCGTGCGACGTCGACGGTCGGCTGAGCGCTGCGGAGCGAACACTTGTGGAGCAGGCGCTCACCGGCACGTGGTTCGCGCACCAGCGCGGCAACCTCGACGCCGGCAATCGATCGGAGTGCGTCAATGACGCCCTCAGAATCCGACTCGCTGGCGTTGGTGGCATCGAGATCAGCGATGGTGACGTACGCCACGGCAAGACGACCGTCCAGCCGCAGTTCGAGCGAACTGAGAATTCGCGCGGTCAACTCGACTCGTGCGGCAGGCTTGCCTTCGTAGAGTCGGCGAAAAATGTCAGCGGGGTCAACACCAAGGTCAATCAACTCTGCTGCAACACGATGAGACTCCGACGACGCATTCGCGTACATAAAGCGACCGGTGTCTGTGATGATGCCCACGTAGAGAGCCTCAGCCACCTCAAGCGTGATCGTAACCTCGAGTTCGCGCAGCAGGCGCAAAACCAGAATCGTGGTGCAGGGCGAGGAGGCGTCGACCAGGTTGAGACCGGCAAACGTGGTGTTGTCCGCGTGATGGTCAAGATTAATGGAGGCTGCGACAGCCGCCACGGTGGCTGGGCCATCGCTTCCAAGACGTTCGGCCGACCCGCAATCCAGCGCGAGCAGAAGCCGTTCGGCAGCGTCTGCGGGCGGAGTGCGCGTTGTGTTCTCGAGCCCGAGCCAGAGATAGTCGGCGGGCAAGGGTGCGTCGCCGGGAGCCCAAAGGACAACATCCCAGCCGGCGTCGCGGAGCGACATTCCCATGCCGATCAGCGACCCAAGCGCGTCGCCGTCCGGGGACTCGTGACACGCAACCAGCACGCGGGGATGCTCCCGCAGCAGAGTGACGGCGGGAGACAAATCAACCACAGTGGTCATGCGTCGCTCGACAGGTCGCTCGGAGCGTGTTCCTGCAGCAACTTGTCGATGCGATTGGCGCGGTCGATCGATTGGTCGTTGATGAAGCGCAGGACGGGAGTGTTGCGCAGCGAGAGCTCGGCATTGATGGCGCCCTGCAGAACAGGACGCGCGGCCTCTAGCCCCTCCATGGCTTTGACCTTGACCTTCTCTGCCCCATGCAGCTGGACGAAGACGTCGGCCACGGCAGTGTCTTTCGACGCGCGTACTTCGACAACGGTGACGCCCCGCAGGCGTGGGTCGCTGAGACGCGCGATCTTCTCGCTGATGACCTCACGCAGCAGGCCATCGATACGACGTCCGCGCTCTTTACCGCCTCGCTTCATGCCAAGTCCTCCGGCGTGATCGTACGAATTTGGGTGACCGTCACGTCGACATCGCGCTCCTCGAGCCAGCGCTCAAGCTCCGCAACACGCTGATCACAGGCCTGTGCTGTCTGCTGCACGAGCGCGGCGGTCAATTGAGCGTGCGAAGGCGTATCAAGGCTGCCGACCTCGGCCACGGCTGCGCCGTACCGCTCTTGCAGCCCGTGGCGGATTTTCGCGAGTGCACTTCGGCGGTCCTTCAGTGTCGCGCTCCCAGGGAGGCGCACGTCGAGACTAATAATGCCGATAAAGCCGGTACTCATGGACACAGGCTACCCCGAGCTGGGCGGGAGCCGTGCGCCACGACGCAAACGTTGCATTTCGCGGGGAGAGATCGGCCGCCACTCGCCCGCATCAAGCTCGTCTAGACCGATGCCGCCAAGTCGTAGTCGTCGCCCTGCCGGCCCCATCTGAGCCGCGAGCGGGAACTTCGGGTCAGCGAGACGTTGAGCCAGTCGCTCGTCCGCCAGCAGCAACTCCACGCCGTTGCCGTCACCGCTGAGCGGGAGGACTGGATGCAGAGTGCCCGGATGCACGATTGATAGGTCCATGCCCACGGCACGATGAAAAACGGCACCCGTCGGCCCAGCGGGGAGCGCTGTACCGTCGAGGAGGACTACGTCGCCGAGGCTCACGCGCGTCGAGGGATCGGCGCAGACCGAAGCGTTGAGTTTCACTCGCCCGGTGCGCAACAGACCTTCCACCTCACGACGCGTGCCAAGACCGGCTGCGGCTAGGTACCGGTTGATCCGGACGGGTCCGGCCACGATGGGCTAGGCGGACTCTTCGGCGGGCTCGTCAATCGACGCGTGTCCGCCGGTCGTGACGAGCGTGGGCCGAATGCCGCGGTCGATCGTGTCGCGGGTAACGATGCAGCGGGCGATGTCCGAGCGAGAAGGCAGCTCAAACATCACGTCGGTCAGTGCATTTTCGATGATCGAACGCAGACCGCGGGCTCCGGTTTCGCGCTCCAGGGCCTTGTCGGCAATCGCCCAGAGCGCGTCCTCGTGGAACACGAGTTCGGCGTTGTCGTACTGGAAGAAGCGCTGGTACTGCTTGGTCAGCGCGTTCTTCGGCTCAACCAGAATCTGAACGAGATCCTCACGCCCCAGCTGGTGAACGGCCGTGATGATCGGCATCCGTCCGACGAACTCGGGGATCAGACCAAACTGCACCAGATCCTCGGGTCGCACTTCCTGAAGCATCTCGGAAGGCTCAATTCGACGATGCTCAAGATCTTCCGAGCCAAAGCCGATGCTGTTCTTGCCGACGCGACGCTCCACAATGCGATCGAGGCCGGCGAATGCCCCACCGCAGATAAACAGGATGTTGGTCGTGTCGATCGAGAGGAACTCTTGATGCGGATGCTTACGGCCACCCTGTGGCGGAACCGATGCGACGGTGCCTTCAAGAATCTTCAGCAGAGCCTGCTGTACGCCCTCGCCCGAGACATCGCGCGTGATCGACGGGTTCTCCGACTTACGAGCGACCTTATCGACCTCGTCGATATAGATGATTCCCGTCTCGGCCTTCTTGATATCGAAGTCCGCGGCCTGGATCAGCTTGAGGAGGATGTTCTCGACATCCTCACCCACGTAGCCAGCCTCGGTAAGGGCGGTGGCGTCGGCGATGGCAAACGGGACGTCCAAGATACGGGCCAGCGTCTGCGCCAGCAGCGTTTTACCGCAACCCGTTGGGCCAAGCATCAGGATGTTGGACTTGCCGAGTTCAACATCCTCGTCGGACTCGTTGACCATGCGCACGCGCTTGTAGTGGTTATAGACCGCCACAGCCAGCATGCGCTTGGACTCTTCCTGCCCAATCACGTAATCGTTGAGTACACCGTAGATTTCCTGGGGTGCAGGAAGCGAACGACCTTCGAGCGACGTGGGAGCCTTTAGCTCCTCTTCGATGATCTCCGTGCAGAGATCGATGCATTCATCGCAGATGTAGACGCCCGGCCCGGCGATCAGCTTCCGTACTTGTCGCTGCGTTTTACCGCAGAACGAGCACAGGAGCTGCTCGCCGGTGTCGGACGCCCGGCTCACTAGCGGTGCTCGATCACCTGGTCGATGATGCCGTAACTCTTCGCCTCAAGCGGGCTCATAAAGTTGTCGCGCTCGGTGTCCTGCTTGACCTTCTCGACAGGCTGTCCGGTGTGGAGCGACAGCAGGCGATCAAGGTTCTGACGCATGTCGATGATCTCGCGTGCGTGAATCTCGATGTCCGTAGCCTGGCCTTGGAAACCAGCGGAGACCTGATGGATCAGGATCTTGCTGTTCGGCAGCGACATGCGCTTGCCTTTCGCGCCGCCAGCCAAGATGAAGGCACCCATCGACATCGCGATACCGACACAGATCGTCTGTACGTCCGGCTTGATGAACTGCATGGTGTCGTAGATCGCCATGCCGGCGTAGACGGAACCGCCCGGCGAGTTGATGTACAACGAGATGTCCTTATCCGGATCCTCGGACTCGAGATGGATCAACTGCGCAACGATCAAGTTTGCGATCTGATCATCAACCGGCGTACCGAGGAAGATGATGCGCTCGCTGAGGAGGCGCGAATAGATGTCGAAGGCGCGTTCGCCGCGCGACGTCTGTTCGACGACCATGGGGACCAGTGGGCTCACGATGTGACCTTTCGGTACGGGTGTCTAGTTTTCCTGCTCGGAGGATGTGGATTCGTCGTCAGACGTCCCCTCCTCCGCCTTCGCCGGCTCGGCTACCTTCGGCTCACGAGCGTTCGCTCGCGCCTCAGCCTGCTCCGGCGTAATCTCCTTGGCCGCGGCAACCGCATGATCCAACGCGTCACGGAGTTGGAGGTCCCTGCGGACATCCTCCCGCATGGCGGCGTCGTTCATGATCCGGTCGACCACGTCCTCGGCTTCGTTCTCTTCGTTGGCCTGCTCGGTGATGAAGGCGCGAAGCTTTTCGTCGTCGATCACGATCTTCTGCTGGTCGGCGTAGGCGTCGAGCGCGAGTTCCTCGCGCACCTCGCGCTCTGCCTCCGGCATCAGTTCCATCGCCAGGCTGTTGAGGTCTCGGCCCATCATCTGCATGTACTGCTCGAGTTGGATGCCCTGCTGGCCCAACGAACGCGCCATGGTCTGAAGACGATCATCGATGCGACGACCGACCATCGATGGTGGTACCTCAACGATTGCCTGCGCGCCAAGATCCTGCAGCACGTTGCGGCGGAACTGCCCGTCGGCCTCGCGGAGTGCCGTCTCTTCGCGGGCTGTCTTGATGTCGGCTCGCAATTCAGCGAGCGTGTCAAAACCGGCCATCTCCTTCGCGAACGTGTCGTCGAGATCGGGCATCACGCGAGCGCGAATCTCTTTCGCCGTAATCGTGAAGACCGCTTCGCGACCGGCAAGCTTCTTCGGCTTCTGCTCGGCGGGAAGCGTCATCGTGACCTCGCGCGACTCGCCCGTGCGCATACCGATGATCGCGTAATCGAGCTCGTCAAGGAGACGTCCAGAACCCGCCTCGACCAGAAGATCCGTCGCCTGCGCGTCCTTGATCAGATTGCCATCGACCGCACCACTCATGTCGACGAGGACCTGATGGCCTGCCTCTACCGCCGCATCGATCGGCTGAAAGGTTGCTCCAGCCGTACGGATGCGCTCGATCTCGGCATCGATGACGTCGTCTGTCGCTTCGACCGCGGGACGAACCGCCTGCAGTTCAAGCTTCGCGGGCAGCTCGGCCTTCGGTGGCACCGTAACGATGCCCGTGAAATTGAAGGTCTCACCCGGGACTGGCATCTTGGGCCAGTTGATCTCGGGTTGATCGATGGCATCGATGGCGGCGGCGCTGCACGCACGTGTCCACCAGCCGTTGATATGGGAGCGCAAGGCCTCTTCAGCGAGCGCCTCCTCACCCACACGCTGTCGCACGACGGCGATCGGCGTCTTGCCTGGGCGGAAGCCAGGAACGCGAACGTCCTTGGCCATATCGGCAAGGGCATGTTCGAACGCGTGATCGACGTCATGTGCGTCGATCTCAACGCTGATCTTGACCTTGTTCTCTTCGAGGTGCTCTACGGCAGTTTCCATGCGTGTTTTTCTCCGACGAATCAGCCCTGTGCGGGGACGGGCATCCTAATTGATCAGCGCGAGCGTTCGACCCGATCGAAATCACGACCGAACGCTATGCGGGCGAGAGGACTTGAACCTCCACGGGGTTTCCCCCACCAGGACCTAAACCTGGCGCGTCTGCCATTTCGCCACGCCCGCGTCCGACGAACCGTACCGGACGCCTCGTGGCGGTGGTGCGTCATGATCGCCGACTTAGCTGGCGTTGCTCTGTGGAACCTGAGCAGGGGCTGGCTGCGCAGCGACCGGAGCAACCTGCGCTGGGGCTGCTGTCTGGACGCTCGACGACTGTGCCGCAGCCGCGGCTTGGGCAGCTGCTTGAGCCGCAGCTCGCGCACCGGATGCCGCCTTGGCCTGCGCAACAGCCTGGAGAAGCGCGCGTTCCTGCGTTTTGGTGCTGACAATGAGCTGGTTGTACTTGCGAACGAGCTGCGTGTTCTGGGCGCTGACAAGATTGTCGTGGGCGGCAGATTGCTGGGCAACCGTTTGCCAGCCTGCAGCCTCCGTGCGCCAATTTGCTGTCTGCTGATCTGCCTGCCGAGACGCATCTGTCTGGTGGACGCCATACGCGACGGAGCCGGTCAGGAGAACGGCAAGCGTTCCGGTGGTGAACTTCATCAAGGTAGAGCTATGCACGTTAGTCATCCGATCCTTGGCTCTCGCCGTCGCCCTGCGCATTCGCGTCCTCGTTACCGTCGTGTTCTGGCGCGGCCTCAACCTGGGCCTTTGATGGCGCGACGGATGTGATGGGCGCCGCAGCCTGAACGGCTGGCTCCGCAACCTGGACGAGGGGAATGACCGGTGGTTGCGTGGACGAAGCCAGACCGTTGGTGCGTAGCTGCTGACTCGGTACGTGCCGTGGAGTCCAGTGCTCGAGCAGCAGACCCGGATCGGTGGCTGATGTCGCTGGCGCCACCGTGGCCCGCTGACCTTTCGAAGCCACCAACTGGGCATCCACGGGAGATGTCGTGGGTTGAATGACGTAGAAAACGCCGCCCACAACCGAAGCCGCTACGCCGAGCCCAACGCCGACGCTGACGATCGTCCGAGAAGAAAGGGTCCAGTGCATACGCCTACTATGCCTCCCGTTTGCGCCTTGAACATGAGGATTCGATGAGAGTTTTCTCACCCAATCAGGACAGGACCTAGAGATTCGTTGCCGTGCGACGCTGCTCTTTCGTGGGAGCGCCTCCGGTGAAGCGCCACGCAGCTGCACCCACCACGAGTGCGATACCGAGACCGTAAAGCGCGAGGATGATCGGGTTGCGGGTATCCGTGCCGAGCCAGAGGCCGTGGGCCATGGCAGCACCCCAGAAGATGTAGGCGAAGTAGTGCAAGACGCGCCAGAATTTGAACGACACAACCTTGCGCTTGCGCAGCATGAAACTGAGCGGAAGGAGTACGGCAAGCCAGAGCGCGATTGCGCCAAGCACGATGCTGACGCGCGCGTCGATGCCAATTACCGCGAGCAATGGAACCTTCGCGTACTTGTCTAGGACAAGGGCGGCGACGTGCGTGATGATTAGAACCAGCCCGAACATCTGCAACGCCCGATGTAACTCAACTGCGCCCTTCGGCGATTGCACGCCGCGACCGGCTAAGAGTGTCCCCCAGGCGGCCGTCAGGGTGTAAATGAGTACGGCGACGAGGCCAGTCGCGCGGGCGATCTCCCAAAGAATCATGCTCGAATCGTCTCCCACAGTGCATTCGTCGTGACAGCGCCAGCGACGGAGATCCGGGCGCCCGCTCCCTCAATCAGATCGAGGTACGCGGGATCGAGCACAACACACGATGCGATGACGTCTGCCGAGACAGGGTCGATGCCGGCGATGACGGCTATCCCCCGCTCGCTCGGCGCTCCGGACGCCGGGTCGATCAGGTGATGCGCAAGCGTCCCGTCAGCGAGCTGCCATTGCCGGCGCTCGCTCGACGACGTTGCCACGCCGGTGCCCTCCAAGGCCATCACCGCTCCAGCACCCGTCTCGATGCGGTGGTCCCCACGAATGATGGCGAGATCTCCACCAGCGTCGATGATCAGGCGTCGATCTGCGACGCGGTCAGCGAGCACCTCGCCCGCGCGTACGGCAGCCCAGGATTTCCCAATCCCACCGAGGTCGAGTTGCGTCGCCGCTGGAATAGTGACGGTGCAGGCGGTGCGATCAATCGTGATCGATCCGACAACGGCGCTCGGGTTTGGAATGCTGTTTGGAGCGCCATCACCAACGGCCTGCTGATAGCCCCAGTCGCGTAGCGTGGCGCCGACGAGCGGTTGAAAGCGACCATCGGTACGCTCGCTCCACTCGACGGCAGCGGCGACCAACTCGACGGTCGATGGATCGACGCGAACGGGTTGACCAGCGCCCTGACTGATGCGGGAGACGTCGCTCAGCGGAAGAAACCGAGACCACAGCAGCTCATCACGATTGACAGTCTCGGCAATCACCTGGGCGTCCTCGCCCGAGACGCCACCGCCGTGATGGATGCGCCAATCGGCACCCATCGCACGGAACGTCCAGTCGAGCATGGGAACGCCGTCGGCCATCGTCTTAGCTTGCCTTACTCGCCGGGGCTGCTGCGGGCGCAGCCTGGGCAACTGGCGTGGGCTGAGCGACCGCGGCGGCGCTCACGGTGATCGGCGCTGCCGATGTTGCGGCACCGGACGCGAGCTTGTTGTACTTGCGGACCAGTTGGTTGTTCTGAGCGTTGACCTTGAGGCTGACGTTGTTCGTCTTGGCCGCAACGGCCTGCCAACCTGCGGCCTCCTTCTGCCAGGAGTTGACTTGATCCGACTGGTGTACGCCGTATCCGATCGAACCGGTCAAGAGAAGGCCGAGCGTACCGATCGTGATTTTGTTGAGGGTGGAGCTTTGCATGTCAGTTGTCCTTCGTTTCGAATTCGGAGTCGGAATCAGAGTCGTCGTGAGCCACACTGGTGACCGTTGCGACGGCGTAATTGGAGTTGGTACTCGCGGTGGTCGTCGATGGCGTGGCGGACGTAAGCGGCGCGATCTTGGCGTCAACTTCGGCGACCGCGAAGGACGTGCGTGCCTGCGACGAGGCAGCAAGAGCGTCGCCGCGAATTGCGTGGCTCAGACCGGGGCCGAGCGTGATGCCTCCGACAACCAGCGCGGCGGCCAAGAAACCGAGAGTTGCGCTCTGGAGCGCTTTGGTGTTGAGGGTGCTCTTCGTCATGTCCCAAGTGTGGGACACGTGATCACGCCGTAGATGAGTAATACGTGAGGGTTTTCTCACGAAACAGCGGGAAACGTGATCGTGAAGGTTGCCCCGTGGCCGAGCTTGGACGAAACGCTGATCGTTCCATTCTGGGCGACGACATAGGCGCGACAGATTGCGAGCCCAAGTCCAGCGCCACCTGCATCGCGCGTTCGCGCCGCATCGGCCCGCGTGAAGCGGTCAAAGATCGTGGGAAGGAGGTCGGCGGGGATTCCCTCGCCATCATCGGAGACAATGATTCGCACGGTGCCGTGGCTCGACTCGACCCGCAGAGCGATCATTCCGTTCGGCGTCGTGTGCCGTTCGGCGTTACGCAGCAGGTTGACCAGCACATCAACCAGAGCATCGTGATCACCGAGCACAAATGACCGTCCGGTGGTCACGTCGAGGACCCAGTGACGGTCGACGTCGCCGCGGACCCGCTCGAGAGCCGTGGTCGCGAGGGCGTTCACATCGATCTTGGCGAGTGTCGTGGTGGGGATCTCGCCGGCTCGGGCCAACGTCAGCAGGCGTTCGACAAGGCGACCCATTCGATCGAGCTCGTCGACGGCAAGATCAATCTCTGCTTGCACCGAGACCGGATCCTCACGCTCTGGGTTGAGCACCTCCAGGTGGCCACGCGCGATCGTGATCGGGGTTCGCAGCTCGTGCGACGCGTCTTGGACGAAACGTTGCTGAGCTGCGAACGACCCTTCGAGTCGCGCAAGCATCGCGTCGATAGCGTGCGTGAGTCGCGCGATCTCATCCTCGCCGGAGATCGGACCAACGCGCTGATCCAGGCGTCCTGCCGTGACCGTCTCTGCGCGGGACGTCATCACCGTCAGAGGCTGCAGAGCCCTGCGAGCTCCAAGCCAAGCCAGCACGACGGTCAGCAGCGCACCAAGCCCTCCGGCCAAGAGCAACGCGCGAACCAAGGCACTGATACGCGCATCCGCATCGGTACGAGGAACGCCAGCAGCCGTCGTGATCCCGAATTCGTCACGCGCGATAGCGACGGTGTAGCTCTCGCCGTTGATCGTGTGCTCGCTCGTTCCCAAATTGCCGGACAGCAGGGGAACCAGGGCTCGCGCCTCTTCCTCGTTGACGACCGCAAGCCCGCGGGGTGCTCGGACCGCGAGCAGCGTGTCCGATGCACTTCGCCGCACGAGGTACGGCTCCGTGCTCGGATCAAGCGTGACTCGACGATTGGCGGCAGACGCGCCTGCCTTGGTGACTCCATCGCCGGTGTCGGCCTCGTCGAGAGAGGGCTTAGGGAGCATTTCGTTTTCGTCAACGGTGGGGATGGTGACTCCCTCATCGTCAGTCTGACCCGTCACCGTGCCCGTCGTGTCGCTGCCGCCTTCGCTGTTCGAAACCTGCTCGTCCTGCTCGGGTGTTGGCGTCGTCTCGGCACGAGCGGCAACCGCGAGCAGACTACGTGCCTCGATCGTGGCCTGCGTCTGGAGATCAGAATCCAGAGAACGCCGCTCAAGGACCAGCACGGTGGCGCCGACAAGGACCAGCACGGCGAGAACGAGCGCGACACTCGTTGCGGCTATCCGCCAGCGGATCGGTAGGCGACGGCTCAACGATCCACCAAGCGATATCCCATCCCACGTACGGTCTCGATCCGCGATGCATCCTCGTCACGCAGCTTTGTTCGCAGGTAGCGGATGTAGACGTCCACGACGTTCGAACGCGGATCGTGGGAGATGCCCCAGACGCCGTCAAGAATCTGCTGGCGTGACAGCACCTGACCGCGGTGTCGCATCAGATATTCGAGCAGTGCAAACTCGCGGGCAGAGAGCTGGATCGACTCGTCATCGAGCAATAGCTCGCGGCGGAGGAGGTCGAGATGAAGATTGGCGACCTCGAGCACGTCACTACGTGAGGCAGCCGAAGCGCGGTCAACCGTGCGGAGATGCGAGCGAACGCGTGCGGCGAGTTCGGCAAACGCAAATGGCTTCACCACATAATCGGTCGCGCCCAGATCAAGGCCCTTAACGCGGTCCGAAACGTCGCCACGCGCCGTCAACATAATCACGGGAACGAGTGGGTCAACTTGGCGAATCTGGCTGAGCACTTCGAAGCCATCGAAACCTGGCAGCATCACGTCAAGGACGACGAGATCGGCAGGGGAAGAGACAAACGCCCCGACGGCGGTTGGTCCGTCGGCTGCCACCTCAATGGCGTGTCCCTCTGCAACCAAACCCTTTTCGATGAATGAGGCGATCAGGGGTTCGTCTTCGACAACGAGGATGCGCATGCGTACATCGTGACAGGAGGGAATGAGGACGTTCTCATTCTGGGCTGAAGGTCGGTCTTAACTCGCCTGGCTTTGGGGTGCTTGCGATGGCGCAGGTTGGACGTACGGGTCGCCCAGTTGGGGCGCCACGTAGTTTTCCTGCGGCTGAGCAAGCGGGGCAACATAGTCCTGGGTTGCGGAGCTATCGGGCGTGGGTGCCGCGCTCACCCCGTCTGCGGGAACGACCACAGTGATCGTTCGCTGGCGAGGCGTGCCCGTGAGCGCGTTCCAACCTGTCTGCTCGGCGTTCAGCGCGACAGACGCCAGCTGGTGTGCCGGCGATCCCTGCGCGACAACACCAATCGCGCCGAGACCGAATGCGAATCCGATCACGCCACTGCGGACTATCTGACGGTTGCGTGTACTGCGAGCCACGTACCCAGAGTGCAGAGCGATTCTGAGAGGAGCATGAGAACGTGCGCCGGCTCACACCAACGGACTAGTCAAGGTCCGGTAGTGCCTCGCCCCCGTACGTTCCGAAGCGACCCCAGATTCGTTCGGCATCCTCGAGTCGGCGCCCAATCGACGAAGGATTGCGCTCCAGGAGCGTGGCTGCGAGGAGCTCGACCAGGAAGATCCCTGTCACTGCTGTTGGGAATGGTGCCGGCGAATCGTCAGCACAGATCAGGACCTCGGTTGCGAACTTCGCTGCCGGAGCGGCCGGTGAGTCGGTGACCAACACGACCGGGGCACCGGCCTCGTGGAAGAACGAGGCGACCTCGGTTGTGACCTTGGCGTAGCGGCGAAACGTAAAGGCGAGCAACCGATCCTCGGGTCCAACACCGATCAGGCGATCAGCCAGCGCCGACTCCCCCGCCTCGACCCGCACCACGTTCGGCAGCATTGGGTTGAGGAGAAAGTACGCGTATTCCGCGACGGCAGCACTGGCGCGCTGGCCAAAGACATGGATCCAGCCTTCGCCGGATTCGAGCAACGCAGCAGCGCGATCCAGCGTCACGGGCGGTGTGTTCGCCGACACGGTACGCAGGTCGCGTTCGACTGCCTCGAGCCAGCGGTCTACCAGCGTGCCCGATCCGGATACCTCAGGTTCAAGATCTCCGCCTACGCGTTCGCGGATCCCAGCCTGGAGCGCCTCTTGGAGGCCGCCGAAGCCGCCGTAGCCGAGCCTCGCTCCAAAGCGCACTACGGCTGCCTTGGATACGCCGGCCGAAATGGCCAACGCATCAGCCGATCCGAACGCGACGCCCATCGTGTCGCGCAGCACTGCTTCGGCGACGCGTTGGTCGTTTGGCGAGAGCTCCTCGAGACGATCGCGGATGCGATCCAGTGGATCTTTACCCTGCTCGGTCACGCCGCGACCGTACCAGACGTCGACGCGTACCTGCAGGCCGGCCGGTACGGTTCAGTCATGGCACGCATCTTCTCGGGCATCCAACCGACCGGTGATAAACACATCGGCAACTACCTCGGCGCGATTCGGCAC
>Ga0194048_10001303_pt1 | contig 12346 bp, 9 predicted proteins | sample JunL225m_MetaG_FD_161685 | JGI IMG/M metagenome (GOLD analysis project Ga0194048, IMG submission 161685) | Anoxic zone freshwater microbial communities from boreal shield lake in IISD Experimental Lakes Area, Ontario, Canada - Jun2016-L222-5m | ecosystem: Environmental > Aquatic > Freshwater >...
ATCGTATTCGGTCACGCTTGGCAGCTCTTGGTGCCGCTTGTAGCGCCACCCCTCATACATTTTGGCGTTGTTGGCCTCAGCGCGCTGGGTCTTCTTGATGTCATCAGCCATCAGCTTAGCGACCTGCTCGACTGACACGTTGCCAAGTTTCTTAGGATCGAACTTGCCGTTTTCAAGGTTTTCCCACACGTACTTTTGAATCTCAGGCAGGCCAGAAAGTTGGCTTTGGTTGTAGCTGCTTAAATCGTAAATTGGTGTGTCAGGGCCAACTTGCTCAGGTATTCCGGCGTAGTTTGGTTCCTGAGCGACATCGATGTCGCCCTTGCGCACCATGGATATCTCGCGGTCAATCAATCCTTCTACCGCTTTGCCCATATCGGTTGTCGCGGTAAGGTTGCCCACGTCGGGGTACTTCTCAGCCATGCCGGGGATAGCGTTGCGCAACTGCAGCGCCGTATTACGGTTCTCAAGGCCTTGTGATCCAGCGAGCTGCAGCACGTCGGTGCCCTCGGCGACCAACGGTGTTTTGGCCTCAGCGGCCTTGACCACTGGATCGGTTGCTAAGCCCGTACCCATCTGCTTCTGGATGTACGACAGGTGGGGCTTAGTCAACCACTCGTTGTAGGCGTCAATCTTTTCAATCTGGGGCCTAGGCGACGGTAACAGCGGCTCGCCCTGTGCAGCGGCTAACGGGTTGTACTCGTTAACAAACTGCTCGATCGCGTGCGTACGTATTTTGTTACGTTCGGCAGGGGTTGTGTCGTTTTTTATGAAGGACTCAGCGGCATTCATCCGTCGGTTGTACAAGTCCCGACCCCAGTGTGGCATTACGTCGTTTGCCTCCTGTTGCCACGACATAATGTCAAACTTCTTAGAGGCGCGCTCGAGCACCGTGCCAAGGATTGATCCATCACTAGCAAGGGGTTTACCCTCGGTATAGTCGTATAGCCATGTGCCCTTGACGTTGGGCTTGACCGCGGCCGAGGCCGTGCTCGGTATGTTGGAGGGCTCAAGGCCTGTCAACATTTCATAGACAGATGGCTTGGGCTCAACGAACGCGCGCTGGAACTCGGTGCCCATCGTGGGGTAACCCGGCGTGATGCCACGCTGCGCGTTGTAGATGTCGTTACTGAACTGCCCTACGTCGCGCTTGACGCCAGCGCCCAGCGCGCCCAGCGTACCGCGAGGTGGGCGCATAAGTCCGGGCATAATGCCTGAGATCACAGGCGGTAGTCGTGATAAAACAGGATGCACATAGTCTTCGGCAATTTCTTGGCCTGCCAAAGTTGTTGGCTGATAGCTCGTTGCCCGCGCCCAATCTGCAGCCTTTTCATTGGCCTCTTTAAATGGCGCACCGCGCAGAGCATGGTATGCAAGTCCAGCATAGCCACCTAACATGCCGGGGAGTCCAGTTAATACAGACGCTACATTCTCGCCTGCGCCCATTAACCAGTCGGCAGGTGTCAGATTTTTGCGTGCGAGTTCATAACGCATCTGATCAAGTGTAGGCTCTAAAGCAGGACCCCCGGGCACTTCACCTGCAACAGGCCGATGCGGTGCAATACCGGTGGCTGGCGCTGGTGGAACCTCGGGCGCAGTCGTGGGCGCTGACGGTGCTGCCGTTGTGCCGAGCACATCACGACTGGGCGTGGTCCCGTCTACCGGCGTCTCTATCGGGACAGGATAACGCCCACTGGTTCCTTTAGCCGGGTCGCCAAAGTAGTGATAGCGGTATCCGGGTGGGGGCGCTTCGTCGTCAAAGGCGCTCATTTAACCTCACCCCCTTGGGCGTAGGTATAGTCCTCTTGCTTGCCGTACACGGGCTTCTTGGCCAGCACGAGCGGGCCAATCTGGATGACCTCCTCGGCGCTGTGGATGGGCTGCATCGACTCGCGGTCGTAAAAGTGCCCGCGCCGGGTTGGGTCCATCCCCACCTGACGCCACTCAGGGTGCGCCAGATACTCCTGCGCGCGCTCAACGGCGTCATCCTGATGGATAGGCTTCCAGTTGCCTGTAATGCGCGCAAACGGGGCCTTAGCCACGCCAGCGGCCACGTTCAGGGCCTTGTTCTCAAAGCGGTCAAACACCGCGTCGGTGATGTGCGACACGGGCTCGTAGTACGCCTTGCCCTTGTCCTCCTCGTCGTGCACGGAATTGACCCACACGCCGTGGTTGCTATACGCCGGGATGTCCAGACGCAGGCCGACCTTACGGCCCTCAGGGATTGATCCGGTGCCGTAGCGCTCGCGCTGGGGTTCCTTAAGCGCGCCTGTCACCCGCTCAGCGCTGGCCGGCTTAGGCACGAAGTCGTAGGGCTTGACGGGCTTGATCTTGTCAGCCATGCGCCAGTACTCGTCGCGCGTCATCTCGCCCGCTGCCACTTTCTGCGCGGCCGCGGTGAGCTCGGGATTACGCTCGGTCACCTTCTTGTGGTTCGGATCGATGCCGATCTCGCGCACGGGGGCCTTGCCGCCCTTGGCCATGCGTTCGCCGCCTCTGTTCATGCCAATGCTGTGACGGTACTCAGCAAAGGGCGTCTGCGCGGTTGTAAAGAAGGGCTTCCCGTCAATAATGCCACCCTCTGCAAACGGTCTGCTATAGCGCATACCGTATTGAGGCGACGCGCCTTGCATCGTTGGGCGCATCGTCTCAGCGCGAAGCGTACCTTCGCCCACTGGGAACTCAGCGCCAAGCATGATACCCGCCAGTGTGTCGCGCATCTGAGCGTTGCGAGATCCTATTGCATCAGCGGTCAACCTTGCACCCCCGACGGGAACACTCACACCTGCGCCGTAACTTTGCATCGTCGGATCGGTTTGCCCAACGCGATAGAATTCAGCAGGTAAACCTTGTTGACGATTGCGCTCATCACGATCGGTGGGTGAGTAGCTAAAAGCGCGCGGTGTGATGCCGCCGTGTTCCATATGAATAGCGCCACCGTCAGCCATATGCTTAGGCGGTTGGCGTAGTAGGGCTAACTTGGCCAAATCCATGCTCAGCATCTTGGCAGCACCGGGGTCTCTGACCGTGTTTTTGATCGCCTCTTCAGGCAACGAGTCGACCATGCCGCCCGCCTTATAGCCGCGCTGCTGCAGGTACTTGAGATAGTCCTCGTCGATGAACTGCGACGGGCTCATGGTGCGCCAGTCGATCTGCATTGGCTCGCGTTTTAAGTTGTCCCGGATGTTCTGGTTAAAGTCGCGCAGCACGATCTCGGCCGGCGCGTGCTTGTACTTTACGCCCAAGTCCTCGCCGTGATTTACGTAGGGGTAGGCTTGATGCAGGTCGGGCCGGTAGCTGACGTTCTTGTCAAGCTGCACCAGCCTGTCACCGATTGACCAGTTGTCCACATCGGCCGCTGACGGCTCGAGGTGCTTGGCAAGTAGCTTCTCAACGTCAACCGTGCGCCCTTTGGTTGGGCCGCCCACGCCTTTACCGCGCAGCATCTCGGCGATTGCACCGCGCCGGTCGTAAGTATCGACCAGCTCACGGAACTTCGGGTCGGAGACGTCGTACTCGCGATTCGGGTCAAAGGGCTGGGTCTTTTTGCCCGGCAGCTTAGGCATGTTGGGAATGCGCTTGTTGATCAAGGCCAGCAGCTCGGGGCTAATGTTGCCTAGCGCGACCTGCTGGTCAAACTCGTCCATGAACTTGTTGAACATGGGCGTGTTGCTCTTGTGCTGCTCGCGTGCGCCTAGAAACGGTGCCCAGACCACGTCCTCGCCTGACTCCTTGGCCTTAGCTTTGGCCCCGCTCTTCTTGGTGAATGCCGCCCCCACGTTTTCGTACTCGGGTTGCACCTTCTGCAGCCATGAGAACCACGGGCCCCCGCGCTGGCTCTCATCGAACGGGTCGGTGCGCATGCGGTCGTACTGCAGCAGCTTGAGCGTCTTGCCCTGCTGGTTGCCCAGCGCCTCGCTCATGGGCACGGGTTTGCGCGCGAGCTCGGCTGCGTGGATGTAAGCGATCTCTCTATCGGTTAGGAATCTGGCCATGTTTGCTCACGCTGCGTAAGGGTTGTCGCGCTTGGGGCGGTCGTCGGCGTAGTATAGGTCAGGGTCGGCGACCGGGTCAATGTTTACGAAGCCCATGTCGCGCAGCACCCTGAGCGCCTGACTGAGCGCGTCGACGTAGTCGTCGTGCTTGCTGTCCGGGAAGCTGCAGACTTGGCTCAGGAACGCGTCGCACCAATCACGCGCGCAGCCGGGGTTGACCGTCGACTCGGGCAGGTAGACGCGGCCGCGCGCGATCAGCGGGCTCACGATGTTTAGGCGCATGGTCTTGTCGGCGTTGCCCGGGTTGTAGCTGCGCACGGGCAGCCCGGCGCGCTGTAAGTCTTGGAGCAGCACGATGCCAGCCGACTTGTCCTCGATCAGGATCAGGTCGACCTTCTTGCCGTTGCCAAATTCGTTCTCGTCACCGTAGATCTCCTCGCTCTCCGAGATCACCTTGGGGCGCAGCTCGGGGTACTGGATGCGCTCGCTCCAGCAGTCGATCAGCATGACGCTCATGCCCTTGTCCTCGCTGGGCTTGAACACGCCAAGCACCACGCATGCGGTGGGGTCTGCGGCCGTGCGGGTGCTGGTCGCGCAGTCGTATGACTGGACCACGTACTCGAACTGCGGCAGGGGCTTCTCGGCACCCCAGAGCTTGAACCACGAGCGCTTGACGATGCCGGTGTCCTCGCTCGAGAGGATCGAGGCGTGAATCTCTTGGTCGCCCAGACGCGTGCCCTCGTACTGCAGGATCTGGTCGCGAAAGCTGGGGGCGAGGTTGTCAAGGTTGGCGTAGGTTGATGCGGTGGTGAGGTATACGTCCTCGCCGTCGCGGTCGGCCAGAGACACAATCAGGTCCTTGGGGCGCGGAGTGGTGGACGCGATGATGGTCGTGCGCTTACCCAGCCGCACACCGAACTGGATCTGATCCCACGCGTCGTCTAAGTACTCCCACGCAGCCAGCTCATCGAGCCACGCGCCGTGGAACTGCGGGCCGCGGAATCGCTCGGGCTCGGATGCGGGTATACCCTTGATTAGGCTGCCGTTGGTTAAAACGATCTCAGAGAGGCTCTTGTTGTAGTCGGCCAGCAACACCTTAGGCATCACGTTCAGGATGCCGCTATCGCCCTCAAAGCAGGTCGCACGCACGTCGCCGCTCGTGGGGGCGGATACCAGCCAGCGCGTGTTGGGCTGTGTCCACGCCCACCACCAGACCTGCTCGGCCGCGGTGCGCGTCTTGCCGGCGCCGCGCCCAGCCAGCAGCAGCCAGATCGACCACCAGTCACCTGCCGGCAGAACTTGGTGAGCGTGGGCTTTCTTGAGCCACGCGACGCGGGCCTCAAAGGCCGCGCGGTGTTCGGGTGGGTAAGCTGCGTACTCGCGCTGGAACGCGGGATCGAGCAGCCTCTTGGCCAGACTACTTGCCATCTTGGCGCTCGGTCTGCAGGCCGTCGGCCAGCGAGATGAGCGTCTCTGGGGTGAAGGCCAGCGTGAGCGGGTTCTCGGCCTCGCCGACCAGCACTTGGCGATCGCCGTAGCGCTTGGGGCACCAGCTCTTGAGCAGGCGCAGTCTGAGCTCGACGCGGTTCTTTTGCCACTGCACGAACGCGCTGTCGCGCCGCCCGCCCCCTTCGCCTGTGATGCGCTCGGGTTCCTCGTCGATAATTCTGATGGTGTCTTCGGCCAAAACATCGAAGCCTGCGTCTCTCGCGCGCGCGTACATTTCTCCGAACTCGGGCAGGTCGGTCACCCAGTGCTGCACGGTAGAGCGCTTGGGCATCCCCGGCGACTGCAAAATACTCACCAACGTCTCACCCATCGCCAAGCGCTCGCAGATGTGAGCCGCGAGCTCTTGCGTGTACAAACTCCCCGATCCCTTAGGCCTTCCCATAGCAAACCTCCTATTATTCTCGCGATTTTATACCACCGTTGTATTTTTGCATCAGGGTTTCCGATAATAAAATAAATGTTTACATTGTCAACAAATGGGCTCATACTGGAGGCTCAGTAACCAACACGACAAACACGGAAAACACCATGAACACAATCAACGTCGTCAAAGCAGCACTCGCAGTAACAGCAAAAGCCCATTGGGAAAAGGCCACCGACAAGTGGGTCATCGAGGGCGATTACGGCTACATTAGCAGCTTTGCATCGTTCAAAAAAGCGATGGCTTTTGCCAAAGAAGAGGCTGCTGTCGCCAACGCGATGGGCCGCCCAACCGACATCCAAGTCAACCTTTAAACACGGAAAACACCATGAAACACTACACAGACTACTTTGACGGCTACTTAGCAGACCGATTTTTTTGTGCTCAAGTTGCTAACAGCTACTACTGGTTTGAGACATACGACGATGTTCTCGCTTTTAAAAAGTCAGATGCTTTTGACCCACGCATGAACATCAGCACACCTGCAAATTCACACAAGTAATCACACACGGAGTCACACCATGAACATCAAAATGTCAGCACCAACAGCTTTTCGCTCACAGAGCCCACTGGACAACGCAATGATTGCACGCTACGCGCCTTCGGTCTTTGCACAGGAAGCCCACGACAGCCGTGGTGAGCGCTACGCCTTCATCCCAACCAGCGACGTGCTCGACGGCCTGCGCGCCGAGGGCTTTGAGCCCTACGAGGTTCGCCAGACCCGCGTGCGTGATCTCAACAAGCGCGAGCACACCAAGCACCTGCTGCGCCTGCGTCACCCCACCGCGCTCAAAAACGACGAGGGCCACGGTGAGATCATCTTGCTAAACTCGCACGACGGCACGAGCTCGTTCCAGTTGATGTCAGGCTTTTTTCGCATGGTGTGCGCCAACGGCATCATCGCAGGCGACGTGGCCGCAGACTGCCGCGTGCGTCACACCGGCCGGGTAGTTGACGACGTGGTGGACGCGTCCTACCGCGTGATCGACGAGCTCAACAGCGTGGGCTCGCGCATCAACGACTACAAGGCCGTGACAATGGACCGCCCCCACCAAGAGCTCTTTGCACGTGCTGCGCTCGCCCTGCGCTACGACGACGGTGCAGCCCCAATCGATGCCAATCGCCTACTCACGTTGCGCCGTTGGGATGACAACCAAGACAACCTCTGGACGACGTTCAATCGTGTGCAGGAGAACATGATCAAGGGTGGCGTGCGCGGTCGCACAACTAACGGCCGCAACATGTCAACCCGTGCCGTGGGTGGCGTGACCGAGAACGTCAAACTCAACAAGGCGCTCTGGACGCTGGCCGACGAGTACGCCAAGCTCGCTGCATAAAAACAACAGGGGGTTCGCCCCTTGTTGCATTCAACAACTTTACAATGTAAACTGTAGTCTCAGTACCTAAACACGACAAACACGGAGCCTTAAAAATGAACTTCACCCCCTCAGCAGTCGACCAACTCGGTCTCCTTCTCGCCCAAATCGCCGACCTCACCAAGCAGGCCGACGCCATCAAGAAAGTTGTCAAAGAACGCGGTGCCGACGGCAACCTCGAAGTCGATGCCGACGGTGTCGCGTTCGTCGAAGGCTCGTTGTTTCGCGCGACATACAGCGAGTTCAACAGCACCATCTTCGACAAAGAAAAGTTCGTCAAGCAGTTCGGCGAGGCCGAGTACGCCAAGTACACCAAGCAGTCTGCCTCGTTCCAAGTTCGCGTCAAAGCCCGCAAGTAAACCAACCGCCCCCTCGGGGGCTTTAGGATTTTTATGAACCACGAACAACTCATCGCGTCGTACCCAGACGACCTCAGAAAGCATGCCGCAAACTCGGGCTGGAACGCGGCTAACACCGCCATCTTCAACGCAATTCTGGACCAAGCAACAAAGGCCAGCGAGGCCGGCAACTTCACCAAGGCTTCTGCCTTACTTTCGCTGACCGGCGACCTGCAGGACGCTCTAGCGCTCAGGCAGGTCTAACCATCGCACGCAAGAGCTCGACCTGCGTCGTGCTCTTTTCCCCCAGCCTCGCCAACACCACCTCGTCACTCGTACCAGCCACGATGAGGTGGTGAATAAAAACCGGCCGCTTCTGCCCCTGCCGGTGCAACCTCCCGCAAGCCTGAATGTACTGCCCAAGGCTTGCCGGGAGTGTGAACCACACCGCGATACTTCCCCCGTGCTGCAGGTTCAAGCCCGCCCCGCACGAGTCAGGGTGCGCTAGGGCGACCTTTTGCAGGCCGGCGTTCCACCTGTCAACGTCCAGCAGCTCGGCACCCGTGGCGGCCTGTATACGCTCGATCTCGTGGCGGTAGCCGTAGAACACCAGCACCGGGTTGCCGTTTGCACCCTCGATCACGTCCTGCAGGCCTGCGAGCTTGGCGTTGGAGAACACGTGCACGTCTTTGCCCTCGTCGTAGATCGCCCCGCCCGAGAGCTGGTGCAACTTACCCCAGAGCACCGCGGCGTTGGCCGCCGTGATCGGCTCACCGTTTGCAATAGGCAGCAGGGCATCACGTCGTAGCTGCTCGTAGACCTTGAACTCGCCGGGCAGCATCTCAACGACCGTGGTGCTGTCAACGCGCTCGGGTAGCTCCAAGTAATCCTCAGCCCGCATGGCCACCGTGATGTCCTTGACCCTTGCGTGGATCTCCTTCTCCGCGTTAGGCCGGGGTGCCAGATTCCAACCCATGTAGTCGCCCACAAAGAACGCGTTGGTGTAGCCGGTGTAGGTCTTGCCCAGCCGTGCACCCTGATCGGCCAGATAGCACTGGCTCCAGAGCCCCAGCAGGCCCTCAGAGGCCGGTGTGGCACTCAGGAGTATCACCCGGTCAAACTTAACGCGCCTAAGGGCCTTAAAACGCGCCGTAGACGGGCTCTTGAACCCCTGACTCTCATCCACCACCAGCACATTGAACGGCCAGCGATCCTTGAGCTCGTCAACCAACCACTTCACGTTATCGCGCCCGATCACCTTGACCGAGCACGGTGTCCTGAGCGCCCTTAGTCGCTGCGCTGGGTTGCCCTTGATCACCAGCATCGGCATCTTGGGTGCCCACAGATCTCGCTCGGCCTCCCACACGTGCTCAGAAACACGCTTAGGAGCCACGATCAGCACTTGGATAGGCTCACCCCTTGCCTTCATCATCCGAAGCGCCTGCAGGGTCGCTGCGGTCTTGCCCAGCCCCACCTCCGACCAACACATCGCCCCGCGGTGCTCCACCATGTGCTCGGCCATCCTCAACTGATAATCGTGCAGTTTCATCTAAGAATCCTTTAACCTCATCGTGCCCATACAGGACCCGGGCATCAAACCCCAAGTCACCCAAAACCTTCAGCCGGTACTTTTGCAACTCACTAAGTTTTCCTGTGCCTGTCTTCAACTCGATGAACGTCACCCGCCCGCCCGGCATCAAAACCAAGCGATCAGGCCACCCCGCCGAGGCCGGACTGACGAACTTAACCGCCAGCCCACCAAGCCGTTTTATGCCCACCACCAACCGCTTTTCTACGTCCTTTTCCATGTCACCATGACACTGTGACCAGCTTTGCTAACTCTATATAGGAAGTATGTAGTGTGTTACCACCTACCATCACAGTTACCCTATATAAAATATATATAAATATAGTGACATAGGTGACATGTTCCCTATGATGACACCTAATGTCACTACCCCACTTTCATGTCACCATATAGTGACATGAAAGCCCTTTTTTGCCTACTTTTTACACCGCATGTCACCATGTCACCCCTACGGTGACATACGCCGACAGTTTTTAGCCATGTCACCATACCTCGCCCCCAACGTCCACAACCCCCATCGCCTTGCTCAGCGGAACCGCCAGATAACGGCCAGTGGACAGCCGTTTTTTGTTCCCACCGTTCAACTTCAGCACCGCCGCGCCCGCCAAACTGGTGTCCCTTTTACTGGGGCTCCTCACGTCCAACCACCTCAATATTTCCGACGCGCTCATCCACTTACACCTCGTTTCGCTGAAATCTGACCACGCCAAACCGTCCGTTATGAGCTCCACAATCGGGTCGGACTGCTCAAACTGGTTGTTATGCACGCTCACCTCGCCCATCTCCAACTGGCTAAGGTAGTGCACCTCGCCAGCCTTCCAGAGCGCCAGCACCTCCGCCCAGAGCTGCTGCATGTCGATCGAGTGATCGTGCACGACAGCACTCACCGGGATCACCCAGAAGCGACTGTTGCCCGTCGGATCGCCTAAGAACGTCTCGTCGTTGACCGAGGCCGCGAACACCGTGCGCCGGGCGTAGCGCGAAGACGCCGCCGCATACGGGCGTCTTATCTCGTCCACCGTCTGGGTCAGGAACGCCTTGAGAGCTGCGATGTCGCTCTTCTTAAACGTCGCATCAAGCTCACCCAGCTCGGCCAACCAGCCAGACAACACGTTCATGAGCGAGTCCTTGTCGTGCACGTTCAGGCTCTTGCCGGTGTTGACTAGGTTCAAGTTCGCCGGCACAAGCGAAGTCAGCCACCGGGTCTTGCCGATGTACTGCGCGCCTTGTAGCACCAGCACGCCTCTGGCCATCACCCCATCAGGCGAGTAGGCCGCGGCAATCGCCGAGAGCGCCCACTTGCGCATGAGCAGCTCCTTGCGCCCGCGCTCGATGGCCTCGGTCACCTCCACCAGCGTGTCGTACCAGCTCTGCAGCCGGCTGACGCCGTCCCACGGCTTGCTACTCACCCACTCGACCACCGGGTTGTAGACATTCATGTCAGCGATCGTGGTGACGATGCTCTTCAGGTACTGCGTCCTGATCTCGGACTTGTGGCACATCGAGCGGATCACCGTGAGCGAGGCCTCGGCGGCGTTGTCCATGGTCCACCCCGCACCCGGCACGAGGATCTCGTCGTGCTTGTTGATGCAGTTGTAGCGCACGACGATCCCCGCGTTCTGGCAGACGGCGGCCACGTTCTCGATCGTCTGCTGCGGTGCACCCTCAGCGTTCACGTCAGGCAGCGCCATCTGCGCACGCCGTGGACGCATCATGCGCCGGATATCAGCCACGGGCATGTTGGCCCCCAGCTCCGCGAAGCGACGCCTAAGCGCCTGCACGAGTGCCGCCTGCTCAACCTGACCAACGTCCAAACCGATCTCTGCCGTGAGCGCCTCCAAATCTGTTAAAGCGGCCGCCGCGATGCGCTCCGACCAACTGGCGACGGCCGCTGTCTTTTCCGCGGCGATTTCTGGCAAGCCCTCGCACATCTTGAGCATGGCGAGCTGCGAGGGGTGTGACTGGATCTGCACCAGATCGAGCGGATCGGCACCCTCATCGAGGTGGCCGAACTTGTGCACCCGCACCAGATCAAAGACGTTGACCGCGCGCCCAAGGCACGGGTCGCTGGCGTGCTTGTTGACCACGTGCAAGCGGTCATCGGTCACAAACGCCCCACCCACTGAGCCACCACCACCCTTGTAGGTGAGCCGTCGCTCGTTGTCATCGAGCTGGAAGCGGAACTTGTCCGAGAGCCAACGCACGATCACCTCCTCCACGCTAAAAGCCCGACAGAACGCACCCACCATGCCGGGCTTCTCGCGCGGGTCGCTCATCGTGTAGGACCCCTCGTACTCTGGCACCTTCACGTCCGACACGTCGATCGCGACTGAGTCAAACCAGCCAGACGACATACCTGATCGAGCCTCAACAGGATCAGTTACGCCAGCCTCGAACACGGGCGCTGCGGTGTAGTGCGCCTGCACTGGATTAAAGACCGAGTGATCAAGGCCTTCGATGCCAATACCCCACGCACGTAGCTGGGCGCTTGTGCGAGGCTCGGTGAGCCAGAACCAGACGTGCGCCTTGAGCACACCGGGCGTGCGGCCGGCAGACGACGAGAGCTGCCACCAGTAGCGCACACCAGCGAAGGCTGGCAAGGTGGCCTCAACCCACGCATCGATCGCCTCCTCAGGTGCGCCCTCGTGCTCGAAGTTATCCACGTCAAACATAACCGCGTGCAGCGGCTGGTCAGCGAAGTTAACCAGAGCACGCCGCACGTAGCCCGGGTACTCCGAAGGCTCGGCCTGCTCATCGCCCACATACGCCCCGCGTATCAGGCACACGTCGGACTTGCTCTCAATGCGCTTGAGCATTGCGCCCAGATCGTCTAAACTTGCGACCTGCTCGGTGCGCATCTTAAAGTGCTTGGCATCCTCGTAGCCATCGATCGTACCGTCTTGTTTCCATAACTTAGTCATCCTGCGACCGTTCATCGTTTTAAGCAATGTTATCGTGTCTGTCATATCAAACCTTATAGTTGAATTTCTTGCCGGCGACCAAACTCAGCGCTGCTGCGAAGCGCTCCGACGGCTTGCGCTTTCCGTGCGCGATCATTCCAAGATAGCTCATGCTGCTATGCACGCCAAGCGCAAGATCACGCTTTTGCTGCGCAGTCA
>Ga0194048_10001304_pt1 | contig 12344 bp, 8 predicted proteins | sample JunL225m_MetaG_FD_161685 | JGI IMG/M metagenome (GOLD analysis project Ga0194048, IMG submission 161685) | Anoxic zone freshwater microbial communities from boreal shield lake in IISD Experimental Lakes Area, Ontario, Canada - Jun2016-L222-5m | ecosystem: Environmental > Aquatic > Freshwater >...
AAAACGGGCGTGTTGAGCATCGCGCGATCGAGCACCAGCTGCCCTTCGGATGTTTTGTAGTAGTTCTTGATCCCGTAGAAGAGCCCAACGACCCCACCGAGCACGAGATACCAGTAGCCCGTGAGAAACTCGGACATCGCAATCACAATCTGCGTCGGCAACGGCAGCGCTTGTCCCGCCTCGGCAAACATGCCCTTGAACACGGGAATCACGAAAATCAGCAAGACGCAAATCGCAATACCGGCCACGCTCATGATCACCGCGGGATAAATCATGGCACCCTTCACCTTCCGGACGAGGGCGTCGTTCTTTTCCATAAAGCCTGCCAAGCGCAGCAGGATCGTGTCGAGAATGCCGCCGGCCTCACCCGCCGCCACCATATTGACGTAGAGATCGGTAAAGGCGTTCGGATGCTTCGCCAGCGCGTCAGCCACGGTGTTCCCTGACTCGACGTCGAACACCACCTGCTTGGTGACTTCCTGCAGCACCTTGTTCTCGCTCTGCTTGCTCAGAATGTCGAGCGACTGCACGAGCGGCAGGCCGGAGTTAATCATCGTGGAGAACTGCCGAGTAAAAATCACGATGTCGCGCATCGGGATATTGCCCTTCGTACTCGGCCTGCCCGTACCCGCTGCCTCAATCTTGACCACCGTCATCCGCAACTTCCGAAGTTGCGCGGCGACGTCCGCGGGATCTCTCGCGTCGATGGTCGCCGACTTCAGCGCGCCTTTGACATCGCGGGCGGTGTAGGAGAACACCGGCATTAGTGACGCCCCGATTCACGCGGCGACGTGTCCCCGTCCACCGGTTGCTTTCCAATCATGCGCAGGAATTCGCCCGGGTCGGATGAGACGCGCAGGCAATCTTCCTCGTGTACCTGGCGCGCCGTGTACAGCTGATAGAGCGCATCGTTCATCGTTTGCATGCCGAATTTCTTTCCGCTCTGCATGCTCGAATACACTTGGTGGATTTTGTCGTCGCGGATCAACGTCCGAATGGCCTGCGTCACCACAAGAATCTCGGCCGCCATCGCGCGCCCTTTGCCTTCGCGCTTCGGGAGCAAGGTCTGCGTCACAATCCCCTCGAGCACAAACGAGAGCTGCGCGCGCACCTGGGACTGCTGATGGCTCGGGAACACGTCGATGATGCGATTGATCGCTTCCGCGGCGGAATTCGTGTGCAGCGTCGCAAAGCACAGATGCCCCGTCTCGGCGATAGTCAGCGCCGCCGAGATCGTCTCGAGATCGCGCATCTCGCCCACCAAAATCACATCCGGGTCTTCACGGAGGGCGTACTTGAGCGCGGACGCGAACGAGTTCGTGTCGGTCCCTACCTCGCGCTGGTTGATAATGCAGCCCTGATGGCGATGAATGAACTCGATCGGATCCTCCACCGTAATGATATGCCCACGGCGTTCCTTGTTGATCTTGTCGATCATCGCGGCGAGTGTCGTGCTTTTGCCGGAGCCCGTCGGGCCCGTTACGAGCACCAAGCCGCGCGGCTTTTCCGCGAGTCGCGCGATCACCGGCGGCAGCTTGAGCTCGTCGAATGTTTTGACGTTGATGGGGATCTGCCGCATCACCATGGCGACGCAGCCACGCTGCTTGAAGCAGTTGCCACGGAAGCGCGCCAGCCCCTGAATCCCAAAAGAAAAATCGAGTTCGTTTTCCGTCTCGAACCGCTTCTTCTGCTGTTCGGTGAGCACGGAGTAGGCCACCTGCAGGGTGTCCTTCGGCGTCAGCACGTACTCGTTGCGTGAGCTTTGCATCTCGCCATCAATGCGCAGCTTCGCCTTCTCGCCGGCGGTGATGTGCAGATCCGAGGCGCCGCGTTCGATCATCTCTTCGAGGAGCGCGCGCAGGTTCACCGCCGGCAGAGCGCCAGCAGGAGATCCAGGGGGTCCGTGTGGGGTCGGAGCGGTCATGTGGCTTTGCCCTATACGCTGGTTTCGCGAACAACCTGCTCAAGATTCGTCACACCCTTCATCACCTTCAGCCACCCGTCCATGCGCAGGGTGAGCATACCGCCATCGACCGCCGCGTCGCGAATCTCAACGGCACCCACGTTCTGGAGAATCAGCTTGCGTAGCACCGGCGTCATGAACATGACTTCGTACAACCCTTGGCGTCCCTTGGTCCCGCTCCCGCTACACTGGTCACACCCGGTGCCCTTGAAGAACGGCAAATCCTTGATCTTCGTGTCGAGCGACAGATTGGTCAGAAACGGTGCCGCGTCCTTTGGGGCGCGCGTCCGAGCGCCATCGAGCGCCACCTGCGTAAAGCGCATGTCCCCGAGCCGTGTATCCGGCTTGACCTTGGCAATGTCCAGCTCGAGCGCATCGGGCTGATACTTGACCTTGCAGTTGCTGCAGACGCGGCGCACGAGACGCTGGGCCAGCACGAGATTGAGCGCCGAACTCACGTTGAAGGGCTCAAGCCCCATGTCCATGAGTCGTGTGACAGTCTCCGGCGCCGAGTTGGTGTGCAGCGTGCTCAACACCATGTGTCCCGTGAGCGCCGCCTTGATGGCAATACCGCCGGTCTCAAGATCGCGGATCTCGCCCACCATGATGATGTTCGGATCCTGACGTAAGAACGCGCGCAGCGCGGCGGCAAAGGTCATGCCGATCTCATTGCGCACCAGCACCTGATTGACCCCGTAGAGATTGTACTCCACGGGATCTTCGGCGGTCATGATGTTCGTGTCAATCGTATTGACCTTGCTCAAGCAGGAATAGAGCGTCGTCGTCTTACCCGAGCCGGTCGGGCCAGTGACAAGCACCATCCCATACGGGTTCTGCACCGCATCCATCAACTCCTTCTCGGCCGCAGGCTCAATACCGAACTTCTCGAGATCGAGCGTCAGATTCCCCTTGTCGAGGATTCGGAGCACCACTTTCTCGCCGAAGATCGTCGGGAGGGTGGAGACGCGGAAATCGATAACTTTCTTGCCCATCTTGAGCTTAATGCGGCCGTCCTGTGGCACGCGACGCTCGGCGATATTGAGCGAGCTCATGATCTTGAAGCGGGAGACGAGTGCCGCCTGCATTTTCTTGGGCGGCTTCATGATTTCCTGCAACTCGCCGTCAATGCGATAGCGCACTCGGATGTCCGCTTCGAAACACTCAAAGTGGATATCGCTCGCGCCGCGCTTCACCGCGTCGGTCAGAATGGCATTCAGGAGTTTGACCACCGGCGCATCGTCGACGGCCGTGAGCGCATTGGCGTTGTGCTCGTCTTCCTTCGGGTCCATCACTTCGAGCTCGTCGTCCGTCTCCATGTCGGCAATGGTGCCGAGGAGTTCGTTCATGTGCTCGTCGGACGACTCGAACACCTTTTCGAGGGCGTTGCGCAGGGTGAACTCACCCGCAATCACCGGAAAGATGTCGTAGCGCGTGATGAACTTGAGGTCATCGATGACCGCGATGTTCGTTGGGTCCGCCATGGCGACGGTCAGGGTTCGCCCTTCGCGCTTGAGGGGGAGCACCAAGTTCTTGAGGGCCAAGTCACCGGGAATCAGCCTGACCACCTTGGGGTCCACTTCGAACCGCGACAAATCGACAGCGGGCATCTTGTACTGCCGAGCCAGCGTCTTGGTCAGTTCGATTTCTTGCACGAAGCCGAGCTTCACGAGGTTGTAGCCCACGCGAGTCCCGCTCTGCTTCTGCTCTTGGAGCGCTTTGTCGAGCTGGTCTTTCGTGATCAGCCCCTCACGGACGAGGAGGTCGCCGATGCGTTCAGTACCGCTTGCGGTAGGGGAGGCCATCGGGAGCGTAAGTCCTCGGAAACGGGGGATCAGGTCGCACGGAGGCTGCAACGCCAACTATAGAGCGCCGCGCCTCGTTTGGGGAAGCTGGCCCTGGTGTGGGGAGGTGTCAAGGTTATTGCCAACGCGGTGTGCGTGGGCGCCGCCCTTGGGGCGGGCGCGGCCCTGTTGCGCCTCCTCCATCGGGCGCGGGCGCCCGGGAGAAGGTGATCCACGATGCCATGCGCCGCGCCAGCGGAGCGGTGATGCCGCGTACCCGCTGGAGCTCGTCCAGCGAGCCAAAGGGGCCGTGCGCAATCCGGTCCGTGACGATGCGCCTGGCGAGCGCGGGTCCGATTCCCGGAACGGCAGCGAGCTCTTCCTCGGTGGCGACATCGACATCCACCGGCGGGAGTTCGTGGAGGCGTCCCGAGCTCCGGGCGGCGCTCTTTCCCTCGGCGAGCGCCTGCAATCGCCCGTGGGCCCGCGACGACGCCAGCAGGTGCTCGCGGACGGAATCTTCATGGGCACGCCGCGCGACATACCGTTCGCGATTATCCAAGGGCTCTTCGGAAATCGCGGGCGTTGCGCGGTCGGGTCGGGTCGGTCGTGCAGGGCGTTCAGGGCGCGCAGGGCGTTCAGGGCGTTCAGGGCGTTCAGGGCGTTCGGGGCGGGGTTTTCCGCCTGCACGGGTACGGCTCCCGCCACGGGCGATCGCGGAATCCACAAGGCCAATCTGTCGCGCCAACCCCGCCCGAGCGGCATCGGTCGCTCTGGCACTCCCGTCGCGCGATTGCCACCCACGGACGGCCACGCCAAGGGCGGCTACGCTAGCAAGGAAGATCAGCGCGCGTTTCTCTCCAGGTGTCGGCATACGCCACAATAGCCCCGGAACGACGAACGGCGCGCACCATTCCAGTGCGCGCCGTATCTATTTATCGCCGACTGCAATCGCCTACTACTAGGGCCGCAACAGCGCCAGCGCGACGTCTCCGACAATCCGCATGGACTTGGCCGAGACCTTGTCGATGGTGTCGGAAATTTTGTGGTGGTAGTCGTAGTCGATGTCGATCACATCGACGACACGCAAGCCGGCCTTGATCAGCGGAATGTGGTCGTCGGTAATCGGTACCTTTGCCTGCGGAATAAACGAACTCTCGTAGCCAAGCTCCTTGGCCTTCCCCCAGACGCGCTGCACGATCTCAGGAGCGGCATTCACCGAGTTGATCTCCTGATAAATCTGCAAATCCGCATCGCCGATCATGTCCCACAGCACCCCAATCATTGGCTTGTACTGCGGATTCGGGAGGTGCTCGGCGAAATAGCTCGACCCCAGCAGTACGTCGATGTCCGGGGTGAAGGTGCCGTAGTCTTCGCCGTCAACAAAGAGCAGGTCGACGCCAACGTTGGGGGGGGTCTTTTTGAGCGCGTCAGCGATGGCGAGCAAGAGTGCCACGCCGCTCGCCCCATCGTTCGCGCCGTCGATGGGCAGCTTCTTCTTGGCTGGGTCCGTCTCTTCGTTTGCCTCAGGACGGGTGTCCCAGTGGGTCACGTAGAGAATCCGCTCGGTGGCGTCTGGCTTGTAGCGCGCAAAGATGTTGCGCAGCGGAATCTTGGCGCCCGTTGCCGTCGTGTGAGTCCAGTTCTGCTCGACCACGACATCGGACATCGCCTTGAGATGGGCGACGATCCAATCGCCTGTCTTCTGGGAACCGGCGGTCCCCGGAATGCGGGGGCCGAAGGCCACCTGCTGGCGGATGTAGCTCATGGCCGAATCGGTGTTGAACTCGCCCGGGGCCGTGGCCGCACTCGCCTTCCCCTTGTCGCCGGCGGCCGGACAGGCCAACAGGGCGAGCATCGCCACGAGGGCGCTAGGAGCCAGAACGGCACGTCGAACGCGGCGCGAAAGGAGTGGCGACATGGGAGTCGGGGAGGGAGATAGGCGCGTCAGACGACTGAAACGGGCGATGTTGCCGGCAACCCTATGAGCGGAACAGGGTATCACGACCTTGCCCGAACGCTGTCGTCGGGTGGAATATACGAGAGCTACAAATCCCTACAACCCTTTGTGGCGCACGGGGTTCCTGCTGTTTGGGTCCCCCGTACGTTCCCCTGCCCTGACCGAGCGTCCCGACCCCATCGCGTGAAGATCGTCACCAAGTATGTCCTGCGTGAGCACTTCGCGCCCCTCGCCTTCTCGCTCTCCGCGCTGACGTCGCTACTGCTGTTGCAGTACGTCGCCAAGCAGCTGGGGCAGCTCGTGGGTAAGGGATTGCACTGGACGGTTATCGCGGAGTTCCTGATCCTCTCCGTGCCGTTCACCGTCGCGATGACCATGCCGATGGCCGTGCTCGTGGCCACGCTGCACGCCTTTAGCCGGATGGCCTCCGAGAACGAGATTACCGCATTCAAGGCGAGCGGCTTCTCGATGCAGCGGTTGATGGTTCCCGTCATCGTTTCCGGCGCAATCATCACGCTGTTCATGGTGTGGTTCAACGACCAAGTGCTCCCGCGGTCGAACCACCGACTGGCCACGCTCACGAACGATATTGCGCGCGTAAAACCGACGTTCGCGCTTCGTGAGCAAGTGATCAACGAAGTGTCGACGGGTAAGCTGTTTCTGCGCACCTCGCATCTGGCGTCGCTGTCCAACACCATGAAGGACGTCACGATTTGGGATATGGGCGACCCGCAACGTCGACGCACCATTGTTGCCGACAGCGGCCTGCTGGAACTCTCGGCGGACGGGCATGACCTGCTGCTCACCCTGTTCGATGGCTCAATGGCAGAGCTGACCGGCGGTGAGCCCACACGCCTGCAGCGAGTGTTCTTTCACACCGACTTCGTGAAAGTGCGCAACATCGGCAACTCGCTCGAACGGCAGTCGCAGGACCTCGAAAAGAGCGATCGCGAAATGACGGTCTGCGAACTGCAACGCAAAGTCGTGAAAGCCGGTCGCGAGCAAGACAGCGCCTACCGCGAACTGGCGCGCATCGCGCCCAAGACCGCCGATTCACTGGCCCCGCACGCCCGCTCACCGGGCATTGGCGGTCGCTACTGCGCCTTCCAGGCACTGCTCGCCCGTACCGGGGTCCGATCAGCAACGGCCGCCGAGCTTCCGCAGCAGGTGCCGCCGCAGGTGCCGCAGCAGGCACCGGTGCGGCCGCGCGACACCAACCCGAACCGCAACGTCACACTGCAGGCACAGGAGCAGAGCCGCGCCACAGATTCCGTGCAAGCTGCCATCCAAGCCTCAACGCTCAAGATGGTGCTCACCGAGTCGCAGCGTGTGCTCGACGGCAACCAAGTCGAGATCGAAAAGAAGTTCGCGATCGCGTCCGCCTGTGTCATCTTCTGCTTGCTCGGCATGCCGATCGCCCTGCGCTTTCCGCGCGGCGGCGTGGGCCTCACGATTGGCGTGAGTCTTGGCGTGTTCGCGCTGTACTACGTGGGACTCATCGTTGGCGAAGAGCTGGCACGGCGGAATTTCCTGTCGCCGGCCTGGGCCATGTGGACCACCAATCTGCTCTTGCTTGGCGTGGGCCTCTTCCTGACCGCACGACTGGGAAATGAAGGGAGCACGAGCCGCGGCAGCGAAGCCACCGAATGGATCGAGCGCATCCGCGACACGTTCCGTCGGCGGAAGGGGATCGCATGACGGCGCGACGCCTGCTCCACCCACTCGACCGCTATGTCTTCAGTGAGTTTCTGAAGATCATGGTTGCCACCGCACTCGGCTTCCCGATTCTCGTCATTGTTATTGACGTCACGGAAAGCCTCGGGGCCTACCTGGCGGCAAATCTTGCGCCGGCGGCAATCGCGAAATCGTATCTGTACGGCGTGCCGTCAACGATGCTCTTGGTGCTCCCAGCCTCGGTGCTGTTCGCGACCGTGTTCTCCATTGGCGGCTTCACGCGCCACTCCGAGATTACCGCGGCAAAGGCGTCGGGGATCAGCTTTCATCGGTTCATTGCGCCGATCGCCATTGGGGCGACGCTTGCCACCGCACTTGCCCTTGTGCTCTCGGCGGTCGCCCCGCGCGCCAACGCGCGACGCGACGAACTGCTGCAAGACAAGCGGATGCACGACGTCCTGAATCGCTACAACTTCACCTTCGCGACAGCGGAGGGGGGACGCGTGTACCAGATCGCGAGCGCGAACGTACCGCTCAAGTTGCTTGAAGGGTTGCAGATCGACCGCAAGGGAAACGGGCCAGATTATCCCACGCAGTACATCACGGCGCGCCGTGCCGACTACAGCACGAAGCGCGGGGGCTGGCAGTTGGGCGACGGCGCCATGCACGTGTTGCTCGACGATTCCACCAACCTCACGATCAAGTTCGACTCGCTCCGCGACCGGCACTTCACGGAGCAACCCGAACATCTGATGGTGAACCCCAAGGCCCCCGAGGAAATGGGGTACTACGATCTCGGGCTCTTTATTCAGGCCATGCAGCGCTCGGGCAGCGACGTGAACAAGCTGCGCACGGAGCGGATGCTCAAAATCGCGATCCCCGCCACATGCCTGATCATTATGCTGTTTGGGGCGCCGCTCGCGACCTCCAACCAGCGTGGCGGAGCGGCCATTGGGGTAGGAATCAGCTTGGGCACAACCGTTATATTTCTTATGCTAGTGCAGCTCACCCAGGCGATCGGTGCCAAGGGGATCGTGAACCCCGAGTTAGCGGCCTGGCTTCCTGGCATCTTGTTCAGTGTGGTCGGAATTTGGCTGCTCGCGAAGGTTCGAACCTGACGAAGGGGCGAGCCTGAGGATTCGAACCCAAGGGTTCGGTGCTCCGTGCCGCTTCGTGAAACCCGCCGTACACTGGCCCTCGTAGGAGACGCGTGACCCCGTCCGTCGAACGCCGCCACACCAACACCTTCCCTGTGGTACAGCGAGCTCCCTTGCTGTACTTCCGTAGGGTATCGACGGCGACGCTCGGGTTCTTCCAAGGCATCGGACAGCGGGCGCTCTTCCTCCGCGACCTCAAGCGCGCCTTTGGGGAGCCGCAGACCTACCTCCCGCTGGTCATGCCCCAGATGCGGGCCATTGGCGTGGATTCGGTGCCGCTCGTGATGATGGTGGCGTCGTTTATTGGCGGGGTGATCGCGCTGCAGATCCGGTACCAGCTTTTCCCGGGTATCCAACTCGCGATCGTGGGTCTGTCGGTCCGCCAAATCGTCATTCTCGAAACGGGGCCGCTGCTCACGGGCCTGGTACTGGCAGGGCGAATCGGGGCCAAGATGACGGCCGAGATCGGGACCATGCGCGTCACCGAGCAGATCGACGCGCTGGAAACGCTCTCCTACGACCCGGTGGCGTATCTGGTGGTGCCGCGGCTGATTGCGGCGATTCTTATGCTCCCGGTACTCACGATTATCGCGAACGTCTGCGGTGTGACCTCCGGCATGCTGGCGGCCGTCACGTTGACGGATGTCCAGATGTCGGCATTCATTGATGGGGTCCGCCTGGGGTACGATCCGTTCCAAGTGACCTATAGTTTGATCAAGTCCACGCTCTTCGGGGCCGCCATCGCCTATCTCTGCACCTTTGAGGGATACGTGACACAGGCCGGCGCCGAGGGAGTGGGGAAGGCAACCGCCAAGGCGGTCGTCATCTCCTCGATCTGGATCCTCGTGCTCGATGCGACCACGGCGGTCCTCCTCGCACCGTATCTTCAGGGATGAAGCGTCGAGACGAAGTACTCGTTGGACTCACCACGACGGTCGCAGTCGCGGCCTTGGTCGTGGGGTCGCTCTGGCTTGCCCGTGGCGGACTGCAGCCGGGCTATCCGCTCTTCGCCAAGTTCACCTGGGGCGCGGGGCTCAAGCAGGGGCAACCGGTGTTGCTGGCCGGCGTGAATGTGGGCTACGTGGAGAGCGTGGACATCCAGTCGGATGGCCTGCTCATCGTCAAGTTCCGTATCCGCAAGGAATACCACGTGCCGCGCGGCACCACGGCGACGATCGAGCCGAACGGCTTCTTCGGCGACCAGCTGATCGCGTTGCACCCCGACAAGCCGAACATCCAGGCGGTCAGCGAGGGCGACACCATCCTTGCCGGCCACCCGACCCCGCAGATCGGCGACGTGCTGGCCCGCGTCGACACGATCGCCGGCCGCATCTCGGTCCTCACCGCGGCACTCAACAAAGAACTGGTCGAGACGGGCGGCTTCACCGAGATCCGCCAAGCCATCCGGCAGTCCTCAGAACTCATGAAGGAACTGCAGGACGTCGCCGCTCAGCAGAACGCAGAACTCACCAAGACCCAGGCGTCCATACGGCGGTTGGCCAACTCCGTCGACTCGGCGCAGGTGGACTCCACCGTTCGTGCCCTGCGGGCGACGGCCACCAACGTCTCGCAACTGGCCGCCGACCTCAAGAACACCACGGACAAGCTCAACGGCGTGCTCCTGAAGGCCAGCGAGGGCCCTGGGACGGCCGGGAAGCTCATGAACGACCCTGCCATGTACAATGACGTTCGTGCGCTCCTGCAGCGCCTGGACTCGCTCACCGCGGACTTCCAGAAGAACCCCCGTAAGTACATCAAGTTCTCGATCTTCTAGAGCGCCCCGCTTCTCCGCAGCGTTCATAGGTACCGCGAAGGGCCCGAATCGATGACGATTCGGGCCCTTCGTGCATGATGCACGAAGCCCCCGGCTGCTCGCGCGACCGGGGGCTTCGTGACCATCAGGTGAAGCTTAGAAGCTGTACCGCAGCGCCATCTGCATGCGGTAGTTGCTGAGGACGTTCTGGTCGTTCGCGAAGTAGAAGGTCGGGCTGTAGGTGAACTTGGCGCGCGCGCCGAGTCCGCCGGCACCGAGGCCGTCCTTGGTGATCATCGACCCAGTCTCCTTCGAGCTGTACGACAGCATGCTGATGCTGCCGAAGCCCGACGACGGGTACAAGCCCCACGCGCGATTGATGAAGTTCGCGACGTTGAAAATGTCCCACTGGAACTGGATGCGATTGAGCTGCGAGTCATTGCCATTCTTCGCCAAGCCGAACAGCCCACCGAGGCGCTGACGGAGCGAGAAGTTGACCGTGTGGTGGAACGGCTCGCTGCAGCTGTTGCGCTGCATGATCGTGCCCACCTGATCCTTGAGGCACTTGTTCGCATTGATGAACGCTTCCAACGCGTCCTGCTGCTGCGCGATGGTGGTCGTACCGTTCGTGACGAAGATAATCTGGTTCGAGTCGCGGACGTCCTTCGGCACGTAGATGGCGTCGTTGCCGATGCCGTCGCCATTCATGTCGCCGCTGCTGCTGCCACCATAGGTGTAGTGGAAGCGCTGACCCGACTCACCAATGTAGGTGAGCGAGAGATCGGTGCCCGTCGGCTGGAAGGTGTACGTACCGTTGAACACGATACGATGCGGGGTCTCGAACACCGAGTGGCCGAGCTCCTGCACGTTCTGCGCAACCGCGCCGTACGACTTGCCGAACGTGTACTGCGAGCTCGTCGTGGACGAGGTCAAGCTCTGCACATCGCGGGCATCCGTGTGCGTATAGAAGAGCGAGGCCTCGAAGTCGTTCGAGTAGCGGCGGGTCAGGCCGATCGTGAACTGCTGCGACCAATCCTTGGACGAGTTGCTGATCTCAAACACCTGCGTGCGGCTGTAGCCACCGGTCGAAAGCGCCGTCGACGGCGTGTACGAGCCACCGACCTTGACCGGCTGCAACGGCGCCGGGCCATACATCACGCGGCCGTAGCGATCCACACCCTGCACACCGCCGAGGGCGATGTTCTGGTAGAACAGCTGGTTCAACCCGAGCGAGTACATGTACTCGGCGGTAAAGATGTAGCCCGCGGCGAGTTCCTTGTCGAAGCCGAGGGTGTAACGCAAGGTCTGCGGGAACTTCAGGTCCGAGCGCGCCACGTCGACTTCGCCACCAGCAGCGGCGGAGAGGGCAACGGAGCCGGCCGGAGCGGAGGCACCGAGGCGGCACGAGGTCGGGGGCGTTGCAATCGAGCCCGCGTTGAAGACCGGCGGCAGGTTCGTGCCGGTCGCCGCGGTGCCGTTGCAGGTCAGCTGGTTGTAACCAGTCAGACCGGAGTTCTGGTACTCGTTGGCCATCCACACGAAGGCGGGCTGACCGGTGAAGATGCCGACGCCGCCACGGACCTGATTCTTGCCGTCGCCAGTGGCGTCCCAGTTGAAGCCGACGCGCGGGGCATACTGCCAGTTGCCGGTCGGGAACTTGCGGGTGTCGCGCCCGAGGGTGTCGAGCACGCCCTGGTTGAGCGGGATGGCCGTGTCAAAGAACGACGCGTCGGCGCGGAGGCCGAGCGAGATGTTCAGGCGGCTCGTGGCAGCCCACTCATCCTGCAGGTAGAAAGAATGCGTGCGCTGGGTGAAGCGCACGGCGCCGTCCGAACCGGCCTGGGCCGGAACGCCAACGCGGAACTGCTGCGCGACAGCGGTACCGGCGCAGGTGGAGCAGGTGCCGGCGAGCGAGTCGAGCGAGTTGAAGGTCCAGTCGCCGTACCGGTTCTGACCGAACAGGTTGCGGACCTTGTACCACTGATTCTGCGTGCCGACCGTGACGCGATGGTCTGCGCCAAGCGAGAACGTGAAGTTATCGGTGACTTCCTTGACA
>Ga0194048_10001305_pt1 | contig 12337 bp, 20 predicted proteins | sample JunL225m_MetaG_FD_161685 | JGI IMG/M metagenome (GOLD analysis project Ga0194048, IMG submission 161685) | Anoxic zone freshwater microbial communities from boreal shield lake in IISD Experimental Lakes Area, Ontario, Canada - Jun2016-L222-5m | ecosystem: Environmental > Aquatic > Freshwater >...
TGCCGCATCCTGCGCGGGGCTTTGCTGCGCGTCCTGTGCCGCATCTTGATGCGCCTGTTGGTCCTGCTGGTCCTGCTGTTGAGCCGCCATTGCCATTTGATGATGCTGGCTGCTGATCTGTTCGTGGACGTCAACCATTAGTTGCGTTTCGTGGCGGTCGATGTCAGATTGAACTTTTGCCGTGTTCTGCGAATACTTTGACGCAATTTCGGCAAGCTTGACACGCTCTTCTGTGTCGATCTTGTAACGCTCACGGGCGTCTTCCATCAGCATTTTTTCCCGGTCCAACGCCAATTTTGCGGAACTGGTTTGGATGTCGGCCATGATCTGCTCACGTTGCGCCTGAGCCAGTACCATTGCCGATTGCTGCGCCGGATCTTCGGGTTTGGGCGCAACAGGAGCTTTGTAATCAGCAGGAACGGCGCTGAAAAACGTATTGGTGTTCTTAAATCCTGCAAGCTCCACAATTTTACGCAAGGTAGCCGCGTACTGTGACGGCGTAACAATTGGGTTTTCAGGGCCAGCTTCGCGGATAATTGCCTCTTGTTTTTCTGCGATCCCGGTTAAAACCCTGATTCTGTCTTCGCTTGTTCCTGCGCCCAGCCCCACGTTTACCGTAACGTGCATGGTTGCGTCCCATGCCGCCGGATTAACTTCAACCCAGTGCCCGCGTAGCTTAACAGTTCGCGGTTGATCCTGATGCCTCGTAATCAACCGCAAAATGCCCTTGAATAACCGCTTCATGCCCGTTTCCGCAAAAATGCGGGCAATCATTTCAATGTGCTGTTGTGCCGCCGTCACCGTAGCCATTACTGCGGCTTTAGTAGTCGACTGCATAACGTCAGCATCAAGCCCCTGCGACGCCTTGGTTATGCCTGTCCGACCTTCCCGAACGTTGTCCATGTATTCCAGCACCGGGAAAGCGGCCTGTCCTACAAATGGCGTTGTAAGCTCCTGTACCATGCCCGGTGCCAGCACTCGGACAATTCCGCCGACCTCGTTGTTTAGGATGTCAGACATATTGACCTTTCCTTCAACAACAGTAGTGCGTGGGTTAATTGATTGCGCCAGTGAATCCAGCATTCCGCGCAACACTTGGCTTTTGATTCGCTGAATGTCCATTGTCTGGTCAGAAATGCTTTGACCAAAAAACACATGAGGTTCTGGAATGGCGCACATCGAAGCAAACGGAACCTCTTCCGTCGCGTAGTGCCTGACAATCTTATGCTGGTCGCCCAAACACAGGAATTTACGCAATTGAATGCCCATTCCGTCGCCCAAATCTACCCGTAAATACGCTTCGGTATAGGCCATTCGCTCTGCCGCCGGGTTGCGCGACGTATTCATATTGAGCAAACTGTTAGGTGCGCGGGAAAGCCGTTCGAGATTAAAGCTTAATTGCTGATCCGTGCCGGCGGAACCAAGTTCGTCTTCCTCAAATCCCATGCGGAGCAATTCTTCACGGGTCAACATGGTCCGATGCGCCACTAAATCGGCCTTGTCAATATCGGAAGCGCGGCGGTCGATTAAAAATTCTTCGGGTGGAACGGCTTCAATCCGCAGTTTGCCGCATTTCTTTTTGACGATTACGGTTACGTCATGAAGCATCATGCCTTCATGCCCGACCATCCCGCAATCGTAAGAATTGGTAATTTTTACTTCGTTTTGCTTGTCTTGCAATAACAGCCCGACCGTTGCATCGTCCAGCCCGGTGTATTTTTCTTCTTTACTTTCGTCGTAATCTTCCCACCAATACTTGATTACGCCAGTCTTTACCACCAGCGCATCTTTGAACGCCGTCGAAAACACCTGAAAGCCGGGATTGTCTTCGTTAATCAGGTATTGAACGTACTCAGTGGCCTGCAACGCCTCCTCAACGTTTTCTGGGTTGCGTGGAACGTATTCGACTACGTGCTCTGACCCAAAAAACACGCGAAGTAAGCTTGGCAAAATTGCCTGAACCGTGTCCTGCACGTCATGCGAAACAACAGACGAACGGCCCTTAATCTCGTTTCCGAACGGTTTTCCCCGGTAGTAATCAACCGAAACCCGGCGTTCGTGGCCAATCTCAAGATCAATAAACGCAACAGCGTCCGCAAGTTCTGCCGCTACTATTGACTGCAATGAAGACTCGTCAACTTGCGCGGTTGTATAGTCTGGCACTTGCGTATCTTGTAATCCGCTGTACACGTTGCCAGAATAACACTATTCGTAGTAGTGTCAAGTTACCTTGTCGCAACCTGCAGATAATCCGTTAATTGAATTTGTTGACCGATACCGTAGTAACCCTGTTTTGTTTGTTCAGGAAGTGCTCGGCGTCGAGCCTGACGAATGGCAAAAACAGCTAATGCAAGCTGTTGCCGATGGACATAGACGCATTGCTGTTCGATCCGGGCACGGTGTTGGGAAATCCACCTGCGCCAGCTGGATTATGCTTTGGCATATCCTAACCCGCTTCCCGCAAAAAACAGTTGTAACCTCCCAGTCCGCTCCTCAGTTGTTCGATGCCTTGTTTGCTGAAGTAAAAAAATGGGTGAAAAATCTACCACCAGTGCTTGCGGAATTGCTGGAAGCAAAGGCGGAACGCATCGAACTGCTGGGAAGTCCCACGGAATCGTTTATTTCAGCCCGCACGTCCCGAGCCGAATCTCCTGAAGCATTAGCAGGCGTTCACTCCGAAAACGTCATGCTGATCGGCGATGAAGCCTCGGGAATCCCTGAACAGGTGTATGAGGCCGCCTATGGGTCCATGTCTGGTATGACCGCCGTAACAATACTGCTCGGTAACCCAATCCGCTCGTCAGGATTCTTCCACGATGTGTTTAACCGGCCCGAATTGGCCTCTGACTGGTTTCTGATCCATGTAAACTGCAACGATTGTTCCCGCGTTTCAAAAGAATTTATCAATGACATCAAGGCCCGATACGGCGAAGATTCCAACGTCTACCGCGTCCGTGTGCTTGGCGAATTTCCCCGTGCCGACGATGACACTATCATTCCAATGGAGTTAATTGAAGCGGCCATCGTGCGTGAAGTAACGTGCTCTCCCACCACTCCCATCGTTTGGGGCCTTGACGTTGCACGCTTTGGTTCGGATTCATCCTGCCTGGTAAAACGACAAGGCAACATAGTTCCCGAACCGCCCCGCGTTTGGCAAGGCTTAGACACAATGCAAACAGTGGGAATCGTTCGCGCTGAATGGGACGCAACATCCGAAGACCGCCTCCCCGTGGAAATACTGGTTGATGTCATCGGCGTTGGTTCAGGAGTATGTGACCGATTGCGGGAACTTGGACTGCCCGCCCGCGGAATCAACGTATCAGAACTTCCCTCGATGACAGGCGTTTATGCCAACTTGCGAGCTGAACTCTGGTTTCAAGCAAAAGAATGGTTTGCACGTCGTGAATGCAAAATTCCTGACCACCCACGGTTAAAAAACGAACTGGCCACAATCCGTTACGGGTTTCAAAAGCCCAGCAATAAAATGAAAGCCGAATCAAAAGACGAAATGAAATCCAGAGGCCTGCGTTCCCCTGATTGCGCCGACGCTTTAGTTCTTTGCTTTGCCTCAGACGCAGGCATTGCACTGCATGGGCGTAGTTCCAACTCGCAATGGAATAAGCCCGTCAGCCGCAACCTTGGCATTTTCTAAGCGCGTTTTTCAATAAATTGGAAAATGTTGTCAAGCCCCCCCTATGCCAATGGAATCAATAACCTACAAAGCAACCTAAAAATAACCGTGCTATGTTTTAGATTCCCCTCGCGCGAGTAAACCCCTAGCTTCTACAACTGGTTTGTCTTACAACTCCAGCCCCGCTGTTGCACTGCGGAACCAGACTGTCGCCATCCCTTGATTTTTGCCCACCTTTTGAAATTTTTTTTTAAAATAATTTAGCGCGGTAGAGGGTTGCTATAGCAACAGCGGCGGGCCATAGGCCACCCAGGGGGGGCAAAATGGGGCGGCGGTCATTGACCGGTCATTGACCGGTCGGAAAACTACAACCGACGGTTGTAGTTGTACGGTAAAACTACAACCGTCGCATTGACACAAGGTTGACACTTGACACAAGGTTGACGCCTGTGGATAACTCTGACTTCCGATAACGTGTATTATGTTAATTATCAGTTGCGCTTATGTTGCGATAACTGCATTGTTATCAGTCACTTACAGGGGCTGCAATAGCTTCGATGGTGATTGGCTTAACCGCGGTTGCTTCGATATCTATATATAGTGGTGACCCTCCTGCAGGAGGCGCAAGCGCTTCGATGATGATCGGTGCAGCTCCTGCTGGTCGGCGGCGCAGGGCGTCCAGATGTAGACTTTGCACGTTGATCACTACGCCATTGTCCTGACGGTCACCGTACTGTTGCCTATCCCATCTCGCCGCCAGCCACTGCCGCGCTTGAATGCGAAGTTTATCTCGTGCTGGGTCCGGCGCGCTTGCATTAGCGCCATTATCTGCAATCTCAATCGTTTCATCGGCCAGCATCGAGGCCTTAGTAGCGCGCGCGCGTATATATGCCGCGGTACGCTCCGCATCTGCATCAATCCATCGCATGAGGGCCGTGGTTCCGACTCCGGCAGATGCTGCCACATTTTTAAGCGTATCGTGAGCGATTGTTGCAATCAGTGCGGCGGTGTCGCCCGTGGTCATGAGGTCCAGTTCTTTCATTTCGCGTCTCACTTTCGGTCTGCCGGCCATGTTTTTATATTACACCAACGTGATGGCCTCAATAGAATCATGATGATACGGCGCTTACAAACCTTTACAATTATCACCAGCAAATAGCTTGCAGTCATGTGGCAATGTGCAGATAATCATTACATACCCACTGCGGGTGCGGCAAAACAAGGAGACAACCCAATGAAACACTACACGCGATACACCAGAGATTTTACCCAAGTAATTAGCTTGGGAAAGCTAATTATCATGACCATGGGAGGGGCCGAGCACGGCACCGAAACAGAGATAGCGCCAGCACAGGTTATGAAGCTTGAGCGCAAGGCGGACCAGGTATGTACATGGCACAACAAACGCGACATGGCTAAGCACATCGCCGCCGTAAACGCAGAACACCCCGGCGCAGTTGAACAGGTGCAGGAATGAAACACTACGGCCTATTAAGCGCCGCCCGGCGGATTGCCACTTCAGGGTATTGGGGGTATTAGATCATGTCAAACTACCATTTATCACTTAAATCTAAAAACGCAAAAACCGGGCCCATTCCAGTGTCTACGTCGGCGCGGTCTACTTGCCCCACGACGTGCACGTTGCGCGGTGCCGGCTGCTACGCCGATGACTTTCCGCTTGCCATCCATTGGAACGAAGTATCTAATGGAACGCGGGGTGTATCATTCACGGAATTCTGCGACGCTATCGCAGCGCTGCCGGAGGCCCAAGTTTGGCGACACAATCAAGCCGGAGACCTGCCGCACAATGACGGAGTGATAGACTCCGCGGCCGTCCGTGACCTGGTCACGGCGAACGCAGGGAAACGCGGATTCACCTATACGCATCATGATATGAGTGTCTCCGGGAACAGGAGCGCGGTCAAACGTGCGAACGATGGCGGACTCACGGTCAATCTGTCATGTGACACGGTCGCGCAGGCGGACTCCGCTAAATCTTTGGGAATCGGTCCGGTAGTGGTGGTGGTACCAAAAGACACACGCGAAAACTTTAAGACTCCGGAGGGCAACAGCGTGGTGATTTGCCCAGCAGCAACGCACAAAAACGTATCATGCGCCACGTGCAAGCTATGCGCCTGGTCTCAGCGTGATGTCATTATCGCGTTTCCAGCGCACGGGAACAAGCGCAAGTTGGTATCCATCAAGGCGATGGCATGAGTTGGGTTATCGTCCGCATATCCGACGGTCACGCCATAGCGGAGACCTACTCCAGATCAGTGGTCTCGGCAATTAACACGGACAAGTATAAGGCAGTTCCGATACTAGAGTACCTGGTATCAATCAACGGGAGAGCACAACAATGAGAACGGAAAGGCAAAGAAACGATAAGGATAAATATATGAAAACACTAATTAGCAACACTTTCGACCTCCTCACGCGGAATAGTGTCGTACAACATCCGCTTCTGGCGGACCTGGCAAAGCGCATGGCCGAGACGCTTCCGCGCGACGCAAAAGCGTCGTACTGGCAGGCCGACACGGAGGCGGGTGATCCTATTGTCGCTCGCGTGTACGTCACGCGAAACGGCAAGAAAGCTGGTTTTGTCACGATGGCTGACGACAAGGCATCGTATAACGAATGTGTCGCGCCGGACTTGATCGCCGCGTTCCGCACGGCACGCAAAGCTCAGAAGGAGGCAAAATAAATGGCAAGCTCACTCCATCCTTCCGAAATCGCATCGGAGGTTCCGTACACAGGTTTTTTGACGCTTACGGTTTTCACTGACGGTTCATGGATCTCCCCCGCAGACGGCGCGCGGGTATACGATGGCAGGGTTGAGGCGGGGCGCTTCGCGTGGGGTTTCGATGAAGGTGGGGACTGTTGCTACAACGACCTTCCTTCGATTCGGCGCAAGGCGCTTCCGGGTCACACGGAAGCAAGATAGGTAACCTGATACCGCGCGCCTATCTCAAGGGGTAGACGCGTTCATGGGGTTACTAACTTCAGAGGGGCGAACATAATGGAAGTATTAACGGAAATGCAAACGATGATGTATCGCAAGATGCTGCGCCACCACGTTGGCCATGAAATATTTTGTCCGACATGCAAGCGCATCATGGATTGTACGCGCGCCGTATCATTTGACGCGTACACCAACACGGACAAACTCATTAAGACTTGGATCAGGTGTGCGCCGTGCTATGACTCCATCGCGGCGAACGTGGCTCAGTGTGCGCGAGATACCGGCTCACGCCTGGTAGTATCGGACGGTCGCGTGCTGTTCGCGCAGCATGCCGCAGTGGCGACACCACGCAAGCGGAGCCCAAAGCCGGAACCGCTGGTTCCTGGTACCGTGTATGAGGTTAAGCACACTTCGGGAATCATCCGTGCGCGGTTTGTGTGTGAGGTAACCCGCGGGCGGATTGGATGCAATACAGCGCGTGGAACCAAACGCTATCTTGCCATTAACCTTGCGACCGGTCGCGACATCGAACTGAAATCCCGTGCGCGTTTTCTCGCGGTCTTATGACATACGACAACAAAACAGACGCGACAAAAAACGACTAAGGAGAAAACACAATGTATATCGATACTAATCAGGGAACAACGGACGATGACAAAGATTTTGGATTTATTGCGTCCTCTATCAGCGGCGGATGGTTTTTCGTTTGGCCGCACGGCGCGATGATACCGATGACGAAAACCGAAGCGGAAACGATGCTAGACCGCATGACAGAGGACAGTACCGAGCGGTGTGCGCTGCCATACAGAAACGCGAGGAACGCTGTCATTCGCATGCTGAAACACCATAAATTGGTGCGGAGGGCGTCAAAATGAGATTCTACACACCGGGCGGTAACCAAGGCCAGATCGTTGAAGTGTCTTATGCGTCATCTGCTGGATACGTAATCCGGCGGCGATACGATCAATCGGATCGGACAACCGATTACGCTATATCCCGGTGCCTCCATGACGACTCCGGTGACTACTGGAACGGCGCACCGGCCAACAAGCGATGGTCGACACTCACTGGCGCGAAATTGGCGCGTTGGGTGAGCGAAGATGCCGCGGAATGACATACGACGAAAAAACAATGACAAACAAAATGACACACAACTGGACCCAATACGGAATCGAACTTGCGGCATCGGCCCGCGCTGCACATGGCGACGATGTGCCCACGGCACAGGAGGCGTACCAGTTTTTCCTGGATTCGCCCGAATTATTCACAGACGCCGACGAATGGCCCGCTGGCATGCCCGCTGTGATGCCGGTTGACATGCGCGATGCCTATATGCTGGAGGTGACGGCATGACAAACACAATGCGCCTGGAGCGCATACCGGGCGTCCGGTCAGCATACGAAATCAAGCCGATGGGCGCGAAATTTGCGCTTATCCGCATCGAATACGACGGCGAACAGACGTTAGTGATGTCCGGGTCGCTCCGCGCCATGACGCGGGAAATAGGGAGAATGGCCGAAGCGAAAGGTGGTGGGGCATGACCTACCACCCAGACACAGACCCCGCAACAATTCCCGACTCCGTGCTGTATTCGGAGCTGGGGCGGCGACGCGGGGCCATGCGAAAAACCCATGGGGCGGGACATGGACGCCCTAGCCTTTGCGGAAAATGCGGCAGGTGCCACAATTGCAAGGTGCGCGAATGGCGCGACAAAAAACGGGAGTCGAAATGAGAACGATATCGAACACTCTTGAGGCGGTGCTGGGAATTTGGACTGACCCTGGCGATTATCCATCGGGCGCGGGTGGGTATCGCCTGCCAGACGGCGAGTTTATCAAGCGATTCAGGGGTAAAATCGTGGTCGAAATGGAACCGGATGATCTGGTCGAAATGGAAGGAAATACACAAGAACAGAACGCGGAGTGCGTGGAGGAAAACGTGGAACACGGTATTTGTGGGCTGGAATATCCAAAATGGCGTGTTAAAACTACGGACGGCGTGCGGTTTACGCTGACGCTTGACGATTTCGAGTCGGCTCAAATGGAGTGGGACTGATGACGACGGGACAAAAACAGATAGCGGAAAGCACGGACGCGGAGCTTGCCGATAGATTGGCGGTAATCAGAGAGCGGGCGTCGAACTCGTATCGGGGTTGGATCAGGCAAGGCGATCTGGCGGAAAAACAGGCGATCCAAGCCGAGCAGCTCGAGCGGCAACGGAATCAAGATTTTCTCGACACCTGCATGGATCAATACTACATGGAGTTAAATGAGCCGTTTTAAGATGATGTTTTTGACGCTCGGCGCGGGAGGCGTTCAATCGGATACTGATCGCGAAACCACACCTGAAGTAACTTTCCACGCATTCCCACGCATTCCCACGCATTTCCACGCATTCCCACGCATTCCCACGCATTTCCACGCATTCCCACGCATTTCCACGCATTGCACCCCGCCGGATAATTCGGCGGAATAAACAAGTCCTGCAAAAAAACATTGGTTTCAGGCGTTAAGGTGTTATCCTTTAGTTGTCCCTTTCGTCCACTTGTCGCCTCGCCCCGCAATCGGTTCCCCCGCCGGTTACGGGGCGTTCCTTTTTGTGGCATACTAATCTCACGATTTCTCCTGAGGCAGTTCCTGACCCGCCGCCGTAAAATCGGAGCACCGGCGGGTTTTTTGTTTACAAATGTTTCCGTTGACCGTCAACGAATCACGCTACGGTTGTATTATGGTTGAACTCAAAACACTAATACTCTCAAAAACACGTCACCCGTTTGTGCTGGCCGATGGCAGGCGGTTTGCGTCGTTGGCTTGTGCCGCGCATAGTGTCATTTGCGCCCGCACACGGAAATGGGCAGCGGTAATGCTTCCGATCACAAATGAATACGACAAGCGCACCTACGACTGGGATCAGTGCCTTAAGGCTATGGGGCCGGAAAATGCAGAATGGGCGACGATGCGGGCATTGCAACAGTCTCACAATTCGGTACAATTTGGCATAGGAGCCATCAACTAATGAGTGAATCAAAACAATGCGAGTTTTGCGATGGGACTGGATTCCACTGCGAAGGTGATGACCAGGGTTCACTGAACCGTATGCGATGCCCTGGTTGTGATGGAATTGGCGCTGTAGTTGCGCTTGATGCAGGGCCGCCGCCAGAATCGCCTACCGACCTTCCACCGCCCGAATAAAAGTTGCTCCGTGCAAAGACGGCCCCGGCTGGTGTCCCCATGAGCGAACCCAAAGGGTACGCGACCAGCCAAACTCCCCGCAGTCTGGCCTGATAACCCAGAAAAAACTGCGGGGCATTTTTATTTCTGCTGTAGAATAATCGCATGATTCGTTATCATGGTGGCCCGATTACTCCTGAACCGGCAGCTCTGGCGTGCTGGAAGAAGTCACATGCGATGGTGTCGTTTGCGAACCCGCAGCAGTCAGAACTGGCGTTCGCGGTCGCTGATTCAGTGGCGTTGGATAACGGAGCCTGGCCTATTTTTGCGGCTGGAAAGGGCGAAATCGACTGTCAAGCGTATCTCGAATGGGTAACCCAGTGGTATCGGCACCCGGCTTTTGATTGGCATCTGATCCCGGATGTGATCGACGGTGACGAGGACAAAAACGGCGAACTCGTCGAAACGTGGCCGCTGGAACCGGCGATCAGCGTCCCGGTTTGGCATATGCACGAATCCCTAGACCGGCTGAAATGGTTTGCGGATGAGTGGCCGCGCGTTGCTATAGGCTCATCGGGCGAGTTTGTCACCATCGGCACCCCGAAATGGTGGGGCAGGATTTCCGAGGCGATGGAAGTTCTGTGCGTTGACGGCCAGCCGCGCGTCAAACTTCACGGGTTGAGGCAAATGGACCCGGAAATCTTCAGCGTCATACCCTACGCCAGCGTTGACAGCACGAACGTAGCGCGAAACATTGGAATCGACTCCGCATGGACTGGATCATATATCCCCAAGCGCAAGGAAACCAGAGCCATGCTACTTCGAGACAACATCGAAAGCCATGCAAGTGCGGCACGGTGGAGTGGCCCGATTGCTCGAAATATGGAATTGTTCGGCTAGTGGCTGCGCGTTTCTTGTACCCTAAAACTTACCGAAAAATAAAGGTAACAATTCCGTTTTTTCGTGGTAATCTTACATGAACAAAGAAAAGCCACGCAATCGCGGTGGCAATTAAGGCCGCTATACCAGAGAAATTTACGAAGGGGATGAAATGAACAACAACGACTGGGAACCAATTTATCCGCGACAGTATTACTACAAGTCGCACCATTCAGCAATTTGGGAGTATTGCGTTATTGCCTTTTTGGTGGCTATTATTATCGGTTCACTGGCGATGATTGACGTGGAGCCGATTAGGTACGTTGCAATGCCTGTAAGCGATGTGGCGCGATGAACCGATTGAGCGAACGCGAACAGGAGCTTCTGAGCATCATGGCGGCGGCTACCGACTTGGCTAATTCGTGGGCGCGGGAATTGGGAATAGAGGAAGCCAAAGATGAACGCGGATTGCATCGCCTCATCGGGCAACTTTTTGAGAACTGCGGGCGGAACGATTAACGACAAGGGTTTTCAAGCTTAAACGAGTTCCCTGAAACCAAAGCGGCGCCGGATAGTTTCGGGCTTTTTGACGGTAGGGTTGTGGAAGACTTCTGCTATCAAAAACGGATTATCCGGTTGCCGTCCAGGGGAAGAAACAAAGACAACAGGACAAAAAGGAAAACAAAAATGATTGCGTACCACGGTCAACAGGCCATCAAGAATGAGTACTTGGCTCGCGTTCGGGCGCACCGGGAGGCTGACCAATTGGTGCAGCATTACGGGTACTGGAAAGACGGCAAAGGCTGCGCGGTGGGCTGCACGCTTCATTCCGCTTACCATGCTGCATACGAAACGGAGTTGGGCATACCGCGTATATTGGCTCGGCTGGAGGATAGCATTTTCGAGGGATTGTCGGTAGAAAAGGCTCGCGAATGGCCGGAGCGGTTTCTGTCTGCTATAGCACCGGGAGCAGACCTTTCTGTGGTCAGTTCCCACTTTTTTGTGTGGATGCTGGGCGATCCGGTTGATGGCGCGATCCGGCACGCAAAAACTGATAGGAAGCGAGCTGTGATACAGCGCGTGGTGAGCTTGTACCAACGGACGGCGAACGGCGAAATTGTTGAGGAGAACGAGTGGCGCTATGCCGCTGACGCTGCCGCCTATTACGCTGACGCTGCCGCTGAAGCTGCCGCTGCCTATGCCGCTGACGCTGACGCTGAAGCTGCCGATTACGCTGCCTATTACTCTGCCGCTCACGCTGCCTTTTTTGCTGCCGCTGCCGCTGCCGCTGACGCTGACGATTACGCTGACGCTGCCGCTGAAGCTGCCGCTGACGCTGACGCTGAAGCCGATTACACTGCCGCTGAAGTTGCCGCCTATTACGCTGACGCTGACGCTGACGCCTACATCGCTGCCGCTGACGCTTTTGCTGCCGCTGCCCTTATTAGGCAGGAGAAGCGAAGTAAACAAGCTGACAAGTTGATTGAGTTGCTATCTGCTCAGGTGAAAGCATAATGCCCAAAACCATCGAGGGCCACATAAGTATCCAAGCCTACGTGCCGCGCGACATCTGGGAAAGATTCTGCCGATGGGCCGATAAAGAAGGGTTTAAAAAAGGACCGATGGTTGCTGCAACCATCAAAGCAGCGATCCCCGCCGCGTATCGGAAGGGGTTGAAATGAGCGTACCGACAAG
>Ga0194048_10001307_pt1 | contig 12330 bp, 13 predicted proteins | sample JunL225m_MetaG_FD_161685 | JGI IMG/M metagenome (GOLD analysis project Ga0194048, IMG submission 161685) | Anoxic zone freshwater microbial communities from boreal shield lake in IISD Experimental Lakes Area, Ontario, Canada - Jun2016-L222-5m | ecosystem: Environmental > Aquatic > Freshwater >...
GGTTTGCTTTATGTTCAACCTGTCTACGTGCGGGCAACATCAAACTCTGCTGCATATCCACTTCTGCAGAAAGTCCTTGTTTCCTTCGGCGATCAAATCGGTTTTGACAATAATTTGAAGTCGGCACTCGATCAAGTCTTCGGTGGTAATTCTGGAACAACCTTGAATAACACTGGATCTACTTCTACGTCGACATCTACGACGGTGGTGAGTAGTTCAGTTAAGGCTGCTCTTGCTGCTGCACAAAGTGCGTTAAAGGATTCTCAGACAGCGTTGAAGAATGGAGATTTTGCAGCATATGGAAAAGCGCAAGATCGCCTTCGTTCTGCTATCAGTGATGCAATTAAGGCACAAGCTGCTGGTAAATAAGTAGTCCTTTCTGGTAGTAATACCGGAATTTAAGAGTGGAATGGCTTCTCATTTTGCGTCGCTCGTCGAATCAAAGTAAGATTCAACTACCGACGCGGGGTGGAGCAGCTCGGTAGCTCGCTGGGCTCATAACCCAGAGGTCATAGGTTCAAATCCTGTCCCCGCTACTATGAACGTAACGACCATCGTCGACCCCTCATCAGGGGTTTTAGTTTCGACGATTGTCGAAAAGGCCCTCGCTTCCATCGCGCATAGCTGGCAACAACAAAAGTCTGCTCACATAGTCCTTACTGGTGGCCGCACTGGTATTCAGATTGCCCGCACACTAGATACCCAACTCTTTCGCCTTCTCAATTCTGAAGCGTTCTCCCAAAATGGGTCACTCGAAGGCAATCCTCTCGTTCTACACGTTTGGTTTAGTGACGAAAGATTCACCGATCTTTCAGACCCTGATCGCACAGATACGAATCTCATTGCCCAATTTGAGAAATGCTCGCATATAAAAATTATCGAAATTAATTTTCATCGAGTTTCATCTCCGACAGAACTATCTCTCAAGGATGCAGCTGATGAATATGCTGCGCAACTAGATAAGGCCCTCGGGGAGCACAAGTTTGATGCAGTTATTCTGAGTATGGGTGAAGATGGCCATGTCGCCTCCCTTTTCCCTGGGCTTGTCACGACCGCGCATCACACAAAATCGGCTGTGGCAGTGGATACTTCTCCTAAGCCACCAGCGCAGCGGGTTAGCATCAGCGTAGATCGACTTTCCCAATCCTCTGCAATCTACATTTTTGTTCTGGGCGAGACAAAGCGGGAAGCTCTCACAAAATTTATCGCTCGAGATGAAGGCCCAGTTGCGCTATTAAAGGAAGCTGGGAAGTTTGGCCAGATAATCATCGCCACAGATTTAAAGATTTAAGAAATCAAGAAGATTTAAGAAATTAAGAAGGTTTAAGAAGTAGCACGAAGTAATACATTAAAGAAGTGGAGAGATAGATGAGTACACAACTGCAATTCACAATGGTTGGGCTTGGGCGCATGGGCGCAAATATCGCCCGTCGTATTCAAAAGCATATCGACCCTTCGGCCTCTGTCAGCATTTCTGTCTTTGACGTGAGTTCAGATGCGGTTGCTGCACTTTCCAAAGAGGGTTTTACAGGATTAACCTCGCTCGCTGATTTGGCCTCATATAACAACGATGCGAACCCGCAAGTAGTGTGGGTAATGGTTCCAGCGGAAGTTACAAAAGAGACTATTAAGAAAATCGCTGAACACTTAGCCCCAGGTTCGACAATTATTGACGGTGGAAATTCTTTTTATCGTGACGATATTGCAAACGCTGATTGGCTCGCTGAAAAGCAGATTAACTTTGTTGACGTTGGAACTTCAGGCGGAGTTTTCGGATTAGAACGTGGTTACAGCCTGATGATTGGTGGGGAGAAAGAAGTTGTCGAGCGACTAAATCCAATCTTTAAGGCACTTGCTCCCGGCGTTGAGGCGGCGCAACGTACTCCAGGGAAAACAGGGACTCCATCTCAAGCTGAAACTGGTTTTTATCATTGCGGACCTGTTGGTGCTGGCCACTTCGTAAAAATGGTCCACAATGGAATTGAATATGGAGCGATGGCTGCATATGCAGAGGGGCTAAATCTGCTTCATGCTGCGGGTGATGGAATCAAACACCCAACATCTGTTGGAAATCACAACGAAACCAAGTACGACTTGAACTTAGCTGAGATTACTGAAGTTTGGCGCCGAGGTTCAGTTGTAGCTTCTTGGCTCCTTGATCTCACAACGACTGCCTACGCCGAAGATTCACAACTTTCGACTTATGAAGGTTCGGTTTCTGACTCTGGTGAAGGCCGATGGACGGTGCAGACAGCGATAGATGCTGGAACACCTGCAAATGTATTGAGCGCCTCGCTCATGGATAGATTCTCATCGCGAGGTAATGGACTTTATGGAAATAAGGTTCTTTCAGCAATGCGGATGAAATTTGGCGGCCATGTAGAAGTCAAGAAGAACAAATAACTAGATGAATCCACGAGTAATTCAGAAGCGTCCGGCCGACGCCCTTGTCATGTTCGGGGCTACGGGTGATCTAGCTAAGAAAAAGCTATTCCCAGCTCTGTATAACATGGCGAAAAGTGGATTTTTAAATATTCCCGTTTATGGTGTTGCATCTTCAAAGTGGAACCATGAACAATTTGCTCAGCATGCTACCGATGGAATATTGGCTGCAGTCAACGATCCTGATACTGCGGTTCTGGAAAAACTTGAATCCCACCTTGAATTGATAGTGGGAGATTATGCTTCGACAGAACTTTACGAAGAACTCGCAAGAGTTCTAAAAGATAAAGAAAAGCCGGTAATTTATTTAGCAATACCACCTGCTGCCTTTGAAAATATTACACAAGGGTTGGCCCGAGTTGGATTAACTAATCGTTGTCGCCTTGTGGTGGAAAAACCATTTGGACGAGATCTAGAGTCTGCCGAGCACTTACAAGGCGTCTTGGAAGCTGTGCTTCCTGAAAAACGTATTTATCGTATTGATCATTATCTTGGTAAAGAGTCGGTCGAGGATATTTTGATATTTAGATTCGCAAATTCTATTTGGGAACCACTTTGGAATCGTCGCTATATCAATAGCATTCAGATTACGATGGCTGAAGATTTCGGAATCGAAGGTCGCGGTAAGTTTTACGACGGGGTCGGAGCAATTCGCGATGTTCTACAGAATCACTTGCTCCAAGTTCTTGCACTGATCGCCATGGAACCGCCTGCGGATATGTCTCCAGAGTCTATGGAGATGGAAAAATTAAAAATCTTTCGTGCTATTTCTGACCTCACGCCACGTGAAATTGTTAGAGGTCAATATGTTGGATACTTGGATGAACCTGGCGTTGCACCCCATTCACAGACAGAAACTTTCGTAGCTGCAAAGGTTCACGTTGATTCATGGCGCTGGGCCGGTGTTCCCTTCATCATTCGTACGGGTAAAGCACTAGCCGAAACTATGCTTGAAGTAATTGTGGAGTTTAAGCAGCCTCCTCGTATGTTGTTTGCTGAGACCCAAGAAGCTTCACCGAATATTTTGCGCTTTCGTTTAGGTAAGAAAGATGGCGTAGATATTGAACTGATGGCTAAGGCACCCGGTGATCATCTGTCGACTATTCCCGTGCAACTCAATGTTGAATTTAGCGCAGCGCTCGGTGAGCGCCAAGAAGCTTACGAGCGCCTCATTCGCGCTGCCATGATTGGCGATCACATGCGATTTACTCGTATTGATTCAGTCCTGGAGACGTGGCGAATTGTTCAAGGAATTTTGAACGGAGAAGCGCCAGTCCACCCATACTTTGTCGGAACATGGGGCCCAGATAATGCAGATGAATTAGTTGGGGGACACTGGATAGATCTCTAGTGTTATTAGAGTTACTTCTTTTTTGAAAAAGGCCAGATCTATTTCATCTCGCGTTTAATCACAATAGCCGCGTATGCAATTCCATCAATAGCCGCAAGGTGCAGTGTGGAATCAACTGGCAAGTCTTGGTTTACAACAGCTGCAATATCAAGGTGTAAATCTGTTGTTGCGCGGCGTACATATGTTGCGCTCCCAATGAGAACGCGTCTATCTTTTGGCAGAAGTGTATTGTCGCCAGAATTATCGCGAACAACGGCCGCGTAGCCACGTTCAGTGTTATGGCTATATCCCGTCGAGAGAAATTCATAAGGCGCTTTCATATTATCGATTATTAAGTTATTAACTTTTGTTCCTTGATTTTTAAGAACGCTAGCTATACATGAGCGGATAACGCCTTCATCCAGAGTAGTACCTCGAACATTGCCTAGAGGCGCGGGAATGATAATGAGATTAGTAACGCTGAAATGTTCTGTCATAGATGGGGCGTGCTTACCGCGTGTTGAATTGGTAGAGCTTTGATTACGCCCAAAAAGTTTTGCTAGGAAACCCATCGTTTTTCTACCTTCTATTTCTTACCATTGAGTGCATCTAAAAACGAACTGTGCAAAGTCGAATTACTAGATACTCCACTACCGCCATGAGGTCCATCGACTCCATCTAAATTTGTAAAACGCCCACCGGCCTCTCGGACAATTACATCTAATGCAGCCATATCCCATAACGCCAAGATTGGTTCGACTGCGATATCAGCCGCACCTTCTGCAACAAGTAAATGCGACCAAAAGTCACCTATGCCGCGCGTGCGCCAAACTTTTTGTTGCAAAGCAAGCATTGGCTCTTTTCGATTACCCCATCCAACAAGGTCGCTATACAAGAGTTGAGAATCTTCAAGTTGTGAAATTGCAGATACGTGAATTTTCTTTTTCGGAGCGCCATTAGCTACTACATATGCTCCATGTCCGGCTGCTGCGCTCCACCGCCTAGCCAGTGCGGGTGCAGAGACAACGCCAACGACTACTTCATGCTCTGGGGAAACCAAGCCGATCAGAGTTGCCCAAACCGGAATTCCTCGCACAAAGTTTTTTGTGCCATCAATAGGATCTATAACCCAGTAGTACTTACCACTTGTATCAGAAGGTGCGCCATACTCTTCACCGATTACAAGATCATCGGACCGATTCTCGGAAATCAATTCTCTTATTTTTCGTTCGGTCGCCTTATCGGCATCCGTTACTGGAGTTGCATCAGGCTTGGTTTCAATAACCAAATCTAAAGATTGATATCTAGCCAAGGTGATTGCGTCTGCAGCGTCGGCCATTTGCTGGGCGAGTGCGAGATCCTCAAGCAGGTTGCGGGTGGAAGAAGTCACGAGTGAAGGTTACCGCTCGCGAAGCAGTCCACGAAGATTTATAAGTCGAGCCTTAGAGTCTTCGGTTAATTCCCAGTGGTTGAGGGCGCAATCTTCTTCATCATGTGAACAGTTTCGAGGACAATGCTCGATCGCCTCATTGAACTCTGAAAATGCCCGAATCACTCGATCGCGCTCTACGTGTGCCAGACCAAATGAACGAACTCCTGGAGTATCAATAATCCATGTTCCTTTATCGTGAGGAACTGAATCGAGTGACAGTGCAACGGCGCTAGAGGAAGTATGGCGCCCCCTGCCAGTTGTCGTATTTACAACACCGGTCGCGCGCACGTCTTGGCCAAAGAGCGCATTTACGAGAGTGGACTTACCAACACCGGAATGACCCAGCAAGACAGTTCGCCTAGCTTCAAGATGTTGCTTGAGCTGCGTTAAATTTGAGTCCCTTTGAATTTGGACTGATGCCACCTTGAGAGTTTCATATGGTGCTAAAAATTCGGCAGGATCAGATAAGTCACGTTTTGTCACAATAATAAGGGGAGTGATGCCCTGATCAAAGGCGACGACCAAGGCCCGGTCCACAAATCCATGGCGCGGTTCAGGGTCAGCCGCCGCAATCACGATTGCAATTTGATCAACATTTGAAACAATCATTCTCTCAAACTGCGCCGCGTCATCGACAGTGCGAGTTAAAACATTACTGCGAGGATGAACGGAAACAATTCGGCAGAGGGTTCCTTCCGTTCCAGAAATATCGCCAACAAGTGAAACTAAATCGCCGACAACTACAGATTTTTGACCAAGTTCGCGAGCTTTCATCGCAGTTACGGGCTTATTGTGTTCAAGTACCAGACAAGTTGTGCGGCCTCTATCTACTGCGATGACACGTCCTTCTACTGCATCTGAGTGATCTGGACGATCTTTGGTACGGGGACGCGTTCTACGCGAAGGGCGAATGCGAACATCCTCTTCATCATATGAACGAGGTGTCATGTCTTAACCTTAAAAACCTTAATTACCCTTTTGAGATTGAGCGAGTAAATCTGCCCAAGCACCGGGGAAGTCAGGAAGTGTTTTCTGCGTAGTTTCAATATTTTCAACTAGTACATCTTTGACACGAAGGCCGATCATTGCGCCTGCTGTTGCTAGGCGGTGATCTTCATAAGTATGAAATGTCCCACCATGAAGTGGGGCCGGGGTAATGTGTAGCGCAGTCTCTTCTTCAACGACGTTGCCACCCAAAGCATTTACTTCCCTAGCAATAGCCGCAAGGCGATCAGTTTCGTGAAGGCGCAGGTGTCCGATGCCGCGAAGTGATGAAGGCGAATCGGCTAATACGGCAAGCGCTGCGATAGATGGTGAAAGTTCTCCCACATCATGCAGGTCTACATCAATGCCGTGAATGGTTCCATCGCTAGTCAGAGTTAAATCTGAGCCAGTTGGAGTTTTAACCAACGATATATTTGCACCCATCTGAGCAAGAATTGTGCGGAGTTGGTCTCCGGGTTGAGTAGTTAATTCGGGCCAATCAGTAATAGTTACTGAGCCACCACAAATCATCGCAGCGCCAATAAATGGAGCAGCATTAGAAAGATCTGGTTCAATTGTAATTTCGCGACCCTGCATAATTGAAGGCGATACTCGCCATTCCATTTTAGTTTCGCTTTCTGGTTTTGGAACTATCCAATTTAACACCCAGCCATTGGTCATGGACATGTATTTATTGAATTCCTTTTGACCCAAGACTTCAATTTTGCGTGTATTGGGGTTATAAATGGTTACTGTGCTCACTGCAATTCCATCGCTATCTAGGCTCTCACCGGCAGCAATGACCTCAACTGTGACCCCGACTTCGCGAAGCATCTGAACAGTCATCTCGATGTGTGGCATCGAAGGGAGGGAAGAGCCGATATGGCGAACGGTTATTCCATTTTTTGTTGCAGGTGCAACGAGTAAGAGTGCGGAAATGAATTGGCTCGATGAGGTTGCATCCACATCAACAACGCCTCCGTTTAGCTGGCCGTTAGCGTTGATAGTCATTGGGAGCGAGTAGCGCCCGCCATGCTCGATGCTAACGCCAAGTGATTCCAGGGCGGCAATCACAGGGCCAAGTGGTCGCTCGTGCGAGCGAGGGTCTCCATCAAAATGTGTGATTCCATTTGCCATAGCGGCAAGCGGTGGGAGAAAACGCATGACCGTTCCAGCATTTCCAACGTCTATATGAGCTGGTCCAAACAATGGAGCACGGGTTATCAGCAGATCACCGTTAGCTTTTTCTTCAATTTTAATTCCGAGTGTTTTAAGTCCCGCAATCATCAGAGCCGAATCCCGAGAGTGAAGTGGTTTGCGCAGTAATGAGGGAGATTGTGCAAGCGCCGCCAGAATCAACGCACGATTAGTGACAGATTTGGAGCCAGGAATTGTGATGTGTGCGTGCACAGGTTCCAACCCGCGGTAAGGAGCACTCCACAAATTTGTCATATGGTGAATCCTAACCCAGGTGTGACTGGCCTTGATAACTGACTGCCCTGATAATCTAACGACATGTGCGGCCGCTATGCCTTAAGTAAGTTGCCCGCTGAGCTCATCGAGGAATTTGAAATTCACACGGGAAAGACGCTTCCAGCGTTACCGGCAGATTGGAACATCGCACCGACTAAGCAGATTTATGTAGTTCGCCACGATGCCCAAGAGAATCGTGAACTTACAACTCTCTCCTGGGGGCTAATTGCGCCATGGAGTAAAAGTGTAAGTGAAGCGCTGAAATCACAATCAATTGCAATAAATGCTCGTACTGAATCTGTCGATGAGAAACCAACTTTTCGTAGTGCATTTAAATCTCGACGATGTTTAATTCCCGCAGACGGTTATTACGAGTGGGCAACAGAACTAGGTCTTCCAGTGAAACAGCCGTTCTATATATCGCGAAGCGATGAACAACCTATGGCTTTTGCTGGAATTTGGGATCGTTGGATTGCCCCAACAGGTGAAATTCGTGAAAGTGCGGCAATCATCACGCGGCCTGCGGTCAGCCCACTCGCGCACATTCATCATAGAATGCCAACTTTTCTTCCGATGGATCGCTGGGATAGCTGGATGAACCGATCGATTAATGAGACTAATGAGATACGAAACATCATGAACGTTGATGAGCCTGCCTCGGGCTTACAGGCTGTCCCGGTTGGCAAGGCGGTAAATAAGGTTGTGAACAACGGCGCAGGGCTTACGGCCCCAATTTCCCTCGGAGAACCAGAGACTCTCTTCTAGCGGGAATAAATCGCAGCGGCGCTAGGTTCTCCTAATATGGCTGTAGCCTTGATATCAATGAAAAAAGATTCGACTCCCGACCTCGCCCCCGCGCGTATCTCCACAGAAGGAATGGGTGGTGTGGCGTTAGCCAATGTCAATGAATCTGTTGTGCAGCGGAAAGAGCGCTTTGAACGTGATGCGATGCAATATACAAATCAACTTTATGCAGCTGCAATGCGCTATACAAAGAATCCATCTGACGCTGAAGATTTAGTTCAAGATACCTATGCGAAAGCTTTTGTTTCCTTTCATCAATTTCAAGAAGGCACAAATCTAAAAGCTTGGCTATACCGAATCCTTACTACGACTTTTATAAATAATTATCGAAAAGATCAACGTCGGCCATTGCAATCAAATGCCGGTGAAGTTGAAGACTGGCAATTGTACGAGTCTGCTTCACACACGAGTGATCAAGGTAAAAGCGCCGAAGACGAAGTCCTTGAAGGAATTGCAGATTTAGATATCAAGAATGCGCTTGCGCAAATGCCTGAAGAATTTCGGATGGCTGTTTATCTGGCTGATGTTGAGGGTTTTTCGTATAAGGAAATTGCTGACATCGTCGGAGTTCCAACTGGAACAGTAATGTCTCGCCTTCATCGCGGACGCAAGTTACTTCGAGAATCTCTGGCTGACTACGCGAAAAATCGCGGCTTCACTAATGTGAAGGGGGGAGAGAAATGAGTTGCGGTGAGTCACACACAACCCCATGCAATGAAGTCCTTCACTCTCTAGTGCTGTTTATTGATCATGAAATTCAAGATCAGGATCAAATTCAGCAGATTGAAATTCATTTTGAAGAGTGTCCACCTTGCAATGAAGAATTAGTGCATGAAAAGTCAGTTCTCGGCAAACTAAAATCACTTTTGGCTAGTTCTTGTTGCGAAGAGGCGCCTGAATCGCTAACAGAGAAAATTTATGTGCAGACTGGGCAACTTGCGCAAGAGATGCAATCTCAGTTCTTTGGAATGCCTTCTGCACTATCGACTCACGTTGTCACTCAATATAGTCGTACCGAATTTAGCGTTGATGGAGTAGAGACGCGCATTGAGATTGAAACAACTGAAATCACCCATCATTTTGAGGTTGATGAAGAGTAAATCCCACAGATTGAATCACTTCGGGGTACTTTAAAGGTATGGATTTCGAAAAAGCACTTGGTTGCGTTGGCATGGCATCCATGTCAGTTCGTCCGGGTGACACATCTGTCGCTATGGGAATCAATGATTTGTCTGTGGTTTCATCAAGTGCGATTCAGAGTGTTATTGAAAGTGCATGTAGCGCAGCGGTAATCGATCTTCTTGAAATCGGAGAAACTACTCAGTCGGTAAAAATTTCCTTAGAAATTATGACTACAGTCACGGTAGGAGAAGAGCTCAGAGCGCATGCGCGTTGTATCGAAATAAATGGCGATCTTTTTACTTTTGAATCACAAGTTACTAATTCAAATAAAACAATCGCCACTGCAGAAGTGCAGCGGCGATTGGTGGATCGAGTTTCCTACATGGCAAGAATTGCCGCTGAAAGAATTACTTCTTAGTTGCCCAGAAGATTTCGGAAATTTCTTCAATCTTTCCAAGTAGCTTGTCAGCTACGGCAACATCATTTGTTCCCTTAGTGCCACCGGCACCAGCAAGCTTTGTTGCCTCATTGAAAAGTGCATGAAGTTGTGGGTATGCCTCAAAGTGAGGTGGCTTGAAATAATCTGTCCAAAGAACCCAGAGGTGGTGCTTGACCATTTCTGAGCGCTCTTCTTTGACTGCTACGGCGCGAGACTTGAAATCTACATCTGTTGAGGCAGCATATTTTTCCATTGCGGCCTTAACCGATTGGGCTTCAATCTTTGCTTGTGATGGGTCGTAGACACCGCATGGAAGATCGCAGTGAGCTAGAGCGATGACTGACTTTTCGAAGAACTTCATGAATCTCTCCTTTAAATGTGAAACCTACGTATGTGAGACTACTACTCCTATGTCACTCCTGCCCATTCGCTTCCCGCTCCGCCGGGTCAAGATCTCAGGGGATTCAATGCTTCCCAAATATCGAGACGGTCGGATTCTCCTATTTCAAGGTGCTCCAACCAACGAGCATCTTCTCGCAAAACCAGCAGTCTTGTTAGGAAGAATTGTGCTGGTTGACCGTGATAGCTATCCGGGAATTTTCTTTATCAAGCGCGTGACCAAGGTGGATTCACAGGGGATCTGGGTAGAGGGTGATAACTTAGAAGCATCAACAGATTCTCGTAAATGGGGTTATCTTCAACCACATGAAATTGTCGCTGTAGCCTTTAGAAAGTAAAAAACCAGCTCAACCTAAAACCAGCTCAACCTAAAACCAGCTCAACCTAAAATTATCTTGTGAACGCTTCCATGATCAAAGCATGCTGTTCTTCCTCATGGAGATGATGGCTTCCAGTTGCAGGACTTGCAGTTGCACGTCTTGAAACACGTCGTAGCGTGCGCTCTCCGAGCGCTGCTTGGGTGCGAAGTGCGATGTATGGATAAGCACCTTGGTTAGCTGGTTCATCTTGGACCCACAGCAAATTTGCATTCGGATGTTTATTTGCTTCATCAACAATTTGAGTAACAGGGAGTGGGTAAAGTAATTCAACTCGAATAATTGCTGTTGAACTTTCTCCCAGTTTTTCTCGCTGCGCAATTAGGTCATAATAAATCTTTCCAGAACAGAAAATTACCCGAGTTGCATTTGTAACCGTTGGATCAGACATCACTGGACGGAAATAGCCAGTTGTGAAGTCATTTAATCCTGATGCTGCAGCCTTGAGGCGAAGCATTGATTTTGGCTCGAAAATAATCATCGGACGGCGTGCGCTATTTTTCATATGCCAACGCAGTAGGTGGAAATACTGAGCCGGTGATGATGGTTGAGCAATTGTCATATTTTGCTCGGCAGCTAAAGATAAGAAACGTTCTATTCGGGCTGAGGAATGATCAGGTCCTTGACCTTCATACCCGTGGGGAAGAAGCATTACTACTCCTGAACGCTCACCCCATTTCTGCAATGAGGATGAGATAAATTCATCAATAATTGTTTGGGCACCGTTAACAAAGTCACCAAATTGCGCTTCCCAAATCGTGAGAGCTTCTGGACGCTCAACTGAATAGCCATATTCAAAGCCCAAAGCTGCATACTCTGAAAGGAGTGAGTCGAAGATAAAGAATTGGTTTTCACTACTTATCAAATCTCGAAGCGGAGTCCACTCAGATCCATCATTCTGATCGATAATCACTGCGTGACGATTTGAAAAAGTTCCACGGCGAATATCTTGACCCGCCATGCGAATTGGGTAACCTTCAAGAAGCAGAGATCCAAGAGCCAGCATTTCCCCAGTAGCCCAATCAACAGTTCCCTCAGTCAACATATCGTTGCGTTTGGCAAGCTGTGGAGCTAATTTCGGATGCATAACAAAACCCGAAGGAGCTGAAATTTGGGTAGCGGCAATGCGGTGAAGAATATCTGCCGATACTGAAGTGTTTATTTCATTTGCTTCTTGCGGCATCGGTTCCTTGAAATTCGGATCTGTATCAGGTTCAACGTTATGTACGGCATTAAATGAGCCATCTAGTTGCGACTGGTAATCGCGCAGAACATCTTCGGCTTCCTCAACGGTAATGTCACCGCGGCCGATAAGGGCTTCGGTATAAAGCTTACGCGTACTTCGCTTCTGTTCAATGAGTTTATACATTTGCGGTTGCGTGAAACTTGGTTCATCGCCTTCGTTGTGACCTCGCCGGCGGTAGCAAACCATGTCGATAACTACATCTTTATTAAATGTTTGACGATATTGGTAGGCCAAGTGAGCTACACGTACTACTGATTCTGGGTCGTCCCCATTAACATGGAA
>Ga0194048_10001309_pt1 | contig 12325 bp, 14 predicted proteins | sample JunL225m_MetaG_FD_161685 | JGI IMG/M metagenome (GOLD analysis project Ga0194048, IMG submission 161685) | Anoxic zone freshwater microbial communities from boreal shield lake in IISD Experimental Lakes Area, Ontario, Canada - Jun2016-L222-5m | ecosystem: Environmental > Aquatic > Freshwater >...
CAAGGCCGGCGTTGATGGCGCCCCTCCGGCAGAGGCAGCCCCACCCGCAGCAGAGCCCGCTGCGCTCCCAGCTGCCGACGAGCCTGCTCCGCCGGCGCCGACCGACCAGGCCTAGTCGCCGATGTCCAGTGCGCTCGATCGTGATCGGGGAGCGTTCTTCGAGATCGCTATCGTGCTTGCGCTGGCCGTCGGGGCTGTGGCGGGGGCGATCTTCATCGCGACGTCCCTCCCCCTCGTCACGATCATCGTCGGCGCGCTCGCGCTCTACGTCGTCGGCGTTGCCGTCATCGCGCTCGCTGTGTAGCGGGAGTCGCCGCTAGGAGAGCGTGATTGAGATCGTCGACGCGCCCGTGAAGACGGCGATGATCGACCCGAGCAACCAGCCCACGACCGCGATGATCAGCGCGATCTTGCCGAAGCGATTCTGATTGCCGCTGATGGCGAGGCCGATAATGGCGAAGCCGATACCGATGAAGCCGAGCACCATCGGTGCAAACCAGAGAGCGAGCACGCCGAGACCACAAGCGAGACCGCTCAGCAGTGCCGAGGCCGACTGAAGGCCCGAGTCGCGCGGCTCCAACATCCGATCGACATAATCCATCTGCGTCATCGGTGCGGCTACTGCGTCGTCTGTGGATTGCGTCTCGTTCGCGCTCATCGGATCGGATCATCCCTCGGTCGTTAGCGTCGCTTCTCGACGCGCCGTCAGCATAGCGCGACGGTCCCGTTTACCCAATCAGATCATCGTTTCGTTTGATGCGATGTTGCGTGTCGTCCGTAAGCGTGGATACGATGCCGGGCGTGACACGTTTGATTCCCGAAGACGCGCGTGTTCGAAAGGCTTGGCTGAGGTGAAGACGATCAAGGTTCTACCCCTTGCCATCATGGGTGTTGTCGTCGGCATCGTGATCAGCGTGCTCTTGGTCATTACGCGCACGCTGCCCGTGCAGGCTTCGGCAGAGTCGTCGGACATCGACAACCTCTACATCTTCTTCCTTGGGTTCTCCGGAATCATCTTCGGCATCGTCGTTCTCTTCTTGCTGGTGTCGGTCTATCGCTTCCGTGCCCGCCCGAACGATGAGCGTGAGGGCGACAACCTCCACGGCATCACGTGGCTCGAAGTTGTCTGGACGGTCATTCCGTTCGTGATCGTCGTGCTCTGCGCGATTGGTGGGTTGATGGTGCTGCGGAGCGGCGACGTCGAAGCGCAGGCGCGGACGAAGGGCCAGCAGATCCATGTCCTGGGCTACCAGTTCGGTTGGAAGTACGGCTATCTCAATCAGGACATCAACCTGAAGGATCAGCAGACCCTCGTGTTGCCGGTCAACGAGCCGGTCATCTTCGAGCTCGAGAGTCAGGACGTGATTCATTCGTTCTGGGTGCCGGCGTGGCGCATGCAGATGAATGCGACGCCTGGACAGGTCAACGAAATTTCGACCACGCCGACCAAAATCGGCACCTACGACATCGTCTGTGCCTATCTCTGTGGCGTCGGACATACCGGCATGAACACCAGTTTGCCTGGATCAATCATTCCCAAGGTTCGTGTTGTCTCGAAGTCCGATTTCGACGCATGGATCACACAGCAGAAGGCCGAGGCAGCCAAGGCAGCCGAATCAGCTACTGCAGAGACGACGACTGGGAGTGCTGGCTGATGCATACGAACTTGATTGACGCCTTCCGGGGAGGGTTTGACCGATGACCGCTGTTCTCAAGCCAACGCTGGCCCGCTGCCTCTGGGTCGCCCCCGCTTTCGCCGCGCTCGCAATTCTGATTACCGTCGCAGCACGCTCGCTTGTCGGCATGACACCGGTCCTCCAAGAGAGCACGTTGTTGACCGTCGCGTACATCGCGGGTGGTATCGGCTTCATCGTCGGGATTGGTGGCTTCGACTACTGGTTCACCTGGATGCGCGGTGGCGAGCTGGATCCCAACGATCACTCGCAGCATGGCGCCCACTCGTGGGGGGATTACTTCAAGTTCAATACCGACCACAAGGTCATCGGTATTCAGTACATCGTCTTCACGTTCATCATGTTCTTGGTCGGCGGCATGTTCGCCGAGATCTTCCGCTCCGAACTCGCGAATCCTGGCCAGCAGGTCGTCACGAATCAGCAGTACAACGGGCTGATTTCCCAGCACGGCGTGATCATGATCTTCGTCTTCATGGTCCCCGTTTTTGCTGGTATCGGCAACTACGTCATTCCGTTGATGATTGGCGCCGCAGACATGGCGTTCCCGCGTCTCAACGCCGTCTCGTTCTGGTTGCTTCCTGTCGCCGCGTTTACGCTTCTGTCGTCGTTCATGTTTGGGTCGTTCGACGGTGGTTGGACCGGCTACCCGACACTCTCGGAGCAGAGTGGCTACGGCATGACGCTCTATCAGCTGGGTGTCCAGCTGGCTGGTGCTTCGTCGATTGCGACAGCGGTCAACTTCCTGGTCACGATCATCGCCATGCGCGCGCCGGGCATGACGCTCTTCCGCATGCCACTGTTGGTCTGGGCCAACTTGGCAACCTCCGCCCTCGTCGTGGCGGCTACCCCCTTCATCGCCGGTGCACAGTTCATGGCGATGTTCGATCGTGAGATGGGCACACACTTCTTTACTGTCGCTGGTAACGGCGACACGCTCGTGTACCAACACATCTTCTGGTTCTACTCACATCCAGCCGTTTACATCATGATCTTGCCGGGCTTCGGCATCATCAGTGAGGTCATCGCGACGCACGCGAGGAAACCGGTCTTTGGGTATCGCGCTGTCGCCTTCTCGTCGGCTGGTATCGCCATTCTCGGGTTCGCCGTCTGGGCGCACCACATGTTCGCCTCGGGCATGGAGCCGTGGCTGCGCGTGCCGATCATGCTCTCCACCCTGCTGATCGCGATTCCAACGGGCATCAAGATCTTCTCGTGGCTCGGCACCATGTGGGGTGGCGTCTTGCGGATGACAACCGCCAACCTGTTTGCCATCGGCTTCATCTTCACGTTTGTGATCGGTGGTCTCTCGGGCGTCATGCTCGCCGTGGTTCCGTTCGACGTCTCCATCACGAACTCATACTTCATCGTCGCGCACTTCCATTACGTGCTGTTCGGCGGCTCGATCATGACGATCTACGCCGGCTTCTATCACTGGTTCCCCAAGGTCACGGGCCGCATGTACAACGAGGTCCTCGGGCGCTGGCATTTTTGGATCACGTTCGTGGCGATGAATCTGACCTTCTTCCCGATGCACTATCAGGGACTCGAAGGCATGCCGCGTCGTGTTGCTGACTACGCACCACAGTTTGCGTGGAGTAACATGCTGATCTCGATTGCGGCCTTCATTCTCGGTGCCAGCACGCTGATCTTCGTCTACAACATGATTCATTCGGCGCGTCATGGCAAGAAGGCTGGCGCAAATCCGTGGGGTGGGCTTACTCTCGAGTGGATGCTCTCCTCCCCACCGCCGATCTTCAACTTCCCCGCCACGCCTCGCGTGATTGGTGGCCCGTACCGCTACGGCGAAGAGGGTGCGAAGCACGCGATCGTGCCGGAAGTCGAACCCGCGACCGTCGAGACGACCGTCTAGCGCCGTGCGCGCAGGAGACTCACTATGAGCGCAGCTACTGATCACTCCGCACCTCAGATTCAGCCCTATCGCACAGGACTTCGCCCAGAGATTCTTGGGCTGATCATCTTCCTGGTCTCTGAGGCCGCCCTGTTTGGTGCGTTCTTCATGTACTACACCAATCTGCGTGTGCTCAAGGGCATTCCGTGGCCCGGCGATTTTGATATTCCGGCGGACTCCACCTCGATCAACACGCTGATCCTCGTTCTCTCGAGTTTCACCTGCGAATTTGCGCTGCTCTCACTCGATCGACGCAAGAATGGAAGCGTCTTTGGTTGGTTGCTCCTGACGTTCCTCCTCGGCGCGACCTTCCTCGGTCTCCAAGTTCACGAGTACATGATCGTTGGGTTCACGCCTGCGGATCAGTCGACGGGAGCGATCTTCTTCACGCTGACCGGGCTTCATGGCACCCACGTGTTCATCGGTCTCGTGCTGCTCCTACTCGGCATGATTCGTGCACTGGCAGGACGATGGTCACCCGAGCGGCACAGTGGTTTGCTGGCGATCAGTATCTACTGGCACTTTGTCGATATCGTCTGGGTGATTCTGTTCACCGTCGTGTACTGCCTGCCGAGCAGCTGACGCTGGGTTAGGAGGCTGACCCATGTTGTGGGTCGCTATCCATCTCCCCCATATCGTTCCGCCGCTGATTGCGTTTTTCTTTTTGGCGCGCCTCGCGGTCTGGGCTGCAGCTCAGCCGCCGTCGCATTACACGGATGAGCAGGTTGCGGAATGGAACCAGGCACGCCGAGAGGCACAGGCCATCCTCAAATTGCCCGTTCGACGGCGAACGTCATTGTTTGGCGTGCTGGCTCTCCTCCCGCTCCTGATCGCGTTTGCAACGGGGCTCTGGATTTACACGCTCAGCCTGCGTGGGCAGTCGTCCGACTCGTGGCTCTTCTGGTTGCATGTCGTCACGGGCTCGGCAGGATTGCTGCTTGTGACGATCAAGTCAGGCGAGTTGGGGCGACGAAGGATCGCCTCTCGCCTCCAGGTCCGCCGACCACAAGATGCGATTGCCTCCCTTGTCATGCTCGTGCTCGGTGTCCCGATTGCGGTAACCGGCGTGTTGATGCTCTTTCGGCCGTCGGGTGGGGCGTTCACGGCCGTGGACTATCTTCACGTCATCACGAGTGTCTGGTGGACGCTGATCGTCCAGTGGCACCTCTATCGCTATCTCGTCAGGGCGTTGCGATCGCTGTCGGGCAAAGAACTGCCCGTCGGCGTTTCTGACACCGCAGCCTGATTCGCGCTCAAGGCGAGTGTCTCGATGACGAGGCGATGAACAATGCTGCGCGCGCTGCGCGTATCGCCCGTGCGCTCGAGAATGCAGATCCAGAGTTCATCAAACAGCGCGGGGATCCGCACGGCCGCGATCGATTCGCCTAAGAGTTCCTCACCATTGTCGAGACCAAGTTCGCGGGCTGCGAGCGTCAGCAGGCACCCATCGTCATCGTCGACGCCCCACGAGCCACCAACAAGACGGTCTGCGTTGTGCTCAAGGGCACGGGCAATCGCGGGAAGAACGGCCGGGTCAACACGGCCCAGCTCGGTCTGCAATTCGCGCTGAAGGGTTACCTCGCGATTGTGATTGGCGTCGATCACAGCACTAATGCTAGCCTGCTTGACGTGCCCGGCTTGCTGACTCCGATGCGTGCGTTGCTCCTCGGTGCTCTTGGTCTCGTGTTGCAGGGCGTCGCGCTGCTGCCGGCAGTGGACAATGCTGTCGAAACGAATGCCTCGTTGCATTACCTGCAGCACGGCCTCATTTTTGCTGGCGGCGTGTGCATGGGCATCGCGTTGCGTGATCTGCTCGTGATGAGTCGTCGCCGCTGATGCGCAGTCGAGTTGCTGCCTTCTCGGATACGATCCAACCTGTGAGCACGCGCAACAGAACGCCGGTCATTCGTGTCCGCTGAACCCGTTGCTGTGCCTCGTCAGCCGTCCCTCTACGTGGACTATTTCGAGCTGACAAAGCCGCGGATTATGATCCTGCTGCTGATCACGATGCTCGGCGGCATGGTCTGGGCTGAGGACGGAATTCCCCCGCTCTGGCTGATCGCGTCGACCCTCCTTGGCATGGGTCTTGCGTCGGGTGGTGCGAGTGCGATCAACCATGCGCTTGACCGCGATCTCGATGTGAGGATGGAACGAACGCGCCTGCGGCCCGTCGCCGATGGCCGGATCGAGCCGCGCCCAGCAATCATCTTCGGGATCGTCCTGACCACACTTGGAATTCTCGTCTTGGCCGTGCTGACGACGCCGTTGGCGGCCGTGCTCGCGCTCGCCGGCAACCTCTTCTACATCTTCGTTTACACGATGTGGCTGAAGCGACGGACGCCCCAAAACATCGTGATTGGTGGCGCCGCGGGCGCGATGCCGCCACTCGTGGGTTGGGCGGCTGTGACGGGATCTGTCGCCTTTGCGCCGATCTTCCTCTTCGGGTTGATCTTCCTCTGGACCCCACCCCACTTCTGGGCCTTGGCACTCGTTAAGCAAGAAGAGTACGAAGACGCGGGCGTGCCGATGTTGCCGAATGTGGCCGGCGTGCGCATGACAACCATCCAGATTGTCGTCTACACCATCATCCTGCTGGTGTTCTCGTTGATACCCGTTCCGCTTGGTTGGTTTGGCGCGAATGACGGCATTCTTGGCCCGGTCTATGGCGTGATTGCTCTCCTGCTGGGCCTTCGCTTCCTGCAATTCGGCGTTCGTCTGCACCGTGCCGATGGCGACCTGACGATCGCACGCGAAACGTTCCGCTACTCGTTGCTGTATCTGGCCGGCATCTTCGCTGCAATCGCGTTGGACCGCGTGCTCTTCAGCTGAGTTGACAATGGGTGCAAATCGGCCGGTATCGCCTCGTCGACTAACGGCGCTGATTTCTGCGCTGATCTTCCTCGACATGGCTACGTGGTTAGCGGCGATCCCGCTGATTCCGGTCTGGCACAACGACTTTGGTCTTACAGATAGCCAGGCAGGTCTCGTTCTCGGCGCCTACAGCCTCTCTGTCATGGTCTTCGCGATTCCCGCCGGTTGGGTAGCCGACCGCATTGGCGCTCGTCGCCTCACGCTGATTGCTGCGGCCTGCTTTGTCGTCGCAGCGCCGTCGATTGCCTTCGCCAATACGTTCGAGCTGTTGATCCTCGTACGCATCATCCAAGGCGCCTGCTCTGCCGTCGTCTGGTCAGCGGGCCTCGCTTGGCTGTCAGGTGCAGTTGACTCTGAGTATCGCCCCCGTGCTCTCACGATCGCTAATGCCTCGGCGACGATCGCCACCATCGGTGGACCATTACTCGGCGGCCCAATTGTCTCGTACTTCGGTATTGGGCCGTCGTTTCTCGGACTCGGGGTTCTGGTCGGGCTGATTCTGGTGTGGGCGATTTTTGAGCCGGGCGGCGCAGATGGTGTGGTTCCGCATGCCGATCGGCAGGGACCATTTGTGTCGTTACGGCATGCGATGAAGCCTGGTCTCTTGCAGGTCAGTTTTCTCTCGATTGGCTTTATCGCCCTGATGATGGCGGCATTGCAATTGCTTGCTCCGCTTCACTTCTCCAGTGAAGGGATTAGTTCGGCGGCGATCGGCTGGATCTTCACCGCGGGCAGTGTCCTGTCAGTGATTGCAATTCTGACGGTGGCTCGACTCGGCACGCGCCTGAACCATCTATTGGCCCTGGTCGTATTACCTTCAATCTGCGGCGCCTGTCTTGTCGTGCTGCTGTTTCCGATCGGTATTCCCCTGTATGCCGTGATGCTGATCTTGCTGATCGGTCTCGCCGCACCAATCTTCGCGATCGCGTATCCAATCTGTGCGACGGGTGCACGTGCCGTCAAGATCGGTGAGGGTGGCGCCTTTGGCATGTTGAACGCGATTTGGGCCGTTGGTTCGCTGATTGCACCCATACTCGCGGGCATCGTCACGCAACGTGGAGCCTCCTGGGTGGTCTATGTCGTCATTGCCCTGATGAGCGTCATCGTTTCGTTGGCATTGCTCCGTTCGCGTGCGGCCGTCGCCGCCGCCTGACCGCGCGGGATACGATCTGACGTGGTGAATGCTCGCGTGACAACTGCTCGGGGCCTGGCGAAGGCCACAGGTGCGTTCTCGCGCGTCACGCGTCAAGGCGGCGGCACGACGATGCCCGGGCATGTCTTTCTGCGTCTGGCTCCTGCTGGATTGAGCAAATTAGCCGCCGAGCTGACCGACGGCATTGTGGCGGTCAGTGCGACGAACGGCAAGACGACGACCTCCGCGATGCTCTCGGCGATTATTGGTCGGGATCAGGTGGTGTGTCGTAATGGGGCAGGTGCCAATCTGATGACCGGCATCGCGACCACCCTCGTCACGCGTCCCGGCAACGCAACGATTGGTGTCCTCGAGGTCGATGAGGCGGCACTGCCGGGAGTGACCAAGCAGCTCGCGCCATCCGTACTGCTGCTCGGCAACCTCTTTCGTGACCAGTTGGATCGCCATGGCGAACTCGAGATGGTTGCTGACCGGTGGCGCGAACTGGTCGCGACGCTCGCTCCCTCCACCACGCTCGTGCTGGGAGCCGACGATCCTGTCATCGACGGGCTCGCAGGAAACCGCGAAAACGTCGTTCGCTTCGGCATCGATGATCCGGGTGTCTCGCTCGGCGTCCAGGACGCCGCCGCCGACTCGACGTTTTGCGTGCGTTGCGGCACTGCCTACGTCTACGACGAGATGTACCTCGGACACTTGGGCTCGTATCGGTGTCCCCAGGGTGACCATCAGCGCGGCAAACTCGACATCGCTGCTCGGCACGTGCACAGCGACGGAATTCGCGGCACGACCTTCCGCGTCGATGCCCCGGACGGTTCGACCGAGGTCTCGTTGCCTCTGCCTGGGCTCTACAACGTCGAGAACGCACTCGGTGCGATCGCCGCGGCCTACGCTCTCGGCATTCCCACTGCGGTCGCAGCTGATCGACTCGAGCAATTTAACGCCGCCTTTGGGCGCTTCGAACGCATCGCGGTTGGTGATCGTGAGGCCGTGCTGCTGCTGTTCAAGAATCCCACCGGCGCGAACGAGGCACTACGTGCCATCAACAACGACGTGGCGAACACCCAGGTCGTGCTGGCTCTCAACGATCGCATCGCTGATGGCCGCGATATCAGCTGGATCTGGGACATCGATCTCGAGGATGCCCTGACACCCGCCGCGCACATCACCTGCACGGGTACGCGCGCGGCCGAGCTCGCAGTCCGTCTCCGGTATAGCGGCGTGCCGGCGGAGCAGATGACGACCGTTGCCGCGCCCGAGGCCGCCTTTGACGCTGCCGTTGCTGCGACAGCGCCGGGTGGCCGCATCTTTGTGTTGGCCACGTACACCGCAATGCTTGACCTCCACGGAGTCCTGGCCGATCGTGGCCTGACGCAGCCGTTCTGGCAGGAGCAGGCATGACACTGCGCATCGTTCCGCTCTACCCCGAACTGCTGTCGATCTACGCCGATCGCGGCAACGTCCGTGTGCTGGAGCAGCGCGCGCGTTGGCGGGGCCTTCCTGTCGAGGTTGTACCTCTCGCACTTGGCGACTCGTTCGATCCACGAAGCGCCGACGTCGTGCTCATTGGGGGCGGCCAAGACCGCGATCAGGCGCTTGTTGCCGAGGCATTGATCGCACAGGTCCCAGCCCTGCGTTCGGCGATCGCCGACGGCGTACCCGTCTTGGCTGTCTGTGGTGGGTATCAACTGCTCGGTCATCGCTACGTCGACCAGTCGGGCCGAGATACGCCGGGGACAGGCCTCGTCGACCTCGAGACGCAGGCGGGCGCAACGCGGCTCGTTGGCAACGTCGTGGTGGATGTCGACCTCGCAGGGACGCGCCACGAACTCGTTGGGTTCGAGAACCATGCCGGGCGCACCATTCTTGGGCCCGGGGTCGCACCGTTGGGGGAGGTCATCGTCGGCGGCGGCAACGACGGCACAGGAACCAGCGAGGGCTGTCTCGAAGGACGCATCGTCGGCACGTACGTGCATGGCCCCCTGCTGCCCAAGAACGTGTGGCTGGCAGATCAACTGCTCGCCTGGGCCTGCGAGCATCGCGGCCTCCCCACCACACTCGCGCCGCTCGATGATCAACTCGAAGACGTGGCTGCCGCGGCTGCCTCCGTCATCGCACGCAGCGAACGCCGCTAAGGCACCCACATCCGCCCGAGCGAGACGAAAGCGTCGCCCGCGCGATAGTCGCGGAGGTAGGTGTGGATCGGCGGTCGAAGGTCAAGGTCGCCGAGCTCGTGCTGATCCACGAAGGCATGGCCGAGCACCGCGTCGTCGTTGGACGTGAACGTGTCGATGCTGGTCTGGGCCAACTCAATTGCGAAAACCATGTGCAAGATATGACGTCCAGTCGGTACGTCAGCGGGCGGAATCGTTTCCGCCATGGCTATCGGGCCACGAATTGCGGAAGGAGGCCGGCCGCACTCCTCGGTAATTTCGCGGAGTAGAGCGTCCTCAAGCTCCTCCCCTTCCTCCACGCCACCACCGGGCAAGAGCCAATAGTGGCGGCCGTCCTTCTCTTGGCGTACGAGCAGCACCCGACCGCCGTTGATCAGCAGTCCGGCAACGCGAATGCGCGGACCGTCGGTCATGACGACTGTCCCGTCGAACCAAACCCTCCCGTGCCTCGGGTCGAATCGGGCAGGTCATCATGTTCCGCGAAGGCGACCACGGGAAGGATCGTGATCACGAGCTGCGCAATGCGATCACCGACCGCAACGGTGTGGGTAGCCGACGGGTCGTGATTAATCAGGATCACCTTGACCTCGCCGCGATAGCCCGCGTCGATCAGGCCGGGTGCATTGAGCACCGTCAGGCCGGCCTGGAGTGCAAGTCCCGAGCGTGGCAAGACCAGCGCGGCCATGCCGTTAGGCAACGCAATGGCGAACCCACAACCGACAGCCTGTCGCTCGCCCGGCGGGAGCGTCGCTGGCTCGGTCGCGTAGAGATCAAAGCCAGCATCATTGGCGTGTGCTCGCTCGGGCAGTCTCGCGGCGTCATGAAGCCGTTGCCAGGCGATCTCGGTCATACCGGCACCGTCGGAGGTACCGCAAAGCGGGCGTAGCGATCGCGCTCGGCCTTGGGCAGGCGGGCACGGATGCGCACGCCCTCAGCCGTGTCTTCACGCGAGGTAATCGGTGCGCCCAACGCGTAGAGCGCCGACAGCACACTGCCTTCGCTATGGGGCACGAGAAGATCGGTTGGTTCGAAACGTCCGGAGAAGTGTTCGGCGATCATGATCTCCAGCTCCTCCAGACCCTCGCGCGTGCTGGCACTCACCTGGACCGCCATCGGTAGGCGATTATGGAGGCGCTCGCGGTCCTCGGCGGAGACGAGATCAATCTTGTTGAGCACGACGATCTGCGGCAATTGCGAGGCGCCAATCTGCTCGAGCACATCGCCGACGGCGCGCATCTGCTCATTGCGCTCCTCTTCGTCGATCGAACCGTCGACAACGTGCACCATCAGGTCGCCGGCAAGAGTCTCCTCAAGCGTCGAGGCAAAGGCGTCAACGAGTCCGTGCGGCAGTTTGCGAATAAAGCCGACCGTGTCGGTGATGGTGTAATCGCGTCCAACGTGCGTGTACTTTCGCGTCGTTGGGTCGAGCGTCTCGAAGAGCCGGTTGCGGCTCGAAACCTCGGAGCCCGTGAGCGCGTTGAGGAGGCTTGACTTGCCGACGTTTGTGTACCCGGCGAGCGAGACCGTCGGCACGATGCCCTCCGTGCGTTGCTTGCGTTGGAGCCTGCGGCGCTTGCCCGTCTCCTTGATGCGGCGTCGCAAGAGCGTGATGCGATCGCGGGCAAGTCGGCGGTCGGTCTCGAGCTGTGACTCGCCCGGGCCGCGGGTACCGACGCCGCCGCCAAGGCGCTCGAGGTGGTTCCACATGCCGCGCATGCGTGGCAGTTGGTACTCGAGCTGGGCGAGTTCGACTTGGAGCTTGCCCTCAGCCGTGTGTGCGTGGCTGGCGAAGATGTCGAGAATCAGGGTGGTTCGATCGATCACGCGGATCGAGAATCGATTCTCGAGGTAGCGCTGCTGCGACGGAGTCAACTCGTCGTCAATCACTAAGACCTCGGCCTCGGTCTCTTTGATGCACTCTTCTAACTCGTCGACCTTGCCGCGGCCAAGATAGGTCTTTGATTCGGGCTGATCTTTACGTTGGATCAGTTCGCCGACGGTATTGCACTGTGCCGTCAGGAGTAACTCGCGGAGCTCGGCGACATCGGCATCGATGCGCTGAGTCGGACGAGCGATGGCAGCGATGAAGGCGCGCTCAGGCGCCTCGTCACGAATTTGATAGAAGCCATCACCCACGGTGAAGGCAGTCTACTCGCGCGACGGCGTTCAGAGAATGGCGCCGATCCGCGTGATCGCCTCGCCGAGGCGATCCTCGGGGACAGTGAGCGCCATCCGGACGAAGCCTTCGCCGGCCGCGCCGTACGCATTGCCGGGTGTCACGACAACGCCTGCCTGTTCGAGCACGCGATCGGCGAACGCCAGTGACGATTCGTCGGTGGGTACGGGCACCCACAGGTACATGCCGCCCGCAGGCGGGGTCACGGGCATCCCGATCGCCTGCAGCTGCTGACAGGCGAGGTCGCGACGGGCGCGGTAGATGGCAAGCGGCGGTCCGGCAACGTCCGTCTGTCCGAGCAGCCACGTCGCCGTGCGCTGTAGGGCCGGAAACATGCCGGAATCAATCTGG
>Ga0194048_10001310_pt1 | contig 12322 bp, 11 predicted proteins | sample JunL225m_MetaG_FD_161685 | JGI IMG/M metagenome (GOLD analysis project Ga0194048, IMG submission 161685) | Anoxic zone freshwater microbial communities from boreal shield lake in IISD Experimental Lakes Area, Ontario, Canada - Jun2016-L222-5m | ecosystem: Environmental > Aquatic > Freshwater >...
ACTCTGGCCTGATCAGGATCCATCGCCATGAGCAGAAATGGCCGCCGCAGGGTCCAGGCGAGGCACACCACCACCACGGCCACGATGGCCTGCCACAGGATGGAGGTCCAGCTCACCCCAAGCACCTCGCCAAACAGGATCTCGGTGAGGCTGCCCGCGAACTCGGATGATCTCGACACGATCACCACGCCCAGCGCGAGCATGCCGACAAACAGCAGACCGATTGCCACGTCGCTGCTCAGGCGCGTGCGCCGCTGCACCGCAGCGACTCCGCCAATCATCACTGCGGCACCCGCCAGTGCGCCCACAAATGACGGAATGCCGATGAGCAGCGCGGCTGCGATGCCCGGCAGCACGCCATGTGCCAGCGCATCGCCCAAAAAAGCCATCCCGCGAAGCACCATCAGCGTGCCCACCACCCCGGTGGCGATGGCCACCAGGATTCCCGCGAGCAGGGCACGTTGCATAAACGCGTTCTGCACGAACGGATCGGTGAGGACGCCCATCGGTGTTACCTGCCACCCGTGTTGGCCAGTGCCGACGCGATGCGGCGCGAGATGCCATCGATGTAGGTCACGTACGAACCATCGGCAGGCAGCGCCTCGGTGGCGAGCTCCACGACCGTGGCACCGGTGGAATCTGCGATGGCGCTGGCCACCTGGGGCGAGGTTCCCTGCTCGGTGAAGACCACCCGTACTCCGGCCGCCTTCATCGCCGCCTCCAGAGCGGCGAGGTGTGCGGCCGAAAGCTGCCCCTGCGACGAGAGCGACGGAGTGATGGCACCGACGACGCGGTAGTCGTACCGACGAGCGAGATAGCCGAGTGATTCGTGCCCGGTGACGATTCCACGGGCACTCGTCGGCACCGCGTCCAGCTGTGCGCGCGCCCTGTCGTCAAGCGACGTGAGGCGTGCCGCGGTGGCCGCAGAAGGGGTGGCGATATCCGTACCGGTTGCCGATTTCACGGCCGCGGGCAGCGCCTCGACAACGGCGCGCATCTGCGTGGGGTCGGTCCAGAAGTGGGGATCCTTCGCACCGGGCGCCTGATCGGCGTCGGTCGGGTCAGCACCCTCTCCCGCCTTCACCGTGCGCACGTCCACGTGATCTGTGGCGGTGAACACCGGCACCCCACCCTCGCGCGCCTGCGCAATGGCCCTCGTAAGCCCGCTTTCGAGGCCAAGACCGTTCTGCACGATGAGGTCGGCACCCTCGAGTCGGGCAACGTCCTTCGCTGACGGGCGCCACTCATGCGGGTCGGCCCCATTGGGCATGATGACCTCAACCGTCGCGGCATCGCCCACGGCGTCCTTCACCACCGCGCCCAGAATGGGCGTGGTCACGGCGATCACCGCACCGCCACTCCCCGCATCCGGGCCGTCAGACCCGCAGCCCGCCACGGTCAGTACGAGTGCAGCGATCGCTGCCGCCAGCATCGCCGCGCCGGCACCACGCAGGGCTCGTCTGTTCGTCGGCATCTTCATGGGCTGAGCATATCCTTATTGAGAATGGTTCTCAATCCGTTTGTTACTCGCCCTGCTGGGGGACCCACTTCCTGAGGATCTCCTCGCGTCTGCGTCGGCGATCAGCCTCCTCGCTCCATTCCGGCTCCTGCTGCGCCGACGGCGACGCGGGCACGCTGCCCCAGAAGGCCCCGGTGCCGGGCAGCCCCAGGATGGCGGCGAAGATGTCGTCCTCGTCAAGATCCGGTGCGGCGGGAGTGATCTCGGTGGGATCGTCGGGCGCACGGTGATCGTGGTCGGCCATCACCCCTCCCCAAGGGCCTCGCGCAGATCGGCCAGACGATCACGCATATCTGCGGCCTGTTCAAATCGCAGGTCCTCCGCAGCTTCCATCATCTCCTGCTCCACCTGCACCATCACGCGACGGATCTCGGCTGGCGTGGAGCCCTCGGGCACCGCCTTCTCCTTGCGCCGGCGCTTGCGTCCGCCCCCGCTGCTCAGACCAAGGAACTCCACGATGTCGGAGACGCCCTTGGTGATTGTGGCCGGAGTGATGCCGTGCTCCGTGTTGTGCGCGCGCTGGATCTCTCGGCGGCGGGCGGTCTCGCCGATGGCCACGCGCATCGACTCGGTCTCGCGATCGGCGTACATGATCACCCGGCCATTCACGTTTCGCGCAGCACGGCCGATGGTCTGAATGAGCGCCGTCTGCCCGCGGAGAAAGCCCTCCTTGTCGGCGTCGAGGATGGCCACGAGCGTGACCTCGGGCAGGTCGAGCCCCTCGCGCAGCAGGTTGACCCCGACCAGTGCGTCGAACTCGCCCAGGCGCAGATCGCGCACAACCCGGATGCGCTCGATGGCATCGATGTCGCTGTGCAGGTACCGGGCGCGGATTCCGGCGTCGGTCAGGTAGTCGGTGAGGTCCTCCGCCATGCGCTTGGTGAGCGTGGTGACGATGACCCGCTCGTCGGCCTCCACCCGCTTTCTGATCTCCATCATCAGGTCGTCCACCTGGTTCTCGGTCGGACGCACCTCCACCTCGGGATCCACGAGCCCGGTGGGACGGATGATCTGTTCAACAATGCGCGACGAGTTCTCCTGCTCGAACTTGCCGGGGGTCGCCGACACGAACACGATCTGCCCGACCCGGTCGAGGAACTCCTCGAGCCGGAGGGGCCGGTTGTCGGCCGCCGATGGAAGCCGGAACCCGTGCTCAATCAGGTTCATCTTTCGCGATCGGTCCCCCTCGTACATCCCCCGCAGCTGAGGCACTGTGTTGTGCGACTCATCAATGAAGGTGAGGAAGTCCCGGGGGAAGAAGTCGAGCAACGCGTGGGGCGCCTCGCCGGGTTTTCTGCCGTCGAGGATGCGTGAGTAGTTCTCGACCCCTGAGCAGAAGCCCATCTCGCGGAGCATCTCCATGTCGTACTGGGTGCGCTGGCGCAGGCGATGGCTCTCCACCAACTTGCCCTGGGCATCGAAGAGAGCGCAGCGTTCCTCGAGTTCGCTGCGGATCTCGCCAAGCGAGCGCTCAATTACGTCGGTGGGCGTGACGTAGTGCGTGGCCGGGTAAATGGCCGCGTATTCAAGATCGCCGAATACCTCGCCGGTAATCGGGTGGAAGTGCGTGATCTGCTCGATCTCATCGCCGAACATCGACACCCGGTAGGCGGTCTCGGCATTGACCGGCTGAATCTCAAATACGTCGCCGCGTACCCGAAACCGCCCGCGCTCAAGCACCATGTCGTTGCGCTCGTACTGCACCTCGATGAGGCGCTTGAAGAGGTCATCCCGTGGCATCTGTGCACCACGCTCCAGCAACACAAGGCGCTCGCGGTACCGATCGGGCGATCCCATTCCGTAGATGCACGACACCGACGCCACAATGACCACGTCGCGCCTGGCCAAGAGCGCCGCCGTGGCTGCGTGCCGCAGACGGTCGATCTCGTCGTTGATCGAGGCGTCCTTCTCGATGTACGTATCGCTCGATGCGATGTATGCCTCGGGTTGGTAGTAGTCGTAGTACGAGACGAAGTACTCCACCGCCGCCCCCGGCAGGTACTCGCGGAACTCGTTGCACAACTGCGCGGCGAGGGTCTTGTTGTGCGCGATCACGAGGGCGGGACGGCCGGAGTTGGCGATGAGGTTGGCCATCGTGAAGGTCTTGCCGGATCCGGTGACCCCGAGCAGCGACTGATACCGCTCACCGGCCGCGAGCCCCTCCTCGATCGCCGCAATGGCGTGAGGCTGGTCTCCTGCCGGCAGATGGGCATCGGAGATGGTGTACGAGGTGCTGGCCACGCAACGATGGTAACCCGGTGCCCCGCCTGTACCCATGGCGAAAGGCACGTCGCGCATATTGGCGACCGGGCCGATGGATCAACTCGGCCCACCCCATAGGTTCAATCCATCGCCGCGTGAGGGCAGGGCGGCGGCGATGGACTCCGTGCCATCGGGATGCACGGTGGCATGGCCCCGCGGCCGGGACGCGGGGCCTCGGCCGGGCGGTTGCGCACGCGCCGCCCGGCCGCTCAATCCCCGAGTACCCTCGACGCCACGCACCACAACCCGGGAAGCCCGATGCCACGCGCCCTTATTCACACCATGCTGCGAGTCCTTGACGAGCAGCGGTCGCTCGCCTTCTACGAAGCCCTGGGATTTTCGGAGACAGGCCGTTCGCGTGTGGGTGGCGACACCGCCACCATCATCTTCATGGCCCTGCCCGGAGACGGGGACCGCCTTGAGCTCACGCTGAACGACGGGCGCACCGAGCCATATGAATTGGGTGAGGCGTACGGCCATATCGCCCTCTCGGTTGACGATATTGACGCCGAACTGGCGCAGCTGGCCGCCAAGGGCATTTCGCCCGAGCGGCCGCCGTATGCGTCGCGCCCCGGGGGGTCGGTCATCTGCTTCATCGCCGACCCCGACGGGTACCGCATCGAGTTGGTGGAGATGCGCTGATAGCCTGATGCGCATACAGGGGAGCCGCTACCACGGCTGAGAGGAGGCATACGGCCTCGACCCTCTGAACCTGCCTGGGTAATGCCAGCGAAGGGAGTGCAGCGTGCCCCATGGGTACGACATCGAGATCGCCATTCGCGTTGATGACGTGCATCTTGCGCTGGGCGACGATCCACCCCTCGCCGTGCTTGCAGGTGTTGACCTGGAGGCCCGTGCGGGAGAGGTCACGGCCATCATCGGCCCCTCGGGTTGCGGCAAGAGCACCCTGCTGGATGTCATCGCCGGCTTGGTCGTCCCCGATTCCGGGTCGGTCGTGACCGCTCCGAACGGGCGACCGGTACTCATGCCCCAGCGCGATGCCCTCATGCCGTGGCGCACGCTGCGCGACAACGTGGCTGCCGCCGCCGAGCTACGCGGCGCACCTCGCAGCGACGCGCGGGCCCTTGCCGACCGCGAGGTTGCACGCGTGGGCCTGGCGGGCTTCGGCGATCATTACCCGCACGCGCTCTCCGGAGGAATGCGCCAACGCGGCGCGCTGGCCCGGACGCTGCTCGCCGAGAGCGACATATGGCTGTTGGATGAGCCCTTCGGCGCGCTCGACGCGCTGACCCGCAGCGAAATGCACCGCGTGCTGATTGCCGTACGGGATCAGGTGGCCCCCACCATCGTGCTGGTGACCCACGACATTGCCGAGGCAGTGGCAATTGCCGACACCGTGCTGGTGGCCTCGCCGGGACCCATGCGAATTGTCAGCCGGGTGCGCGTGGCCGATGCCGGGCCGGATGCCGCGCACGACATCCTCATGTCGCTCCGCGCGGCGGGGGTTGCCGCATGATCACCGCCGCCCAGGTCGAGCCGGTCGTACCGGTGCCGCTCGCGCCACGACGCCGCCGTATTCGATGGGGCCAGGTAGCCGCCGCGGTCGCCCTGCCACTCCTGCTGGTGCTCATGTGGCAGGTGAGCGCGTGGATCGTGCAGCCACGCGAATGGATACTGCCCTCGCCGGCCACAATCGCCCGCGCCGGTTGGGACGTGCGCGAGCGCCTTTGGTACCACGCGCAGTGGACCATCCTCATCACCGTCGTGGGCTTCGCGCTCGCCACGGTTGTGGGCTGCCTGCTGGCGGCGCTTATTGCGCGCAGCCGAATCGCCGGGCTCATGCTCTACCCGTGGATCATCGTGTCGCAGACGATTCCGCTGGTGGCGCTGGCACCTCTGCTCGTGCTGTGGATGCCCGACTTCGGCGCCATGGTCACCCTGGCCGCACTCATCAGCATCTTCCCCGTCATTGTCGCGGGGGTCGATGGACTGCGCTCCACAGATCCCGAGCTCATCCGCGCCGTTCGCACGCTCGGTGCATCGCCGGGATGGACCTGGTGGCACGTGCGCGTGCCCGCTGCGCTGCCGCGCCTGTTCACGGGCCTCAAACTGGCCGCCGTGTTTGCCGTCACCGGTGCCGTCGTGGGCGAGCTGGTGGCATCCGACCGCGGCCTTGGCGCCCTCACCCGCCTCTCGGCCGGTCAGTTTGAGACCCCGGTCACATTCGCAGCCGTGGTCATCCTCGCTCTCATCGGCATCGCCATGTTCCTCCTCGTGGCCACCGCCGAGTGGGCCGCCCTGCCCTACTTGCGCCGGGGCACCCGCCCCGGTTCCCGCTGAGCCCGTCCGAAGGAATCGCCGTGCCCCGATTCACACGCTCCATCGCTCTCGCTCTCAGTGCGCTCGCCATCCCGGTTGCCCTGATGGGCTGCGGTGGCGACTCCGCTGGAGCCACGTCAACCAGTACACGCACCGAGCAGGTGTCGCTGGCGCTCGACTGGTACCCCAATGCCGACCATGCCGGAATCGAAACCGCCATCGGTGACCACATCGCGGCCAGTGCGGGCGTGCAGATTGAGCCATCGGTGCCCAGCGATCCCACCACCAATCTGATGCAGGCGGCGGTGGGCAAGAAGGACCTCGTCCTCACGTATGCACCCGAACTACTGATCGCTAGGGCCAAGGGCGTACCCGTAAAGGCGGTGGGCGCCGTGGTTCCCGTGCCGCTGAACGCCATCATCGCCCGCACCGACCACGGCATCACCACGCCCAAGGATCTTGAGGGCAAGACGGTGGGCATTGCGGGGGTGCCGAGCGATACCGCGCTGCTCGACACCGTGGTGCGAAGCGCCGGCGGTGACCCGGCCAAGGTGCAGACCAAGGTGGTGGGCTACAGCCTCTCCCCCGCTCTCGCTGCGGGCAAGGTGGACGCCATCATCGGTGGCTACTGGAACATTGAGGTACCCGATCTGCGCGCCAAGGGTGTGCCGGTGAAGGTGTTCAGGCTTGAGGATTACGGGGTGCCCACCTACGACGAGCTGGTACTGGCGACGGGTGAAGACACAATCCGGGACCGGCCAGAGGCGATCCGCCGGGCATTGACCGCCATCGCAAAGGGCACCACAGCGGCGCAGGCCCACCCGCCCTCTGCGAGGACTGCGCTCATCGCCGCCAACCCCGATATCGCGAAGGGGCCGCTTGCCGCCCAGCTGGCAGCCACCCTGCCCGTGCTCGTGGCCAATGGGAAGCCGCTCGGGATGAACGTTGCGCAGTGGGACGCCCTCGCGAAGTGGATGAAGGCGAAGGGCCTCGTGACCACCGAGGTGTCAGGGTCCGCGGCCGTGGACACCATGCTGCTTCCGGAGGCATCACAGTGACCGATGGAGTCTTCCCACTCATCATCGAGACCGGCATCGGAGTTGACCTGACCGGTGACGACGCCACAAAGGCCGCCATCCGCGCGGTGGAGGACACAATCCGCCGCGTCCTCTTTCCCCAGCTGCGTGAACTCCTTCCCGGCAATGACCGGGCGAACATGCGGGTGGAGGCCACCATCGCGGTGCCGGGAGCCGATCGAGTGGACATCGACGCCGTGGGGGCGAGGTTCCCGTATGGGCAAGTAACGGTGACGCCGGTGGAAGGCGGCCACCGGCAGCCGAACGGCTTAAGGGACGACTCCGGCCACGAGGGAGTGATCCTGATCGCCGTGGCAGTCATCTCGGTGGGCTGGTAGCGCCGCACCAGCCACGCCGAAAGCAACCCAACGCCCAACCCCGGGGTCAGACCCCGGTGGGGGTCAGTCCCCGCTACAAAAGTGCGCGCTTTGCACCAGGTCAGCCCCAACACCGGGGTCAGACCCCGGTGGGGGTCAGTCGCCGTCACAAATGTGCACGCGCTGCGTATGCCCCGGCGGGAGGCCGGTCTCTTGGGTACGTGCAGCTTCTGCGGGGGTCAGTCGCCGCGACAAAAGTGCACGCTTTGCATCAGGCCAGCCACAGGGGTGGGGACTGACCCCGGTGGGGGTCAGTCGCTGCTACAAAAGTGCACGCGTTGGGTTGGCACGTGCTTGGCACTGGCAAGGGAACCATTCGCCCTTTCTCTTCGGGCGTTCACGACGGTGCTGGCCTCTGCAGTTAGAGGGGCGTGCCTGACCGGAGGGTCACCCCGAGATGCTCCCGCAGCATCAGGGCGGCGATTCGCTCCACGCCCGGGGCGGCCGCGGCCGAGACTGCGTCGGGGGCCTCCGCCAGCGGGCGCGCCAGCAGCGCGACAAGGGCGTCGGCGGCTGCCGGATCGAGCGTCTCGGCCCCCGACCCGACCACGCACGATGGACATACCCCGCCGCCCGCAGCCGCCGAGAATCCCACGAGCGGAGGGGGGCCGCCGCACGCGGCACATGAACCCAGTTGCGGCACCAGGCCCGAGACCGCGAGCAGCTTGGCCTGTACGCCCAGCACGTACGGATCGAGCCGGGGTGGTGTGTCGCGCGCGGTGGTGCGTGCGATCAGTGCAAGCGCCCGCGTCACGAGGTTGTACGGGGCCTCGGCGTCCACCTGCTCGGGCACCACGCGCATGGCGATCTCCAGCACCGAGCCGGCGGCCCGAAGGCGGTAACCATCCATCCAGAGCCCCGCCCCCGCATCCACCACCTGCGCCGACCGGAGTGTGAGCAGGTCGCCCCGGCCCTCAGCGGCGCTCAAGTTGAGACGCACGCCAGGCTGAAGCCGGCCGCCTTGCTTCGAGGTGGGCTTTCGTGCTCCCTTGGCGATGGCCGAGATGCGACCCATTCCAGGAGTGAGCAGGGTGAGGATGGCGTCCGACTCGCCGTATTTCAGCGTGCGGAGCACCACCGCCTCGGTCTCGATCAACGCCACCGATCAAGTGTCGCACCCCGATCGGGGGCGGTACCCTGCCCGCCATGCCCAAGGTCACTGTGTACTCAACCGAGCCCTGCCCCTACTGCCTGCGCGCCAAGGCGTTTCTCACGCAGAAGGGCATTGAGTTCGAGGAGATCATGATCCCCCGCACCGACCACGCCGGTCGCGACCGCCTGGTGGCCGAGACCGGTGGCTACTCATTCCCTCAGATCATCATCGACGGACGCAACATCGGTGGGTGGGATGAAATGTCGGCGCTCGACCGCGCCGGCGAGCTGAACGACCTGTTGACCTAGCGCACCCCCGGCACCTACGCCGAGGGCGGCACCTGACCCCCGTTGAAGACAAGCCCGCCGGGATTGGCCTGGCCAGTCGCAAAGGTCGCGACCCTCCCGGTGTTCCCCTGAATCGTGACGCTCTGAACCACCGCGGCCTGTGCCGGGGTGACGTAGAGCACGCCGTTCGCGTCAAAGGCGAGGCCAAACGGCGTGGTGAGTGCCTGCCCCGTCAGCGCGAATGGAAGTGGCCGTCCATCCGTCGTATAGCGGTTGATGGTGTTGTCGCCCTGATTTGCCACGTAGATGTTCCAGTGCTGGTCAAAGGCAATACCCCGCGGCCGATTCAGGCCGGTGAGGAATGCGGGGTCAATCACCTGACCCGTCGCTGGATCCACCTTCGCAACGGATCCCGTCGCGGCGCAACTGACGAGCAGTGCGCTCTGGTCGGGCATCATCGCCATAAGCGTGGGCTGGCCGATACCACCCCCCGGCTCCACCAGCCATCCCGCCGTGCCGGAGGACGTCACCCGGTAGATGCCACCCTGGGCCGTGTAACTGCTGACAAACAGCACGCCCCCGAAGGTGAACACAATGCCGACGGGGGTCGGGATGCCGGACGCGTAGGTGGTCACCGACATGTCGGTGCCCACCCGCTGCACGGTGCCGTCATCCATCGCCGCCACGTAGAGGTTGCCGAAGCGGTCCCGACCCATCCCCTCGGGCCGGGCGATGGTCCCGTTGAGGGGCATCACCGTCACGCGCCCGCGGGAGTCCATCGACCTGATGGAGTTGTCGTCGGAGTTGGCTGTGATCAACGGGAATGCGGGTGCCTGTGGCACGGTCACCCACGCGGGCCAGACGGTGTCGGGCTCTCGTGCGAAGCCGACGTCCGACTCCACCTTGAGCACCGCCGGGAACGCCCCGTCCGCAGGTCCCGGGCGCTCTCGCACCACCCCGAGCTTCGACCACTCGTCCACCATCATGGCCAGAGTCGGCGGGCCGGTTGGATGTGCGATGAAGCGCTCCCACTCGGAACGACGGCGAAAGGCCTGACGTCGCTCACGGAGCGACCGGCGCTGATCGACCACAATTTGGTAGTCGGCCGCAGTGAGCACGGCGTTCGGAATGCGCGCAGGCCAGAAACCCGGAAGCTGCGGAGACACCCGTTGGTAGCCATAGCGGCAACTCGATGAGTCGGCGTGCCACGGGGTGCCCATCCACTGCACGTACCCACCCGGGCCGAGTCGGGACAGCGGACCAGACCGTGACATCGCAATCTGCGGTGTCAACTCAGGGCCGTAGTCGGTGAAGTCGGGGCGTGTGGTCGCATCACGGAGGCGGAGATCATCCGTCCAGATCCAGTGCACGCGGGCAATCCACGGAAACTCCACGCCCGGATGGAACGCCCCGCCCAGGCAGGCATCAAGCGCGGCGCGGTCGAGGGACCGCGGCTGATCCCCAGTCGGTATCTCAGGAAGTGATGACGACGCCACGCTCGTGCCCGCGTCAAAGGCCCCCGCGGCCCAGGAACGGAGGTGCGCGTACTGCAGTCGTGTCAGGGCATACCACTGGCGCGCACTCGTCAGGTTGGGCGGCAGCATGACGGTGTCGCGGTACATCTGCGGCTCGAGGTCGGGCTGCACCTCGGTGTACGCCGGGTTACGGAATAGGCCAAGCACGGACTGCCTGAAGCCACGATTGGCGAGCGACGCATCAGCCAGTCGGCGCTGAATATCCGGCCGTGCCCAATCGCGCTGTGAGCCGAACCCGTAGCGCGCGAGATACCCGGCGTTCACCCACTGCATGTCAGTCATCCGCAGGAAGATCGGCAGCACGTCGGCCACGAAGTCCGTGCGGCCCTTGGGCCGGCGACCGGCGCTGTACAGCCCCGAGAGGGCGGCGTCGTACAGCGTGGTGATGCCGCTCGCGATGCCCGGCGCGTAGTTGGGGCTCCCGCAGATCACGCGGGCTGGCGTGGCCTGAAGTCGCCGGCCTCCAATAATCACAGTGGCGCGGACCGGTCCGTCACACGTGTCGTCAATCCACCCTGCGTTATCGGCATACCCGGCCAATGGCGGCGCGCCGGGGGCTGAATATGCCCGCCCCGCCCCGGGCAGCACCACCAACCGCCCACTGCCGTCGGTCAGCACCTCACCGAAGTCGATGGGGACGTCTGCGAATGTGCCTCCTGTCAGCCGACGGGGGGCCGCACCCGCTCCATGCACCTCGCGCGTCGTCGCAAGTGGGTACATGGACGCCCGATCCCCGACCCCGGGGTTGCGCAATGACGTCGCCGTGGCCCCCGGCACGTCAAAGGCAACGTCGGTGCCGTACCAGTTGGCCTTGCCATTGCCCACAGTGATGCTCCACGTGATGTCCGCATCACTGGAGGTGATCTCGCCGAGCACCTGCCCGTCGGCGTCGTATGCGTACACGCGGAATCTCGCCGCCTGCTTCGCCATGGCGCCGCGGGCGTCCTTGAACGGGCCCTCGGGTGTCTGCCCCGGCACTTCTGGGCCAAAGAAAAACGCGTCGCTGCTGTTGCCCACCCGGGCGATGCCGATGGCCGGGTGAATGGCCACCCGGGCGATGCGTGCGGGATCCACCGACGCCACCCGTGCCTGCGCACGCCCCGCAAACACCCCGGGCACCGATGCCGCGGCGGCGATGATGGCAGTGCGACGGAGGAAGTCGCCACGGGACAGGAGGCCGTCCATGGAGACAGCCTGCCACGCCCTCACCTGACCCGCCCTATGTGGCAGCCTGCGTGCATGCCGACGACGGCCATCATTATCGGGGCCGGACCAGCGGGCTGTGCAGTGGCCATCGCCCTCGCGGACCGCGGCCATCGCGCCTCCCTGATCGGCGCATCAGGCATGCGGCGCACCTGGGCGGGCGAGACCCTGCCGCCGGGTGCCGGCGATCTTGTTACCTCGCTGTTCGGGGATCAGGTTCTCGACGACGCGGTACACAACCCCGCGTACGGGGTGCGGGCGGCCTGGGGGTCCGGCGATCTCACCACCACAGACTTCATTGCCCACCCCGATGGCGATGGATGGCATCTGGACCGCGCCGCCTTTGATGCACGCCTCGCACGGACGGCTGCTGCCCGGGGGGTCGAGGTGATCACCGATCACGTGAGGGCCGTGACGCGCGATGGCGATCAGTGGGAGGTCGCCGCCAGCGACCGGAGCCTGCGCGGCGAATGGGTCGTGGATGCCACGGGGCGGGGCGGAGGCCCATTCCGCAGCCTCGCAGGGGCGAAGCACGTCTATGACCAGCAGGTCGCCCTGGTGGCGCTCGCGCAGGGCGGCCGGTCTGCGCTGGCCATGACCACCATCGAGACAGTCCCCGATGGCTGGTGGTACTCCACCCCACTCCCTGATGGCCGTGTGGTGATGGCCCTCGTGACCGACAGCGACCTC
>Ga0194048_10001311_pt1 | contig 12318 bp, 15 predicted proteins | sample JunL225m_MetaG_FD_161685 | JGI IMG/M metagenome (GOLD analysis project Ga0194048, IMG submission 161685) | Anoxic zone freshwater microbial communities from boreal shield lake in IISD Experimental Lakes Area, Ontario, Canada - Jun2016-L222-5m | ecosystem: Environmental > Aquatic > Freshwater >...
CACTACCAACTCAATCTGTGCAGACGCTTCAGGAAACCTTTGGGCAACCGCCGACGCCGCTTCGCTTTGGAAGATCACAACTGCTGGTGTGAGAACAAAAAATACCGTGAGCATTACATACCCAAGGCACGTTGTTCTGGGTCCCGATGGAAACCTTTGGGTAACGGGTCAAGATGCATCCTTCAAATTCGCAATTTGGAAAGTAACCCTTCCCGGACTGACGGTCACAAAGTACGCTCTTGACTCCGCTGGTCCGCTTGTTTCTGATGGCACTTACCTCTGGGTATGCGGAAATACTGGGCAGATGTATCGCGTTAGTACGTCAGGGACCGTGACTCAATTTAATGCGTATACCATCACTCCTGCTTCTGGTAATCCAAGCACGGACACCTTTACTGCGATCTGTTACGACTCATATCAAAATTGCGTTTGGGTTACTGGTGGGTCAGGGCGATATTGGAGGGTTTCTCAATCTGGTGACATTGTTCCATACCAAGGCAACTATTTTTTGGGCTCCGACCCCTTCACCAGCATCTGTTACTTCCCGAATAACGATTCACTTTATCTTGGCGGTTATCAAGGCTTGTCCCAGGTGACCGCATCACCGTTTCAATGGACCTTCGAGTGTTGGTTCAAGTGGGACCAAACAACCTCACCTTCACCATCGGTTGCTGCTGTTGGGACATCTGCTTCTGTTGCGGCGATTCCTAACGCTACAATTTTCCAATCCGCAACAGATGGAATCTCAGCCCAAATAGGGTGGGTTACTTACCCAACCAACGCAGGCGGAGCAACAATTCAAAATGCTTTTTTCCTAGGGGACAACGGTACGCAATCTGAGTACGTTGCCAGTTTCATCGGAGCCATGCCGGTCAATGTTTTTGATGGTGAATGGCACTATCTTGTAGTAAATAGTGGAACCACAAAGATTCCAAGCGTATACATTGATGCCTACCCAATTTGGCCGATCACAGTTGACTACACAGTAACTTCAGTCAGCGCCATCACGGTTGGCGCAATACCAGGTGGAAGCGCCGGAGTGAACCCAATGTCAAGCAGCATAACTGCGGCGAATGCTCCAATAACCATTTCTGACGTAGCGATGTATTCAAACAAAAATCTGACGACTGCCCAGGTTGAGAGTCACTACTTTCAAGGGGTTTGGTTTCGGTCGCAGGAGTATGGAGCAGCCAATGGTGACGCAACGGCGGGAAGACTTAACAAGGTTTTGAAAGTTCTTGGCCTTGACCCGACACCAATTCTCAATGTCCCGTACAACTACAAAACTCTTTTGTTTGGCGAAACAAATACCGTACACACAACCTCCGGACTAAACTACATGCAGTCATTGGCCCAAACAGAGCCGGGACTAATTTTCCAGGAGAGAGATGGGAGCATCTCGGCATATAACAGTCAGTATCAGTACTTGAATCCTACAAGCACAACAAGTCAGGGAACTTTTGCCGACTCATCCAGTGCCGTTTATCATTACGATGGAACCTCTTTTCAAATCACCGGAGATGATTTAGATACATGGAATGATGTTCAGGTTCAGTCGGGTAGAGCGGGAGCACAATTACAAGAGTGGGGTCCCACTGAATCTACATCCGCCGCATACTCGCAATCAAAGCATGGGCCAAGAACAATGCAAGGACTAACCGCACTGAAGCAGCAAAATGATGGCGACGCTCTTGCTCTTGCTCAAAACTACGGTTACTGGTACAACGAGCCACTGAATAGAATTCCAGCGATCACGATTCACTCTCAAAGTTCGAGTGGAAACAACATCCCCCAGATGTTGAGCCGAGGTTTACTCGACCGAATAACAGTTCAATACACCGGCCAAACTCCCGGCCCAACTTTTTCTCAGGACTTACTCATCGAACAGATTACCCACCAAGTAGACTTGATGGGACCTACATGGACAACCACTTTCTCTCTTTCCCCATACGAAATACAAATGACACCAACCATCTTCGGCACTTTTAGGTTTGACGTACCTGAAGGACAAACCGGATACGGACAACTGACCCTTTAGGAGAAAATATGAAACTAAAATTTGAGAGTGCCGAAACACATAGCCACTACCTGCCAAAACAACGCGACCCCCGGATGGAGGAAGCCGAGAGGATAGCAACCATGGTGAACGAGATGAAGGTTCAAGACCCCAGGAGGGGTCAGGGAATCAACGACACGTTGGTAGACCAGTTGATTGCCAGTACTCTGAATTTGACGTCTCAGCCGGAGAACGAGCGTGAGCCGATTGACTGGACTCCCGCTCAACGCGTAGTCTGGCGTTCGAGTCAAATGCCGCTTGGAAGACGACATGAGATAGTGGAGAGCAGGGAGATCAACAAAGACGTAAGGGCTTTCGCCGTAATAAACGCTGGCCGTTGGCTTGTGCAGTGTCCCTTTCCCGGATGCAATGGTGCGCAATACGCATCACTTACCGATCAAAGATTCTGGTGTATTGATTGTCAAAATCAGGCCGTGAGCCAAAAATGGGTTGAAGTAAAATGGCCAGAGAATACGGATGCGTTAGAGTTGGCTTTATCCAACCGCCCCAAGAGCGCACAGAATTGGTTGCCAGGTGAAAGCATTGAGGACCTGGCAAGGCAAGACAAAGAACAGAGGGTAAGAGACTGATGGCATCCTGGACTACACCACCAATTTACGCAACAGGAAATATCCTGTCTAGTACGTCTTGGAACGCTATCGCTAATAATGAGACGTTTCTTTACCAAAGACCCGCATGTAAATACTTTCAGACGGCCAGTCAAACATTGACGGGTTCAGCCACAACAACCATCAACCTTTCGGGTAGTGGTTCACCCTACTTCTCGTCTGGTGGTGGCAATCTTTTCACCCTTTCTAGCAACACCAGGATTGTAGTTCCACTGACCGGCAATTATTTGATCACCGGCCAGGTTACAGCAAGCGGTGGTGGTGGTGGGTCGGCTGGTACTCCAATACTCACTGCAATTACGCAAAATGGTACTCGTATTCAATACACGGGTGGTGGTGGTCAAACAAATGCTGGATTCCCGCAATCAACGTCTACCGTTCTTGCTCAAGCCATCGCAGGTGCTTATTTTGAGATGACCTGTTACAACTATTATACCAACCTTGGTTCTCTTGCTGGGCAGGACACAACATTTTTGTGCGTGAACTTTATCGGCTCCGTCTGATGCAAAGGAACTTATGACCGAAGAACTTCGACCGTTTGGGAAACTCGGTTGCCTGCCAGGAAACGTGCCGACCAATCTCAAGATGCTTACTTACTACGTCGCTGGTGATCTCCCGAAGGCACCAGTCGCAGTGCCCGTGCCAGCGTTCTCACCGTGGGGCATGTTGGGCAACGACCGCTATGGAGACTGTGGTGTGGCGGGGCTTCAACACGGATTTGAGGCCGACGCCATGATTACCAAAACCAAAGAGCGTTTTGCTACAGAGCAACAGACTATTGACTACTACCTGAAATACACCAGCGGCCAAGACAGCGGAGTTGTACTTTCGGACTTTCTCAATTACGTGCGCAAGCATGGCTACTACGACCAAAAGATTACGGCTTACGCTCCCGTCGCAATGCACGACGTTCCAACGCTCCAGACAGCGATCTTTATGTACGGTTTTGCTTACGCAGGAATCACGGTTACGGAAGGGATGCAGCAGGCGTTCGCTCGGCACGCTCCCTGGGACGCTACAGCGTGCTCTGGTGCCATCGTTGGTGGGCACTGCATTCCTGTCGTTGGCTACGACGACCAATATCTCTACGTAATTACCTGGGGTGGCGTTCAGCGAATCACCTACTCGGCATGGCACAACATTTCAACTGAGTCTTGGGCTATCATTACTTCTGAGTTTGAAGCGGCACACGGCGATGGTCGTGGCGTCTCAATTTCGGCTCTGAAAACCGACCTAAACAGATTGAGGTAGCAAAAAATGGCAATTATTCCAAACGCAGAAAAGTACAAACGACGCATCGCTGGAGATGTCGTGACTGTCGGCGTAACCGTGGGAGCGCTTGTAGCGATTCTTGTAAACGTCGCACCGGCAGTTCACCTTCCCGCAGGTGCTACGAGCATCTTGGTGGCGGCGAGCACCGTGATCGCCACAGTTGTTCAACAGGCCCGACGAGTTGCCCGACAGAACAAGGCAGTCAAGGTTGCCGCAGAGCAGGCCGCAGTTGCCAAGCCTGTAAAAAAAGCACCGGCCAAGAAAGCGGCAGCAGTCAAAAAAACTGCGAAATAATGGAACGGCACGAGCCCGGAAGCATTGGCTTCTGCCACAGCAAAGGAATCATCGGTTGGGCTATTCGACTTGGCGAGCATCTTCGATTTCGCCATGGTGACTTTTGGAACCACGTCTTCATTGTGAGCGACAAAACCAACGAGCAGGGTGAGCAACTTGTCATTCAGGCTCTTGGTGGTGGAGTGGACGATACAAAATCCATTTCCACCATCGCCCCTGGTGGGAAATACAAGATCATCCCTCCACCGATTGACGTACTCGGCACAGATGTTTTGATGTTCGCAGAGCGTCAGGTCGGAAGCCCATACGGATATGTGAGCATCATTTCAATAGCGCTTCAGATCATCCTGCCAAAGTGGTTTCCACTTCCACGCATCCGTACAAACTCTTCATGGATTTGCTCGGCGCTCGGAGCGGAGTCGCTTCGTTGCGGTGGATGGGTTCACGACTGGCCAGATATTTACTCAGTCGTGCCAAGCGAACTTTATGCGGCCCTGACTGGGCTCAAATTGAAAGACCTTCCCTACAGGGAGTTTGGGAAAAGCGTTTAGACAACAACACCAATCAGTTCACGAGGTGTGATGATGATGTATTCCACGCCTTCAATCTCAAGAGGTTGTCCAGACGAACGGTGAAAAAAAACTCGATCACCTTCGGCTACGTCGTAGCCAATTGGCTCTCCGGTATGCTCCGAACGTCGTCCAAGACCAGTTTTTGCGATTGTTCCAAAACGTAGAACCGGTTGAGCACTTTCTGTGATGATGAGGCCGGATTCAGTGGTCTCTTCAACCTCGTCTGCGAGAATTGCGATTCGATCTTCCAATAGTTCAAAATCCATTTTTGCTCCCTACTTGATTGACAACAGGTTACAGCCTACCTCCGCCGATAACTCCATTGGCATACCCCCCGAAAGCCCTATAAATAACCGACCACTGGCCTATTTCTTGACATCGAGTCAAAGTTATGACATGATTTGGTCATCGGGATTACTGGTAACCACGAAGCCAATGGGTTTCGGTGGGTGTTGGGCTTTCTTTGCGGTTTCCCCAACACCCACCGAGGCAAGTTGTCTCAATTCAAACCTCTTGAAAGGGGAATTTATGTCAAAGAAAATAGAAGTGATGGACAAGGCTTCGGTCAAGGCGCTTTCTGGTGCCGTGGCGCAGGCTCTCTCTGCGGTAGCCGAAGAGTATGGAATTCAGTTCAAATCGAAGGGTGGAAAATATGACCCCACCACTGGAACCTTCTCCCCAAAGGTGGAGTTTTCTCTGGAAGATTCTGGCGCAAGAGCATTCGCTCAAGACGTTCGGGCATTTTCCTGGCTGAGCGTTTCTGACTACGGTCGAAAGTTCACAAGTGGTGGTCGTGAGTTCACGCTTGTTGGCTTGAACCTTCGTGCCCCCAAGTTCCCAATCAAGGCGCTTGACTCCGGAGACGGCAAAACCTACCGCATGACCGAAGCAAGCCTAAGAAGCGCACTGAACGTTGAAGTCGGGGTGGCATAATGTCCCCCGACTTCAAAAACGCAAAGTCGGCGCTTGCTGAAATTGAAGCAGGAATTGATGAACTCGCCACCAGCGAGGGATGGGTTTCGTACTTGAAAACAGCAGCGAAGTTTCACAAATACAGCATGAACAATCTAATGCTGATCGCCATGCAAAGGCCAGACGCCACACAGGTCGCCGGATACAACACCTGGAAGAACCTTGGTAGGCAGGTTATGAAGGGAGAAGCAGGAATTCGAATCCTCGCGCCAATGACCGGCACCGATGAAGAAACCGGAGAGCAGAGGACATTCGGCTTCAGAACCGTAGCGGTCTTTGACGTCTCTCAGACAGAAGGAGAAGGCATTGTTGAGCCACCCGTCGAACTTCTCTCCGGAGAGGCTCCAGAGGGCATCTACGGGTCTCTGGTGGCCATTGGCGCTGGACTTGGATACACAACCAGCAAGGTTGATGATATTGGAGGTGCCAACGGCGAAACCAATCGTTCGGCGAAAACGATCAGCATTTTGAGCAGCAGCAGCCCTGCGCAAGCCGTGAAGACCATGGCCCACGAGTTGGGTCACGTCATTCTCCATGGAGAGGGAGCGAGCGACAGGGCAAGGGCAGAATTAGAGGCTGAGTCCGTTGCCTTCATCATTTGTCGATTTCTGGGAATCGATTCTGACGATTATTCGTTCGGTTACGTTTTGACCTGGTCAGAAAACGGTGAAGACGCCAAGGCTGGCCTGAAGGAAAGCGCATCCAGAATCCTGAAGGCAGCGGATCAAATTATCAAATCCCTTGAAACTGCGGAATCCCAAGCGGAAGGCGCAGCAGCGTAAAAAGGGGGAGACGGATCGTCGCCACCATAGTATGGTGGTCATCAAGGGTCAGGGAGTTCGGGGTTTGCTCTCCGCTACCTGATGGCGGACCGTCTCCCTTCGACGACCCCGACTTCCTGGCCCACCCCCAAAAAGGAGTTACAAAAATGGCCAGAAGCACCTACGTTCGCATCACCAGCAGTAACGTTCCCTGCTTTCTAAATTGGCAATCACAAGCGGTTGTCTCTGAGTCCACTACACTTTCCACAAGGGATTCAAAGGAGAGCCCAAAGGATAAATAGTGGGGAGAAACAATGGCGCTAAAAGATGCTATGGAGCAGACCAAACCTCCGTGTAAAACAACGCTGATAATCGAGCGACTCGACGCCGAGGATGTCGCAACACTTGAGGAATGGATCGGCGCAGGACTTTCGATTATGAGTATCGCAAAAGCGATCTCGGCCGACAATCCTCTGAACAAGATAAACGATGCGACTCTTCGCAAGCACTTTCTCGGAGCGTGCTCCTGCCCTGCGACGTCGAAGTTGTTTGGGGTGTTCGTATGAGCCTGAAGGATCGCAATATCGGGCCACCGCAAAAGCATCCGAAGGGATGGGAGCCTGGTGTCACATGGAACGGTGAAACAGGTGAAGTTTCATCTGGCCCAATGGAAGAAGCGCCGAACGACGAACTATGGAATGAGATCGTCAAGGACTTCGGAGTAACAAATTCTGTCAGGATTATTCCTGGCTCAATTCAAATTCGAGCCTGGGATACCTATGGCGGTCGCATGAAGTATTACCGTGCGAGGTTGGAACCAGCAAGCGTTGATGAAGAATCCCGTGCCGATATAGAGGCGTTATGTAAGATGGTTGAGCGACGCCGACCTCTGGTGAAGGTTGAAGAGACCCACCAGGGCGGTGAACGCTCTCTCGTGGTTGCCCTTGCTGACTGGCAAGTTGGCAAGCGAGATATCAACGGTGGAACACCTGAATTTATTGAGAGGCTTCTATCCACCTTTGACAAGTTGGAGTGTCACGCAAAAGCCATGAAAAAGTCGCACGGAATAACTACGGTTTATCTTGTTGGCCTCGGAGACCTCATTGAAAACTGCGACGGACACTATGCTGCGCAAACCTTCTCGGTAGATCTCGACCGACGTGAACAGTGTCGTCTTGTTCGTCGGCTCATTTTAGATTTGGTCGAAAGATTCGTGAGAATGGGTTGGCAGGTTGTTCTTGGTGCCGTTCCTGGCAACCATGGAGAAAATCGTAGAAACGGGAAGGCATTCACAAATGTCTTTACGGACAACGATGACTTAGCAGTTGTAGAGCAGGTCGCAGAAATACTTGACCACAACGCCGAACGCTATGCCCAGGTTTCCGTACCAACTGGTGCTATCGCTGAAGACCACACAATGACACTTGACGTTTCTGGTATTGCCGTTGGATTTGCTCACGGCCATCAAATAAAGGGCGGTGCTCCGTTGTGGTGGCAGAAGCAGGCGCATGGAAAGCAGCCAATCGGATCAGCAGACCTTCTTGTTACCGGACACTTCCATCACTTGTCTCTAAGCGAAGGTTCGGGTAGAACCTGGATTCAGGCTCCCGCAATGGACGGTGGCTCTCGATGGTGGACCGCACAAACAGGATCTTCCGCTCCTTCAGGAATGCTCACGTTCGTTGCTGGCGTCGGCTGCGGCGAAAGAGGTTGGAGCGATCTAGCAATTCTTTAGGCGTGCTTTATGGCAGGACAACGACATCCTCTGTTTTCTATTTGAACAAGTACATCCGCTACGGCCTGGGGAAGTTTTTGGAAAGGTATTCCAATCACATCTCCTTCGTAAATCGCTCTTCGGCAACCGCACGGCATTTCGAGTGTGAGTTTTGCGTTTTGCATAGGGATTCGAACCTACACCACTATTTCGCTTGTCGTTATGGCTAAGCGAACACCCGAGCAAACACTGACCAATCGTATGTCCCTTGACTTGGGGTCAAACTTGTGACATGATGGGGACATGGAACAAATTGACCAAAACAGCGAGGCGGTTGTGGAAACCGAGTCTTTCGTGCGTGAAGTTACGCTCGACCTCATTGACCTTGGCACCCTGAAGGCAAGAATCAAAAAGTTGAACCGGCGTGCTCTGCGCCTCGGCCTTCCAGAAATTACCTTTGTCGAAACTGCGCGTGTTGAGCGTCGTCACGTCGGGTACGGACTGGAAGTTTCAATCAAGGTTCCAACTGTCACGGTGGTCATTTCTGGTCGCACCCCCAAACTTCCTGGTGGCTGGAAGTTCATTGGCTCTATTGAGCATTTGGGTGACGCTGGCAACTTGATTCACGGTGACGACGAGCGTCTGGCCACCTGGAGAAACGCTGAGCCTCTTTGCGGACACTGCAACAAAATTCGTTCTCGAAAGAAGACAGCAATTCTTGAAAACAGCGACAGCGAGTTGATTCAAGTTGGCTCAACCTGTATCAAGGACTTTCTCGGATACCACTCTGACCCAGAGGCCATTCTCAAGTACGAGGCCGACTTCTATTCCCTGGACGATGACTTCGGCGATTCACGCGGAAGTGGCGACGGCCCACGAGAGACCCTTCGGGTTCTCACCCTCGCTGCGGCGTCTATCCGTGCGAACGGCTGGGCTGCGAAAAGCAGTGGTGGTGAGGTTCCAACCTCATATGTGGTCGAAATCGCTTGTGGCCTTACTTCAATGCCAAGGCTCACCAACCGAGACGAAGAGCCACCGGCACTCGTCCACTTCAAGAGAGTGAACGTGACCGACCGTGATGTTCAGAGAGCGGAAGAAGTTTTAGAGTGGGTTCGTTCGATTCCAGAGAATGAAAGCAACAACTACCTGGCGAACCTCCGAGTTGTTGGGAGCCAGGACCTGGTTATCGCCAGGCATCTCGGAACCTTGGTTTCTGCTGAGTCAGCAATGATTCGAGAGCGAGAGGCTGCGGTTGCTCGTGAGGCTGCTGACGCCGACAAGTGCCGCATTCCTCAAACTGGAAGAATCACAGTTTCCGGCGAAATCGTTCGCATGAAATACGTCGATTCTCCTTACGGCGAGATTCACAAAATGCTGGTGAAGGTCACGACCAACGAGGGTGAATACAAACTTTGGGGTTCGGTTCCTCGTTCTCTTGAGGGAGACTATGTGAGCGATGCAAACCACGGACAAATCCTCATGGGCGCTGCGGAACAGGGTGACAAAATCACCTTCACGGCAACCGTGGAGCGAAGCCGAGACGATGATTCTTTCGGCTTCTTCAAGCGACCAAGCAAGGCCAGCCTCGTCAGGGAATTGGCACGGGGAGAGGTTGCTTGATGACCCTTTTCTGCGGTAGGCTAGTCATCACGACTAGGAATAGAGGAGAGTTCTTATGCCTGTAACACTTTGGGATTACATAAACGAACAAATGGACGGAAATTTGAAGGACCTGCTTCGCGAGTGGCACTACGTAGAGGGAGTTGGTACGCCAACAATCGCCACCCGACTAAACGAAATGGGATACGAGGTCGAGCAGCGCACGGTATGGCGCTGGTTGAAACAACAGAAAATCTCTAAGAAGGGAGAAAAGAAATGACAGTAACCATTCAGTTAGAAGACCAGGAGGTCGCGTGGTTAACGAAGAGAATCAAGGGCGGTTTGAAGAAAAAGAACCGTCAACAACGATTATTGATTCTCAAAAAGTTAGCCACGGTTCCTTCGACAAGGGGTAGCCAGAAGAAGGCGAAAGCCAACGCAGGCAAAAAGAATCAGAAGGTGGTCAAACTCAAGCGAGGAACCACCGCCTTCACGATTCTTGAGGCTTACGAAAACTTTCCTGCCGGACTCACGGCTTTAGAGGCAGCAGAACTAACGAACCTGAGTCCCCTCGCTTCTGCAATCGCATCAACGAGCGACCACAAGCGTCGTGGACTGATACGTGTTGTTGGAGTCCGCAGTCCTGGCAGGTCAAATGTTCTTGCTATCACCACGAAGGGCAAAGCAGTTATGCGACAATCAAGGAAGGAAGGCAACTAATCATGGAAGGAATCATCTACAAAAAAATGGCAGATGTACTCGCCGACACAATGCCGGTAGAGAAAAACGGATACAACCAGTCACAAGGCTTCAAATTCCGAAGTATTGACGACACGGTTGCTTCCGTTCGAAAGTCACTCATCAAGCACAACGTAGCGATACTTCCTGAGGTTCTGTCTGTTGAGAAATCAACGTACCAAACCTCCAAAGGATCAACGATGAACGTCTCTGATGTTCTCGTCGCATATCGATTTGTTGCTGAGGACGGTTCGTCCGTAGAAACAACAATGGCTGGTCAGGCAGCAGATAGCGGAGACAAGGCGGTAAGCAAGTCTCTTTCGATGGCCTTCAAGTACATGATGTTCCAAACGTTCCTTTGTGGAACCGATGGTGACCCAGATGCTGAAATCGTCGAAGCGCAAGCCTCTGCCCTCACAAAGGTTCAGAAGTTAGATATCGCCGCATTGGGCCTGGCTGTCGGGCTGGCTGACCAAGCGCTCCTGGACTATCTGAGCACCGTTACAGGGCGAGTTATAGCCTCGGCCGGTGACCTTGTCGCCGACGACTATCAGCCGGTGAAGGAAGCCCTCACTCAAGAAGCAAGCAAGTAACCAAAAAAAGGAGAAGCGTTATGAATACGTCAATGACAATTACTGGACGGATTGGGCAGGAGCCAACACTGGCCTTCAGTCAATCTGGCATGGCATACCTGCGACTAAGCGTCGCCACTGAAAAGTCCAAGAAGGTGAAGGGTGAATGGGAGAATGAGACGATCTGGCTTGATGTCACCGTTTTCGGTGAGTTGGCAGAGCACTCAGCAGAAACCCTTTCGAAGGGGGATCTGGTTATTGCACACGGCCAAATCGAAGCACCTCGCGCCTACGAGAAAAAGGATGGCACCACGGGAGCGAGTCTCGGATTCCTCGCTGACGAACTCGGTGCGTCACTTCGCTTCAAGAGTTACACGGGAATGGCCGAAGGCCCACGAGCAAAGATTCAACCAGTGAAAGACCACTCCGAAGAGCCATTCTAAGGAATTGCTGGATTTCCATGCCGTTTGATGTCATGATTGCTTGTTATGTTGGCAAGAAGAGAATCTCGTTACCGTGCTTGATCTCGCATGGCAGGAAGAGGCAGCGTGTAAGGGCGAAGATACGTCGGCTTTCTATCCGGAGGGCGACGAATTTCTCGAAGAGCCGGTACGACTTCGTAGGCTATGCGGAGCCTGCCCAGTTGTGAAGGAGTGCCAGGCCCACGCCCTCTCCTCGGAGCGGTATGGATTTTGGGGAAATACGACCAGGATCGAGCGAGATCAAATTCGTGCCGAAAGGAAGATCCCCTTCAAATCCATCCACCCAAATCAGGGAAGAGTTTTTTAGAGGTTCTGTGGCCGTTTTATTTGAGGCATCATGATTGGTCAAGGGAGGCCACTGTGAGTGTTCGTGTTATGTCGTGGGTTTGGGATCAGCAACTACCCACCACGAAGAAAATGTTGCTTTTGGCGATAGCCGATCATGCTGATGACGAAGGGAACAACGCCTGGCCTTCAAAAGCGAGGCTTTCTCAGAAGGTTGGGGTTGAGCCAAATCGTATTCGCCAACTTCTCAGGGAACTCGAAATCGACGGATGGCTTGTCACCAATAAGCAGCGTGGCGGCACTCTGAACACCCCTTCAGACCGTAGGCCCAACCTTTACAGCATCAACACCCAACGGGGGCTCCCCCAGGAC
>Ga0194048_10001312_pt1 | contig 12316 bp, 6 predicted proteins | sample JunL225m_MetaG_FD_161685 | JGI IMG/M metagenome (GOLD analysis project Ga0194048, IMG submission 161685) | Anoxic zone freshwater microbial communities from boreal shield lake in IISD Experimental Lakes Area, Ontario, Canada - Jun2016-L222-5m | ecosystem: Environmental > Aquatic > Freshwater >...
GCCACACAGCGGAGCGGTATAGAAATGCGTGAAGCGGACGCCGCCTTGGGCGAGCGAGTCGATGTTCGGGGTCTTGAAATGGTCGGCGCCGTTCACGCCTAATTCCGCGAACCCGAGGTCGTCGGCCAGAATATAAATTATATTCGTTTTGGCGGCCGGGGCGGTCGCCGCTTGGCCGACCCAGGGTAGCAGGAAGGCGAGTAAAGCGGTGGCGAGTAAGGTTTGCATAAAGAGTGAGGCGAGGGGAGGCCTGCACCGTAACGAACCCCCGCCCAATAATAAAGTTTCGTTTTACCTAAAACGGCCGAATTTAGCCAGTTAGCCCCCTCGCAGGCCGGAGAATAAAGTTTGAGCCATGTCCACGGTTACTCCGTGCTATCTATCTCCCCACCCCTACCATGAAACGCTTCCTCGCTCTCGCCCTTTTCGTCCTTTGCGCCGGACCCCTCGTCGCCGTCGGAGAGGCGCAGATCAAAGTGCGACCCGGAGAAGACGTCGAGGTCACCCAAGACGGGAAAATCCTGGCCCGCTTCATGACCGCCCACGATGTGAGCACGGCAGAAAAACGCCTGGAGACTTACAAGCCCTACCTGCACGTCTATGATGCCGACGGTGAGCTCCGCCTGACCAAGGGCCCCGGGTTTCAATACACGCATCATCGAGGCATCATGGTCGGCTTCATGAAGATCACATGGGAGGGCAAAAGTTACGATCGCTGGCACATGAAAGGCGGCGATCAAGTCGTCACGGACATCACGCCGACAGCCGGCGGCTTTACCGCGCACATCGACTGGCAAGGAGATACGGCCAAGCCGATCCTGACGGAAGAACGGGCGTTTGTCTTTTCGCATCCCGCCGGGCCCTTTTATTTCGGTATCGATATGACCAGCGCGCTTCGCCCTGACCACGGCGAAGCCAAGATCGACGGCGACCCCGAGCATGCGGGCGCGCAATTCCGCCCGTCCGAAAAGATCGACGGCAAGACGACCACCTATGTCTACCCGGGCAAAGACGAGGCCATTCATAAAGTGAAAGACCTCCCTTGGGTCGCCGAGGTCTTCACGATTGAAGGCAAGACCTTCACGGCGCTCCTACTCAACCACCCTTCGAATCCGAAGGACACGGCCTTCTCCGCTTATCGTGATTACGGCCGCTTCGGCGCTTTCCCCAAAGGCACGGCCACGGCCGAAGCCCCCTTTAAACTTCATTATAAGTGGCTCGTCGCCGCGGGCGACATCCGCGACGGCGCGGTCTTCCAGCAGGCCTACAATGCTTTCGCGGGCACGAACGAGCCGACCCCGCCTGTGACCGTAATACTCGCCGAACAGACGAAGCCCAAGACCCCGGCTAAGAAATAAGAGGTGGGCGACCAAACGCGCCGTGATCACTTGGTCTTGGTTTTTTTCTTCTTGGCCGCTTTGGCCGTTTCAAGGTTACGACTGCAGGACATGTCGTCTTCCATCGGGAAATCATCCGCCTCGCGCAGCGCGATCACCCAAGCCGGACCGACGTCCTTGGGTGTAAGCGGCTTGAAACTTACCAGCTCTTTTTTCTCGCTCCAACCCTGAGGCAGCGTCCCCAAACTCGACCCACCTTCCGCGGCCGGCATTTTGACCTTTCCGCCAATCACGACGTTACCCTTGAAACGGTTCGGGATATTCTTCGGGCCGACCAAGGAAATCTTCGGATCCAAGGTCGCGGCCTCAATGGCCACCCCACCCGCCGGCTTGATGAAGCGGTTATTCGCGATGTCGCAATCTGAAGGCATGAGCACCAATTGTTCTTCGGGCCAATGTTTCTTGTAGTCGGAGCCGATTTCCAGATCCACGCCCGTGCAACCGACGATGACATTGTTCGAGACCGTCACTTTCTTGCATTGCGGGTAAGCCGAAACAATTCCGAGCGCATTCTTCGCAGTCTTGGCGTTGGATTTTTCGTGCGGGGCGTAACTGCTCGTCAGGGCATAGCCGACGAATTCACCCGCGGAAACCCGAATACCATAATCGCATCCAGAAACATAATTGCCTTGGACGGTATGATTAGGTCCCGACATCCGCAGGCCGTGCGCCCCGGCCAGGCCTTCGCCCAAGACCACGTTGCCCTTCAACACGTTGTTGCTCCCTCGGCGGATATTGATGCCACCGAGCGTGGCCACCACGGTATTGTTGATGACCTGATTAAAATTGGATTTCAGCGAAATGATTTCGGTGCCTTCGCCATCCGCGTGGTCGAAAAGATTTCCTTGGATGGTAAAATAGGCGCCATCGGTCGTTTTTTCATCAAATTTACCTGAACCCCAGACGCGGATATCTTCCCGGCCATTGCCGACGTCGTAGGGTATGTTCTTAAAGTAGCAGTTCGTGACACCGTTGTGATGGCTGCCCTCGAGTCCGTTGCCAATGAGCGGCTGCATATTATTTTTGCCTTTGAAATAACAACGGTCAGCCAGGTTGTAATTGCCGTTGAAGAAGATCCAGTAATAGCCGTTGGCGAACTCCGTTGGATTATAATCAACGATGGCCGTGTTCTGGACCACCCCATGGTGCGAGTTGAACATAATGACCGCGCGATCATGGTCGTCGCCGGCTGACGTACCTTTGTAAAAAAACAAGCCATCGAGCACCACGTGGGCGCCGTTGATCTCGAATGTCGAAGTGCCACCAAAGACCGCTTCTCCGGGTTGGGCCGACATGATCGTGATCGGGCGGCCCTGCGCGCCGTTATGAGCTATTTTCACGTTCACGTTATCGTAGTGCCCTTTAGCGAGCTTGATGACGTCGCCGCTCGAAGCGCTGGCCACCGCACCCTTGAGTTCGATGACATTTTTGACGGCGACATCGCGGCCAAGCAGCAACCCCATCGAGCCGACCCAAACCACCCACCCCGCCCAGAACCTGGAAGACATCGGCAACATCCTGAATGAAATAGTCATGAAAAGCTAATCTAGGAACACTATTAAAACGTGAAAGTCGCCAAAGGGTAGATGAAAGGTGAAAAGCGTCGCTTCAACGCTATTTAGCCGTCAACGACTTGGCGGGTAATTCCGGAACAGTCGCGGACTGCCAGCCGCCGCCGAGTGCCTTAATAAGTTGCACCGTCGAATTAAGCCGGAGGTTCTGGATTTGAGCGGCGGCAAGTTCGCTGGCCAAAAGCGTACGCTGTGCATCCATCAGCTGGTAATAAGGCGTAAGGCCGCTACGATATTGCATTTCCACCAGCCGGGCCGTCTCGCGGGCGGAGGCCACCATCCGGGCCTGCGATTCGGCGGCACTGACCCGATTGCTCAAATCATTCAGGACATCTTCCGTCTCCCGGAAAGCAGTGAGAACGGCAGCGCGATAGTTTGCCGTCGCCTCAATAGAGCGCTGCTTCGCGCCTTCGAGCGAAGCATCCAGCCGTCCGCCTTGGAAAATCGGTAGATGCAGGCTGGGCCCCATCGACCAAACCCGACTTTCCCAACTTACGACCTTGGAGCTATCAATGGTCGAAAAGCCCGCCGAACCGGTGAGCGTCAGCCGGGGATAATAATTAGCCTTTGCTTCGCCGATATCGGCGTTCGCCGCCATCAGCTGATATTCGGCCGTAGCCACGTCTGGCCGACGACCCAGCAACTCCGAAGGCAATCCGGCAGGGATCACCGGCACTTCGGTTGTCAATGGCTTCACAGCGACCGAGAGCTCCGAAGGCGGCACACCCGTGAGCACCGCCAAAGCATGCTCGACATTGCTACGCTGACGCCGGACTTCATTCAACTGTCCCGTGGTCGCTTCGACTTGGGTGGTCGCCTGCAGGAGGTCGGTCTTGGGCACTAAGCCCGCCTTCACCTGCTTGCCCACCAGCGAAACCTGATGCTGATAAAGTTCGAGGCTCTTGATCAGCATCGCGGACTGCGTATCCAGCCCACGCAGCGTAAAATAATTCGAAGCCACGCTCGCCTGGACCGACTGCAAGACGACTGCGAACTCGGTGGCTGAAAGCTTCGTATTTGCATCAGCGGATTCGCTGAGGCGCCTCACCCGGCCCCAGACATCAAGCTCATAACTTAAATCGAGCGGAACAGCATAAGAAGTCTGCGTCCGCGAGGGCGAGCCAGCCGTGTCGGACGTGCGATACCGTTGCAGGGATGGATCCAGGCTTAAGGCGGGCCAAAATCCGGCCGAGGCGACATCGCTCAGAGCCTTCGCCTGCCCTACCCGCGCAAAAGCCGCGCGGATATTTTCGTTCGCTTTGAGCGCCGATGCTTCCAAGGCGTCGAGGTCAGCATCATGGAAAACCGACCACCAATTGGCCCCCAGCGCGGGTGCGCCTTGATAAGGCCCGGTCAGTTCACGAAATGCGGCGGAAACCGGGATTTCTGGTCGGACATAATCAGGCCCGACGGCGCAGGCGGAAAGCAAGAGCGCCCCAGCGATGCCAAGAAGATGGCCGGGGTGAACGGGGGGCGAAGATTGCATGGCAGACATGATGAAAAGGGATTAATTCTGCGGGGCTGGCAATGGCACATCGGGGCTTAAAGCACGTCGCGATTGCAGCCAACCGCGGAGACGGTCGAAATAGAGGTAGATGACCGGCGTGGTGTAGAGAGTCAGGAGCTGGCTCACGAGCAAGCCACCGACGATGGCGATGCCCAAAGGCTGCCGAAGTTCGGCACCCTCGCCGAAGCCGATTGCCAGAGGCAAAGCTCCGAACATTGCGGCCATCGTGGTCATCATAATCGGCCGGAAACGCAGCATACACGCGGTAAAAATCGCTTCGCGGGCGGAAATCTTTTCGTGCCGCTCGGCATCGAGGGCAAAATCAATCATCATGATCGCGTTCTTCTTCACGATACCGATGAGCAACAGCACGCCGATCAAAGCGATGATACTGAATTCCATCCCGAAGGCCATCAAAGCCAGGAGCGCGCCGATGCCAGCCGAGGGTAAAGTCGAAAGAATCGTGATTGGGTGGATGGTGCTTTCGTAAAGGATACCCAAGATGACGTACATCGCGAGGATGGCGCCCAAGATGAGCAACGGCTGATTGCCCAGCGATTCTTGGAACATTTTCGCCGTACCCTGGAAGCCGCCTTGCACCGAACTCGGAACCCCCAGCTCGCCCATCGCCACACGAATCGCCGCATCCGCATCATTAAGGGTGATGCCGGGAGCAAGATTGAACGAGATCGTAGTGGCGACGAATTGCGACTGGTGGTTGACGTTCAGCGGCGCATTGGCGGGTTCGAATTTGGCGAAGGCCAACAAGGGAACGCGTTTGCCGGCCGCAGTCACAACGTAGATATCGCGCAATGACTCGGGACTCATGGTCCGTTCCGCATTCACCTCCATTACGAGACGATACTGGTTGAGCGATTTATACAACGTGGCGACGGGCTGTTGGCCGAACGCATCGTATAAAGTACGATTAGCCACCTCGACCGAAATACCGTAGGCGGCCATCTTATCCCGATCGTACGTGACGTAGGTCTGCAGCCCACGGTTTTGGGAATCCGTGTTGACGTCGGTCAATTCGGGCAAGGCGGTCATCGCTGTCTGGATTTTAGGTACCCATTCGTTTAATTTGGAAAGTTCCTCCGCCTGAATCGTATACTGATAAAGCGCCGCACTGGAACGTCCGCCAATCCGGATATCCTGGGCGGACATCAGCACCAGGCGCGCCCCCGTGATTTTCGCCGTATCTTGCCTCAGGCGGGCGATGATTACGTCGGCAGATTCGGTCCGTTCGCTCATCGGCTTCAATACGACGTACATCCGGGCCGAATTTACCGGACCCCCGCGGCTGCCTCCGATCGAGACGCTGATGACGTTGACGGCGGGGTCGCGCTTCACGATGTCGGAGATCGCCACCATCTTGGACTCCATCTCGCGGAACGAGATGCTTTGGTCACCGTCAATATTACCTAATAGGAAGCCCGTATCCTGCTGCGGAAAGAAACCCTTGGGGATGACCGAATATAGCAGGACGTTCAACGCCACGGTCGCCACGAGAGCCACGAGTATCACGAAGCTATGGTCCAGGACCCAGCGCAACGAACGGCGATACCCCGCGAGCAACCAAGCGAAAAAACGGTCGATGATGCTGAGCTTGGCTTCGCCAGCTGCCTTGGCTTTAAGCAGGATCGAACACATCATCGGGGTCGTACTCAAAGAGATTACCAAGGAAACGAGGATCGCCACCGAAAGCGTGATGGCGAATTCGCGGAAAAGCCGGCCAATCAGACCGCCCATCATGAGGATAGGAATGAAGACCGCCATCAAGGAGACACTGATCGAGAGTACCGTAAAGCCTACCTCCTTCGCCCCCAGCAAAGCGGCCTCGAAACGCGGGACACCTTTTTCGATGTGCCGGGAGATATTCTCCAATACCACGATGGCATCATCCACCACGAAGCCCGTCGCGACCGTCAACGCCATCAGGGTGATATTATTGATAGAAAAGCCGGCCACCGCCATCACGGCGAACGTCCCGAGGATGGAGACGGGCACGACGATGGCGGGGATTAAAGTCATCCGGGCGTCGCCGAGAAAAAGAAACACCACCAACGTCACCAGGAAGACGGAAAGGAGCAGCGAGCGTTCCACCTCGTGCAAGGAACTCCGGATGGTGATCGAGCGGTCCATCGCCGCGGACATTTCCATGCCGGGTGGGATTTGCGCCTGGAGATCTGGCACCTTCGCCTTGATCCGGTCGACCGTGTCGATGATGTTAGCCCCGGGCTGACGGGTAATGATCATGACGATGGCCGTACGGCCGTTCATGATTCCGGCATTGCGGACGTCTTCCACCGAACTCGAAACCGTCGCGAGGTCGGAAAGGCGGACCGGATTCGTCCCCCGATAACTGACGATGAGCGGCAGGTAATCCTCGGGCACCAAGGCCTGGTCATTGGCCATCACCTGCCATCGATGATCGGCCGATTCGACAAAACCTTTCGGGGAGTTGACATTGGTGGTGGCCAGCGTCTTGCGGACATCCTCTAGCGAAACGCCATAAGAGGCGAGCTGAGCGGGGTTGACGTTCACCCGGATAGCAGGCAAAGCTGAGCCGCCCACGCTGACATCCCCAACCCCTGGAATCTGGGCAATCCGCGGCGCCAAGATTGTCGTGGCGATATCATACATCTCACCCCGGGTGAAGGTATCGGAAGTGACCGCCAACAACATGATTGGCATATCGGCCGGGTTGGACTTCCGGTAGCTCGGATTAGTCGTCATCGACGACGGAAGCAGGCTGCGGGCGGAACTGATGGCGGACTGGACTTCACGGGCCGCCCCGTTGATATCGCGCGATAGATCGAACTGGAGCGTGATGTTCGTATTGCCACGCGTACTCGAAGAAGTGATTTCCGTCACGCCGGCGATTCGCCCGAGCGAACGTTCGAGTGGCATCGCCACCGTGGCCGCCATCGTTTCGGGGCTCGCGCCAGACACCGAAGCACGTACTTCGATGGTCGGGAAATCCACCTGCGGTAAGGGCGAGACTGGCAAAGCCCTAAACGCCACGACCCCCGTGAGGGCGATCCCGATCGTCAGCAAAGTGGTCGCGACGGGGCGACGAATGAAGAACGCAGACGGATTCACGGCGACGAAACGGCAGCGCGGCGGCGCTGCAACCGATCAAACCAGAGATAGATGACCGGAGTGGTGAATAAAGTGAGCACCTGACTGACGATGAGACCACCGACCATCGTGATGCCGAGAGGTTGACGCATTTCCGAACCCATCCCCGACCCGAGCATCAAGGGCAAAGCACCGAGAAGCGCGGCCATGGTCGTCATGAGAATCGGGCGGAAACGCAGCAGACACGCCTGATAGATTGCATCTTCCGGCGTCAGCCCCTGCGTCCGTTCCGCGTCCAACGCGAAGTCGACCATCATGATGGCGTTCTTTTTCACGATGCCGATGAGTAAGATAATGCCGATGATGCCGATGACGTCCAAATCCGTCCGCGCCAGCATCAAGGCGAGCAACGCCCCTACCCCGGCCGATGGCAGCGTGGAAAGAATGGTCACCGGATGGATATAACTTTCGTAGAGCACGCCGAGGACGATATACATCACGACGATGGCGGCCAAGATGAGCCAAAGTTCATTCTTCAGTGCGATCTCAAAGGCGGCCGCCGCCCCTTGGAAGGTCGTGTCGATCGAAACAGGCATTCCCAAATCTTTTTCCGCCTGCTTGATCGCCATCACCGCATCACCCAGCGCCGCACCCTCCGCCAAGTTGAACGAAATCCGGGCGCAGGGAAATTGACCGACTCGTGTGATTGCAAGCTGCGCCGGCTGTTCGCGGAACTTCGCGAGGTTGGAGAGAGGCACCTGAGCGCCGCCCGGCGCCGAAACATAAAGACGTCCCAACGCCTCGGGACCTTCGCGGAACTCGGGCTTCACCTCAAGGATGACCCGATACTGGTTCGATTGCGTGAAGATTGTGGAGATGATGCGCTGGCCGAGCGCATCGTAGAGCACGTTATCGATATCCGCGACAGTGATGCCGTAACGGCCGGCAGCCGAACGGTCGATGTCGACGGTGACTTGGCGTCCGTTGGTCTGCAAATCCGTGGCAACATCCTTCACCTTCGGGATAGCTTTAATTTTTTCGAGCAGCTGCGGGACCCAGACCGAGAGCTCATTGAGCTTGGGGGTCTGCAGCAGGAACTGGTATTGCGTCCGGCTGACCGTGGTATCGACGGTCATGTCTTGGACGGGCTGAAGATAAAGCGTGACGCCTTCCAACTTGGCCATGCGCGCCTTCAGGCGCTCGGCGATCGCGGGAGCACGGGATTTACGTTCTTCCAGCGGACGGAGATTGATGACGATGCGGCCGGAATTGACTGTGGCGTTATTCCCGTCCACGCCGATGAACGAAGCTAGGCTTTCCACATCCGGATCAGCCAAAATCTCGCGGGCGACTTCCTGCTGCTTGATGGCCATCGCCGAGAACGAGATATCCTGACGGGCTTCAGTGATGCCTTGAATGACGCCCGTATCCTGCAGCGGGAAAAATCCTTTCGGGATGAAGACGTAGAGCAGGCCAGTCAGCAGAAGCGTGCCGATGGCCACCCAGAGTGTTAGGCGCTGACGATCAAGCACCCAACGCAGAGCCAGACCGTAGCGACGGATGACTTCGTCGAAAAATCTCCCCAAAGCCTGACTGATGCGGCCAGTGTCCCCTTCGGGAGCGTGCCGCAGCATCCGACTACACATCATCGGCGTCAGTGTCAGGGAAATGACCGCCGAAATCAGGATGGAAACCGCCAAGGTAATAGCGAATTCGCGGAACAACCGTCCGACGATGTCCGCCATAAAGAGCAACGGAATCAGGACGGCGATCAACGAGAATGTCAGCGAGATGATGGTGAAACCGATGTCGGCCGACCCCTTGAGGGCGGCTTGCATCGGAGTTTCCCCTTTCTCGATGTACCGTGAAATATTCTCAATCATCACGATCGCATCATCGACGACGAAGCCCGTCGCGATCGTCAACGCCATCAAGGTGAGGTTATTGATGGAGAAATCGCAGAGGTAGATCACGGCGAACGTACCCACCAAGGAAAGGGGCACCGTGATACCCGGAATGATTGTCGCGGGAACGCTTCTCAGAAAGACAAAGATGACTGCGATGACCAAGATTACCGAAAGCAATAATTCGATACGCACGTCATCGACCGAAGCTCGAATCGTGACCGTACGATCCGTCAGAACGGTCACCTTTGCCGCCTCCGGCAAAGTCGCCTGCAGAGTCGGCAGGATGGCCTTGATCCGATCGACGACGGCGATGACGTTGGCGCCCGGTTGCCTTTGGATATTAAGAATCACGCCTGGCGTCTGCCCGCCCGGATTACGCCCCGCCCAAGCGGAAAGGTAGATATTTTCGGCGCCGTCCGTCGTCTCCGCGATATCGCTCAGTCGCACCGGCGAGCCATTACGGTAAGCCAAGATCACGCGATTGTAATCGGAAGGTGAGCGCAGCTGATCGTTCGCATCGATGGTCGAGGACTGCGTCGCCCCATCAAATCCACCCTTGGCCGTATTGGCATTAGCTCCGATGATGGCCAGCCGTACCGATTCGAGATTAAGGCCGTAAGAGGCTAGCGCCGTAGGGTTAACGCGAATCCGCACGGCCGGTCGTTGCCCCCCGGAGATACTCACCAGGCCCACCCCCGAAATTTGGGATAACTTCTGCGCCAAGCGCGTATCCACCAGATCGGCCACCTTCGGAAGTGGCAGGGATTCTGACGTCACCGCCAGGGTCATGATCGGAGCGTCGGCGGGATTGACCTTACTGTAAACGGGGGGCGACGGCAATCCTGCCGGAAGGTAAGCTCCAGCCTCGTTGATGGCGGCCTGCACCTGTTGTTCTGCCACATCGAGCGAAATCGCCAAATCGAACTGTAAGGTAATGGCCGAAGCCCCTGCCGAACTCGTGGAGGCCATTTGCGTCAGCCCCGGCATCTGTCCGAGTTTACGTTCCAGCGGAGCGGTGACGGCGGTAATCATCACCTCGGGACTTGCCCCGGGATAATAAGTGGCCACCTGAATGGTCGGATAATCGACTTCCGGCAAAGCCGAGATGGGCAAGGCACGGTAGCCGATGACTCCGCAAATCATGAGGGCCACCATCAACAACGTGGTGGCGACGGGCCTTTCGATGAACGGTCGGGAAATATTCATGGACCGGACTACTTCTTCGCGGGGACTTCCGGAGGAACGGCCGCCGCCTTACGCCGACCACTCACCAAGACCTTGGTGCCGCTTTGCAAGCGATCCAAACCATCCGTGGCGAGGATTTCGCCGGCGACGACGCCATCGAGGATTTCCGTATTCAGACCATCGACCACGCCGGTCCGGACGGTTCGGCGGGTAACGACATCAGCATTAGGAGCGTCACCAGGATTAACTACGAAGACAAAGCGGTCCTTGTCGCTAATCTGGACTGCGGCGGTCGGCACGAGCAAGACGCCTTTCTTACTCTCCACCGTCAGACGGACGTTGACGAATTGATTAGGGAAAAGCCGACGGTCAGCGTTCGCAAACAAGGCGCGCAATTTCAATGTACCGGTGGCGGCGTCGATCTGATTATCTAACGCCGAGAGATCGCCGATCGCGAGTATCATGCGCCCGTCGCGGTCAAAGGCTTCGACCTTAAGCTGTGCTCCCCGCCCTACCGCATACTGCAAAGCCGGTATGTCCCCTTCCGGGACACCGAAAATCACCGAGATCGGCTCGACTTGGGTGATGACGACCAAGCCCGTGGAGTCGGTCGATGAAATGATATTTCCGACATCGACTTGTCGTAAGCCGACGGCACCTGTGATCGGGGCCGTGACCTTGGAATACTCAAGTTGCAGCTTGGCATTATTCACCGAACCCTCGTCGGCCTTGACGGTTCCTTCGAGTTGCGCCACCTGGGCACCAGCGGAATCCAATTGCTGACGCGTAATGGCCTCGGCGGCATCTTCGTAACGCTTCAAATCAAGCTTGGCATTCGCGAGTGCCGCACGATCGCGAGCCAATTGCCCCTCCGCCTGCATCAAGACGACTTCGAACGGACGAGGGTCGATATCCGCCAGCGGTTCGCCGGCCTTCACCGTCTGACCTTCGGTGAAATAAAACTTCATCAGCTGGCCGCTGACGCGCGGCCGGATTGTCACGGTATTCAGCGCCTTCACCGCCCCAAGGGCTGCAATGCGAATCTCGATATCGCCCAGGGCGACGGGAGCCGTTGCAACAGAGACCGGCAGACTTCGGCCACCCTTTCCGCCAGCCTTAGGTCCGCCAGGCGACTTACCGCCCTCCTTGGTCTGCGCAAAGACTAAGGCCGCAGATGCGAGAAGCAGCACAGTAAAAAAGAAACGAGTACGGATCATGGGGAAGCAGCGAGGCGGAGTGGGTGATGGCCACGGAAACGTGCTCCGCGACGACACCCAGACAGTGCCTTCCGCAACGCATGCTGTCAAAGCATGAACCTTGGCTTAAGTTAAGATTAAGACTCCTGAAATTAGGGTTTAAGCGTCAATGGCCCACTGCGAGGCGCACCCTTGCGAGTGCCGAAGATTGGCGCTCGCGGAGGATGGCCTGGGCTTTAGATACCTTCGCTTTCGCGGCAATCGGATCCTTAGCCATGGCGAGCACGGCCGGGACGATGCCCGCAAGTTGCGTCTCATCATCGAGGTCGAAAAGCCATTCCGACAGGCCGATATCTTTCCACATATTCCCTTTGGAAGTTTGCTCGGCCCAGCGACACACGATCGCGGGGATACCATTGCCGACGCACATGATGGGCGAGTGCATCTCGTTGCCGAAAAGGCCCGCACT
>Ga0194048_10001314_pt1 | contig 12308 bp, 11 predicted proteins | sample JunL225m_MetaG_FD_161685 | JGI IMG/M metagenome (GOLD analysis project Ga0194048, IMG submission 161685) | Anoxic zone freshwater microbial communities from boreal shield lake in IISD Experimental Lakes Area, Ontario, Canada - Jun2016-L222-5m | ecosystem: Environmental > Aquatic > Freshwater >...
CATCTAAACCTTCCCCTCCCCACCCTCACCCCTTTATTCTGCACTGACGTCCATGTTGGAATCCCCCCGCGATCAAATCCTCCGCCTCCGCGCTGAAATCCAGCGCTACGAGGAACTGTATCGGAAGAAGCACGCGCCGGAGATCTCCGACTTCGAATTCGATAAGCTCGTCGACCAGCTCGCCGACCTGGAACGCGAGTTCCCCATGTTCGCCGGAGCCGACCTCGGCATCGGCGACGACAAGTCGGAAGGCTTCCAGCAGGCCGACCACAAGGCCCCGATGCTGTCGCTCGACAACACCTACGACGAAGCTGAGTTCCGCGCCTTCGGCGACCGTCTTTACAAGACCCTAGGCGGCTCGGGCTTGGAATTTGTCATCGAACCTAAAATCGATGGCGTAGCGGTGTCGCTCACTTTTGAAAAGGGACAGTTCGTGCGTGCAGTCACTCGTGGCAACGGCGCCCGCGGCGACGACGTCACGGCCAACGTCAGCCTGATCCGCGAAATCCCCCGCACGCTCAAAGGCGCGCCTGACCTCCTCGAGGTCCGCGGAGAGATCTACATGGCGCTCGCCGAGTTCCAGCGCCTCAACCAGCTCCGCGAAGCCGAAGGCGAACCGCTCTACGCCAATCCCCGCAATCTCGCCGCCGGCACGGTCAAACTCCTCGACAGCGAAGAAGCCCGTAAGCGTCGCCTGAGCATCGTCTGCTACGGCCTCGGCGCCTGCGAGCCAGCTTCCGCTTTCGCTTCACTCAAGGATTTCAAACAGAGCCTCCGCAACTGGGGCTTCCCCATCCGCGATGACATCGACGTCCAGCAAGGCGTCGACGACGCCTGGAAAGCCATTCAGCAGCTCGACGTCCTCCGCCGCGACCTTCCCTTCCCGACCGACGGCGCGGTGGCGAAAGTCAATCGCCTCGAGGACCAGCGCCGCGCCGGCACGACGAGCAAGTTCCCGCACTGGGCCGTGGCGTTCAAGTTCCCGCCTGACCAGGCTACGACCATCCTCCGCAAGATCAGTATGCAGGTCGGCCGCACCGGCGCCATCACGCCCGTGGCGGAGCTCGATCCCGTCCTGCTCGCCGGGTCGACCGTCGCCCGCGCGACCTTGCACAACGCCGATGAGATCGCCCGGAAGGACATCCGCGAAGGCGACACCGTCCGAATCCAAAAGGCTGGCGAGATCATCCCGCAAGTCCTCGGCGTAGTCCTCGGAAAGCGCCCCGCCGACACCCAGTCCTTCGACTTCGAAGCGCGCCTCAAGGAACTCGGCCTCGACGCGACCCGTGACGGCGAAGAAGCCGCCTACAAACTCCGAGCGCCTTCACGCGAGATGAAGATCCGCCGCCTCGTCCACTTCGCCAGCAAGCAGTGCCTCGACATCGACGGCCTCGGTGACGCCGTGGCCGAGCAGCTCGTCGACCTCTGCCTGGTCGACGTCCCGGTCGACGCCTTGGGCATCACGCCTCCGCAATGGCGCATGCTCGAAGGCTTCAAAGATAAGTCCGTAGATAACATGATGGCCGGACTCGAGCAGGCCAAGCAGCGCGAACTCTGGCGCGCGATCCACGCCCTCGGCATCCCGAACGTCGGCATGCAGACCGCCAAGGACCTCGCCCGTCATTTTAAATCAATGGACGCACTGGAAGCCGCGCAGCCCGGCGACCTGCTCGTCACCAAGGTCGGTAAGAAAGGCGGCGTGTCGTATGAGTCCGTCATCTCCGGCGTCGGCGTCGAGGTCTCCGAATCCATCCTCTCCTTCTTCAGCGACCCTAATCACCGCGATTGGGTGAAGGCCATGCGCCAAGCCGAATTAAACCTTACCGAAGCCGCCGCGGCGGGCTCGGTCGAAGGCGTCGCCGGCAAGACCTTCGTGCTCACCGGCACCCTGCCCTCGCTCGGACGCGACGAAGCGCGCGACATGATCGAAAAAGCCGGCGGCAAAGTTTCGGGCAGCGTCAGCAAGAACACGCATTACGTCGTGGCCGGCGAAGAAGCCGGCTCCAAGCTCACCAAGGCCCAGGAACTCGGTGTCGCCATCCTCGACGAAGCCGGCCTGCGTAAGCTACTTGGTTCAGCATGAACTCCGACCTCCTCTCCGACGCGGCCGCGGACTTGGCCCGTAATGGCGATGCCATCGGCCTAGGCGCACTACTGAAGGGCGGACTGGCGATCGATGCGCGGGACGCCAAGGGCAACACGCTGCTGATGCTGGCGGCCTACCATGGCCAGATCGAGGTCGTGAAACTGCTGCTGAAGTCGGGCGCCGCGGTCGACCTGCGCAATGACAAGGGCCAGACGCCCCTCGGCGGCGTGGCCTTCAAGGGGTACGTCGACATCGCCACCTTGCTCCTCGACGCCGGCGCGGACCCGCTCGCCGACCAAGGCGGCTCGACTCCCGTCGACTACGCCACGATGTTCGGTCGCCAGGAAATCCTGGTCCTCCTCCGTGAACGCCGCGGCGCCGCCGCCAAACCCACCCGCTGGTTCAGCAAGCTGATCGGGTGGGTACGGAGGAGTTGAGGTAGGGGCGCGACTGCGTCGCGTCCGTTGACCATTGAGAGGCGAGAACGTCAACTGACATCAATTCGTCGATTGATCGACGAACGGACGCCACGCAGTGGCGCCCCTACCCATGTAGCTGTAAACCCGACCCAGCAGAGGTTATGATTGGTTTTGTCATTCGACAGAGGCCAGTAGCTGCTCAGCGTACGTTCACCCCCATGAGATTCCCACTGCTTTGCCTGCTGGCCCTGCTGACGCACCTGAGCGCCGAGACCCTGCCTCCGCTGAAGGACGGCAAGGTGCCGCAGAATCTGGATGAGCTCTGGGGCGACTTTGATCCACGCAAGGAACCCCTCGAGGTCGAGGTGACCAAAGAGTGGGAGCAAGACGGCATCGTCTGTCGCGTCATCCGCTATCGCATCGGGACCTTTAAAGGGAAGCCTGCGACGATGGCGGCGTTCTACGCCTTCCCCAAAGGCGCCAAGCACCTGCCGGCCATCCTCCAAATCCACGGCGGCGGTCAGTCGGCGAGCCTCGCCTCGGTAACGACCAACGCCAAACTCGGCTATGCGGGCGTCTCGCTCAATTGGGGAGGCAACAAGATGACGCTGGCTGACGGTAAAATCTACGACGGACCGAATACCGACTGGGGCTCGCTCGACGCCACGCACCCGCCGCAGCGCAACAAGGTCAACCACTTCGCTGGCGGCACGGCGCCCGACGCGTTCACGCTCGATGCCACCGATTCACCTCGCAACGACAACTGGTTCCTCGTCGCCTTGGGTGCGCGTCGCGCCCTCACCTTCCTCGAGCAACAACCCGAAGTCGACCCGACGAAACTCGGTGTCACCGGTCATTCCATGGGCGGACGACTCACCACCATGGTCACGGGCATCGACGCGCGCGTGAAAGCAGCCGTGCCATCCTGTGGCGGCTCGGGCGACTTTACAGGCGACCCCGCGCTCGCGCCCGGCGCCCAGCCGACCAAGCGCTCGGCCCTGGATCTGGCGACCATCTCCGAGAATAAATACATCGAACGGCTCAAGGTGCCGACCTTGTGGTTCTCGCCGACCAATGACTTTCACGCGCACATCGATAACTTTGCTTACACCTGGCGCGACGTGCCCGACCGCATCCTCGGCCTAGCCATCTCGCCGCACTTTAATCACCGGCACTCCGACGACCTCAGCCTCACGTCCACACTCTGGTTCGAGCAGCACCTGAAGGGGACGTTCACCTTGCCGCTGACGCCTGGGCTTCAACTTACCGCCCCGACCGCCAAGGGCGAGGCCACGCTCACCGTGACGCCCGACGAAGCACGCGCAGTTAAATCGGTGCACGTCTACGTTTCGGCGGACCCGCATGCATTAACGCGCTTCTGGCGCACCGTGCCAGCCGTCAAGTCCGGTGCAAAGTGGATTGCGACTGTCGCGATGCTCGAGACGCAAGATCCGCTCTTCGCTTTCGCCAACGTCAGTTACGAGACGCCGACAGAATATCGCAAAATCCCCAACCTCCCAGGCGTGGGATCCAGCGAGGTCTTCACCCTCAGCTCGCGCATGATGGTAACCACTGGAGCGAAACTCGCCGCCCAAGGCGTTCGCCCGACCGCGCAACGTGACCGCATGATTGATGCGGGCGCGAATGGCTGGCAGGACTGGTTCCGGCTGAATGCGGGTAACCCCAATCACTGGCTGGCCACCACGCGCAAAGTAAAAGATCCGCTCTGGCGCGGTCCGCAGGGAGCACGCCTCGCTTTTGAAATCAACCCAGGGAATGATGCCATCCTCTACGTGACCGTCACGCGCAACGCTTGGGGCGCCTTCGGATCGGGCACCGGCGAATACGTGGCCGCGAAACCGATTAAAGCGAGCGGCGGATGGATGACACTCACCTTCAGCCTGGAAGACTTCCAGCCCGTCGACCCCAAGGGCGCCCAGCCCTTGAAAGATTGGTCGACCCTGACCGACCTGAGTATCAGCGGCCATGCGACCGTCGTGAAAGACGGCGCCAAGGTCGCGCTACCGAGTAACTCCTGGAAGAATGCGGATAGCCTCCGCGTACGCCAGCTGCGCTGGGTCGGTGGAGAGTACCAAGGCTCGGCGCCCGCCGCTCCGGAAATGACGGAGGCGGAGCGTACCAAAGCCTTTAACGATTCCATCAAGGCTTCCCTCGAGCAGGAGAAGAAAGACCGCCAATAGATAGTGAGGATGGGATCACGTCGCGTGCTACCTTAACTGCATCTAGGTAGGGCGGGCTGTCCCTAGCCCGCCGTTGGGCCGATAGACATACGTACCTCATTCGACGAACGGACCGCCGGGGACAGCGGTCCCTACCTAAGACAGGCTAGGTCGTGACGCGGTACCGACCCTTCCTTCGCTAGTAGGGATGATTACCTAATTCGGCCTAGGGGGTTGCGGTAATGCGGGCTTCCGCATAATCGTATGAATGAACAACGCTTCATCCCTTCGGGTGATGCCGGCTGTTTGTCCGGGAAAGCGCCCGTCTGACGCTTCCCGCGGACACCCCGACAAGACCCCACAGCCCCTCCGCATGGAAGGCGCCCCATCGGCGTATCCACGCGTTTTTCTACCGGTGATCCTCCTCGCTGGCGCCCTCTTCCTAAGCGGCTGCGCAGGCTCGGCCCCGCCGGTGGCCGCGGACGCCGTCATCGGCGACTTCGATAACGCCTGCCTGCCTGAAGCGGCCATCATGGCCCAAGCCCTCAAGCGTAATGGTATCAAAGCACGCGTCCTCATCATCAACTGCCCGAACTGGTCACACGCTGTGACGGCGTTCCAATATCCATCTGGCAAGGGCGAGGTCTGGTGCTGGGATAGCGATGAGCGGTCCATGCCCGTAACCAGCACCTGGTGCGACTCCAAGACCATGGCACAAGCTTGGATGCTCGCCGCCGGACACCACGAACCCGTGCTCAACGCGCGCTTCAAATAGGCGAATCCAGCATGGCAATAAGGGTGGGGTCGCACCGCGTGCTGCCCTCGGTGCATCTAGGTAGGGCGGGCTGTCCCTAGCCCGCCGTTGGGCCGCAGGAGTTACGAATCTCGCATGGCGAACGGACCGCTGAGGACAGCGGTCCCTACCCAAGACAGGTGGCAGCGGTAAGCGGTTGGCGGCTGGTAACGGCAGAGACGGAACAAGGACAGCGCGTTCACCCTGCCAGCAGATCCCCGCGCACGCTTAGCGTGCGCTTACTTACTTACAACAACCCGGCTTGCCGGCAACGATATCGGCGGCGCGAGCGTGGAGGTCCTTCTTCTGCGCTTCGTCGGTCGCGGACGCGGCGAGGAGCTCGAGGGCCTTAAGGTTATTCGATTTCACCGAGGCGTGGTGCGAAGCCGAGAAACGACGACGTGCCAGGCAGATAAAGGCGAGCTGCAGCGAGAGCAGTGCGACGAAACCGGTAAGATGTCCGACCATGCGCTCAGCGCTGCCGACATTACCCGAGGAGGAGTCATGGATGAACGCAGCTCCAGCCTTGGCCAAGATAATCGTGACGATCACCGCAGCGACCAGGGCGCCACGAGCAGCCCAGCGGGTACACTTAGCGGAACGGCAGAAGACTTCGGAAGCAGAGGCAGGAGGGGTGCAGGCCATGGTAGAGGGAAGGATTAAGAATCGAGGAACAAGGGCAAGAGCGGACAGCGGTTAGCGGTTTGGAAAAGACATAGAGTGCAAAGACCCGAGGGATGCTTCGCCTGCGCTAGTCCTAACCGCTAACCGCTAAAACCATCCCCTTACCCTTGCATCCCTGACCCATATTCCTTTCAACTCCCACGTGCTCAACAAGCTCCTGCTCTTCGACTGCGACTCAACGCTCTCGTCCATCGAGGGAATCGATGAGTTGGGCCGCCTGCGCGGACCGAAGGTCTTCAAGGCCGTCGAGGAGATGACCAATGCGGCCATGAACGGTGGCACGCCCATGGAGGATATTTTCGCCAAGCGCCTGGAAATGATTAAACCAACGCTCGCGGAACTCGAAGCGATTGGGGCTAAGTACATCGCGACCGTCGAGCCCACCGCCGTCGAGGCCATCGCCCAACTCCGGGCGGCCGGCTGGCACATCGCCATCGTCAGCGGCGGGTTCACCCAAGCCATCAAGCCACTCGCCCAATTCCTCGGCATCGCCCGCGTCGAAGCCGTGGTACTCAAATTTAATGAAGACGGCTCCTACGCCGGCTTTGACGAGAACTGTCCCACCGCGCGCTCGAAGGGTAAGAACATGATCGCCCGCCGCCTGCGTGCCGACTTCAAGGCCCAGGTCGTCGTGATGGTGGGCGACGGCGCCAGCGATCTTGAAGTCAAAGGCGACGCCGATAAAGTCATCGGCTTCGGGCGCTACGTCGTCCGCCCCAAGGTCAAAGCCGGTGCGGATGCGTTTGTGATGTCGCTGGCGGACTTGGTGGGCGTGGTCTGAACCAGGCGGCAGATGCAGGTGCAAAGGTGCAAATCGGCGCCTTGGGCGCCTGTACAAACGTGCAAAGGTGAGGTGATAATCGAGGTAGGGACGTGATTGCTATCACGTCCGTTCGCCAAGCTACGCTGGGCTTTAAAAGGACTGGCTAAGAGCTGATTATTCCCGGCCTCGGTCTCGAACGGATGCGATGGCAATCGCATCCCTACCCCATTCTCCATCTTTGCACCGCTCCAACCATGTCGTGACGCGGTGCCGACCCGACCCGTAGGCAGCGGCCACTAGGGCAGCACGCGGTGCTGCCCCTACCTTCACGCCACTATCATTTCCCAACCGCCAACCGCTAACCGCCAACACCAGCCTCACTCCTTGCCATCCCTAGCCCGTTCTCCTAACTATTAAATATGCGCTGCCTCCTACCCCTGCTCGCCATTGTCACCGCCTTCGCTGCCGATGCCCCGGCACCAGCGAATGCCCCCGCCCCGCTCCGCGTCTTCATCCGCTCCGGACCGAAGTCCCACGGCCCCGGCGACCATGACCATCCAGCTTTCCTCCGCGATTGGGTTCCGCTACTCAACGCCTGGGGCATGAAGGCCACTGGGGGCGATGCGTTCCCGACCGCCGAGCAACTCGCGCAGACCGACGTGATGATCATCCATCGCCAAGTCGGCGGAGATTTCAAACCAGGGGAAAAAGAAATCGTCGACGCTTACGCCAAACGCGGCGGAGGCTTCGTCGTGATCCATGCCGCCAACGTCGCCGGCGGCGACGCTTCCGTAGCCTACTACAAAGATCTCATCGGTGGCTCCTGGCGCCAGAAGTTTACCAAGTACCGCGAAGGCCCCATCCAGCTCCGCTTCCCGCAAGTCAACGCCGCTTGGAGCGACGGACTCATCACAAAGAATCTGCCTGACCTCGAGATGAAGGATGAAATCTACTACGACATGGATCTGCGGGATGACATCCATACGATCGCCGTGGCCACCACCCCCAAGAAAGGCGATAAACCTGACGTGCAGACCCAAATCTGGACGTACGAAAAGGCCGGCGCCCAGCGCGCGGTCGGCTTCATCCCCGGACATACCTACGTCAACTTCAGCCTACCCAACATGCGCCTGCTCATCGCCCGTAGCATCGCCTGGGCAGGACGCCGTGACCCGCTGATGTACGACTCACCGGTGACTTTACAGATTTGCCCCGTCTTCATCGAGCCCGCGAAGGCGAAGTAAGCTAAGCTTAGACGCCGAGGATCTCGCGGATCTTAGCGCGGCGATAGCGGAAGATGCGTTCGACCTTGGCCTTCACGAACGGGTAGGCGACTTCACCGAGCGGCCAGAGCGGAAGCTTGTAGAGCACCTCGTCATCCATGCGCGTGCGGCCGCCTTCGTCGGCGAACGTGTGCGTATGGAACCAGACGGCGTAAGGGCCCTTCAACTGTTCATCGGCAAACGCATAGGGCGGTTCCCAGTGCGTGATGCGGGTGCGCCAACCAAAAGGAAGGCCATTCAACTTCAGGCTGTAGTCGATCAGCGTGCCCTGACCCATGACGATGGGGCGAGGGGTCTTGATGACGAAGTGAAGTTCCGGAGGCGTAATCGCCTGCAGATTATCGGCCTTAGAAAAGAACTCAAAAACCTGCTCAACCGGTAGAGGCAGCAAAGTGCTCTCAAAGTAGCGATGGACCCCGCGAGGGAGCGAGTGGGGCTTCGCGAGGTGGTCGCGGCGGTGGGCTCGGATGACTTCGCTATAATCAGACACGGGGGGCGGAGGACTGCGTGTAGGCTGGCGAGGCAAAGGCTGGGTGTCAAGGGACGCCCAGCGGGAAAGGGCTTGCCGAAGGGGCGGAGCGGGCTTCCCTTGGAGACCCCACCTTCCCATGGCCTCTCCTCATTCCCGTCGCAAGACCACCGGCGCCTTCGGCAACCGCAAGCCCCGCGAAATCGTCCGCGACTGGTCGAAGCCCGAAGCAGCCCCGGTCGACACCACGCCGCGCGAGCCGAGCTTCGCCGATAAGCTCATCAGCTACGCCCAGCCGATTCTTGAACAGGCTGGCGGCAACCACACCGCCGCCAAGGGTGCTATGAATGTCGCTATCCTTATTTGGAATGCGGCCATCGAAGGCGAAGCCAAGATCAAGGAAGCCAAGGCGACCCTCGCCAAACTGCCAGGCGCCTCCGCCGAGCAGGTCGAAGAACTCGTGACCACCATGGTCGCTCGCAAAACGGAGCTACACCCCGGCGAGAACATGATCGTGACCAATTTTATCCTGAAGTTCAGCCACAAACGCGGGACCCAGTTCCGCGTTTCCGCGGTGAACATCAACCCTGAGGGCGTCAAGAAGGCCGACCTTACGGATATGGTGAAGGTCACGGCCTAAGCTGGACGTTTTCCCGTTTGCGGTCGGAGGGCATTCGGGCTGAGAGTCTCAGCCCATGACCACCGTCGTCCTCCGCAACGCCGAGATCATCAACGAAGGGCGTCGCTTCCGGGCGGACGTCCTGATTCGGGCTGGGCGCATCGAAAGCGTCGGGACCATTCCGGCTGGCACAAAGGCCGATCAGGAATTCGACCTGACCGGCAAACTACTGATCCCTGGCCTAATTGACGATCAGGTGCACTTCCGTGAACCCGGCCTGACCCATAAGGCGTGCATCGCCAGCGAGGCCAGGGCGGCCGTCGCCGGCGGCGTCACGTCGTTCATGGAGATGCCGAACACGAATCCTCCGGCCACCAACCATGAGGAGCTCGAAAAGAAATACGCCATCGGCGCGGCCACCTCGGTCGCGAATTATTCCTTCTTCTTCGGCGCGACCAACACCAACCTCGAAGCCGTCAAAGCGCTTGATCCGCGTAAGGTCTGCGGCGTGAAGGTCTTCATGGGCTCCTCGACGGGCGATATGCTTGTCGACCAAGCCACGACCCTCGAAGGCATTTTCCGCCACTCCCCCGCCCTCATCGCGACGCACTGCGAGGACACCCCGCGCATCAAAATTGCTGAAGCCGCCGCCAAAGCCAAGTGGGGCGAAGACGTCCCAGCCGGCGAACACCCGCGCATCCGCGACGTCGAAGCTTGTTACGCTTCTTCGTCGATGGCCGCCGAACTGGCCAAGCGCCATGACGCGCGCCTGCACATCCTGCACATCACGACCGCCAAGGAACTTTCGTTGTTCAGCGCCGCACCGCTGAAAGGTAAGCGACTCACCGCCGAAGCCTGCGTGCACCACCTCTGGTTCGCCGAAGAGGATTACGCGCCACTGGGTCATAAGATTAAATGTAATCCAGCGATCAAGACCGCCACGGATCGGGCGGCCGTGCGCGCCGCGGTCGCGGCCGGCATCATCGATGTCATCGCAACCGACCACGCCCCGCATACGCGCGAAGAGAAAGCCCAGACCTATTTCAAGGCACCGTCCGGCTTGCCCCTCGTCCAACATTCCCTCCAAGTGCTGCTCGATCTCGTCGCTCAAGGCGTCTTCACGCTCGAGACCGCCGTCGAACGTGCCTGCCACGCCCCGGCGACGCTCTTCGGCATCGAAGGCCGCGGCTTCATCCGCGAAGGCTATCAGGCCGACCTCGTGGTCGTGGACCTCCAGAAGCCTTACACCGTTAAGACCGAGAATCTCCTCTATCAGTGCGGCTGGTCACCCCTCGAAGGACACACTTTCGGCAGCACGATTGAACGCACCTTCGTCAATGGCGTCTGCGTCTTTGAGGATGGCAAAATTCGGCCCGACGCCCCGAAGGGGCAGCGCCTGACGTTTAACGGGAATGCACGGTGACGCGAAGAATGGATGGCTGAGTCGATGGCAGATGACAGAGGCCTGAGTCGATAAAGACAGCGAGGGGCGGCCGAGCAGATTGGTCTTATTTAACCGGCCCTTCACCCCAGCACAGCTCTGCCATCGATTCAGTCATCTGTCATCGATGTAGCCCTCGACTCCTGTCCTTGCCACCCTCCCGACCTCCCCCCTACTTTTCCGACCGTGTTCACCCTGCTTAAGACCGATACGACGACCGCGGCGCGCCTCGGCGTGCTGAAGACCCCCCACGGGGAGGTTCGCACGCCGGTCTTCATGCCAGTCGGCACCCAAGCCACGGTGAAGGGCCTCTCGCCTCAGCAGGTCGCCGAGACGGGCGCCCAGATCCTACTCAGCAACACTTACCACCTGAACCTCCGCCCGGGCCGCGAAATCGTGCGCGCCGCCGGCGGTCTCCATAAGTTCATGCACTGGGACAAGCCGATTCTGACCGATAGCGGAGGCTTCCAGGTCTTCTCGCTGGCGAAGCTCCGCACCATCACCGACGAGGGCATCCATTTTAGTTCCCACCTCGACGGCAACAAGCTGTTCCTCGACGTGAAGGACTGCTTCGACATCCAGGATGCGCTGGGCTCCGACATCGCCATGGTGCTCGACGAGTGTCCGCCCTACCCCTGCGAGCGCGCCGCGTGCGAAATCGCGGTGAACCGTTCCATCCGCTGGGCCAAGGAGATGCTCCAGCTGGCCAAGGACAGCGGCTTCCTGGCCTCCGGCCGTCACCTCTTCTGCATCAATCAGGGCTCGGTCTACGACGACCTTCGTATCCGCTGCGCCGAGGAGCTCGGCGGACTTGATTTCCCCGGCCACGCCATCGGCGGCGTCAGCGTCGGCGAGCCCGAAGAGCACATGCTCCATCAGGTTGGACTGGTCGCCCCGCTTCTCCCGAAGAACAAGCCCCGCTACGTTATGGGCGTCGGCACCCCGCCCCAACTCCTCCGCATGGTCGCCCTCGGCGCCGACATGTTCGATTGCACGATGCCGACCCGTATCGGTCGCCACGGCGGTGCGTTCACGCCCGACGGCCCGATCAGCGTAAAGCACCTGCGCTACCGAGATGATCACCGTCCGCTCGTGGAAGGCATGGATAACTACACCTGCCGTCATTTCTCCCGTGCGTACCTCCGTCACCTGCACCACGCCGGCGAACAGCTCGGCGGCACCTTGCTCGCGCTACACAATATCCACTTCCTGCAGGACCTCATGGCCCAGGCCCACGTGCACATCGCCGCAGGGGACTTCGCCTCCTGGTCCAAGTCCTGGTGCGAACGCTACGAAGCCGGCGCCAAAGACGAGATTCCGGCGGACTAGGGGCTGACCGCGTTCGCCGCATGGTGAACGCCATGGTAGGGGCGAGACTACGTCGCGCCCGAGGGCACGGCGTAGTCGTGCCCCTACCTCCGGCCACCGTTCGGCGGCCGAACCAGCAAACGAGGGCAGCACGCGGTGCTGCCCCTACCCGATACAGACTAAAGCGAAAAACTCTCCCCACAGGAACAGCTAGCCTTGGCGTTGGGATTCGAGAATTTGAAACCGCCACCGATCATCTTGTC
>Ga0194048_10001315_pt1 | contig 12307 bp, 12 predicted proteins | sample JunL225m_MetaG_FD_161685 | JGI IMG/M metagenome (GOLD analysis project Ga0194048, IMG submission 161685) | Anoxic zone freshwater microbial communities from boreal shield lake in IISD Experimental Lakes Area, Ontario, Canada - Jun2016-L222-5m | ecosystem: Environmental > Aquatic > Freshwater >...
GTCCGATTCGTATTCGCGCAGATCCAGAACGCTCGATGAGAGCTCTCCAAGCGGTCCGCCGTCGAGCAATAGGTCAACCTCGCTGCGGATCTCGGGATCGAGCTGCTCAATCGAACTTGGCGCCGGCTTGCCGGCCTTGTTGGCGCTGCTCTGCAGGATCGGCCAGCGCAGCTCGCCAAGCGCCGCGAGCTGCGTGCTGAGCGCGGGAACGCGCAGCCCCAGCGTTGCGGGCTGATCGCCGCAGGCCAGTGGGAAGCGGCCTGCCGGGTTGCTCAGCAGCAGCGTCAAGGGGCCGGGAAGCAGCCGCTCCAGCGCGACTCGCGTCTTCGGGCCAAGCTCTGGGAGCGCATCGAGCGCCGAGTCGAACGAGAAGAACATCACCGCTGACGGGGATTCCAGCGACCGGCGCTTGAGCGCGTAGAGCCTCGCTACCGCATCGCTCAGCGACGGGTCGCAAGCTAAGCCATAGACGGTATCTGAGGGAAATACGACGACGCCGCCGACCGCGATGCAGCGCGAGAAAAGCTCAACCTGCTCGCCTGTTAGTGGCGGCGCGCTCAACGCTCCCCCACGACGACCCGTTCGATCCCAGCGAGGTCACGGTGGGCCGCGACATCCGTGAAGCCGGCGGCGGCGACCAGTTCAGCGACAGCGCCGGCCTGCCCGGCGCCAAGCTCGATCGCAAGCAACAGCGCCTCACTCTGCGCAGCGGCCACGATCAGCGGCCGAATCACGTTGAGGCCGTCGGCGCCAGCCATAAGCGCTAGCTCCGGCTCATGACCGATCACGTCCGGCGGCAAGCTGGAGCGTTCGCTCTCAGCTATGTAGGGCGGGTTGGAAAGAATCGCGTCCCACTCGCTGCTGAGGCCTCCGAGCAGGTCGGCCTCGAAGAACTCAACCTCCAAGCCGAGCCGAGCAGCATTGGCGCGCGCAAGCTCGAGCGCGTCGGCGCTGATGTCGCTGCCGCTGACGCGCAGGTCGGGGCGCTCCTGCTTGAGCGCGAGCGCGACGGCTCCGCTCCCAGTGCCAAGGTCGAGCACTCGCGCCTGCTGCGGCAGCTCAAGCGCAATCTCCACCAGCAGCTCGGTCTCGGGCCGCGGCACCAGCACGCGGCTGTCGACTTGCAGATCGATCGAGCGGAAGCCTTTGCTGGCGACAAGGTAGGCGACCGGCTCATGGCCAACCGAGCGGCGGCGGACGAGATCTTGAAAGACGCGGACAGGAGGGCCGGTGATCTCTCGCCTGGGATCGGTGATCAGTGCTGCGCGGTCAACGCCGAGCGCAAACGCCAACAGCAGCTCGGCGTCAAGCGCGGCAGACTCGCTGCCGGAGGCGCCGATCGCCGTACGGGCGCCGTCGAGCGCGTCACGGACGCTTACGCCGCGCATCAGGACTGCGTGGCCTGCGCTTCGAGCAGGCGGCTCTTCTCATCGGCCTGCAGAGCGGCAGTTAGCTCGTCGAGCTGCCCTTCGAGCACGGCGTCAAGGTCGTGAACGGTGACCTTCACGCGGTGGTCTGTGACGCGGCGGTCGGGGAAGTTGTAGGTGCGGATCTTCTCCGACCGCTCGCCGCTGCCGACCTGCGAACGGCGGTCGGCGGCAATCTCAGCGTTCTGCTCCTCCATCGCCCGCTCGTAAAGCCGCGCCCGCAAAACGCGCAGCGCCTTCTCACGGTTCTGGAGCTGGCTCTTCTCGTCCTGCATCGAGACGACAACGCCGGTCGGCTTGTGCGTGATCCGAACCGCAGAGTCGGTTGTGTTGACCGACTGCCCGCCTGGTCCTGACGAGCGGTAGACGTCAACCTGAAGGTCGTTCTGGTCGATCTTGATGTCTACCTCTTCGGCTTCCGGAAGCACGGCGACGGTTGAGGTGCTGGTGTGGATTCGGCCTTGTGATTCAGTCTCCGGAACGCGCTGAACGCGGTGCGTTCCACCTTCGAACTTGAAGACGGAGTAGGCGGCGTTGCCCTTAACGGCGAATGTGTACTTGCCTTCGCTCAGCTCCAGAGGTTCAACGGTGAAACCGAGCCGCTCTGCGTAGCGGGTGAGCATCCGATAGCAGTCGCCGGCCCACAGCCCAGCCTCATCGCCACCGGCGCCGCCTTGAATTTCGATGATCACGTTCTTGTCGTCGTTGGGGTCGGTCTCAACCATCGCTAGGCGTAGCTCTTCCTCGATCGTCTCGAGCTGCCCGCGAGCCTGGCTCAACATCTCGTGCGCTTCGGCGTCATCGCCGCCTTCGGCGATCAGCTCCTGCGCGCCGGCCGCGTCATCGGTTGCGCGCCGCCACGCTTCTGCCAATTTGGCTGGCTGCTCGAGGCGGCTGTATTCGCGCCCGGTCTGGGCGTAGCGTTCGCGGTCGGCGATCACCGCGGGATCGGTGATCTCGCGCGAGAGCTCAGCGAAGCGGGCTTCGATCTGTGTTACCAGTGACTCAATCATCGGCTCCGCTTAGGCTAGCCGCGACCGGCGCGGCAGCAGATTGGCTAGCCGATCGGGTGCTCTAAGCGGCGATCTCGACGCCGACAAGATCGCCGTCGCGCTGCTCGCCGGTTTCGTGCTCGAGCACCGACTCCAGTGCAACGATCGCTACCGCCAACTGATCGAGATTCGGCTCGCGCGTGGTCAGTAGTTGCAGCTTAAGTCCAGGCCAGATAAGCGCACGAACAGCCTTATGCGTGCGGTGCTTGCCAGCGAACTTGATGATCTCGAATGAGATCCCAGCGATCAGCGGAATTCCAACGATGCGGCTGACGATCAGCGCCCACCAAGGCAGTAGGCCGAGCGGCGAGAAAACGAAGATCGAAACGATCATCACGATCAGTAGGAAGCTGGTGCCGCAGCGCGGGTGGAGCCTTGAGAAGCGTTGCGCGTTAACTGGCGTCAGCTCTAGCCCCGCCTCGTAACAAGAGATCGTCTTATGTTCGGCGCCGTGGTACTCGAAGGTGCGGCGCAGATCGCGCAGCTTCGAGAGCAGGATTAGGTAGCCGAGGAAGATCGCCGTCCGCAGAACCCCTTCGACGAGCCAGAAGAGGAAAGCCGAGCCGAGCTGGTCCTTGATCAGGTTGGTCGCCGTCACCGGAACGATGAAGAAGAGCCCGACCGCGAGCACCAGCGAGAAGAGGATTGTCAGCCCCCACATGAAACCGGAGATCGGCTCCTCCTCGTCGGGGAGCTGAGCGTTGGCTGAGATGCCGAGCGCGCGAAAGCCAATCAGCAGCGATTCGCCGAGCGCGACAACGCCGCGGATGATCGGCAGCCGCAGAACGCGGTGGCGGCCGAGTACGGAGGTAACCGCTGTGCTCTCGACCTTGATCTCGCCGGTCGGCGGATCGTTGGCGTCTATCCGATCGCCTTCAGCGTCGATCTGGTGCGGCGCAGGCGCGCGCACCGCCACCGCCCAGCCACCGACGCCGCGCATCATCACGCCTTCGAGAACCGCTTGGCCGCCGATCGGCGCGTCTCGAGTTGCGACCCACTCTGCAGGCTCTGCGTCGAGCGCAGGAGCCGGTGAGGTCTGCGCCGTTGACACAGCCGCTCCGGTCAGGAGCCGACGCCGGAGCGCTTGGCGGCGCGACGACGGAAGCGCTCGACACGGCCACCGGTATCGACCAGCTTCTGACGGCCGGTGTAGAACGGATGGCACTCGGAGCAGATTTCAACGCCGATTTCAGACTCGGTTGAGCGCGTCACGAACTCGTTGCCACAGGTGCAACGAACTTGCGACTCAACGTACTCAGGATGTAGATCGGTCTTCATCGGTTGAGAAGTCTAGCCGCCTGCGACTGGGCAGGTGATCTCGGCGACGTTGTTGAGCTCATTTTGCTCGGCGATTTCCTTCGAAAAGTCAGCCTCAAACCTCATCTTCGAGCCGTTCTCGCAGCTGGCAGCGGTGAACGTTAGGAGCCGCGACTTGCGTGCGCCGAGCGACGCGACGCGAACCGTTGGTAGCTCGATGCTGTTGACGCGCATCGAGACGCTGAATCCAGTGGCAGCGCTGAGCCCGAGGTTGCGAACGAGCAGCGTGTAGAGCTTGTTGCCATTGGCGAGCGGCTTTGCGCCGACAAAGCTGGCAGCGAGGTCGGCGTGCGAATCGAGCTGGTCGCAGGCTGGCGATGCGATCACGACGCGCCTGATCACGCGGCCGCTCCTTGAGAGCCAGCGGTGCGTCACGAGCACGCGGTAGCTCTGGCCGGCGGTCAGTCCGCCAACGCTCTTCGACCAGACAACGCTGCTACTGCTGGGCCGATCCCAGACGCCAAACTTTGGCACGCCCTTGACCGCAGTCCACTCGCCACCGCTGACCGGCCGAGTGAAGAGATCGAAGCGAAGCTCGATCGAAGCGGCGCTACTGCCAGCAACCATTTTCGAACTGAAGCTGGCTGAGCGGCCGCTGCTTCCGCCCAGCGTGCAGCCATCAAGCTTGACTGCGGCGCTGCCGATCGCGGACGTTGCGCTCGAACCCGAGTCGGCCGAGAGCGGAGTTAGCGGCGCAGCGCTGTCGGCGACAGCGGATAGCGGCGCAACTAGACCAACGGCGAGGATCGATGCGGCACAAATTGTTGCTCGAAGCGAAGGCATACGACCTCATTAACACAGCGTTAGCGCAATGGTTGCGGTCCAACGACCAGATTAAGTCAACTGGTAGAGCGGACCGTCGCCACCCTCGGGCGCCGTCAGGCGGCCACCCTTGGCAGTAATAGCACCACATTGAACGCAGTTTGTGTAGTTAACGATCACGTCAACGAGCCCCTCTTCGGGTGCGTCCTCGGGAATTTCATAGACGCCGGCCGGGCACATCCACTTCCACGTCTCAGCAACCTCACGCGGCACATGGGTCTGAACACGGATGTGGTTGGGCGCGTCGTCACGCGTCTGGTTGCCGGTGATGAAGACGCTTGAGAGCTTGTCGAAGGTGTACTTGCCGTCCGGCTTGACGTACTCCTCGGAAGTCTTGCCGATGAACATCGGCTGCGCATCGTTGCGATGCAGCGACCAACGGCCGCCAGGGAAGTGACCCTTCGTGGCGATCATCAGGTTGACCAGCGGGCCGCCCTTGATTAGACCCTTGGCAAATGGCTGACGGACGTTACGGACCTCGTAGAGATCCTTACCGACGACCGACTCCTCGATCGCGCCCTCGTAATTCTCAAGCTCCTCGCCACGGGCAAGATTGGCGTAGATTGCCTCGGCCGCCGTGATACCAGCTTCGATCGCGTAGTTGAGCCCCTTCAGAGCGGCCGTGTTGACCATTCCGCCGGCGTCGCCAACGACGACCGCGCCGGGCATCGAAAGCTTCGGCATCGCCCAGTAGCCGCCAGCCGGCAGCGCCTTGGCGCCCCAAGCGACGCGCTCGCCGCCTTCGAGAATCTTCTTGACCATCGGGTGCGTCTTGAAGGTCTGCAGCATGTCGTGAGCCGAGGTCGTCGCGTCGGCGTAATCGAGATCAACGACGAAGCCGATCGAAACGAGGTCGTCGCCTGTCTTCTCGTCTTTCATCGGGTAGATCCAAGAGCCACCGATCTGGTGGTACTTGGCCGAAATCTTTAGCGGCCAGCCGGCAACGGTGTGGATCACGCGGTCGAGCGGCTTGGTGACTTTCCAAACCTCTTTCACGCCGAGCTCCCACACCTGTGGCTCGCGCCCTGCACCAAGGTCAAACTCGCGGATCGCCGCGCCGGTGAGGCTTCCCCAGCAGCCTTCGGAAAGAACCGTGACCTGTGCTGTGACGTCGGCGCCTGGCTCAAAGTTGCCGAGCGGTTCGCCTTCCTTACCGCGGCCCTTGTCGCCGGAGCGAACGCCGCGCACGGTGCCGTCCTCGACGAGTAGCTGAGCGGCCGAAGTCTCGGTCAATAGGTAGGCGCCCTTCTCCTCGGCCTGAGCGGCCATGAAGCGGCACATTCCGGCGACCGAGATTGACTCGTTGCCGTGGTTCTTCAGCGGCGGTGGCGGAGGAATCCGAACCTTCGTCTTGCTGTTTGGCAGCAGGTAGACGGCTTCCTTCTTGATCTCGCCAAAGGCGAAGCCCTCTTCGCGCCACTGCTCGCGAGTTACGTCAGGGAAGAGCTTCTGCAGCGCCTCGGGGCGCATCACGGCGCCGGAAAGGTTGTGACCGCCGCAGGTCTTGGCCTTCTCGATCACGGCGACGGGCACTTCGCCGAGCCGCTCGAGCGTCTCCGGGTCATCGGCCAGCAGATCGAGCAGGCGGTTGGCGCAGGCTAGGCCTGCGGTTCCGCCGCCAACGATCGCTACGCCAACGTCGATCCGTTCGTCCTCAGCATCGAGCTCGCGCTTGATGAACTCTGTGGGCGAATCAACCGGCGGCGGGTATGACCCCGGGACGACCTTGCCGTTCTTCCCTGCCATCGTTATCAGGCGCCCTTCTTGGCCTTAACAGCTTCGGTCAGCTTCGGCATGATCTTGTTGAGATCGCCGACGATGCCGAGGTCGCTGAACTCGAAGATCGGCGCGTTTGCATCCTTGTTAATCGCGACGATGTTCTCAGCCCCCTGCATACCGACCTTGTGCTGAATCGCGCCGGAGATGCCGGCTGCGAGGTAGAGCTTCGGCGCGACCGTCTTACCGGTCTGGCCGATCTGCCCGGCGTATGGGAACCAGCCGGCGTCAACGACGGCGCGCGTCGCAGCGACAGCTGAGTTACCACCGAAGGCGCCGGCAAGCGCTTCGCAGAGCTCAAAGCCTTCCTCTGCGCCGAGGCCACGGCCACCGGCGATCAGGATGTCGGCTCCTTCGATGTCAACGTCGGCGCCACGCTGCTCGCCGCGAGTGATCATCGTTGCCTGGCCCGAGAACGGCGAGAACTCGACGGCGAGCGACTCAACTGCCGCAGTGCCACCGGTCTCCTTGATCTCAAAGGCGTTCAGTCGGCTGATGATGATGCCGACGTCGCTGCGGAATGAGATCTGCGAGATCGCGGAGTCACCGAGGATCGGGCGCTCAGCGACGAGCTTGCCGCCTTCGGCACGGACGGCAGTGATCTCCATTGCAACGCCCGCGTCGAGACGGGCAGCAAGACCGGCGCCGACCTCGAAGCCGAGCAGTCCGCCACCGAAGATCGCGTAGTCGTAATCGCCGGCAGCAACAGCGGCTGCCATTGCGTCGACAACCGGCTGTGCGAGCCCTTCAGGGCCCTCGACGTTCAAGACCTTCGTCGCTCCGTAGTTGCCGAGCGTGCCGGCGAGGTCATCGCTGACGCCTTGGCCGACGACGATTGCGTGCGCTTCGCCACCGAGCTCAGCGGCCAGCTTCGAGGCCTCCGAGACGGCGCCGAGTGAGTTCTTATTGAAGGCGCCTTCGTACTGCAGCGCGTAAACCAGAATGTTGGCCATTTAGATCAGCTTCCTCTCGTCGAGCCAAGCAACGATCTGTTCGACCGTCTCGGCTGTGTCTTCGTCTTCGATAATTCGTCCGGCTTCCTTCTTCGGCGGCTCGCTCGAGCCGGTCCACTGGGCGGCAGAGTTGTCGCCTCCGACCTTGGCGGCGTCAATCCCTGAATCGGCGGCCGAGACCTTCTCAAGCGGCTTCTTCTTGGCGCCCATGATCGCCTTCAGCGACGGGTAGCGTGGCTCGTTGATCGCGTCACCGACGGAGATAACGGCCGGCAGGTTGATCTCGACCGTGTCGTAGCCGTACTCGGCCTGACGCTCGGCGCGCAGCTTCGTTCCACCGTCAACGTCGATCTTGATCACCTGAGTGAGCGATGGGAATTTCAGATGGTCGGCAACAACGGCGCCGATTGTGTAGCACTCGCCGTCATCTGACTGCTGACCGAGAAGGACGAGATCGGGGGCTTCCTTTTCGAGCACCTTTGAGAGCGCGTAGCCGGTGGCTGCGACGTCCGAACCGGCGAGCGAATCGTCGGCGAGATGGATCGAGCGGTCAGCGCCGAGCGAGACGGCCTTGTGCAGCGCGCGCTCAGCTGAATCTGGGCCCATCGTGACGGCGACGACTTCTTCGACGGCCATCGCTCCGCTCTCCTTCAGCTGCATTGCAGCTTCGATCGCGTGCGTGTCATATGGGTTGAGGTTCTTTTCGCCGCTGCGATCCATACGGCCCGTTGAAGGGTCGATCTTCTTCTGGACTGCGGCGTCCGGTACTTCCTTAACGAGTACGCAAATTTTCACTTCGTCAATCTCCTATTTCGGTCTATTTGAAAGTGTATCGAGGCGGTTGACTGACTAGTCAATCGGGTCCCAGTGCTGTGTGACTAACGAGGCTCTCTCTCCCCTACGGCGCTGACGAGAAAGTCGATGATCTCCTGCGTTGGCGCGCCGGGCGTGAAGACGGCTGCGACGCCGAGCTCTTTGAGCTGTGGGATGTCGTCGGCCGGGATTGTGCCGCCGACGGTTACGACCACGTCGTCGATCCCCTGGGCGCGAAGGAGGTCAACGATCTTCGGCACCAGCGTCATGTGCGCGCCGGAGAGGATTGAGAGGCCGACCGCGTCGGCGTCTTCCTGGACTACGGTTTCAACGATCTGCTCCGGCGTCTGGTGCAGCCCGGTGTAGATCACTTCCATCCCAGCGTCGCGCAGCGCGCGGGCAATGATCTTGGCTCCGCGGTCATGGCCGTCAAGGCCAGGCTTGGCGACAACAACGCGGATCTTTTGGGTGGAGGTGGCGGCGGTCATTGAAAGCTAGGTGCGCCCGCTTGGGCGCACCTCGCGATGGTAGTAGACCGGCGCCGCTCAGCGCCTCTTGGCCTTTAGCGGACTCGGACTGAGAGCTTCATGCCACGGTGGATCGTGCAGAGATAGCTGCCGGAGCGCGTGGCGCGAACCGATACGGAACCCTTGACGCGCGCACCGAAGTTGGCGCCCGGACCAACGAGGTTATGAGGCAGACGGCCGCCCCAAACGAAGCGCAGCGTCGTGCCCTTCGAAACGGTGAGGCTCTTGGGGCTGAAGTAGGAGTCGCGCAGCATGATCGTCTTCGAGCCGGCTGCGTGTGCGCCACCATTGGCGAGCGCGCTGCCAGCAACGGCGCCGAGGGCGACGGCGAGAACTGCGGCGATCAAAGTCAACTTGCGGGTCATCTGATTTTTCTCCTCTGGGTTAGAAAACTGGCGATTCGGTGTAGGAACCAAACACGTCTTGTAGAGCTTGCACGATTTCTCCTTCAGATGCGTCAGTTCGCGTGCAATCGATCAGCAGAGGCATCAGGTTAGCCCCTTCATTTGCGGCAGCTTCTCGCAGCTTGACGAGCGATGCTTCGACTGCGGCGCCGTCGCGATTGGCGCGGACGGCGTTTAGGCGATCAACCTGACCGCGCTCCATCGCTGGATCGCTGCGGTGCAATGCGGTCTGCTCTTCGTCGCCTTCGGTGTAGGCGTTTACGCCGACTACAACGCGGCGACCCGAGTCAATCTCCTGCTGGAGCTCGTAGCTGGCATCGGCAATCTCGCGCTGCGGGTAGTTCGACTTAACGGCCTCGACCATGCCACCGAGCTCGTCGATCTTCTTGAAGTACTCGTAGGCCTCGGCTTCGATCTTGTCGGTCAGCGCCTCGACGAAGTAGGAGCCTCCAAGCGGGTCGATCGTGCTGGCTGCTCCGGTCTCGTCGGCGATGATCTGCTGCGTGCGCAAGGCGAGGCGGACGGCGTCCTCTGTAGGTAGCGCGAGCGCCTCGTCGTAGCTGTTGGTGTGCAGTGACTGCGTACCACCGAGCACCCCGGCGAGCGCTTCGATCGCGGTGCGGACGACATTGTTGAGCGGCTGCTGCGCGGTCAACGAAACACCAGCGGTCTGGGTGTGGAAACGCATCAGCCAGCTTTTCGGGTTCTTCGCGCCGAACGTCTCTTTCAGCTCGCGAGCCCAGATTCGGCGCGCCGCGCGGTACTTGGCGATCTCCTCAAAAAAGTCGATCTGGGCGTTGAAGAAGAAAGAGAGCCGCGGCGCAAAATCATCGACGTCAAGGCCGCGCTCAACTGCCTGCTCAACGTAGGTGAGCCCATCTTTGAGCGTGAAGGCCAGCTCCTGCGCGGCGGTCGAACCAGCTTCTCGAATGTGGTAGCCGCTGATTGATACCGGGTGCCAGCGCGGCATCTGCTGCGAGCACCACTCAATCATGTCGCCCATGATCCGCATCGCAGGATCGATCGGGAAGCACCACTCCTTCTGCGCGATGTACTCCTTCAAGATGTCGGCCTGAATCGTGCCCGCGAGCTGCTGCGGCGGCACGCCTTCGCGCTCGGCGGCGACGACGTAGTAGGCCAACATGATCGCCGCGGGCGCATTGATCGTCATCGATACCGAGACTTCGCCGAGGTCGATCCCCTTGTAGAGCGTCGTCATGTCCTCAACCGTGTCGACCGCGACGCCCTCGCGGCCAACCTCGCCGAGCGATAGCGGGCTGTCGGAGTCATGGCCCATCAGTGACGGCATGTCGAAGGCGGTCGAGAGGCCTGTCTGCCCGTGATCGAGCAGATAGTGGAAGCGCTCGTTGGTCTCCTCGGCACTGCCAAAGCCAGCGAACTGGCGCATCGTCCAAAGCCGGCCGCGGTACATCGACGGGTAGACGCCGCGCGTGAAGGGGTATTGGCCGGGCAGGCCGATCTGCTGGGCAGAATCCTGCGGCAGGTCGGCCTCGGTGTAGAGCGGCTCGACCGGAGTACCGGAGAGCGTCGTGAAAGAGACGTCGCGCTCAGGTGTCGCCTCGAATGCTTCGCGCCACTGCTGTTCGGGCGACTCGTCGCCTGCCGGGGTCTGCGCCATTGCGGGGAGAATACGCGGCGGCCGCAGCCGCTGGGAGTTCGATCAGTCTTCGCGGGCGATCTCGCCGAGCAGGCCGCGGGCAATCACGAGCCGCTGAATCTCGCTTGTTCCCTCGTAGATCTCGGTGATCTTGGCGTCGCGGTAGTAGCGCTCGGCGGGGAAATCCTTTGTATAGCCGTAGCCGCCGAGGATCTGGATTGCCTCGCCTGTCCAGTGGCGCGCTACGCGGCTGGCAAAGAGTTTGGCCTGCGCCCCTTCGATCGTGTGTGGCAGGCCAGCGTCCTTCAGCTGCGCCGCGCGCAGCGTCAGCGCGCGCGCCGCCTCGATCTCGGTCTGCATCTCAGCGAGCTTCTGCTGGATCGCACCGAAGCCCCCGATCGGGCGGCCGAAGGCAACTCGCTCCTTCGCGTAGGCGACGGCAAGGTCGAGCGCCGCCTGGGCTATCCCGGTTGCCTGCGCTGCGATCCCAATCCGGCCGCCGTCGAGCGTTGAGAGCGCGATTGACATACCGGCGCCGGGCTCGCCGAGCCGCTCCACGGGAGTTGCATCGAAACCAATGTCGGCGGTCGAGGAAGAGTGCTGGCCGAGCTTCTCGGCCTCCCCCAGCAGCGTCATTCCAGCGGCGCCGCGGCGGGCGATAAATGCGCCCGGCTTCATCGCCGCTTCAGGGTCAAGCGCGAAGACGGTGAAGTTATGGGCCTGCGAGCCGTTGCTAACCCACTGCTTCGTGCCGCTCAGCAGCAGCTCACCATCTTTCGCTTCGACACGGCTGAGCATCGCGCCGGCGTCGCTACCGGAGCCGGCCTCGGTCAGCGCGAAGGCGGCGATCTCGTGCCCTTGAGCGAGCGGCGGCACGAGCCGCTGGCGCTGCTCTTCAGTGCCATGGAGGATGATCGGCATCGTGCCGGCGCCGGTGTGGACCGCGAGCGCCGTGCCGAGGCCGGCGTCGGCGCGTGAGATCTGTTCGAGCACGAGCGTGTAGGAGACGAAGTCTGCGCCGCTGCCACCTAGCTCGGTCGGCACGCAGACTCCCATCAAGCCAAGCTCGCCGAGCGCCGTCAAGGTTTCACGCGGGAACTCGTGATCACGATCCCAGCGCGCGGCCTGCGGCGCTACCTGCTCGTCGGCGAAGCGGCGTGCAAGCTCGGCGATCTCACGCTGCTCGTCGCTGAGGAACTCGAGACTCATCAGCGTCGCCACGGGCTGCGTAGCCGTGGTCCGGCCGGTGGAGCGGCACTGCGGCGCGCGGCGACGGTGCGGCCGGCGGTACCGACAAGCCCCATCAATGCGAGCGCACCGAGCGCCAGCAGCTTGCGCCCGAGCTGATCGAAGCGCATCACCTCCCAGCCCTCCTCGGCAGCGATCTCTTCAAGCTCGCTGTCCGGGTTTACTGCGATCGCGTGACCGATCAAACGCAGCATCGGCAGGTCGGATTCGGAATCCGAGTAGCCGTAGGAGGCGGCGAGGTCGATCCCCTCGCGCTCGGCCAGCTCAGCGATTCGCTGGGCCTTGCCTTCGCGGTACGGAAAGACGTCGGAGTCGCGGCCGGTCATCTTGCCGTCAACGATCTCCGGCAC
>Ga0194048_10001319_pt1 | contig 12284 bp, 8 predicted proteins | sample JunL225m_MetaG_FD_161685 | JGI IMG/M metagenome (GOLD analysis project Ga0194048, IMG submission 161685) | Anoxic zone freshwater microbial communities from boreal shield lake in IISD Experimental Lakes Area, Ontario, Canada - Jun2016-L222-5m | ecosystem: Environmental > Aquatic > Freshwater >...
TCGCGACGGTAACCAATACGCCGGGCCTCGTCGCCTTCTGGGACTTCACCAAACGTGAAGCCCCGGGCAAGCGCTTCACCGCCCACGTGCCGGCCGGCGCCAAAGACGACTACCCGCTGGATGCAGGAAATTACATCAAGGACCTCTGGCACGCCGGCCCCGATGCCACCTACGCCGACTTCCCGATGCTCGGCTCGGGTCCGTTCGGCCAGGCGATCCGCATCAAGGCCGAGACGAATCCGGATTTCCGCCCGGTGCTCTTCGTACCCCGCGCCCGCCTGCACGACACCCCGCTCGACATCAAGGGCGCCGGCAAGGCCGTCACGGTCGTCGTCTGGGCTATCCGCGAAAGCGGCAATCACGCCCTCGCCGGCATCTGGCATGAAGGGACCGACCTCAAGGAAAAGACCACCGAGACCATCGCCAAGGTCGAACGCGGCCAGCGGCAGTATGCCCTCTTCGCCGGCCTGAACAAGGAGGGTGCCGCCTGCGGCCACGTCTCCGAGAACGGCGCAAGCTCCTTCACGAACAAATACGCGCTGCACAAGTGCAACTCCGCCGAGCAGTCGCCGAAGGTCCCGGCCGACTCCACGGCCGAGGTGCTGGCGAAATCTTGGCAGACTTTCGCGATGACCTTCGACAGCAAGACGCAGCAGATCACCGGCTGGCTCAACGGCGCGAGCGGCGACCGCTGGCTCGATAACCCGCAGAAGGACCGCCTGCTTTCCTATGCCGCCAATGCCTGGCTTCAGGGGCGCCTGGCCAAGATCCCCGGCCAGCAGGAAGGCGAAGACCCGAAGTTCCCGGCTGACCAATATTACAACCCACCGGAAGATAAGCCCGTCAAAGTCACGGTCATCAGCGAAAAGGAAGCCAAGCGCGTCGAACTTCGCGAATACGCCTACACGAAGGTCAAGGTCACCCTCCTCGCGGGACAGGAGACCGAACGCGAACTCGTGTCCCTGCGCCTCAACCCTTGGTGGTATCCGCACGGCATCTACGAGCCCAAGAACGACGGCACCGGCGGCCCCTTCACCATCGGACGTGTCATCCACAGCTCCCGTAGCGTCGGCTTCACCGGCTGGATCGGCGGCGTCGCCGTCTTCGACCGCGCCCTGACCGCAGAAGATCTCGCCAAGTTCCATTCCCTCGCGAGGTAGGGTCGAGACCGCGTCACGACCTAGCTGCATCTGCCGCCAGCCCCGGGTGGCGGGTGGCTGGCAACACGCGCTCAAGGGGAAACCGGAGTCCGGATGATTAGATGGGAAAATAGGTCCGTTGACTTGCCATCTCAGTTCTCAACCCGACACTCCGCTCGCCCCATGAAAGTCATTCTCACGTTGCTCGTCCTCCTGGCCTCGATCGCCCAAGGCCTCGCCGCAGGTCATGACCCAATCGTCTTGACGGCCCATCAGCTCTCGATCGCCACGGGGAAGCCTTCGCTGGTGAACATGAGCAACGGCACGACCTACCTCCCCGTCTGGTCGCTGTCCGGCGGCACCGAAGGCCAGTCCGTGGCCGGCCTCGTGGCCCTTCCGACCGACTGCGCCGGCGTGAAGGTCGAGATCGTCGTGACCTCCGAAGAAGCGGCCACCGAACCCGGCCTCGAGGACGTCTATCGCGTCCATCTTTCGCAGATGGTCGAGAACGCGCCACTCACCGAACGCTACCTCGGCAATCCTGTCCGCACGGCTGTGCCGACCAAGCCTCTCGTCACCCGCACCATCGTCCTCGAGTCCTATCGGAGTATCGTCCCAGGAGCTCCTCTCAGCGTCCGTATCCAGCGCGAACCGAAAGACCCGGCGAACACCTTCACGCGTCCCACCGGCCTGGCGCTGGTGAAGGTCACGCCGCTCCCCGCGACCCCCAAGCCTTTCATCGTCGAGGACACCAAGGGCTACAACTCTTGGCCGATGATGCAGGCGATCGGCGATAAGCTGGTCTGCGTCTATAGCCGCGGCTCTGGCCACACCATCCACGAAGACGCCCGCGTGGCCTATGCGCGCACCTCTTCGGATCGCGGACGCACCTGGACGCCCGAGACCGTGGTGGCTAACACGCCCGGCTTCGGCGAGGTTCCGGTCGGCAAGGGACTCGACTCCAAGGGAGCCGCGCTCTTCTGGATCCGCCGCGTCGGCAAAGAATGGCAGCAGGACCTCTATCGCACGACCGATGGCGTGAATTTTAAACTAGTTACCACACCCAAGCTTTCACCGACTCCGGTCCAGATCACCGATATCTTCACGGTGCCGAAGGTCGGCCTGATGTGCCTCTGGTTCGGAGGCAGCTATGGCAACGCAGAGGTCGCCGACCACTCCTGGGGTACGCTCACGAGCGCCGACGACGGTGCGACCTGGAAGCAGACCACGGTCGAGTCCGGCCTGAACAAGGCCCAGTGGCCAACCGAACCCTCGACGGTCTATCTCGGCGACGGCAAAATCCTCGCCATCGGACGTTGCGAAGTCTGGGGCGGCGGCACCACGGCCCGCGCCCAGCACCAGCTGACCTCCACGGATTTCGGTGCGACCTGGAAACGCGTGCAGACGAATATCGGCGAAGTCATGGGCTCGACCCCTACCCTCGTCCTCGACGCCAAGACCGGCTTGGTCAGTAATTACTACTATCAGCGCGGCAAGGGCGGCGTCCTTCGTCGTCGCGTCGTCGACCCAAACTTCATCTTCGATCGTCCGCTCCAGTGGCCCGTCTCCGAGGCCATCGCCGTCGGCAGCGAAGACCCGACCGAAGCCGGCAATATCAACGCCACCTTCATCGGTGACACCCATTACCTCGCCCTGTATTCCGGCCACGCGCCGAATACCTCCGTCCTCGTGACGGAAGCGGCGGCGCCTAGCAAGAGGTAGGGACAGCACCACGTGCTGTCCTAGCAGCACAGACCTGAGGGAGGACGCGATAGTGTTCACGTCCCTACCTCGATACAGCTATGTCGTGACGCGGTCCCTACCCTTGGCTACCCTGTGGCGGCCTGATACTACTTCTTCTTGGCCAGCCAGGCATCCCACTGTGCCCGATATTCTGGGGTCATCCGCGTGTGGGTCATCTTCACCTTGGGCAGATCGGCTTTAAGCCTCGCCAGATCCTCGTCCGAGATAACCACGTCGTGGAAATCGAGGGTTTCCAGGTTCGGTAATTTCTTCAGCTGATTCAATCCACCGGCGTAGCTGAGCACGGAAAAGTCGATGGTGAGCTTTTTGAGCTTCGGAAGGGTCGCGATGTGCGCCAAGGCGGCATCCGTCAGGGTGGCTCCACCCTTCGGCCAGAGGCGCAGCGTTTCCAGGGCAGGATGGTTCGCCAGGAGCGCCACGAATTTATCATCGGCCGCACCGTGCTTGAGGTCGGCCGAAATCAACTTAGGCGCGTTCACAGCTTCGATGCAAAACGCTCCGTCGGTGGAAAAAGTGACCAGAGTCGGATGCGTCGACAATGCGACCTTAGCCTCCGGGGTGGGCTTAACAATGTGCATGGCGGCGAGGGTCGTGAGGGATTTCATCTCGCCAAAGCGGGCGACGCCCACGCCGGTCAGAAGTGAGCCATTGATACCCACATAGGTAGGATCCATGGCCACCAACCGATCCATGCCAGCGTCATCCAAAGCCTTACCCGCAAAACTCAGTCGGCGGGGATGGAGCCCAGCGATCGCCTCCCATTGAGCAGCCGTGAGCGGCTGAGTCGAAGTCACCGCGATGGACAACTCACCCTTGACGAGGCTCAGGACGGGCTTGGTCTCCTTGAGCACTTCGGGGATTTCAGGGAGCGGAGCCGGCTTGTTTTGAGCCTGGATCAGAGGCGAAAAGGCCAGCAGCGCGAGAATTGAGAGGATGGAGGCGACTTTCATAAGTATTGGGAGAATGGACGTTCGGTGACAGCAATCGAGTGTGAAAGGAGAAGAACGTCATGGGCACAGGCCACACCGAAGCGCGTGTAGGCCTGGGTAAGCGCCCACTATTCCTACCGTCTTATCATCAACGGACAGCTCGTTTCCCGCTGCCCCGACGACATTGGCCGCGACGTTGCCACGAAGGGTTCGTACTAGACCCAACAGTGGCTGGGCCACGCTTCTCTCCCCCCGGCACGATTTCTTCACGCTGGACGAGGGAGCGTTCATTTCCGAGGATTGGAAAATTGCGGGACAACGACACCCAATAGTTGGAAATAACGAATCAAATGAAAACGAAAGAAACACCTAGGAAACGATCTCTCATCCTGCTCGCCGCCCTGCTGCTGACTCCGCTGGTTGTTCCAGCCCAAGAGCAACCGGTGGCGAACCGCCTGTCGGCGTGGGTGCCTACAACGCACCCGACCTGGGCGCCTTTGCCGGAGGTGGGGGGCGGGAAGGTGACGTTTCGATTAAAAGCCCCAAGGGCTCGTGAAGTGAAAGTGTCGGGGGATTTTCCCGGCGGCAAATCCCTTCCGCTGATCAAAGATGAGAAGGGCGTCTGGTCGGTGACGGTGAGCGCGGAACCTGGATTATACACTTACAGGCTGATTCTCGATGGCGTTGAGGTCCTTGATCCTGGGAATCCACGTTTGCAACTCAGCCCCACCGGTCATTTGAACGCATTTGAAATAAAGGGACCACAGCCGACGTTTTTTGACGTGCAGAAGGTACCGCACGGCGTGCTGTCCACCCTCACGTATGATTCAAAAGTGACAGGGGATCCGAGGCAGGTGGTGGTGTATACCCCACCGGGGTATGGCACTGACGCATCGGTGCAATTTCCGGTGTTCTACTTGTTGCACGGCTATGGCGATGATGAGGGCGCATGGTCCCAATTTGGTTTTGCGCATCGCATTGCCGATAACTTGCTGGCGAATGGAAAAATGAAACCAATGATCATCGTCATGCCGAACGGGCACGCCACCAAGCGGGGCGATGATGCATCCAAGGCGGAATTGCTGGACGAGATCATTCCGCTCGTTGAACAGAACTATCGGGTAAAGGCGGGGGCGAAGAATCGGGCGATTGCGGGTCTGTCGATGGGCGGCGCACGTTCACTGATGATTGGGCTAAACAATCTCGATAAATTCAGCTGGGTGGCAGTGTTCAGCGCGAGTCTGCCAATGAATAGATTTTCGGCATTCATGGCTAATCCCAAGGCGGCTAATGAGAAGCTCAGCCTGTTTTGGATTGGCAGTGGCCGGCAGGACAGTGGCTTTGCTGATGTGGAAAAGATGGTAGAGGCCTTCAATTCCGCAGGCATCCGTCCGGTGTGGCATCCGACCGAGGGCGCGCATTGCTGGCCAGTATGGCGGGATGATTTGCACGAAGTGTTGCCGTTGTTGTTTCGGTAACGAAGGGAACCCTAAATACGGGGGCGTTAGCCGAATATGGCCATCGCAGCTTCACGGAAGTTCAGCATCGAGACAGGGACAGCACCACGTGCTGTCCTAGCTACACCTATGTCGTGACGCGGTCCCGACCCTACCCACAAGCGGGCAAGCCCGGCAGGTTACTTCTTCCGGTAATACTTCACGTCATCAAGGGTGACCTTGTTCGACACGAGGAGACGCAGGACTTGCTTGGATTCGTGGGCGATGCCGGAAGAGCTGAAGCTGCCGATGAGCTTATCGTCCACGGAGGCCGTCATGGTATCACCAAGGATCGTGACATTCAGCGAATGCCATTCGCCCAGGCTGATCTCGTTAGGGAAGGCCTTCGCCTTGGTTTTGATGATGTCCGCATCTTCCTTGGAGAGCTTCCCGGCCTTGCGGGCATCATAGTACTTCAAAAACATGCCGCCCGTCTTCATGTCCTGGAGGGTAACCTTCTTGGTGCCAAAGGTCGCCGCGCACAGATGGCCAGCATGCACTTCCTTCAGGGTTAAGTCGGCGAAGTTCAACATGAGGGTGTCTTTCGCCTCATGGAATTTGAAGCGCATCGTGGCGGTGCCATCGATGAACTGGAAGGCGTGGCCGACATCCACCGCGTGGATGGCTTCCGGATGGATATAGATATACATTGTCCCGTCCAAGAGATCGACCTCCTTGTTCCCTTTGGCGCTCCAGGAACTGCTGGTATTCCAGCCATTGCCCGGTTCGTCTTTAAGCTTCTGGGTCTCCTTCCGCTCAAAGTCGTCGGAGAAAACGAGGGTGCCAAAGTTTTGTTCAGCCGCAGCCGAAAGGGCTAAGCAGCAGGCAATCAGGGTGAGGATTCGCATGGGAGGGGTAAGCGGACACTGAAGCGTGGCGGCGTTATGCCAAGCGGGAATGCCTGACCCAGGTAGGGGCAGCACCGCGTGCTGCCCTAGTATCCCATATCGTGACACGGTCCCGACCCTAACCAAGACAGGCTACTACGACTGAAGGATAAGCCTCATCCCTATTCCGATTATACCTTGGAACAAAGCCCCAAGAACGCGTAACCAAGAACGACGCACATGCGCCCCACCCTTCCCCTCATCGTCGCCCTGTTGCTGTGCTGCAGTCAAGCCATCGCCGCCGACGCGTTCAAGGTCATCACCCCCAACGGCGAAACGCAGGTGCAGGCAGCCCGCGACCTGATTCAACGTCGGCTACCAGCAGCGGCGAACTCCTTCCAACTGGCGCTCATTCCACAGGAAAATGGTTTTGATGTCTTTGAAGTCGAGTCCGCTGGCGATAAGATTGTCGTCCGCGGCTCCACAGGCGTGGCCATCGCCACGGGCTGGAACTGGTATCTCAAACACGTCTGCAATCAGCACATGAGCTGGTGCGGCAGCCGCATGACCCTGACGCCAGCCGAGATTAAATCCGTCCCGGGCGGCAAGTTCCGCCAAGTCATGCCGCAGCGTAAAATCGTCTACATGAACTACTGCACCCTGAGCTACAGCATGGCTTGGTGGGACTGGCAACGTTGGGAATGGGAGACGGACTTTATGGCGATGAACGGCATCAACATGCCGCTGGGCATCGTTGGCGTCGAAGCGGTCTGGTACCAAGCCCTCCTGCGCGTCGGCCTCAGCGACCTCGAGGCACGGACCTTCCTCTCCGGCCCAGCCTACCACGCCTGGCAGTGGATGCAGAACCTCGAGGCCCAAGCCGGCCCTCTACCGAAAAGCTGGATCGATAGCCACGCCGCGCTTGGCAAGAAACTACTCGATCGCCAGCGCTCACTCGGAATGACCCCCATTCAACAGGGCTTTTCTGGGCATGTGCCCCGCCGCTTCAAGGAACGCTTCGCCGACGCCAAAGTCCGCCTCCAGGGCAACTGGTGTGACTGCCCAGGCGTGGGACAGCTCGACCCCCTCGATCCTTTCTTCCACACCTTCGGCAAGATTTTCATGGAAGAAGAAGGCAAGCTCTTCGGCCTCGGTGGCTTCTATGCCGCGGATCCTTTCCACGAATCGCAGCCTCCTAATGACATCCCCAAGGCGGAGCTGCCGAAATACCTCGCGGGCGTCGGCGCCAGCATCCACCGGGTCTTCAACGAAATCGACCCCCAGTCGGTCTGGGTCATGCAGTCCTGGACCATCCGCGAGGACATCGCGCGCGCCGCGCCACTCGGACGCCTACTCGTGCTCGATCTCGCCGGCGACAAATGGATGCGCACGGACGGCTTCTGGGGGCATAACTTCACCACTGGTCAATTGCATAACTTCGGCGGTCGCACCGAGCTGCATGGTAATCTCGATAACATCGCGAAGAATAACTTCATGAAGGCACGAATCGCCTATCCCCAGACCGCGATGGGCACTGGGCTCTTTATGGAAGGCATCACGCAAAACCCGGTCTTCTACGATTTGGTGATGGATACCTGGTGGCAGGATAAGCCAGTGCCAGTGGCCGAATGGATTCAGGGCTATGTCGCCCGGCGTTACGGTGTCAGCGGCGGCCCAGCAGCCGAAGCCTGGAAGCTGCTCACCACCCAGGGCCCTTATAAGCCCGGGGCGGCAGGAATCGAATGGGGCTCGATGATCTGCGCTCGTCCGGCCTTGAACTGCATTAAGTCCGGCCCGAACGGGGAATTCCACATGGAGTATAATCCCGAAGTACTCTTACGGGTATGGGAACTGTTGCTCGCCGATAAAGAGCGTTGCGGCGCGTCCGAAGCCTACCGTTTTGATATTGTCGATATCGGACGTCAGGTCCTCTCCAACTACTCCAAGGACGCCCATGAGGACGTCAAACTCACCTTCCTGCTCAAGGATAAGAACGGCTTCGCCAAGAATACTGCGAAGTTCATTGAGCTGCTCACCGACGTCGATCGCCTGTGCGAAACTCGCACTGAATACCGGTTCGGTGATTGGCTCAAAGCTGCCCGAAGCTGGGGTCAGACGCCGGAAGAAATCAACCTGTACGACAAGAACGCGTCGATTCTCCTCACCCTCTGGGGTCCCGAGGACAAGCCCTACGTCAACTTCGACTACGCTTGGCGTGAATGGTCCGGGCTGATTCGTCAATTTTACATTCCCCGTTGGCAGAAACTCCACGCCCTACTTTTCTCACATCTCGAGAGCGGCAAGCCCTACAGCGAAGACAGCATCAAGATGTCCATCAACCGACCCGCGTGGAGGGCCAATGAATTCTTCACCGACATGGCAGCCTGGGAAACCAACTGGGTCAATACGCCCAAGGATGGCTGGAAAGGCCTCGACGTCGGCAACGGTCACGAAATCAAGGTCGCCCTTGAATACCTAAAGAAATGGGGCCCCGTGATTCACGATTCAATTGCGAATCAGGGCCTCAAAAAAGCCAAAATAATGAAAGTCGCTGGTGCCATTCTGGCCTTTGAATGGAAGCCTGGGATGATTCCTGCTGCTGGCAAAGTGATCGATATCGACGGCGGCGACTTTATCCAGAGCGAGGGACAGTACGAAGTCGAACTGCACTTCCTAAAAGGCGCGCATGCCATCTCCATCGAATACGTCGCCTTGATTCAACAAGGAGTCGAGATCAGTCGCGACAGCCATGCTGGATGGACTGGCAACGTTCAGAAGAACAACGTCTACAAATTGAAACTCGAGGTCTTGGCCAACGGCGCTAATTACAGCCTCAAGATTAAGCTCAAAGGCGAAGGCGGAGATAATTCCACCGGACAGGTAATTATCCGTAAAATCAGCCATCAGTAATTTCGGTGACCCGATTTCATCTATCCGCCAACCAGGCGACCGAAAGACCGGGCGTGACTAAGCCACGCCTGCCGCAATAGGAGTGCACGATAAGTCTTGCCCCTGAAATAGTTCGCCCGACGACGATCGAGGATGGCACGCGGTGCTATCCCTGCCCGATGCGTCAACCTAGGGTCCGGCGATTCACGGCGATGAAGTTCGCAATCAGGAAATGCTCATCCCGTTCGTCATAGCGCTCAATCCGCATGACTCCAAGCGGCGTGATACGATAAAGGTCGAATTCAGCCTGCTCGAAGAAGCGCCAGAGATCGCGGAAGAACACGCGCGTATCGATATTCGTGCCGCCGAACTCGAACTGTAGAACCTGAGTGCGGCTGATGGCCTCCCCGAATCCCTCCAGGACTTTTAATTCATAACCTTCGACGTCGATTTTGACTACATCGAGTACACGCGCACCTAAGCACGTCTTCCAGTAGTCCTCGAAACGCCGGACCTCGACCGTTTCAATGACGTCGAATTCGATATTCAGATGCCCGAGCGAACGCTGGGCTAAACTGGCCATACCGGAACCATCTTTGTCGGCGAAGAGCGGCATGCGGCCGGCCACATCGGATAAGGCCGCCTGCTGCAGGTGCACCTTGGGTTGGCCGTTAAAACGTGTCCGCAATAGATTGAGATTACGGGTCGATGGCTCAAAGACATGCACCTCCGAGCCCGGCGCACAGCGGATGAGTTCCGCGGTATATTCACCGACATTACCGCCGATATCTACGGAGAGAGACGGATTTCGGCCGAGCATTTTCAAGATCATCTTCACCTCTTGATCGATAGTGGCCGTGCCGTATCCCTTGCCGCACAACCACGACACGCGGCGCTCGATGGACGTCAGCAGGCGGTAAACAGGGCGTAAAGGGCTCGACCTCATAAGATGCTTCTACCGAGTTCCATGAGATTCTGCGATGATAAACCCCGCCCACGCGCCTAAGTCTGTCTCGCCATTTCACTGGCGGCATCAAAAGTGTGCCCATGGCTAACCGTCGTACAGCGCCCTGGATTGATGTCACGATCCCCTATGAAAATGGCATGCACACCTGGCCGGGTAATCCGCCCACGGTGATCAAGCCGCACGCTTCACTGGCCAAGGGCGACGTCTGCAATGTCTCGGTCTTCAACCTGAACACGCACGCGGGCACGCATATGGACTCCCCCTGGCACTTCCTCAAGGGCCTGGGCACGATGGATGACCTTCCCTTCGAGGCCGTCATCGGCCCCTGCCGCGTGGTCGAGATCAAGGATCCGGTATCCATCAAGCCGGCCGAACTCGCGAAGCTGAAACTCAAGAAGGGCGAACGCATCCTCTTCCGCACCCGCAACTCGCAGGTGAGCTGGAAGAAGAAATCGTTCGATAAAGATTTCGTCTACGTGTCCAAGGAAGCCGCCCAATACCTGGTCGATAAAGGCATCCGCACCGTGGGCATCGACTACTTCAGCGTCGGCGGGTTCTACAAAGACTCCATCCCGACCCACCATATCTTGCTCGGTAAGAAGGCGTGGATTATCGAGGGACTCAACCTCGCGAAGGCCAAGCCCGGTCGTTACGAGATGATCTGTCTACCGATTCGGATTGCGAAGGGTGACGGCGCGCCTTGCCGCTGCATCCTCCGATCGCTCAAGGGCTAGTCGATGGCCTTCTTACCACGCGCAAAAGCACTCGGCGTCACGCCAGTGTGCTTGCGGAACTGCGCCGTAAAGCTGCTCTGATCGCAGAAACCGAGGCGGCGGGAAAGCACGCCAAGTTTCTCCTCGCCCTTGCGAATCCCTTCACAGGCAGCACGAATGCGGCACTTCATCCAATAGTCGCGCGGCGAAAGGCCGAGCGCATCCGTGAAACGGCGCTGGAGCTGACGAACCGACAGACCGCAGGCATCCGCGAGTTTCTGGGCCGAAGGGTATTCGGCGACATCTTGCTGGAGCATGCGCGTGGCCGGCCCAATTTTGACATTCAACGAAGCCACGGGCGCCTGCCCCATACAGACGCGAGAGACGCCTAGAATACCAATAATTTCCCCCTTACGATTTCGCACGGGATATTTACTCGTCACATGCCAATCCGGCAGGCCGACGGCATCGAGACAGATCTCGACCTTATCCAAGAGCGGCTTACCCGTGCGGTAAACCTGCTCGTCATCCGAGGTATATGATTCCGCAAGAACACCTGGAGTCAGCTGAACGTCGGTCTTGAAGAGCATCTCCCACGCTTCGCGAAAACCATGACGGGTGGTCCAAAGCCCGCTCGCATAGAGATGCTCGCCCGCACGATTCTTAAGAAAACATAGAAAGCCCGGAAGGGAATCAAAGATCGACATCGTCTCAACATCGACGACGACCTCACGGAGGTAGTCCTTCTGCTTTTGCAGAAGCTCAGCTTGGGATGGTGTCGCTTTTGGCATAAACTTGGTCTATGGAGTTAAAAAGCGCCTCAAGGGGAAGCCTAATAGGTGAAACACTTGTTATTATTATCTAAAAGCGGTTTGCCCCGCAGGTTCCCTCGAGTGATAAAAATAGTCGCACATGAAGCCCGTTGTCCAAATCTCCCTAGACCTCACAAACATCGATGAAGCCCTCGAAACCGCGGCGATGGCCATGCGTGCCGGGGTAGATTGGCTCGAAGCAGGCACCCCCTTGATCCTCGCCGAAGGGCTCCACGGCGTCCGCGCCCTGCGCAAAGCCTTCCCAAATACCCCGATTGTGGCAGATTTGAAGACCATGGACGGTGGCTACCTCGAGGCGGAGATGATGGCCAAGGCCGGCGCCACCCATGTGGTGGTGATGGCCCGCGCCCATGAGGAGACCTTGAAGGTAATCGTCAAGGCCGGTCGTGACCACGGCGCCATGGTCATGGGCGATAACCTCGGCTGCCCCGATATGGTCGCCGGCGCCAAGCTCTGCGAAGACTTGGGCTGTGATTTCGTCATCCATCATATCGGCTACGACGAACGCCGCGGCATCGCCGCCCGCGGACTCCGCATGCCCAGCCCAATGGACCAGCTTCGCGAAGTCGTCCAAGCAGTCAACGTCCCCGTCCAAGCCGTCGGTGGCCTCACCCTCGAACAGGCCGTGCGCTGCCCGGAATACGGCGCCCCGCTCGTCGTCCTCGGTGCCCCGCTCACGATTGATGCGGACGCCTTCAAGACCGCCTCGGGTGACTTAGAGTCGTCC
>Ga0194048_10001320_pt1 | contig 12283 bp, 7 predicted proteins | sample JunL225m_MetaG_FD_161685 | JGI IMG/M metagenome (GOLD analysis project Ga0194048, IMG submission 161685) | Anoxic zone freshwater microbial communities from boreal shield lake in IISD Experimental Lakes Area, Ontario, Canada - Jun2016-L222-5m | ecosystem: Environmental > Aquatic > Freshwater >...
ACTTCCAGGTGTCGGGCAAGGTGCCCGCAGGCGAAGCAAGCTTCAACATTGCCTATCTTGCCGAGCACGGCGGTCTGCTTGGTCGTTCGGTTCAGATCTGGATCTTCGCCGGCATGTTCATCGGCTTTGCGGTCAAGGTGCCGATGTTTCCATTCCACACATGGCTGCCCGACGCGCATACACAGGCTCCTACTCAGGGCTCAGTCATCCTTGCCGCAATTCTGCTGAAGCTCGGAACCTACGGGTTCGTGCGTATTGCCATCCCGATCCTGCCCGTGGCCGCCAAAGCGTGGGCTCCTTGGATCGGCGGCCTCGCAGTCGTCGGCATTATCTATGGTGCGCTTGGCTGTCTGGCTCAGACCGACATGAAGCGGCTCATTGCGTTCAGCTCGGTGGCTCACATGGGCTTCGTGATGCTCGGCATCTCAACGCTCACGCCGCTCGGCTTCAACGCCGCAATTTTCGGCATGGTCGCACACGGCCTCATCACCGGCATGTTGTTCTTCGTTGCCGGTTCGGTGAAAGAGCGCTATCACACGCTCGAGATCAAGCGTCTCGGCGGCATGCTCATCTCGATGCCTCGTATGGGTTGGATCCTCGGATTCTGCGTTATGGCGTCGCTCGGCCTGCCAGGCCTCGCAGGTTTCTGGGGCGAGTTCCCAGCGATTATTTCGTCGTACTCACCAGCCGCTGGGTTGAACCACAACGTGTTCCGGGTGTTCATGGTGATTGCTGCGCTCGGCACGGTGCTGGCCGCTGGCTATCTGTTGTGGCTGTTCCAGCGCGTGGCGTTCGGTCAACCGAAGGCTGAGTTCGCCGGTGCCAGCGCTGGCCACGACGACGGCCACGGCCATGGTCATGCCGCTCACGGCGACGACCACGGTCACGACGACGCTCACGATCACGACGATCATTCCGGCGACATCCACGACGTCACGTTCTTCGAATGGGTTGCGTGGACACCGTTCTTGTTGGCCATTGTCGTGTTCGGTGTGTACCCGCAACTGATGTTCAAGATCATCGATCCAGCGGTCAACCTCACCCTCAAGGCATTCGGGCAGGGCTGACCCGTGCTTGCTTCGCTCCTCGTTGCCGGGGGCGGCTTCACGCCGCCGAAGGTCGACTACCACGCACTCGCGCCCGAGATCATCCTCGCGGCCGGTATCTGCGTCGTACTCATCGTCGACCTTTTCGTCAGCGAATCTAAGAAATGGCTCACGGCCACGCTTGCCGGCTTCAGCCTGCTCGCAGCGCTGCTTCCTGTTGTCACTCTCGCCGTCACTGGCAGTGAAGTGCGCTCGATGTTCGACGGTCGATATGTGGTCGACAACTTCAGCCTGATCATGAAAGCGATGTTCCTCATCGCCGGTTATGTCGTGGTGCTGCTGTCCACCAACGAGATTGAAGAAGGTGGCTATTACCAAGGCGAGTACTACGTGCTGTTGCTCGCCAGTGTCCTCGGCATGGTCATGATGACCTCAGCGCGAGATCTCATTGGTGTGTTTGTGGCGCTTGAGTTCTTGTCGATCCCGGCGTACATGTTGGCCGCGTGGCGCAAGCGCGATACCAAGAGCAACGAAGCGGGCATGAAGTATTTCTTGCTTGGTGTGTTCGCCAGCGCAATGTTGCTCTACGGCATGAGCCTGCTCTACGGCGTTGCCAACAGCACCTTGCTCGTCGATATCGGCAAGGCCATCACCATCAGCGGTCAGTACAAAGCCGTCGAGGCGTTGGCTGTTGTGTTCATCGTTGTTGGCTTCGCCTTCAAGGTCAGCGCAGTGCCATTCCATTCATGGGCACCCGATACGTACGAAGGTGCGCCTACGCCGGTCACGGCGTTCTTGTCGGTGGCCTCAAAGGCGGGCGGCTTCGTTGCACTCGTCACCATGCTGTATCTAGCCTTTCCTCACGCCGAGAAGGTGTGGCAGCCGTTTATCTTCGTGCTCGCTGCACTCACGATGACGCTCGGAAACGTGGTGGCGCTCAAGCAGACCAACATCGTTCGCATGTTGGCCTACTCGTCAATCAGCCAGGGCGGCTTCATTTTGATGCCACTGGTTGTCGCTGGCACCAAGGCCACGGGCACATCGCTCAAGACTGTCGTCGTGTATCTGCTGGCGTATGCAGCGACCAACTTGGGTGTGTTCGCAGTGGTCATCGCGGTCAGTCGCAAGACGCGCAGCGGCGAGATCTCCAGCTTTGGCGGATTGTTCTCGTATGCGCCTGGTCTGGCTGCGCTGATGACCTTCCTGTTGGCATCGTTGGCCGGCATTCCTCCGTTCGGCGGATGGTTCGCCAAGCTCAACGCGTTCCGCGCAGTGCTCGAAGCTGGCACCACGCTCGGATATGCAATCGCGATCATCGGTGCTGTCAACACGGTCATCGCCTTCGGCTACTACGGCAACATCATGCGCGAAATGTGGATGAAGCCCGCACCAGACGGCGACACAGCGCCGATTACCACGCCGCCATCGTTGTTGGCAGCCTTGGTCATTACCGGCACCAGCACCCTGGTGCTCGGTATTCTCCCCGGCTTGGTCTTGCGCTTCGGCGACCTCAGCGCGCTCACCGGTGCTCTCAGCCGCTGACGAAATCCGTGCCGCGATAGCTGCAGCGGGCGGAGCGATTTCTTTCGAGCGCTTCATGCATCTCGCCCTCTACGGCGAGCAGGGCTTTTACACATCGGGTGGCTCTGCTGGTCGCCGAGGCGACTTCATCACCAGCCCAGAAGTCGGGCCGTTGTTTGGTGCAGTTCTCGCGCGCATGGTTGACGCGCTGTGGCATCAGCTCGGTGAGCCCGAACAGTTCACGGTCATCGAAGCTGGCGCTGGTCCCGGCACCTTGGCGCGTGCCTTTCGAGCCGCACAGCCCGATTGTCTGGGTGTCGTGAGCTATGTGGCCGTCGAAGTGTCTGCGCAGCAACGGGCCGCCCATCCCGATTGGGTGACGTCGGTGGCCTCAATGCCCACAGAACCCATTGTCGGCGTGGTCATCGCGAACGAACTGCTCGACAATCTTGCGTTCAGATTGTTCGTCATGGACGGCGGCTGGCGTGAGGCGTTCGTGATCGTACGACCCGACGGAACATTCGCCGAGGTGTTGCGCTCGGCCGACGACCTCGATCGATTGCCCTTGCCCCAGTCCGCGGCTCACGGTTCGCGTGTGCCAGTGCAGCGTGAGGCCGCCAATTGGCTGGCCCAAACGAGAGCGCTGCTTTCGCGAGGTGTCGTACTCGTCATCGATTATGCAAGCGCTACCACTGCTGGCTTCGCAATGCGTCCTTGGCGAGAGTGGTTGCGTACCTACCGAGGCCACGAGCGCGGCGGTCATTACCTTGCTGAGCCCGGCTCTCAAGACATCACAACAGAGGTTGCGCTCGATCAACTGCTGGTCGACAGCGGACACGTCGCCAACGTGCGCACGCAGCGGCAGTTTCTGCAGCGCTGGGGCATCGACGACCTTGTGGCCGAAGGTCAACGTGTGTGGAACGAGCAGGCCGCTCGACCCACGGTGGCGGCTCTCACCATGCGCAGCCGCGTTCGCGAAGCAGAGGCGCTGTGCGACCCGCAAGGCCTTGGCGCTTTCATGGTTGTCGAGATCACTGCCGCTGCCGACGCATAACGAAATGGGCCGAGTGACCTATTCAGATTCATAAGCCACATCCGTACTGTTTCCCCCATAGCCCACCCCCCGGGCGTTGGATTTGGAGACAGCGAAATGCATGGGCACACGGTGCATACCCGAGGAGTAGCAGCCTCGACTCGCGGTTCGGCTCGTTCGGTCGTTCGCCTCGTGGTTGTTGTAGCGCTCACGGTCATCACCGTTGGGTTTACGGCCGAGATCACCCGAGCAAGCTCAGGATCGAGCTCGAGCAACTGCAGTAGCAGTAGTTCAGTGCGTTCAAGCTCGTCGGGCCGTTCGATCGACCATGGCGACAACAGCGACGACTGCAATCCATCGACCCCGTTCTTGCAACTCAACAAGGTTGTCATCAACAACGACGGCGGCACAGCGACCTTTAGTGACTTCAGCCTCAGCGCAACGGCAGCCGGGAGCCGGGTCGCGATCATCGACGGTGTCGATCCAGCGTTGAGCTATGAAGTCGGCATCGGCGCCGACGTGGTGGCGTACACCACCTACATTCTCGATGAAAGTGGTCCGCTTGGATATACCTCGTTGGGCTGGACCTGCGATGGCGGCACCCGTGTGGGTAGCACGATCCGACTGCGCTCTGGCCAAGACGCCAGTTGCACCGTGATCAACGACGACATTCGTGCACCGCATCTCACGCTGAACAACGTGCTCATCAACGACGATGGTGGCACCGCAACCCTCGCCGACTTTGATCTTCAGGCCACGTCGGTTGACGACTGGTCCACACCGATTCTCGGCCCAGATCCAAGCGCCCTGTCATGGATGGGCATTGGTGCCGACGTGGCTCCCGAGGTCGTCTACTTACTTACAGAGTCAGGCCCAGGGGGCTACACCCCTTCTGACTGGACCTGTGTCGGCGGATATCAGGATGCCAACTCGATCGTGCTGTCCGCCGGCGAAGACGCCGTGTGCACCATCATCAACAATGACGATTCGCCACCTCCGCCACCTCCACCGGCGACGCCCGACACGACACCCGGCGTCACGCCTCCGACCACAGCACCTGCGACCACAGCACCTGCGACAACAACACCCGACACCACGGCACCTCCAACCACAGCAGTGGTCGATGCGCTCCCGCCGATCACGCCAACACCGTCGTCGTCCACCGCGCCGCCTGCTCCAGGTGGGGGGGTCGCTTCTCCCATCACGATGGTTGGCCAGACCTCATCAATCGTGGCGAGCGCTGGTGCGTCGCCCCAAGCGTTGTCGATTCAGTTGCCCACCACTGGCCGAGCATCACGAGGGTCAGTGTTCCTCGCAGCAATCGGAGTGTTGGTTGGCCTCATCCTCACGATGGCGGCTCGCCGCCGATCGGCCTAGTCCACGGGTATCAGACCACTGACGCCTGCAGCGTCGGCTGTAACTAGAGTGTCCCGCGACCGCGACAACGGATAAGGGACTGCAACGATGACTGACGCTCACGCAATCGATTCACTTGGCTGGGAGCGCCGTACCTTCGTTCCCTCCGATGCGTTTCGGAGCAACGCTCTCGTCTCGGATCACTCGCTGTACGAAGAAGCGTCGCAAGACTTCACAGCCTTTTGGGCGAAGCAGGCCAGCGAGCTGGTTTCGTGGTCGAAGGATTGGCACACCGCCTCTGAGTGGAATCTTCCGTTCGCGAAGTGGTTCGTCGGCGGCGAACTGAACGTCAGCTACAACTGCCTCGACCGTCACGTACTGGCCGGTAAAGGCGACAAGGTTGCGTTCCATTTCGAGGGCGAACCAGGCGACACCCGCACGGTGACCTATGCGCAACTGCTCGACGAGACACAACGGTTCGCAAATGTGCTCAAGGGTCTCGGAGTCGTCAAGGGCGACCGCGTCAACATCTATATGCCGATGATCCCCGAGGCCGCCATCGCGATGCTGGCGTGCGCGCGTATCGGCGCTGCACACAGCGTTGTGTTCGGTGGCTTTAGTGCCATTTCGTTGACCGACCGCATCAACGATGCCGAGGCCAAGGTGCTCATCACCGCCGACGGCGGCTGGCGTCGTGGCGAAGTCTTCCCGCTCAAGCACACGGCCGACGAGGCGTTGCTCGGCACACCAACCATCACCGATGTTGTTGTCGTTCGCCGCGGCGGCAACGAGGTCACGATGCAAGACGGCCGTGACCACTGGTACCACGAACTGATGGCGCAAGCCGACCCTGTGTGCCCACCCGAGCCCATGGACTCAGAGCAGTTGCTGTTCTTGTTGTACACCAGCGGCACCACAGGTAGGCCCAAGGGCATCATGCACACCAGCGGTGGCTATCTCACCCAGGCAGCGTTCACCCACAAGTATGTCTTCGACCTTCACGCCGACACCGATGTCTATTGGTGCACCGCCGATGTTGGCTGGATCACGGGTCACACCTACATCGTGTATGGCCCGCTGGCCAACGGTGCCACCCAAGTGATGTACGAGGGCGTGCCCAACTTCCCTGGCAACGACCGCATGTGGCAGATCGTCGAGAAGTACGGCGTCACCCTGTTCTATACGGCCCCAACCGCCATTCGTACCTTCATGAAGTGGGGCGACCACGAGCCCGCCAAGCACGACCTGTCGTCGCTTCGTCTGCTCGGCTCGGTCGGTGAGCCGATTAACCCTGAGGCATGGATGTGGTATCACGAACACATCGGCGGGTCTACGTGTCCCATCGTCGATACGTGGTGGCAGACCGAAACTGGTGCGATCATGATCAGCCCGCTGCCTGGCGTCACCACGACCAAGCCAGGCTCGGCCACGTTCGGACTGCCCGGCATCGGCACCGAACTGGTCGACGAATCTGGCGAACACGTCGAGCGCGGCGGCGGCTATCTCACCCTCACACAGCCATGGCCGGCCATGTTGCGCGGTATTTGGGGCGACCCCGATCGCTATCGCGAAACCTATTGGAGCCGGTTTGCCGGTCGTTACTTCGCTGGCGATGGCGCCAAGCTCGACGACGATGGCTACCTCTGGTTGCTGGGTCGTGTCGACGATGTGATGAACGTGAGTGGGCATCGCATCTCAACAACCGAAGTCGAATCAGCGCTTGTCTCGCACCCGTCGGTCGCTGAGGCAGCGGTTGTGGGTGCGCTCGACGCAACCACAGGGCAAGCGATCATTGCCTATGTCACGCTGCGAGGTGGTTTCGAAGGCGACGAGCAAGCGCTGCGCAACCATGTCGCCGTTGAGATCGGCAGTATCGCCAAGCCCAAGGCCATCTATTTCACGCCCGACCTTCCCAAGACCCGCAGCGGAAAGATCATGCGCCGTCTGCTGCGAGATGTTGCCGAAGGCCGCAATCTTGGCGACACCTCCACGCTCGCCGATTCAGGCGTGGTCAACGAGTTGCAGCGCCGTGCCGCCGAGGCTCCAGCCGAGGACTAGTTCTGAGCCGGTTGATCAGTACATCAATTCAGAATGCGTTTGAGAAATCCTTAACCTGCGCGTTGTGCGTGCCGATACAACCATGTGTCACCCGATCCATTCGACGAGAGAGAACTGAGCGCGTCGCCGGCTGACGCCACCAGTGCACTTCGTGATCGACTTCGCGTGCGGCTCAATGTTTTCGATGTGGCTCCAGCCCCGACACCCACCCTCGCACCTCCGCCCTGTGCGCCTGCGCCTGCGCCGCGCCAGTCGTTGCCACCGATGTTGTTGCAGCCTCCGCAACCTCCACCGCTGTTGTTGCAACCCCCAATCCCGAGTTTGGGCGGGCAAATCTTTATCCCTGCCGGGGTGGAACAGTTTCAGACAGCCACGGCCAGCGTGGCTTTGCTCGCGCATGCGCAGCCCCATCAGCACCCTCAGACCCAGCGCGATACTTCGCTGTTCACTACCGACCTCAGCGTGAGCGCGGCTCCCAGCCTCGGCGGAGCGAGCATTCCCTATCTTGGCCAACCCGCTCGATCCTCGGGCTCCCAGCGTGTGATGCAGTCGCGGGTCGTGAGCGCACAACCCGCTGAGCCGGTGGCTACGAAGAAGCGAAAGCGTCATCCGGTGCGAGCGTTCTTTTCGTTCCTCGTGGTGGCGTCGCTTCTCGGCGGCGCGGGATTTACCAGTTGGTACTTCCTCATCAACAAGAAGGTTGCGTGGGCGCAAGACGTTGCTCCGCTGGCCACGTTTGTTGAAGAAACGACGCATTCGAAGTTCATCGAAGACGTGCCCGTCACCACCCTGTCGGTACCCGAATATGAAGTGAAGCTCGGTATCGATGTGCTCGCCCGCTCGTACAGCGATGCAGATGGTCACTTCGGCACCTTGCGCGCCGTGGGGCTCGTGAGTGGAGTCCCCGAACCGAGCATGGTGGGGCACATTGCCGCAGTAGCAATGACTGCCTTTTACAGTTCGGCCGACAAGACCATCTACCGCATGGACGGGCGCACCCCTGCATTCGATTTAGCGACATTGCGGGCGCTCACCGTTGCCTTGGTCGATCAGAATCTCAACTGGTCGAAGGATCTCGCCACGCTCACCGACGCACAGCAAGTTGGCATACGAGCCGCCGTCGATGGGGTCGGTGCCGAGGTCGTGCGCGCCATGTTCGCCAAGGATCCGCAACTCGAAGCACTCGTGGCCTACGAGGTGCAGTCGCGTACCGCCGCTGTGGGCATCGCTGCTGAAGCTCGCCCCACCTATCTCACCGCTGTGCTCGGCTCGTACTTCTTTGGGGCACACACTTCGCCAGCTTCGAAACCGGACCGCCTCCTCGCTGGCATTGTGATGCCAAGCAGTGATGCTCCAATGTTCGACCCCTCGCGCAGCTCGACAAACGCTGCCGTCGACGTGCCTCGGCCAAATTCCGGTGTGGGCCCGCGAACTCTGGGCATGCAGTTCTGGTATCTGGCCCTGTTGCCGAGGCTTGGCGCTACCGACGCACGCGCTGCAGCGCTGACCTGGGCGGGCGACTCTGCGGTCACGACAATGATTCAGGGCCGTGCATGCCTCGCGGCCACGATCAGCACACTCGATGCAGCCGCCAACTCCACGATGACATCGGCACTGCAACGCTGGGCTCAATCTCTGCCGATCTCGAGTTCGGCAGTGATCTCAAACGATCCGAGCACCCTCATCAAGGTGTCGGTGTGCGAACCAACTGAGCCGTCCACCCAAGTAACTGGTCCTGCCGACGCCACGTTGTTGTACTCGGCCCCGATGCGTGAACAAGACATCGGCGAGAATCTCATTCGGATGGGGCTGCCCGAAACACAGGGCCCTTGGTCGTGCGCCATCGCAGTGCTCCGCACTGGTGGATTGGCGAACTTCGTTGAGGGTTCCACGGATCCGCTGCAGGCCGAGGCGATGTCCAACGTGTTGTCGTACTGCAAGAACGCTTGAGTCTCTAGATTGTCTGAAATCGCTCAAGGTCTCACTACCTGTGCCGAAAGAATGACATGAGCAATTTGCCCGACGCGGCCCCCGAAAGCGGCGAGTCCGCCCACGATCAATATGCCGAGGCCGCCAGTGTTGGCTCGGGTGAGTCGAGCTCGTTGCAGCCCTCTCGTTTCCGGGCGCCATTTGACTTCAAACTCAAGCTCGATCTTGGTGCGTCGCGTGGCGGTGACAGCAGTGTGCCGAAGTTTGAACCACGCCCGGCACCGCGGATTGCTCCGATGATCGCTCCGCTCGTGGCACCCGAACCGCTCTTCGTCGATCCATCAGAGTTTCGTCTTGAGCAATTGCTCACCCCCGAATTTGTGGCCCGAGCTCAGGCTCAACTCCTTCCCGAGGTCAGCGTCGCTGATGCGGTCGTCGCCGTTGACGAGGTCGCCGTTGTTGAGCCCGCCGTTGTTGAGCCCGCCGTTGTTGAGCCCAGCGTTGTTGAGCAAAGCATTGTTGCGCCAAGCGAGGTTGCCCTGCCGATGCTGCCCAAGCCTGTGCTCGCCAAGCAGGTCGAGGCCCCAACCCCAGATGCCCGCACGCATGCTGTTGCGCCAAACAGACTGATGGTTCAACGCCCAGCTGACGTCAACGTCAGCGTCACGACCCACAAGCCAAAGTCTCGCAAGAGGGGCAAGTTCTTGATGGCGTTGTTCGTCGTCATTACCTTGCTCGCCGTTGGTGGCGGCATCCTGTTGAAGCAGCGTCAAGATGCGGCACGAATCAAACAATGGCCGGCTGCGATCAAGCCAGTTGCGGCCCTTGTTGAGGCCACGTTTGGTCTGCCGTTTGATCGGTCTGTTCCTCTCGTTGAATTACCGCAGGCCGAATATGAGGCCAAGCTCGGCATCTACGAGTTGGCGCGGGTGCCTCAGGACGCGAACGACCAAATGAGCGGCTTGCGGGCGGTCGGCTTGATCGGTGCAGCACCAAACGCGGCACAGGTGGGCGAGTATGTCGGCCTCACCCAGACCGCCTTCTACGACCCCACTACATCCACCGTTTATGCCGTGACCAACAGCAGCGGACCCCTGCACGATGCAAGTGTGCTCGCCGCATTGAGCGTGGCGCTTCTTGACCAATCAAGGGGTTGGGGCGCAGTGATCAACACGTTGTCTCCGGCTCAACAGCTTGGCTACCTCTCGTTGATCGAAGGGGCGGGAAGCTACGCAATCGCCAAGAAGTCCGAGAAGGACGCAGCGTTTGCAGCTGAGTATGCAACCCAGCGCGCCGCTCAGGTGACGACCCGCGACTCGTTGGCGCAACACCTGAGCCCGTGGCTCGTTGGCGTGTTCGACATGCAGACCGCGAACTCGTGGGGCGTCGCCACTCGAATCTTGGCTGGCGATTTCGTGGCCGGTCTCAATGTGCCTTCGAGCGATGCCGCTGTGCTCGACTCGGCTCGTGGTCTCGAAACCCCTGCCGGTGCCGCTACAACCGATGCATCATCGCTCGGCATGTACTTCTGGTACGGACTGCTCTATCCAGCCATCGGTAACGAATTCGCCTTTCGCATGGCGTCTCAATGGACGGGCGATTCGGTCACGTATTCCACGGTCGAAGGTCGCGGCTGCATCCGGGCCTCGGTCGCCACCCGTGATGCTGCAAGCCTGAGCGAACTGGCCAACGGATTGAACCTGTGGGCCCAGACTCGGCCAGCGGATTCAGCCACCACGGTTGAATCCAAAGGCACTGTTGTTGTGGTGACGGCGTGTGAGTCGGCAACGCCCGAAACGATTGATCAAACGAGTCAGGTACGTGCCGACTTTGAGGCGAGGCTCGTCAAGGAGCAAGTGATGTTGCAGCAGCTCAACGCGTTGGGCATGTCGCTCACGGTTCCGAGCGTTGCGTGCGCCGTGAACTCATATCGTGCCAACGGGATGCCCGAGCTCGATAACGAAATCGCGGCAATCGTGGCTGAGCCGAGCGTTGCAATCAGCGTGGCCCTGCGGCAAGCGCTGCAGGATCTCGAGACGTTCTGTAGCTCAGCGCGCTAGCGCGGTGGCCAGCGACGATTAGTCGCGGAAGTTGTTGAACTGCAAGGGAATCTCAAGGTCTGCGCCCTTGAGTAGAGCCATCACTTCTTGCAGATCGTCGCGCTTTTTGCCGTTCACTCGAACGGTTTCGCCCTGCGTTTGGCTGCTGATGCCCTTGGGGCCCTTTTCCTTGATCATCCGGTTGATCTCACGGGCTTTGTCCGACGAGATTCCCACCTTGATGGTCACGGTCTGACGCACCGTGTTTTGCGTGGCCTCTTCGACCTTGCCGTACTCAAGACCCTTGAGCGACACGGCTCGCTTGACGAGCTTTTCCTCGACGACCTGGCGCAGCGCAACCAGACGATCTTCGCTGACGGTGCGCAGCGTGACCACGAGTTCGTTCTGCTCAATCGACGAGTTGGTGTTCTTGAAGTCGAACCGGTTGGCGACTTCGCGCTGAGCCTGATCGATGGCGTTTCGGACTTCTTGGTGGTCCACTTCGGAGACAATGTCAAAAGTTGGCATGCGCATAGGGTAGCGATTGCGGCTCGCAGGTGCGTGCAGCCTGAGCGGCCGCTACGCTTCGGCCGCACAAACAACACAGTGGGGTCGGTACCCAAGCGGCCAAAGGGAGCAGACTGTAAATCTGCCGGCACAGCCTTCGAAGGTTCGAATCCTTCCCGGCCCACCATTTGATGTCGTCAGACATCTCCAACGATCCGAGCCTGCAATGGGTTCGGATCGTTTCGTTTTTCGGGGTGAGTGTTGCCAGCGGGTTCATGCCTGGCGCCCATTGGGGTCGTTGATCTTTTCCACTCGTAGTCTGGAGATCCTGTGATCTTGATCGATGCCCAGGGGCTGCGCGCCTCTCGACCCAATCGACCGTTGTTCGACGATGTGTCGCTTACGGTCAGCGACGGCGATCGCATTGGCGTCGTCGGACTCAACGGTTGCGGCAAGAGCACATTGCTGCGAATCATCAGTGGCGACCTCGATCCCGAGGCTGGTGTTGTCCGCCGTGGCCGAGGGGCTCGAATCGGGGTGCTCGCCCAGCAGCCAGTGCTGCCAGTGGGCACGGTCCGCGATGCAGTCGGTCATGGCTGGCGCGGCGAGGCAATGCTCGATCGCCTCGGTATGTCAGGGTTGCTCAGCTCGCCCACCAACGAGTTGTCGGGTGGGCAGCAAAAGCGTGTGGCCCTCGCTGCGCTGCTCGTGCTCGATTGGGAAGCCCTCATTCTCGACGAGCCCACCAACCACCTCGATCTTGACGCCATTGCGTATCTCGAAGAGTGGCTCGC
>Ga0194048_10001321_pt1 | contig 12275 bp, 12 predicted proteins | sample JunL225m_MetaG_FD_161685 | JGI IMG/M metagenome (GOLD analysis project Ga0194048, IMG submission 161685) | Anoxic zone freshwater microbial communities from boreal shield lake in IISD Experimental Lakes Area, Ontario, Canada - Jun2016-L222-5m | ecosystem: Environmental > Aquatic > Freshwater >...
GATCGTGCCGCCGAGGCCCGTCGCGGGCAGCGCGCCGAGCGCGGCAGCCACGACGGCCGTGATCAGCAGGCGCTTGGCGAGACGGGGGAAGCGGGTGGCGGGCATCGGCACGGTTGTCTCCTGATCAACGGCGAGATCGCTCGTCTTCAGCGACCAAACGTGCGGTAATCCTACACCTGCGCGCCCCGATGCGGAAGTGCCGGGAGCCGCAGGATTCGACCGCGCATCGCGGAACCTGCGAACCTATGGGCATGGACGAGAAGCCGGATACGTCGACCGACTCGCTGCCGCTGTCGGTCCCGCCGATGAACATCGACCCGCTCGACGACTGGCTCCACGTGCGCCCGTCGGTCGAGGATGAGGGCACTGGACGGCTGCTCCTGCCCGCGACCGTGCAGATGAATCGCCTCGAGCGCGTCGTCGTGCTCGGCGTCGGCTCCGAGGTGAACGACATCAGCGCGGGTGATCTCGTGCTGCTGCTGCCCGGCAACGCGGTCGAGTTGCGCGACGGCACGAAGATCGTGCAGCGCGAGTTCGCCATCGCGCGCGTGCGCGACTGATCCCAGCGGTAGCCTGAGGGCATGCACGCCGCCCCCGAGCCGTCCGAGCTGCGCGAGCTCGCCGTCCGCGCTGCGCGCGAGACGGGTGCGCTGCTGCAGCACCACAACGTGCGCGGCCTGCGCGGTCTCGACACCAAGTCGACGGCGACCGACATGGTTTCCGACGCCGATCGCGAGGCCGAGGAGCTGCTCGTGCAGATCCTCACCGAGGCTCGTCCGAACGACGCGCTGCTGGGCGAGGAGGGCGCGGGGCGTGAGGGCACAACCGGACTACGTTGGGTCGTCGACCCGCTCGACGGCACCACCAACTTCGTCTTTGGGTATCCGCAGTGGGCCGTCAGCGTGGCGGTCGAGGACGAGCACGGCACGCTTGCCGGTGCCGTGTACGACCCGAGCCGCGACGAGATGTTCGCCGCGGCTCGCGGGCGCGGCACGACGCTGAACGGCGATCGCGTGCACGTGCGCGGCACGCAGGATCTTGGCCAGGCGCTCGTCGCCACCGGCTTTGGCTACGACGCCGAGCGCCGCGCCAAGCAGGCAGCGCGGCTCGTCGACGTGATCCCGAAGATCCGCGACATCCGCCGTGGCGGCGCTGCGGCGATCGACATCGCCTGGGTCGCGTGTGGTCGACTCGACGGCTATTGGGAGAGCGGCCTCAACGCATGGGACTGGGCAGCGGGCTCGCTGCTCGTCACGGAGGCCGGTGGGTTCTGGTCGTGCCAGCCCGGGCCGTTGGACGTGGAGCAGGCCGTTGCGGCCTGCCCCGGTGTCTACGACGCCCTCTTCGATCTGCTCCAGTAGCGAGAGCGGACGTCTAGCGCTCGTCGGGTGCCCGAATGCGATGCCACGGACCGGTGCGCACCACCGGCGGGAGCGTCCACCAGACGCGCCCCCGCGGGTGCGCTCTCGCGTCCTGCTGCGATGCGACATCAACCCGCTCGCGCTGCTGGGGCGCGAGGTTCATCCGCGGATGGCGCGGATCGTGGTGGTCTGCATCGTGCATGACGATCGCCTCCTTAGGAGATACATGAACCGTAGGCCTGTGGGGCGGGTTTGCACGGGTGCAATCCACGCAACCGGGTGCGGCAGAACCCTGACCGGCAGGGGAATGTGGGCGCGTCACGTATCGTTAGTCACATCAGGCGCCCATCCAGGGCCCATTGCGGGACGTGCTGCCGAGTGCCGCGCGTCACACTCGGAAGGACCACATCTTGCGTTTCGAAGACTTCGATCTCCAGCCGGAGATCCTGCGCGCGTTGAGCGACCTCGGCTACGAGGAGCCCACGCCCATTCAGCAGGGCACCATGGACGCGCTGCTGCGCGATAAGGACATGGTTGGCCAGGCCCAGACCGGGTCCGGCAAGACGGCGGCATTCATGCTGCCGATTCTCGACCGGATCGACCCCGACTCCAAGGACCTCCAGGCCCTCGTGCTGTGCCCGACGCGCGAGCTCGCGCTGCAGGTCGCCGACGCCTCGCGCTCCTTCTCCAAGTACCTCGAGAACGTCAACGTCGTGCCCGTGTACGGTGGCGCGCCGATCGTCGAGCAGATCACCGCCCTCAACCGTGGTGGCCAGATTGTTGTTGGCACGCCCGGTCGCGTGCTCGACCTGTTGCGCCGCGGCAAGATGATCCTGTCGGATTGCCGCATGGTCGTCCTCGACGAGGCCGACGAGATGCTCTCGATGGGCTTCATCGATGACGTCCGTGACATCCTCAAGCGCACGCCGTGGGGCAAGCAGACGGCGCTCTTTAGCGCCACGATGCCCGACCCGATCAAGAAGCTCGCTGAGGAAGAGCTGCACACGCCCGAGTTCGTCAAGGTCGCCTCGAAAGAGATCACGGTCGACACGGTCGAGCAGCGCGTTGCCTTTGCTGAGGGCCGCGACAAGCTCGAGCTCTTGGAGCGCTTTATCCAAGAGATGAAGCCACCAACGATGATCATCTTCGCCCGCACGAAAGTTGGCACGCAGAAGCTGGCCGACGATCTCAAGCGGCGCGGCCATAAGGTGCGTGCCCTCCATGGCGACATGGGCCAGGGTGCCCGTGACTCCGTGATGATCGCGTTCCGCGGCAAGCGCATCCCGATCCTCGTGGCGACCGACGTCGCCTCGCGTGGCCTCGATGTCAGCCACGTCACGCACGTCGTCAACTACGACCTGCCCGACGAGCCAGAGGTGTACGTCCACCGCATCGGCCGCACTGGCCGCGTTGGTCGTGAGGGTTTCGCCATCTCGTTCGTTGCCAACAAAGAGAAGCCGAAGCTCGATGCTGTCGAACGGCTCCTCAAGCGCAAGATTCAGCGCTGGGGCATCGACGAGCCTGTGCAGCCATTGACACCCGAGCAGATCGCGATTGCCGAAGAGATCGAAGCAGCCGAAGAGTCTGGCGAGGTCGATGTGCTCGTGGTCGAGAACGAGAACTCGCAGCAGGGCTCGTCCGAGCCGCGCGTCGAAGGCGATGCGCCAAAGAAGCGTCGTCGTCGTGGTGGTCGCGGACGCGGCAAGGGCAATGGTGGCGAAGGCTCGGGTAGCGGCGACGCTCCCGTGGCTGTGACTGCCGACTAGCTCGGCGCAGCACGACGCGGGTGAGTACGAGGATCGTTCGTGGAGGCTGGTAGTTCGGGGACTCGGTGAGTAGCATCACGTGTGCGGAAAAATCGCCTAATCGCGGGGTTGGTCATCTGTAGCGCGCTGCTGGCGTGCGGTGCTCCAACCGCTGCTGGTCGACCAATGCTCAGCAACAGCGAGATGGTGCCGCCAGTACGACACAAGCAGGAAAAGCCAAAGCCGCGGGCTGTCAACTTGACGATCTCCGTCAGTGGCGACCTGCTCGTGCACAAAGCGATCTGGGAGATTGCGAACGATTACGCCCACGGCAAGGGCTTCAATTTCGTACCGCTGTTCGCAAAAATCCGGCCCTTCATCAGAGGCGCAGATCTTGCTCTGTGTCACCTCGAAACGCCGCTGATGTCTGGTGACCCGGTCGGATTCCCGGTGTTCAGGACACCACGTTCCCTCGCTCGTGCGATCAGGGTGACCGGGTGGGACGTCTGTTCGACAGCCTCGAACCACACGCTTGACCATGGCCAGGACGGAATCAACAGCACGATCACCACGCTGCGTCGAAATGGCATCAAACACACGGGATCGGCAGTGTCCGCCAAGCAGGCCCGACGCATCACGATCCTCAAGGCCAAGGGTGTCAAGGTTGCGTTTCTCGCCTACACCCAACTTGGCAACGGGCAGAAACAGCCACACCCGTGGAGTCTCAAGTGGGCCGACGGTCCGACGATCATTTCGGACGCTAAGCGTGCCCGCAAGCTGGGTGCAGATGTTGTGATCGTCACCCTGCACTGGGGCCAAGAGTTTGTGAGTAAGCCAACGGCCCTGCAAATGGACTTGGCGAATGTGCTCAATCGCTCGCGCGCCATCACCGCTGTGGTGGGGCAGCACGCGCACGTCGTTCAGCCGATTCGATACGTGCGCGGCAAGCTCGTCGTCTTTGGTGAAGGCAACTTGCTCGCAAATCAGGGAGCGTACGCCGACCTAGTTCCGTCGTCGCGCGACGGTCTGATCGGCCTTCTGCGGATTCGGGTCAATCCCAACGGAAAGTCTGAGCTTCGGCGCATTGACTATGTACCGACGTACGTCAGCGAAGATGATTTCACTGTGCTGCCGGTCTGGCAGACGTTGCGGCGGGGGGCAGGGGACACCGCCAAATTGAAGGCGTCATGGTTGCGGACCACGGGTACCGTCGGGCACGGACGCGCGGTTAGCGCCTGGCGTCACGCACGGCCCTAACGCATCGCCCGGTATTAGGTCGGAAGATCACTGCTACGCCGTACGAGCGAGCGTAGGAACAGTGGCGCACGGAAGCCCAGCGCACCCAGCACACCAATCGCGATCGCGAGTGATCCCATCACCACGAGCAGCTCGGTGAAGTTGGGAGGGTTGATCGAGAAGAAGTCGGCGATCGGTGGAATCGCGAAGGCCGCAACAAAGCCGACGATGAGCGCGAGCATCAGCATGCCGACACCCCAAGCCCGTACCTGAGACTGCTCGATCGCCTCGTCCTCGAGCAGCAGGATCAAGTACAGCCCAATAAAGACAAGCACCAGCAGCGCGGCGGAGCGCGCGTCTTCGAGGGTGCGCCCAGGCAGGCTGCGTGTGATGCCATACGCGGCCATCACGCCAATCGCACTCACAACTCCACCTGGCACGCTGAAGCGCAGCAGGTCGCGCAGAAAGGGCACGTCGGTGGGGCGACCAACGCTGGGTGCGACAGCTAAGACAAAGCCTGGTATCCCAATCGTGAAGGCGGCAGCCAGAGTGATGTGTCGTGGCAACAATGGATACTCGGCTCCCGCGACACCGATCGTCAAGATCAGCGTCGCCGCGAAGGCGCTCTTGACGACAAAGAGTTTGGCGACACGACGAATGTTGGCCAGGATTCGGCGCCCCTCTGCGACACCTGCAGGGAGCGTGGCGAAGGAGCCGGTGATCAGCACCATGTCGCTGACGCTCTTGGCGATCTGCGAACCTGAGCCGAGGGCGATGGACATGCGCGCAGCCTTCATCGCCGGTACGTCATTGACGCCATCGCCGATCATCGCGACGTAGCGACCACGCCGTCGTAGGCCGTCAACGAGCTCGCGCTTTTGGTCGGGGGTGATGCGCCCGAACACGCTGTGCGAAACGGCAACGTCGGCAATCGCATCGAGGTCGCCGGTCGGCAGGTCCGCGCCACTGATCGCCGTGGTATCACCGAATCCAGCAGCCTTCGCAACGGCCTCGACCGTACGAGGCGCGTCGCCCGAGATGACCTTGAGGTCGACGCCTTGCTCACGAAAGAAGGCGACGACTTCGGCGGCGTCTGGCCGCATCTGCTCCTCCAAGACGACGATGCCCTGCGCCGTAAAGCCTGGGGGAGTCGGCACCGGCGCGTCGTCGTCCTCGGGGATCTCTGGCAGCGTCGTGGCGGAACCAACGACCAGCACACGACCACGCTCTGCCTGGAAGGCCTCAATCTCCGCAGAGAGCGAGCCCATGCCGAGCACCTCGGGAGCGCCGAGCACGATCACGGTGTCGTGGAATTGCACTCCCGACCACTTCCAACGCGACGAGAACGGCAGCTCGACCAGGACCGGCTCCGCGGGGTGGGGGATCGCAGCAGCAATCGCATCCGAAGATCCCGAGCGCACCTCAGCCGACCCGGCTAGCCGACCGAGCAAGAGTCGCACGTCGGCATCCGTGGTGTTCGAGGCCGCCACGACGTGGGCAAGTCGGAGCGTGCCGTCGGTCAGGGTGCCCGTCTTGTCGACGCAGAGCGTGTCAACACCCGCCAACGACTCGACGGCGTTGAGGCGCTGCACGAGCGCGCCCATTCGTCCCAACTTGACGGCTGCCAAGGCGAAGGTAATGCTCGCCAACAGGATTAGCCCTTCCGGGACAATCGAGATCAGCCCCGCCGTTGCGGTCTGTGCGGCCTGTTGGAACTGCGTCTCGTGGATCCGAAAAGCCAGGAGGAGCGCAGCGGCGAGCGGCACCATCGAAAGCAACAGCACCCGCAAGAGTCGGTCGATGTCGAGTTGCAGGGGAGAGCGTTGATCGGTCGCCTGCTTGGCCGTCTGCGTCAGGCGACTTGCGTACGCCGCAGAGCCCACAGCGGTGACGCGATAGATGCCCGCGCCTGCGGTGCAGTACGAGCCCGAATAGATCGTGTCGCCTGTGCGGCGGGCAACACGGTCGGTCTCACCCGTCAGGATCGACTCGTCGATTGAGAGCCCGCGCGCCTCAACGAGTTCGCCGTCGGCCACGACCTGGTCGCCAGGCTGCAACTCAACGATGTCGTCGGGCACCAACTCCTCGGCCAGCACTGAGCACGTCGCACCATCGCGCCGGACGGAAGCCTGGGGAGCGATCAGGAGCGCGAGACGATCCAGTGTCCGCTTAGCGCGCAACTCCTGTGCAATACCAATCAGCGCGTTGAGTGCAATCACGGCTGCGAACAGAGCGTCCTTCCAGGCGTCTGCCGCGACGATCAGAACCATGAAGCCGAGCGTGATCAGGTTGATCAGCGTAAAGACGTTCCGGCGCAGGATCGCGCGCAGCGGAATGCTTGTCGCGTCCTTGCGTTGCTCGCCCAGTGCGCGGCGCTTCTCCTCAGCCTGTGCCGTGGAGAGACCCGCGTGTTCGGCCGTACTCACGTATGAAATGGTATCGGGCGTTCGGGCTCGGGGGGCGGTGCCTGGAGTCCTGCCAGAGCGGTGCGGAGAACCCGTTTGCCATATTCGGCAGACGTCGACAGGTTGATCCCGTTGGGGTTGTCTGTCATTGCGACAGTGATCAGTGGTCCCTTGGGGGTAAAGATGGCCGCAACGTCATGCCACGCTCGGTCGACATCACCAATCTTGTGTGCGGTAATCCATTGCGTCCATGGTTCAAAGAGTCCGGGGTTCGACGTGTGTGCGAGGAGCCAGAGCGCCACGCGGGCATCGCGGGCAGTTAGACCAAGACGATGCGCGCGGCCTTTGCTCGCGGCCGCCTCAACGATCTCCTGCATCAAGATTCCAAGATCGTGTGCCGTCGTCACCTTGCAGCAGGGAACGTCGGCCTGCGCGTTGACCTGCACGGGAGGGTTGGGTCCCTTACGGTCCTGGCCCGCGAGGTAGCCTGCAGCGGTGTTGGTATGAAGCGCTCCGAGTCGGTGTGCCATAGCCGTTACCTGAGTGCCGCCACTGGTCGTGTTACCACCGATGTATTCGAGGACCGTATTGGCGGCGTCGTTTGACGAACTGCGAATCATCGCCTGCAGCGAATCCCAGATTTGCGATCCAACGATGTCGCGCTTTGTGATGATCAACAGGTCGATCATGATCGGCAACTTCGCGGTGCTGGCGGCCGTAAAGCGTGCGCCGGCGTTGAACGACGCACCGAGACCGCTGGCGAGATTGACGGTCCAGGCGGCAGCCGTTCCGCTTGGGCGCGGCAGACGGCCCATGCGGCGTTGTGTGAGAGGTGGAGTCTTGGTGACCGGGAGGATCGTCATCGATGCCTTCGGTAGACCCAGGACATTCGTTGCGGTCTGTCGCCCGACTACCTTGCCATCCCGAAAGCCCGTCACCGTGATTGTCAGATCCTGGGACGGCAGGCCGAGCGGGCCGATGGTTGCCTTGCGCTGTGGGCTTGTGAGTGGCACCACCTTGTAGCGTTTGCCGTTGACGCGAACCTCGAGGGTATCCACGGGCTTGCCGGCGTGAAACGAAATCAGACCCGGATTGGCCTCAAACGATCTTGGTGTATCAACGGTAAACGCGAGAGCCATTGCCGCAAAGTATGCCGTTCGCGATCACTGTCCGGCGGCGCGAGTAGCGTGCCTCACAGGTGGAACGACATGAGGATCTCGCGCGGTTGCTCGACCTTCGGCTGGCCGGACTCTGGGCGGAGCTCTTCGAAGTGCCTCGCGAGCAGTGGGATCCCGAGATTATCGGGTGGTATTTGCGGACCGCTTACAGCCAGGGGTACGCCGATGCGATGTCGTACATCGACCGTGCCGAGATGCGTGACGAGTTGCTGCGCATCGATGGGGTACAGCCCGAGGCTGCGTAGCGGTCCGCCCGACGAGCCTGCGGGGTTACATATGGCTCGGGTGGGGAGGACATGACAACCGCGCGGATGTGGTGTCCTCCTCTCTTGAGACGCCACGGGTTCCCCAATCGGCCACGCAGGGGAGGACACCACATCCGCGCGGTTGTCATGTCCTCCCCACAGTCACCGTCGCGCCTACCTTGGCCATAAACCATTGCGCAGTCCTCTAAGCAGAACACGTAGCTCGAGGGTGGTCCAAAACCATCAGGCCTCCGATAGAATCAGTAACGCATGAGCGATGCAACGCCCGCAACTCCAGACGGACCGAAGCCCGGCATTCGACACGTCCGCCTCGTGATCGCATTGGCTGTTGCGTCGCTTCTCGGCACGTTCGCCGTCTACACGGCCTTCGCCGATTCGTCGATTCCTGTGCTTGGTGTTGCTCAGGCCTCGACGGGATATGACGGGCAAAAGGTGCGCCTTGAAGGCAAGGTCACGGAGACGAGTGGCGACGCCGCAGATCCACACGGGATGCGCTTTATCCTGCAAGACAACGAGCATGCCGCCACGATGCCAGTCGAATATCATGGTGCCGTTCCGGACGCGTACCGCATAGGGCGGGCGATCGTGATCGACGGCACCTTCAAAAATGGCGTCTTTACCGCCATCCCCGACACATTGGTGACCAAGTGTCCATCGAAGTACCAGGACAAGGCGACGACCTCGACGTCGTCGGGCTCGTCCTGAGCTGTCAGGAGTACATGACGTGGCACTGATCGGCCAAGGTGCATTGATCCTTGCGCTGCTGCTCGCGATCTATGCGGCTGCCGGTGGATTGTTTGCTGGTTTAGGGCACGATCGACGCTTTCTGACCAGCGCCCGTAACGCGCTCTGGGCGATCCTCGCACTCGTCGTGATCGCCGACGCGATCTTCCTCTATGCGATTTTTACTCACGACTTCTCGTTCAAGGTCGTCGCCGACACGACGTCGCGATCCTTGCCAGCGGGCTACATGTTTACGGCCTGGTGGGGCTCGCAGGCGGGCTCGTTGCTCCTTTGGGTGACGATCCTGGCGGCCTTCAGTTTGCTTGCGCTCCGTGCCACGCGTCGTGCCCTTGGCGAGTTGCAGCCTTGGCTGATCATGGTCCTCGCGTTGATCGGTGGGTTCTTTCTCGTGTTGCTGGTGGTACCGGCAAGCCCGTTTGTCACGCAACTTGCTCCGGCAGACGGAGTGGGGCTCAACCCGTCGTTGCAAAACCCCTACATGGCGATCCATCCGCCTTGTCTCTACCTCGGCTACGTCGGGCTCGCGATCCCGTTCGCGCTCGCAATGGCTGCCATGATCGCGGGCCGCACCGACGCGCGCTGGCTCGTTGCCTCTAGGCGCTGGACGCTTGCCTCGTGGGGCTTTCTTGGTATCGGCATGCTGCTCGGCTCGCACTGGGCGTACACGGAGGTTGGTTGGGGTGGCTTCTGGGCCTGGGATCCAGTCGAGAACGCGGCGCTCATGCCGTGGCTTGTGGCGACTGCCTTCTTGCACTCCGTGATGGTCCAGGAGCGCAAGGGCATGCTCAAGGTCTGGAACATCTGTCTGATCTCTGGCGCCTTCGCGTTGTCGATCTTCGGAACCTTCCTCACGCGCAGCGGCATCCTCTCGTCGATCCACGCGTTTGTCTCGACCAACATCGGGTGGTACTTCGTCTTCGCCCTCGCCGCCGTGCTCGGTGGAGCGTTCGGGCTCATCCTTTGGCGCCTGCCACTCTTGAAGGCAGACCAACGCATCGAATCGCTCGTCAGTCGCGAGGCCACATTCCTGTTCAACAATCTGCTGCTCGTCGGACTCGCCTTCGCCGTCCTCTGGGGTGTCATCTTTCCGCTCTTGACCGAGGCCGTCGGCTCAGTGCGCGAGACGGTCTCGACGCCGTTCTACGTCTTCTTTGTGGTTGCCTTCGGCATTCCGCTGCTCTTCCTGATGGGTGTTGGCCCGTTGATTGCCTGGCGCCGCGCATCGCTTAAGCAACTGCGGCGCTCTTTTCTCTGGCCTGTGGCCGCTGGCCTGATTGCTGGCGGCGTCATGATCGGCTTTGGTCTTGACTCGTCATGGCCTGGTGTTGCTGCCGGCAGCGTCTGTGCGTTCGTGACTGTCACGATTCTGAGCGAGTTCGTGCGTGGTGCGGCAGCTCGTCGCAGTATCCATGGTGAGAACTGGCTAATCGCCCTGTCGCGCCTCATTGGCCGTAATCGCCGTCGCTATGGCGGCTATATCGTGCACCTCGGCGTGATCCTGTTTGTGATCGGCGCAATCGGCTCGAGTGCCTACGAGACGCGGGCAGAGGGACTCCTCAAGCCGGGCCAGTCGCTCACCGTCGGCAGCAATGTCCTGACGTTCGCGGGCGTCGAGAAGACGCGCGGTCCGAACTACGTTGAGCGCGCAGCGGTCCTCAACGTCACGAGCGACGGGAGTAGCCTCGGCACGCTCAAGCCGGCGAAGCGCGCGTACCTCCGCGAGCAGACGACCTCGAACGAAGTGGCAATTCGTACGACGATGACTGCGGGCGACCTCTTCATCATTCTCGACGGTATCCGTGGCGATGGCGCGGTCCAGATCAAGGCGTTCTACAAGCCGGTGGTTGGACTGCTCTGGATCGCCGGCTTCTTCTTCGTCGGCGGCGTGATCCTCTGCGTCTGGCCGGACGAGCGCGAGGCGCGGCGGATCTTGCGTCGCTACGCCGAAGAACCACTACCAGGAGAGTCGTGATGATTGCCGCTCTCGTCCTTGGACTAATTGCGCTCGCAGCCGTGGTCGGTGTCTCCTGGCCACTCGTGCGCCCCGCGTCGGCCGCCGACCAGCTCGATCCGTTTACCGACGGTCAGCGCCGTCGTTTGGCGCTCCGCGAAGAGCGCGACCTCGCACTCGGGGCGCTTAAGGAGCTCGAAGTCGACCACGCCACGCACCACATCGGTGACGAGGACTACGCCGAGCTGGTCGCGGATTATCGTGCGCGTGCGGCGGAGGCGATCCGCAAGTTGGATGCCGAACTCCCTCCTGTTGGCTAGCTCGAGGCTTCCCGGTACGCTGACGCCATGACAGTTCCAGTCCGTTTTGAGATCCGCGACGCGCTCGCCGTCATCACGCTCGATGATGCGACCACGCGCAACGCGTTGGGCCCTGAGGCGGCGACGTTGATTACGCGTTTCGCCCTCGAGGCCGCCGCGACCGAGTCGGTGCGTCTTCTGATGCTAACGGGCGCAGATGGTGTGTTCTGTTCGGGCGCTGCTATTCGCGAGTGGGAAGAGCTGGACGAGACGGGGGAGACTCTGACCGATCGCGGGACCGAACTCTGCGACCTGCTCGAAGAACTTCCCCTGCTTGTGGTCGCCTGCCTGCCTGGACACGCGGTGGGTGGTGGCGCCGAGCTGGCACTCGCAGCTGACTGGCGGATTGCTGCGCCCGATGCCGAGCTGCGGTTCGTCCACGCGGGCTTTGGTCTGATGCCCGGCTTCGGTGGGCTGGTGCGCCTCGAACTATTAGTGGGGCGCCCGAAGACGCTCGAATACCTTGCGACCCGCGCACGTGTCGGTGCAGATGAGGCTCTCGCCGCAGGACTGGTCGACGCAATCGTCGAGGCCGATGCGCAGCTCGCCTGGGCAGAGGAACGGGCTGCCGCGATGGCGGGTTCGGACCGTGCGGCGCTTGCGGCAATCAAGCTCGCCTCGGCGACCGGCGACGAGCGCGCGGCGTTCCTCGATATCTGGCCGGATCGACAATTGCCCGACCGCCTCGGCTCGTGACGGGCGCGTAGGCTACCCTATGAGTTCACGCGAAGGATGTAGGCATGAGCGAAGTCACCAAGCAGATTGTTCTCGAAGCACTCAACCAGGTTGAGGATCCCGAGTTGATGATGGGTATCGTCGACATTGGGCTCGTCTACGAGGTCGAGATCGACGAGGCTAAGAATGTTCACGCGACGTACTCGCTGACGTCGATGGGGTGCCCCGCCGGACCACACATCGCCTCCGAGATCGATCGTGCGATTCGCGAGGTGCCTGGTGTCAACGAGGTCGAGGCCGAATTGGTCTGGTCGCCGCCGTGGACGCCCGAGCGCATGAGCGAAGACGCCAAGTT
>Ga0194048_10001322_pt1 | contig 12273 bp, 14 predicted proteins | sample JunL225m_MetaG_FD_161685 | JGI IMG/M metagenome (GOLD analysis project Ga0194048, IMG submission 161685) | Anoxic zone freshwater microbial communities from boreal shield lake in IISD Experimental Lakes Area, Ontario, Canada - Jun2016-L222-5m | ecosystem: Environmental > Aquatic > Freshwater >...
TGCAGCAAGGGAACCATCAGATAAGGACTTATCCATTGCATTCATAAAATGAGTAACCACTGTTGCACCAGAATTTGTTGCACTGGCAGCATCGGCAAAGACTCCATCTGTATGGCCAATGGCCACAGTTACCCCGGCGGAGACAAGATATTTAATTGCTTCAATTGCGCCAGGTAACTCAGGCGCAATTGTGATCATCTTGATAGCACCCTGGGCTATCTCTAGAAGTTCTTTAATTTCATTTAACTCTGGATTAATCAACAATTCTGGATCATGTGCTCCGCAACGAGCATGTGCTAAATATGGACCTTCCAAATGTATGCCCATGATTTGGCCACTTTCATAAAATGGCTTGAGACGGCGGATTTGATCTTTAATTTTTTCAATTGGTTCACTTACGAGTGATGCCATCAGCGATGTTGTGCCATGGCCTCGATGTGTCTCAATCACTGAATGAATTTCGCCTGGGGAGAGGGCGGAAAAATACTTTCCACCTCCGCCATGACAGTGAATATCAACAAAACCTGGGATAAGAACACCATCTACTATCTGATCTGGCGCCGAGTTAACCCCAGAATTAATCGACTGAATTAGACCACCAGAGATTTCAAGCCAAGTCTGACCTACGAGGCGATCAGCAATGACTGCTGAATTAGCCTGAATAATCATGTCTCAATAGTAATGGGGTTATGATTCAAGACATGGCAACTACTAAAAAGGCAGCAACAAAGAAGCCGGCAGCAACAAAGAAGCCGGCAGTGGCACCAGTTCATCAAGGTCTTGATTGGAAATCGCTGTATCTCTATGCCGTTTGTTTAATCACGCTCATGGTCTGTCTGTTCTCAGTAGTTTCGGTAATTAATGGCGTTCTGAATTTCGTAATCCCAGATCCAACATATTTTGATGCTGCTTCATATCCGGATAAGACAGCTGCAGCTTTAGATACTCTTCGTAAACAAACTGAAAATGATAATCAGCGACGAGCTCTGAAGAATCTACTAAGTTCACTTTCACTGATAGCTGTTGCATTACCTCTATACAAATATCACTGGAAGCAAACTAAGAAAACAGATTAACCAACTAGATCGCGATTACGTTTTATTTCGCGGTCGTGCTTGCATGGCATTTCTAAGTGCTTGCCATAGCAGAATCACACAGCAAAACTAATTGGTGGCACGCTGGCTTCTGGCAGTTTCTGAATTCTTTTGTTGGGCCATCACAATGTGCGCACGTGCCTATCAATTTAGTATGGTCGCTAAAATCAATAGTTAAGCGATCATCAAAAGTGTAGAGAGAGCCTTCCCATAGGCCATCATCGCCAAAGGCATTTCCATATCTAACGATTCCGCCTTTGATTTGATACACCTCTTTGAAGCCACGGTTTTTCATCACTACAGAGAGAATCTCGCAGCGAATTCCACCAGTACAGTAAGTGACAATTGGCTTGTCTTTCATGTGGTCGTACTTGCCACTTTCAATTTCTTTCACAAAGTCATGCGAAGTTGTCACGTCTGGAACTACCGCATCTTTAAACTTTCCCACTTTTGCTTCAAAAGCATTACGGCCATCAAAGAAAACGACATCATCGCCACGTTCTTCGACGAGTTTATTCACTTCTTCAGGACGGAGGTGAACTCCACCACCGATAACGCCATTTTCGTCTACTTTAATTTCACCAGGATTTCCAAAGGCGACAAGTTCATCTCGGACTTTTATCTTTAATTTTGGAAAATCATTTCCAGTTCCTTCAGACCATTTGAAATCAATCTTCTTAAAACCAGGATATTGGCGGGTGGCTTTGATGTATTTCTTCACATCATCCATATGTCCACCGAGAGTTCCATTGATGCCGTGTGGAGAAATTAAGATACGTCCCTTTATGTTCAAGCTCTCACACAATGTCTTCTGCCAAAGCTTGACTGCTTCCGGATCAGCGATCGGTGCAAAGCCGTAGTAGAGAATTACCTTATTAAAGTTCATTTCATCAAGCCCTTTCCCTGCTCATTTATGCAATAGCCGCAGCGATTGCTTGAGTATGTGCCGGTGATGAACCACAGCATGAACCAACAATGTTTACGCCAAGATCTTTCATCTCTTTGGCATACCGTGCCATCTCTTCAGGTGTTCCATCATAAATAAATTCATCGCCTTGAAGTTTTGGAAGTCCAGCATTTGATTGAGTAATGATAAATACACCTTCAGTTCGTGCGCCAACTAACTCTTTAGCTATTTGTGACATTTCATCGGTTCCACGCCCACAGTTCGCGCCAATAATTCGCACTCCAAGTGCCGATAATTGTTGAACTGCCATTGCTGGTTTAACGCCCATCATTGTTCGTAGGTTTGTGTCGAAACTTAATGTCGCGATGATTGGAAGTCCGGGTGCACATTCATTGGCTGCCAATACTGCGGCTTCGACTTCACTTAGATCTGACATAGTTTCAATCAATATTGCGTCCACGCCACCTGCAACGAGTGCACGAATTTGTGCGCCAAATAACTCTTTTCCACTTTCAAGCGTCAGAGATCCCATTGGCTCCATTAAATCCCCGGATGGGCCAATATCACCCATGACAAAACAGTTGGTGTGGCGGTCGGCTACTTTACGTGCAATTTGAGCCCCTGCTTTATTTAGTTCCTCTAAGCGATCTTCTAGGCCATGCATCGCTAAACGTCCAGCAGTTCCACCGAAAGTATTTGTAGTAATAAAATTTGCACCCGCAGCGGCATAAGCCTCAAGTACCGCTTCAATTTCTTCTGGCTTATCAACATTCCATAATTCAGGTGCGCCACCATCAGTTAAACCTCGTGCTTGGAGCATTGTTCCCATTGCGCCATCTGATGTGAGAGTTGCATGTTCTAGCGCATCGTAAATTGCAGACATTATTTTTCTCCCATTGATTTAATCAGTAATAGTAATTTTTCTTCATCTAAATCTTGTTCAAGCTTTTCTGCCACGCTGGAAGCTAATTGTTCTGGAGCAATATCTGATTGAACCCATGGATCACGATTCCACCCAGATGTATATGCATCGGCATCGGTTTCACCCATCTGCATCGCAGCTTCATCAATGGCCTCTTGAAATCTAGATGCCAACATAGTTTTTATAGTGGTTTCGCCTTCTCGAGCGATAACCATCGATGGAATCTGGTGCCAACGCATGACTTGATATTCGCTCATTGTCTAATTATATATGCCAATTATCGAGCATAAATTTTAAGGACAACATTTCGATCGGTTGGCCTGCCCAACCACCACTCAAAACCATGTTTAGCACCAAGTTCAGGGCGCTTTTGCCAAACATTTGCACTAATGACTCTAGAGAGTGCCGCGATTTCGAGTGGAGTCTTAGCTTCTGCATAATCAATACCTGCCGCGTGGTCAACAACGCTTAGCCCAAAGAAAATATCCCCATCACTGTTTTGAACAATTTCCACGGTTCGTGATTGTTGTGGCCAATCTGCATGAGATGCCGTTTCAATCTGCCAGAAACCATTAACTTCTTCCTTATCGCCAATCCATTCAATGTGGTGTCGGTGTTCATGCCCGGCAAGCCAAGCGATAACTTTTGGATACTTTAAAAGCATGTTACGGATTTCATCTACACATACTCGCCGACCGATAGGTGCGTAGTCATTAAACATTGTGCTTAATGGATGATGTGAAGCCAAGACAACCGGACGATCAGACTCTGATACTTCTTTTTCCAACCAATCAAACTGTTCACTATCAAGAGAGCCCTGCCATCCACCAAAGTGGTTCACGCTATCCATAACAATTAGTTTTACACCCTGTAAAAAAGTGGAGTAGTACATGCTCTTGTTACGAACATTCTCTTCGCTAAAACCATGTCCACGAGGCATTCCTGGTGAATTCAAATGCAATTGGGCATATTCACCGCGTTCAATTGCTCGTCGTTCTAAATCTGCAGCAACATGTGTAAATGGAGCATCTTCAGCTGAGGGATATCCGGCAGGACCCACTTCCCGAAATTGCATTAAAACTTCAAACAAAGTTGTTCTCGAAGGTAGGCCGGTATAGCGCTTATCTCCAGTCATTGCTTCAATCACTGAAGGATCTGCGGCAACAGTTCCTTGGAGTAATGCATCATGATTCCCGTGAACGGCAAACCAGGGAAAATTTAATCCAGTTGCTTTAAAGGGAGCTCGGCATGAGTTGAGCAAACCAGGGACAACAGGGAAGCCATATTTTGCTCGAGCATCATCATCAACTTTGCCCTCTGGAGTACCGTGCGGGTGCCAATATCGAACATCGTAATGATCGGCTCCATCGTCAATTACACCTTCGTATCTAGACAAATCTCCCGAGTCTGGGCGAATCTCTAATCCATCCAGCAAAGCCAAATACCAATCGACTTCATTTTTCTGCGCATTATCTGTTGTATCACCAGTGATTATCGCGCCAACAATTTCATGTCCAGATAACGGACCTTTTGTAATTGTGTTAAGAGATTGCACCATGGATTCAACTACGTGGGGAGAGAGCATTGAATGCGCTCGATAAGTTCCAATCGTTCCAACTTGTTCACGGATAGGACTATCAGGATCAGCATTTCTATCGAGGTACTCAGGTCGCGTGGGTGATTGCGCATCGCATACATGTAAGTCAGATAAATGATGAATCAATAAAAGTGGAGTACTTAATTGCGGAAATTCATGCCCAGAGTGCACTTCATCGCTTTCAATGACTAAATTTCGCCATCCAAGTGAGTTAGCGTCTCCGCACACAAAAGCCATACTCGGTATCCTAGCCAAATGGATTCTCAAAGCGCGAGCATAATCGTCTTAAGTGGCGGAACGAGCTCACGTTTTGGCAGGGATAAAGCGCTAGCAATACTGGGTACCCAAACCATCATTGAATATGTTCTTTCGAATATTCCAAAGGAATTTGAAATTATTATTGTTGGGCAAGATCCTCGCGTTAGTGGAGTGAACTATAAATGTACGCAAGAAAAACCTTCATCTGGAGGTCCAGTCGCCGCAATTGCATCGGCTTTAGAACTCTGCACGAGCAATGTCATTGGTGTGCTTGCAATGGATATGCCTTTCGCCCTTCCTCATATGCTTGATTTATTGAAAGTAATGAGTCCGAGTGATGGTGCGGTGATGTATGTGGATTCAAAGGCTTATAAACAACCTTTGGCAGCTATCTATCAGTGCACCGAATTAGAAAAAGCCATTTCTTTGCTACCGCAGATTAATGGTGCATCTATGCGTGAGCTGATTTCGCTTATGACAGTGCGTGAAATACTTATGAGTCCAGATGTTGAAAAATCCTATATAGATGTAGATACTGCGCATGATCTCTCACTCGCTGTTGAATACTTAAGGAAATTATGAGTGCATTAATTGAAGGCAGTTGGGATGACGCGCGTGCTATCGCTTCCTCATCATTTTCGATTTTAGGTTCTGAAATCTTGCCGGTCCAAGATTGTTTAAACCGCACTCTGGCACAAGATGTTCGTTCACTCGTTGATCTACCAACGTATGCAACATCGGCAATGGATGGTTATGCAGTTGCAGGTACAGGTCCTTGGCAAATTATTGGTGAAGTCAAAGCTGGTCTACCGATGAAAGAACTTTTGCAAGAGGGGCAGGCAGTTGGAATTGCTACAGGTGCCGTAATTCCAGAAGGCGTATTTGGTGTAATTCGTTGGGAAGTTGCAAAAGTTGATGGTTCACAATTAACGGGAGAGTTAGTTAAAAATCAAGATATTCGACCACCTGCACATGAATGTAGAGCTGGTGATGTATTAATTGAAGCTGGTAGCGTTTTAAATCCAGCAATGATTGGCCTTTTAGCCGCCGCTGGACTTGATTCAATTAGCGTTGTTACTAAACCCACGGTTGCACTTGTATTACTTGGCGATGAAATAGTTCTATCTGGAATTCCTCGCGAAGGCTTAGTTCGGGATGCATTGGGTCCACAACTACCGGGATGGTTAATTGCTATGGGAGCCCAAGTAATTAGCACTCAATATATTTCAGATCAACTCGATTTAGTCATCGAAGCATTACAAGATGCTTGTAGTAAGGCAGATATTGTCATTACTACTGGTGGAACTGCTCAAGGCCCACGCGATTATTTACATGACGCGTTGGCTTTCGTGGGTGCCGATATTTTGGTGGACACCGTAAAAGTTCGCCCTGGACATCCAATGTTGCTTGCTCGCAAAAATGCAACTGCAATCCTTGGCCTTCCTGGTAACCCGCAATCTGCAGTAGTTGCACTTGCATCTCTTGGCCAGCCAGTAATTGCTGCGAAGTTAGGTCAACCAGAAAAGAAGCTGGCCGTTGTAACAACTGCGGGAGAACTAACTGCACCTCAAGATTTCAGTAGATTAATAATTGGCAACCTTATAGATGGAAAATTCCATATCGCGCCGTATTTGGGTTCGGCGATGCTGCGAGGCCTTGCCCATTCGCAAGGTTTTGCCATTGTGACTAAGGAGTTAACGCATGCAGGAGAGCAGGTTCGCTGGCTAGACTTACCAGCATGAGCGATGGTTTTACGCATTTAAATAATTCCGGCGAAGCAAACATGGTTGATGTATCTGGACGTGAAATAAGCGTGCGCGAAGCCACTGCTACAGCTCGTGTGAATTTATCTGAAAAAACCGTGTCAATGCTTAGGGATTCAAGCACACCTAAAGGCGATGTTTTATCCACTGCAAGAATCGCTGGAATCATGGCGGCCAAAAAGACCAGTGAACTCATTCCGCTTTGTCACCCAATTGCAATCAACAAAATTTCCATAGAACTAACAATTACCGATTCTGGTGTGGATATTAAATCCCATGTAATTACTTCAGATCGCACTGGAGTGGAGATGGAGGCACTCACGGCAGTGAGTGTGGCTGGATTAACTGTTATCGACATGATCAAAGCAATTGACCCCAGCGCTGAAATTAATTCGATACATGTAGATTCAAAATCTGGTGGAAAAAATGGCGATTGGAAGCGCGGTGAATAAACGCACTGCGGTTGTAATCACTGCAAGTAATCGTGCATCTCGCGGTGAATATGCCGATCTCAGCGGAATGAAGTTGGTCGAGGGCTTAACTGCACTTGGCTATGAATGCGCAGGACCATTTGTGGTCGAAGATGATGTCGATGCTATTGGCCAACAACTTACTTTAAACCTGGCAAAAGGTGCACGATTAATTGTTACAACAGGTGGAACTGGAGTTTCTCCCACAGATGTAACCCCCGAAGCGACAATGCCATTTATTGAAAAACATATTCCGGGTTTTGCTGAAAGTTTGAGGGCGTATTCAAGGGAGAGAGTTGCCACATCGGATTTAACTCGCGGTGTTGCGGGCACAAATGGTTCATCTTTAATAATTAATTTGCCAGGTTCGCAAGGGGCAGTCATCGATGGATTAGTAATTATTGAGCGGCTAGCTGGGCATGTATTAGATCAATTAGATGGCAAGGATCATTGATGCCGTTGTTGGTTTTAGCCGAAGTAACTAACTGCGAGATTTCAGCTAGCAAATTAGCTGAACTTGTAGCTGATCCACGATGTGGTGCATACGTTACTTTCAGTGGTGATGTGCGAAATCATGATGGCGGTAAAGAAGTAGAGTCCTTAATGTATGAAATTCATCCAAGTGCACATGAGAAAATCAAAGTTATTGCGCAGGAAGTAATCCGTAAATTTGATGTTGAGAAAGTGGCGCTGGCTCACCGCTACGGGGATATTGAAATAGGTGAGACAGCTTTTGCAGTTGCAGTATCTGCGCCGCATCGTGAAGCAGCCTTTGATGCATGCTCGGCTTTAGTGAATGCAGTGAAAGAGGGATTACCAATCTGGAAATATCAAAAGTTTTCAGATGGTAGCGATGAGTGGGTTAACTGCGCATGAGCAAACTAATTGATACCTACGGGCGCAAGCACCGAAATCTAAGAGTTTCACTAACCGATCGTTGTTCACTGCGATGCACTTACTGCATGCCCAATGACTTTGCAGCTTGGATACCAAATGAGGATTTATTGAATACTGATGAGTTAATAACAATTATCGAAGTTGCGGTAAGTCAAGGTATTGATGAAGTGCGATTAACCGGTGGTGAACCACTTTTAAGGCCAGATATCGTAGAAATTGTCGCGCGAATCGCTTCGATTGCAGATGCACCAAAATTAACCTTGACTACAAATGGTTTGCGCCTAAATGAATTAGCAGAACCTTTAGCCAAGGCCGGGCTAAACCGAATTAATGTCAGTTTAGATACGTTGAGCCGTGAACGATTTAAAACTCTGACGTATCGAGATCGCTTTGATGATGTTATTGCGGGCTTAGAAGCTGCTAAATCTGCGGGCTTATTCCCAATCAAAGTAAATAGTGTTCTGTTGCAAGGCGTCAATGATGATGAAGCGCCAGGCTTGTTAGCATGGGCTTTGGAAAACGAATATTCACTTCGCTTTATTGAACAGATGCCACTTGATGCTGGTGGAATTTGGGATCGTGCAACTATGGTTACGGCCGATGAGATTTTTGCGAATTTATCTGCACATTATTCACTTACTTCTGTAGATGAACGAGGCTCAGCACCTGCTGAAGAGTTTTTTGTTAATGGCACCTCTTCAACTGTTGGAATTATCGGCAGCGTTACAAGACCATTTTGTGGAGCTTGCGATCGCTTGCGTTTAACCTCTGATGGCCAGATACGTTCATGTTTATTTTCTAATGAGGAAGTTGATTTGCGCAAAGTTCTGCGTGATTCTGCTACAGATTCAAACGCAAAACGCGAAGAGATTGCTTCAAGATTTCAAAAAACTGTTCTAGGCAAACTTCCGGGTCATGGAATAAATGACCCTAGTTTTATCGCTCCATCACGCCCTATGTCAGCAATTGGTGGTTAACCGCCAGCAAAACGTGGCAGCACATCAATAACACTTCCTGCTTCGACTTGAATATCTAGATCGTGGACTGCAAGTGAATCAAGAAGAAATGAGCATTGTGGAATTACTCGAGCTAGCTCTGAATTTTCTGCACACAGTTGATTTAAAATTAAAGAAAGTTGAGTCGGTTTAACATGCACTGAATATGTACCGGCAGCGGCACGCGCAGCAGCAAAGAAGCGAAGTTCTATATCCATTCCCACACCTGCATTGTATGGTTGGTCAATGCTCGAGTACCTATTTATCGGCCTAGTTGGCGTTCTAGTCGGTGGAATAAACGGCATGGCTGGGGGAGCATCGGTAATTTCTTATCCAGTTTTACTTGCCACCGGCATTTCACCTGTGAGTGCGGCGATATCGAATTCCCTTGGTGTAACTCCAGCAAATTTCTTTGCCCTTATTTCAGTACGCCACCACATGCGTGATTATTTCCGTGAGTATCGAAAATTAATCCTCATCTCAATCGCTGGCTCATCAGCTGGAGCTTTTCTTTTATTGAATGTACCTCCAGGAGTATTTGAAAAAATGGTTCCCTTTCTTTTACTCGCTGCCAGTCTGAGCTTTCTAATAAAGGCAAAGCCTGATCAAGGGGCACATCATGCTTTGTTTGAAAAGTTAGGCATTGGTGCAAGTGGTTTGTATTGTGGCTATTTCGGACCCGGCCAAGGGGTTTTAGTCATTGCAGTGTTAGCAAGAGATTTTCACCGAGATCCCAAAAAACTCAATTCCGCTAAGAATTTAATTGTCGGGGCCACATCCCTTGTCTCAAACTTCATCTACATCTTTAGCGGCAAAGCAGTCTGGCCTGCCGTCCTGGCATTGCTTATCGGCAGCAGCATCGGCGGAACTTACGGCGGGCGATATGCGGCAAAACTTTCCCCGACCCTCTACCGCGCTCTGATATTGACTGTGGGATTTGCTGCCTCGGCCTGGCTGTTCAAGAAGTACTACCTAGGCTAAGAATTTAACGCCCCTGGGCTATAGGAATTGGTATATCACTGATATATCATCTCTTCTGTGAGTGAGCCTATCCACATATTCTCCCGGCAGAGCAGTTCTTTGTCGGAGGAGGCTTATAGCCGTATTCGCTCGATGATCATCACTCTTGAACTTGAACCAGGTTCACTCATTAGTGAGAGCGCATTGATGAGCACGTTAAAAATGGGGCGAACACCAATCCGCGAAGCGCTGCGCTCGCTAGCTAATGAAAAATTAGTTGAGGTTTATCCACGTCGCGGAATGTTTGTTAGCAGTGTGGATGTTGCAAATCTTTCACAACTTTCAGAGACCAGGGCGGTTCTAGAGATTAAGGCGGCAGAACTTGCAGCACTTCGCTCAACTGCGCGCGATAAAGAAATCACTGAAAATTTAATAAATGAGATTAATGCGATTAAAGGTGATTTAGATATGCCAACCTTAATTGGCCTAGATCAAAGAATTCATCACCATATATATCAGTGCACGCATAATGAGTTTTTGACATCTGCGCTAGATAACTATTACGCACATGCCCTGCGGATCTGGTTTTTAGCGCTAGATCGAGTCGAGCATTTAGCCGATGCAATTATCGAGCACAGAGCTTTGCTTGAAGCAATCGCGAGCAATGATCCAAAAGCGGCCGCCAAAGCTATGAAAGATCATGTCGAAGGTTTTGAATCAGAAATTCGTAAATCACTGTAACTACCACCAACCATGAAAAAGGAATACAGATATGAGTAAGTTACCTGCAAAGGCAAAGTGCGTTGTTATCGGCGCTGGAATCGTCGGCAACGGCATGGTCTATCACCTTGCTAAATTGGGATGGAAAGATATTGTCCAGATTGATAAGGGACCGCTTCCAAACCCTGGTGGATCAACAGGTCACGCCTCTAACTTTATTTTCCCGGTAGATCATTCGAAAGAAATGACCGCAATTACTGCCGAGAGCATGCGTCAATATAAAGAATTTGGAACTTTCACTGAAACAGGTGGAATTGAAGTTGCCCGTACACAAGAGCGCATGCAAGAACTTGCGCGACGAATTACATCTGCAAAATCGTGGGGAATCGAAGGTGGTCGAATCCTTACGCCAGCAGAAGTTAAAGAATTAGTTCCTTATATCGACGAGAGCATTATTTTGGGTGGTTATTACCAGCCTACTGTTGGCGTCGTTGACTCACTTCGTACCGGAACATTGATGCGTGAAAAGGCTCAGGAGATGGGGTCACTTCAATCATTTGCAAATGTAGAGGTACAAGACATAACAGTAGAAAATGGAAAAGTTAAATCTGTTGTTACTGATCAAGGAACTATCGAAGCTGAATATGTAGTTATTGCAACAGGTTGCTGGTCACCGAAACTTGCAGCTATGGCCGGGGCACATATTCCACTAACTCCTGCAGTTCACCAGATGAAAGACATTGGACCAGTTCCATTCTTTAAAGATACAAAGGGTGATATTGAATGGCCAATTGTTCGTGACATGGATGTGTTCATGTATGAGCGCCAACACGGTACGGGACTTGAAATTGGTTCATATGCACACAGACCAATTCTCTATACCCCTGATGATTTGCCATCAAATGCAACGGCAACACTTTCACCAACTGAATTTGCATTTACTCAAGCTGATTTCGATATTCAAGATGAGCATGCATATGAATTAATGCCATCAATTGTTGGCGATGAAAATGTCCGTGAAAAGTATGCCTGCAACGGAATTCTCTCTTACACGCCAGATGGAATGCCGATTCTTGGTGAGACACCAGAAGTTAAAAACTTGTGGTCGGTTGCTGCCGTTTGGATTAAAGAAGGTCCAGGAACTGCAAAATCTGTAGCTGAATGGATGGTACTTGGCGATTCACATATTGATCTTCATGCATCCAACATCGCACGCTTTCACGAGCACCACAAAGAGGAAAAACACATTAAGTCACGTGTAACTGAATCTTTTAATAAAACGTATGGAATCGTTCACCCATTAGAGCAGTACGAATCAAATCGAAAGGTGCGCCTTTCTCCTTACTACGAACGTGAGGCCGCACTTGGCGCAGTCTTTTATGAGACCGCTGGTTGGGAACGACCATTTTGGTATGAATGCAATAAAGATTTAGTTGCAAAATTTGGCGACAAAGTTATGCCACGTACGGCCGAATGGGAATCACGTTGGTGGTCACCAATTATTAACGCAGAGCATTTACAGATGCGCGAAAGCGCCGGCATCGTTGATCTAACTGCCTTTGCTTACTTTGATATCACTGGCCCATCGGCGTTAGCTGTTGTGCAAAAAGCAGCACTACGCCAAATGGATGTTGCAATTGGTCGTGTTGTGTACACCCCGGTACTTGGTCCAAACGGTGGATTTAAATCT
>Ga0194048_10001323_pt1 | contig 12268 bp, 14 predicted proteins | sample JunL225m_MetaG_FD_161685 | JGI IMG/M metagenome (GOLD analysis project Ga0194048, IMG submission 161685) | Anoxic zone freshwater microbial communities from boreal shield lake in IISD Experimental Lakes Area, Ontario, Canada - Jun2016-L222-5m | ecosystem: Environmental > Aquatic > Freshwater >...
TATCGCCAGCATGAGGACCGGTTCCAGTAACAACAGTGCCAAGTAGCAAAACTATAAAAGTTAAGGTGATAACAATTTTTGCAAGCAGAGCCGTTGTCGGTAAAACTGCAATCATCGGTTTATCGAGGATTCGGTGACGTAAAGCAAGAGCTCCTGCTATAAGGGGAATAGTCAAAACAAAATGTGCGGATACTGAAATCGGATTAAGTTTTGTTAACACCGTTATGCCACCAAGAACTACTTGGCCCAGAAATCCTGCAATTTGAAGAATAGCTAGCAAGCGCAATCTCTTGTAATCGCTGCGTTCTTTTAGATTCCTAACAATATAAATCAGTGCAGCAACTGCCAAAATTAGTATGAGCCAGGCGATTAAACGATTGCCGAATTCAATCCACGCATGAAGTTGACCTTGCGCCTGATGAACTACGGGTTTAATAGATCCGCCAGTGCATTCCGGCCAAGTGGGACAGCCGAGTCCAGATCCAGTCAGTCGCACGGCCCCGCCGGTTACGACTAAGCCAGCTTGAAATATGAGGAGCGCTGTAAAGATAAATGCTGACAGGCTCATGTTCGTAGCCTATGCGCAGGAGGGTCAACCTTGCGTCAGCCTGCCGACTGGCGGGTTTGGTCTATTTACGCAACAATAATGTTGTGAAAAAGAGCGAAGAGCGAACCCGAGATCAAGTAGCTCGCGCAATTCTTGAAAATGGCCCAGCCACCGCTGTTGCACTTGCATCTAAATTGAAGATCACGCCAGCGGGGATAAGACGGCACTTGGATACCTTGGTTGCGGAAGGCGTTTTAACTGCCCGTGAACCATTTCAATCAGCAATTGATTCAAGAGGTCGGGGAAGACCTTCAAAAGTTTTCGTTATGACGGATACTGGTCGCGAAAAATTTGAACATACTTATGATGACCTTGCAGTTTCTGCTCTTAGGTTTATGTCTTCAAAGGGAAGTAATACTCTCGTGAAGGAGTTCGCAAGGAATCGTGCTGAGGAAATCACGAAGCGCGCAGCACAGATTTTGGCTAATAAGAAAAATTTAAGTGAGAAGAGCGATGCGCTAGCAACTTTCCTAACTGAAGAAGGTTACGCAGCAAGCAATCATTCGCAAGGAATTGGCGAAGAGTTATGCCAGCATCACTGCCCAATCGCGCATGTGGCAGCACAATTCCCAGAACTTTGTGAAGCTGAAACCGAAGCGTTTTCAGAGTTACTTGGTACCCACGTACAACGCCTTGCGACAATCGCACATGGTGATGGCGTTTGCACAACATTTATTCCAAATACAAAAAATCTAACTAAAAACGGAAAGCGGGCCTGACGTGAGCGATGTCTTAGCTAAGAATCCTGGACTTGAAGGAATCGGAAATTATGAGTTCGGATGGTCTGACAAAAACGATGTTGGCGCTAATTCACGTCGAGGCCTGAATGAAGAAGTTGTACGCGATATTTCATCAAAGAAGAGTGAACCACAGTGGATGCTAGATCTACGTCTTAAAGGTTTGTCGCTCTTTGAGAAGAAGCCAATGCCGACATGGGGTTCAGATTTATCTGGCATCTTCTTCGATACCATCAAATATTTCGTTCGCTCAACCGAGAAGCAAGCAACCTCTTGGGAAGATCTACCAGATGACATTAAGAACACTTATGATCGTTTGGGAATTCCAGAAGCCGAGAAACAACGTTTAGTTTCCGGTGTCGCAGCTCAGTATGAGTCTGAAGTTGTTTATCACTCGATTCGCGAAGATTTAGAAGCTCAAGGAGTTATCTTCGTAGATACTGACACTGGACTGCGCGAGCACGAAGAACTCTTCAAAGAATATTTTGGAACCGTAATCCCAGTAGGAGACAACAAGTTTGCAGCCCTAAATACCTCTGTCTGGTCTGGCGGCTCATTCATTTATATCCCTAAAGGTGTAAAAGTTGATATTCCGTTACAAGCATATTTCCGTATTAACACCGAAAATATGGGACAGTTCGAACGGACGTTGATCATTGCGGATGAAGATTCTTATGTTCACTACGTTGAAGGCTGTACAGCGCCAATTTATTCATCTGACTCACTGCACAGCGCAGTAGTTGAAATCATCATTAAAAAGGGTGCACGAGTTCGCTACACAACAATTCAGAACTGGTCTAATAACGTTTATAACTTGGTAACCAAGCGCGCAACATGTGCAGAAGGCGCAACCATGGAATGGGTTGATGGCAATATCGGTTCTAAGGTAACTATGAAATATCCAGCCGTTATGTTGATGGGACCTCACGCAAAGGGCGAAACACTTTCAATTGCCTTTGCTGGTGAAGGCCAACATCAGGATGCCGGCGCAAAGATGGTTCATGCTGCGCCGTACACATCTTCTTCAATTATTTCTAAATCTGTAGCTCGAGGTGGCGGTCGTACCTCGTATCGCGGATTGATTCAAATTAATGAAGGTGCACATCACTCAAAGTCGACAGTTAAATGCGATGCGCTTCTAGTTGATTCGATCTCTAGATCTGATACCTATCCATATGTAGATGTTCGTGAAGATGATGTCTCAATGGGACACGAAGCTACAGTCTCAAAAATTAGCGATGATCAACTCTTCTATTTGATGTCTCGTGGCTTAGGCGAAGATGAAGCTATGGCAATGATTGTTCGTGGATTTATTGAACCAATCGCCCGTGAGCTTCCAATGGAATATGCACTTGAACTAAATCGTCTGATTGAAATGCAGATGGAAGGTGCTGTTGGTTAATGAGTACCTTAACCACTAATTATTTAGCGCCTTCGGGTCGCGAAGAAGCGTGGCGGTTCACACCGCTATCGCGTCTTGGTGGACTCTTAGATGCGTCTGTAAACCTAGAGAGTGCAAACTCTATTTCTCTGGCAAAAAATATCGAAGGTGTGAAGTTCTCAGTAAAGAGCGCAGAAGATCTGCCGGCAATCTCAGTGAGTGATGATTCTGCAACTATCCGAGCACGAGAGTTCATAACTCAGGTAACTCATATTGAGGTAGCTAAAGATGCGAATCTAAGTGAGCCAATTCTTCTAGAGCGCACTTCGCTGAATGGAAACCCGCAAGCCAGTAGAACTTTAATATCTACTGGGGTTAATTCACATGCCACGATAATTCTTCAAAATACTGGTAACGCAATTTTGTCGGATGAGATTGAGTTTGATGTGGCCCCCGGATCGAACCTAACTTTTGTTTCATTGCAAGAGTGGGATGCTAAGACCGTTCATCTAGGACGCCAGCATGCAGTAGTAAGTAAAGATGCAGAATTCAATTCAATTGTTGTAACTGTTGGTGGATCACTAGTTCGACTGCTTCCTACTGTTGAATACAGCGGTCCAGGTTCAAGCGCTGATTTGCAAGGACTCTATTTTGCAACTGATGGTCAACATTTAGAGCATCGGTTATTTGTTAATCACAATGTACCTAACGCTAAAAGTCGGGTTAATTACAAGGGCGCACTTGCGGGAGATAAAGCGCATACTGTCTGGATTGGCGATGTCTATATTCGCGCTAATGCAGAAGGAACTGATACTTACGAATTAAACCGAAACCTCCTTCTTTCTGATGGAGCTCGCGCAGATTCAGTTCCTAACTTAGAGATTGAAACTGGCGAAATAGTTGGTGCCGGTCACGCGAGCACTACCGGGCGCTTTGATGATGAACAGCTCTTCTATTTATCTTCACGTGGTATTCCTGCAGAGATCGCTCGTCGCTTAGTAGTTCGTGGCTTCTTCGCGGAGATCGTGGGCAAGATCAAGAACGAAGAGATTGAAAATAGATTGATGGATCGCATTGACGCTGAGCTAGCAAAGGTCGGTGCTTAAATGTCGGAGCTGTCTTTTGATTCTTTAGTCGAACGTAAGCCAGTGAAAATCGATCTAAATGGCACTCCGGTCTGTGTAACTCGGATCGGTGACGAAGTATTTGCGATTGCAGATACTTGTTCACACTCTGAAGCCTCGCTCTCTGAAGGTGATGTAACTGACTACAAAATTGAGTGCTGGTTGCATGGCGCTGAATTCGATTTAAGAAGTGGGGAAGTAGTCACACCACCGGCTTCGATTCCAGTTGAAGTATTTGGTGTAGCTCGCGAGGGCGACACCATAAAAATTTCTAGCAGAAAATCTGCCCAAGGTTAAGGAGAGAAAAATGAGCACATTAGATATTAAGAATTTACAGGTTGCGGTGGCAACAGAGAACGGATTCACCGAAATCTTGCGCGGCGTTGATCTAACTATTAAGTCTGGTGAGACACATGCAATCATGGGACCAAACGGTTCCGGCAAATCAACTTTGGCTTATTCAATCGCCGGTCATCCAAAATACACAATCACGGGTGGTTCAGTAACTCTGGATGGCGTAGATGTACTTGCGATGTCGGTAGATGAACGTGCGAAAGCTGGCCTATTTTTAGCTATGCAATATCCAGTTGAAGTACCAGGAGTTTCAGTAACTAACTTTTTGCGCACCGCTGCAACTGCAATTCGAGGCGAGGCACCGAAGATCAGAACTTGGGTAGGCGAAGTTAAAGAGGCAATGGCGGCTCTAAACATGGATACGAACTTTGCTGAACGTAACGTTAACGAAGGTTTCTCAGGTGGCGAGAAGAAGCGTCACGAGATTCTTCAACTAGAACTACTAAAGCCTAAATTCGCCATCCTAGATGAGACCGACTCTGGTCTAGATGTGGATGCACTTCGAATTGTCTCCGAAGGTGTAAATCGCGTTAAGGGAAATAGTGATCTTGGGATAATGCTTATTACGCACTACACAAGAATTCTTCGTTACATCAAACCTGATTTTGTTCATGTCTTTGCTGCTGGAAAAATTGTTGAAGAAGGCGGACCAGAGCTAGCAGATAAATTAGAAGAGAAAGGTTATGCAGAGTACACAACTGCATAATTAATGAAATCAATGTTCTCTCCAGCAGAGATTCGCAAAGACTTTCCGATCTTCGCTAAAACCATGCGTGGCGGTAATCGCTTGGTTTATTTAGATAGTGGAGCTACGAGTCAAAAACCTCGATTGGTCTTGGATGCGGAGCGCAATTTTTATGAATTGCATAATGCGGCGGTGCATCGTGGCGCACATCTGTTAGCAGAAGAAGCAAGTAGTGAATATGAAGGCGCGAGATCAGTTCTAGCTGGATTTCTAAATGCTGAAGTTGATGAAGTTATATTCACAAAGAGCGCTACTGAAAGTTTGAATGCAATTGCATATTCATTTGGAAACTCTCCTGCGAACTCTAAATTCTCGATTAAGCCAGGGGATCGGATAGTAGTTTCAGAGTTAGAGCATCATGCGAATTTGATTCCATGGCAACAATTAGCGAAACGAACTGGCGCCGAACTAGTCTGGTTTCCAATTGACGGCGAAGGTCGATTAGATCTCTCCAAAATTAATGAGCTCATAACTGAACGTACAAAAGTTGTCGCCCTGACACATCAGTCGAATGTCCTCGGGACAATTGTTCCAATTGAAAAGATAGTAGAAGCGACCCATGCGGTTGGTGCGCTCTTTGTCTTAGATGCTTGCCAATCAGCTCCGCACTTTAAAATTGATGTAAAAAAATTAGGAATCGACTTCTTAGCATTTTCGGGTCATAAGGCGCTAGGACCAACTGGCGTTGGAATTCTCTGGGGGCGTTTAGATTTATTGAATCAGATGGAACCATTTTTAACAGGTGGATCAATGATTGAGTCGGTAACAATGACTGATGCAACTTGGGCAAAGGCTCCGAAGAGATTTGAAGCCGGTGTTCCCAATATGGCCCAAGCAGTTGGGTTAGCGGCAGCGATTAAATATTTAGATGCGCTCGGCATGGATAACGTTGCCGAGCACGAAAAGGATTTGACGGGCTATGCGCTCAGTAAATTTGCAAATTTAGATGGCGTAAATGTCATAGGTCCTAAGAACAACATCGATCGTGGTTCTGTGATCTCTTTCGAAATACCTGGAATTCATCCTCATGATGTCGGGCAAGTTTTAGATCAATATGGAATAGCAGTCCGGACGGGGCATCACTGTGCTTGGCCATTGATGAGGAAATTAGGATTGGTCGGTACAACAAGAGCTTCTTTCTATGTTTACAATGATGAAAGCGATGTCGATAGTTTAATTTCGGCAATCGATGAAGCTAAGAAATACTTTAAGGTATAGGTATGGAATTAGATTCGCTCTATCAAGAAGTGATACTGGATCACTACAAACATCCGCAACACAAGAAACTCAATTCGAATTACACAGCACAGGTGCATCATGTAAATCCAAGTTGTGGCGACGAAATTACCCTCAATGTCTCGATGAAAGACGGGGTAGTGGAGAGCGTTTCTTGGGATGGAGTCGGTTGCTCAATCTCACAAGCAAGCACCTCGATAGCTTCAGATCTAATGATCGGCAAAACCCTCGAAAAAGCCCTCGCAACAGTCGATGCATTCTCGCAACTGATGTCTAGCAAAGGGAATGAAACGGGCGATGAGAATGTTTTAGAGGATGGAGTTGCGCTAGCTGGGGTATCAAAGTTCCCAGCTCGTATAAAATGCGCACTATTAGGGTGGATGGCGTTTAAGGATGCAGCACTACAAAGCGGCGAAAACTAGAAATAAATAGGGAGAAGAATGAGCAATTCAAATACAACGCTCGATGATGTAACAGAAGCTATGAAAGATGTGATCGATCCCGAACTTGGGATTAACGTCATCGATTTGGGCTTGGTCTACGACATGCGTCTGGACGAGAACAATGTTGCAATTTTGGATATGACTTTAACTTCTGCTGCTTGCCCGTTACAGGACGTTATTGAAGATCAGACCCATCAAGTTCTAGCGGATATCACTTCTGATGTAAAAATAAACTGGGTTTGGATGCCACCTTGGGGACCAGGAAAGATTACGGACGAAGGTAGAGAACAATTACGGGCGATTGGTTTCACGGTTTAATAGGTGTCGATGCATGGCCAATGGATGGCCCTTAGATCACTAAGTTCAGATCAATCTGTAAAGAATCAAAAACTCAAAGCCGGAACATTCAAAAGAATTCTTGCCTTTGCTTCGCCTTACCGAAAATATCTAATAATTTTTCTGACGACGGTCGTTATTGACGCCCTTCTAGTTGTGGCAACTCCACTTCTACTACGTTCGTTGGTCGACCAAGGGGTAGTAAAAGGCCGCGGTGATGTTGTAACAAAGTTAGCTCTAATTGTTGGGTTACTAGCAATAGCTGATGCTGTTTTTAGCGCACTAGGTAGATGGTTCTCTAGCCGCATTGGTGAAGGCTTAATTTATGATCTTCGAAGCCAAGTCTTTGAGCATGTACAGAAACAATCTATAGCCTTCTTCACAAGAACTCAGACTGGTTCGCTGATCTCACGAATTAATTCAGATGTAATTGGCGCACAACAAGCTTTTACTTCAACACTTTCAGGGGTTATAAGCAACGTGCTAACTCTAATTTTGGTTGCAGCAGCGATGCTTACGCTCTCTTGGCAGATCACTCTAGTTTCACTGGTTCTGCTACCCATTTTCATCATCCCGACAAAGTGGATTGGTAAGAGATTAGCTGGGTATACAAGACGATCATTTGAATTGAACGCAGAAATGTCCTCAAATATGACAGAAAGATTCAATGTTTCAGGTGCGCTTTTAGTCTCACTTTACGGAGATCGCAAGACGGAATCTACAAATTTCAGAGGTAAAGCTCGCCGCGTTGCAGATATGGGTATCAAGATTGCGATGCTTAACCGAATCTTCTTTATTGCTATGACTTCAGTAGCTGCGATAGCAACCTCGTTCGCTTATGGAATCGGCGGCCACTTAGCAATAAACCAGAAAATTACTATTGGAACTCTCTTAGCTATAACTGCGCTGCTTGCAAGACTTTATGGCCCGCTCACTGCACTTTCGAATATTCGTGTTGATGTCATGTCGGCCTTAGTTTCCTTCGAGCGAGTCTTCGAAGTATTGGATCTTGAGCCAATGGTCAAGGAGAGCGCAAACCCTAAAAGTATTTCTAACGCTATTCCGGCAATTGCGTTTGAAAAGGTCTTCTTCGCATATCCAAAGGCGGAAGAGATTTCCCTTGCTTCATTGGAAGCTGCTGCTAAACCAGAATTAGTTGAAAGTGGCGAAGTGCTGCGCGGAATATCGTTCAACTGTGAACCGGGAACGCTAACCGCAATCGTTGGTCCATCGGGAGCTGGCAAAAGCACTATTTCGTCGTTGTTGCCACGTCTTTACGATGTCACAAGTGGAGCAATAAAAATTAACGGAACTGATATTCGGGATAGTTCGATTTTAGATTTGCGATCACTTATTGGGATTGTTACGCAAGATTCTCATATGTTCCACGAAAGCATCCGAGATAATTTGCGCTATGCAAAAAATAACGCCACAGATGAAGAAATAAGTAGTGCGTGTGAAGCGGCACAAATTGGTGAATTCATTAAATCGCTACCAAATGGCCTAGATACAGTTGTGGGAGAACGCGGGCACAGATTGTCCGGCGGCGAGAAGCAGAGACTTGCTATTGCGCGACTGTTACTTAAAGCGCCAAGGATTGTAATTCTAGATGAGGCAACAGCTCATCTAGATTCCGAAAATGAAGCCATGGTTCAAGAGGCGCTAAAGAATGCTTTAGTTGGTCGAACAAGTATCGTCATTGCGCATCGACTTTCGACAATTGTGCATGCGGATCAAATCTTAGTTATTGATAATGGTCAGATAGTTGAGAGTGGCAAACATGAAGCTTTGGTCGCAAATGGAGGACTCTATTTCGAGCTATACCAGCGACAATCTCTTGGCTTCTCTGAATAATAGATAACGTCCCAGCAGAATAAGCACAGCAAAGGCAAGCCACTGAAGTGCATAAGCGAAGTGCGGTCCGTTTGTTAATTCGGGAAGTTGGATTTGGGTTAGCGGTTGTGCTGAGTTTTCGGAACTATTAATTAAATCCAAATAATAAGGCTCTGCAGTGATGCCTTGAATTTTGGTCATATTCAAAGGCTTAGCAGCCGCGGTTTTTGTGACGAAGAATGAACCTTGTAATTGTCGGCTCAAATTCTCAGATCTAATTCTTGCCGTTATTTCAATCTCGCTATTGGTAATTTCAGGAACAACCGGGGGAGTCGCAGCGTTTGGACCTGCAGCAACCCACCCTCTATCAACCCAAAAGTTATCGCCAGATCTGGTCGTGAAAAGTGTGAGTACTTCAAAGCCAAATTTTCCTTCGTTATAACGGTTACGAACCAACTCTTGTAAATTTGGTGAAAATTTTCCCGTCAACGAAATCTCGCGCCATTGATTTGCTACGGGATCCAGGCCTTGCAACTCATTCGAACCCAAGGTCTGTTGCTGGAGGTTTGCGCTAATGATTTTATTATTATCCATTTGTGCAGTGCCGCGATGGAATTGCCATTGCGCTGCGAATAGACATCCGACCGTAAGCGCTAAGGCAATTGCACTCTGAAGCAAACTGATAGCCCTAGTTTTGGCCAACATAAAATTCTTAGCTTTCTATCTGTTTTTGCTTATTGGTGTAGATAGTTGACTTATCGCGAATACTTTCTCGGCCCGCGTTCGCAACTACAACCGCGACGTAAGGTAGAAGCACTGCCCCTAAGAGAGCAATCCATCGAAACGGACTTGGGGTAATCACCGCAAGAATAAAGCAGAGAGTTCGAACCATCATAGAAATGAAATAGCGCTTGGCTCTAGAGGATTGATCCTTGGATAGCGACTGACCTACATCTGATACCGAGGCGGTAATGATTTTCTTGTCAGGCTTTTCCATAGGAGAACTCTATGGGCGAAGGATGAAATTTTCGTGTTCGAAGCTGCGCCGTCATTTGAATACGCATGAGTAGCAGGTAAGTTTCTCGCATGAACCAAGATACAAAAGTTGCCCTAATCACTGGCGGCAACCGTGGAATTGGGTTGGCAATAGCTGAAAAATTTAAGCAAGATGGATATCAAGTCGTTGTTACGCATCGATCAGGCTCTGCGCCACAAGGTTTAGAAGGCGTAATTATGGATGTAACTGATTCAGATAGCGTCAACAACGCTGTGAAAACTATTGAAGAGAAGTACGGACGCATCGATGTCCTAGTTGCTAATGCCGGCATTACTAAAGATGGTCTTGCCATGCGAATGAGTGATGAAGATTTCGAATCCGTAGTTGAAACCAACTTAATGGGAGCCTTTCGAGTTGCTCGCGCCTGTACCCGCGGGATGTTGAAGCAGAAGAGTGGTCGAATAATTTTTGTTGGTTCAGTAGTTGGAATGCTCGGATCTGCTGGTCAGGTTAATTACGCGGCTACCAAAAGTGGATTAATAGGAATGGCACGAAGTTTGGCGAGAGAGCTAGGAAGTCGCGGGATTACGGCAAATGTTGTGGCCCCCGGCTTTGTCGAAACAGATATGACTCAGGTTTTAGATGAAAAACGCAAGGCTGAAATTATTGGCGCCGTTCCATTAGCAAGATTCGCGACACCGAATGAGGTCGCAGGAGTTGTTGCTTTTTTAGCATCTCCAGAAGCTGCTTATATAACTGGTGCGGTAATACCTATAGATGGCGGATTAGGAATGGGGCACTAAATGGGAATTCTTTCTGGCAAGAATATTTTAGTAACAGGAGTGCTGACTGAATCGTCGATTGCATTTCATATTGCTCGAATTGCACAAGAAGAGGGAGCTAATGTTGTTCTAACCTCTTTCGGTCGCGCGCTAAGCATTACAACTCGTATCGCCGTAAGACTTCCAAAGCCGGCTCCGGTAATTGAGCTGGATGTAACAAACGTTGAACACCTTGATCGACTTGCTGGTTTAGTTAAGGAGCACTTACCAACTTTGGATGGTGTAGTTCATTCAATTGGTTTCGCTCCTGAAGCGGCTCTTGGTGGAAATTTTCTAAATACCGCCTGGGAAGATGTAGCTACAGCAGTTCATGTTTCGACTTTCTCGTACAAGTCACTTGCGATGGCATGTAAGCCACTTTTCAACAAGGAGGCGGGTGCCGCAATTGTTGGGTTAACTTTCGATGCAACTGTTGCCTGGCCAAAGTATGACTGGATGGGAGTTGCGAAAGCGGGATTGGAATCTGCGAATCGCTATTTAGCGCGCGACTTAGGTGCAGAAAATATTCGATGCAATTTAATTGCTGCGGGTCCGATAAAGACAATGGCTGCAAAATCTATTCCTGGTTTTCAAGATTTCGAAGATGTTTGGAATTCCCGGGCGCCCCTATTTTGGGATGTCGCTGATCCGATTCCAGCAGCACAAGGGGCTGTAGCGCTACTTTCACCGTTTTTTCCAAAGACCACAGGCGAGATAATCCACGTAGACGGTGGCGTCCACGCAATCGGAGGCTAGTAGCACTTCGCGATTTCTAGATATTCGACTCTTGAGGTAGCCTTACGCAATCAAGTGGAGCTAGTCGCTCCCACCTCTCTCGCTTCGGCGAATTGGTCATTACAGGTTAATTAGCCTGGATTTGCGACTGTCTCCACCTGCTTCTAAAAATAGATATAAATTTATTTTAAAGAAGCTATTAACCAGGGAGGAGAAGTTATCAGCACTGAGCCAAGAATCAACGATCGGATTCGCGTTCCGCAAGTTCGTCTGATTGGTTTTTCCGGTGAACAAGTAGGCGTAGTCGATATCGATACTGCTTTAAAAATGGCAGATGAAGTCGGGTTAGATCTCGTTGAAATAGCACCAGAGGCCCAACCTCCAGTTTGTAAAGTGATGGATTTCGGTAAGTACAAATACGAAATCGCACAGAAAGCTCGTGAGGCTAGACAGAACCAAACACACATTGTTGTTAAGGAAATGCGACTTCGACCAAAGATCGAGCCACATGATTACGAAACTAAGAAGACACATATCGAACGTTTTCTTAAAGGTGGCGACAAGGTGAAGGTGACTATCCAATTCCGTGGCCGTGAGCAAGCAAGACCTGAAATTGGTTATCGCTTACTTATGAAGTTGGCCGAAGAGTTGTCCGAAGTAGCGTTCGTCGAATTTGCCCCTAAGCAAGAAGGGCGAAATATGACGATGGTATTAGGAACAAATGTAAAGAAGGGCCAGTCAGTTTCACAGCAAAAAGCTGCGAAGGTAGCTAGCCGAAAGAAGGAAGAAGTAGTACCTGAAATTTAAGAAGTTTTTCTCGTAATGTTCGACCGTTTTACTAACTGGGAGGTTAGCGAATGCCAAAGATGAAGACCCATAGCGGAGCTAAGAAGAGGTTCCGTTTAACTGGAACCGGCAA
>Ga0194048_10001324_pt1 | contig 12268 bp, 17 predicted proteins | sample JunL225m_MetaG_FD_161685 | JGI IMG/M metagenome (GOLD analysis project Ga0194048, IMG submission 161685) | Anoxic zone freshwater microbial communities from boreal shield lake in IISD Experimental Lakes Area, Ontario, Canada - Jun2016-L222-5m | ecosystem: Environmental > Aquatic > Freshwater >...
CACTAAGATTGCCGATAAACCAGCCCTACAACTACAGAGCATCTTTGATGAGGGTCACGCAATTCACGCTAAATGGCAACGTTACTTCCAAGAAATGGGAGTACTATACGGGCGCTTTACTTGTACTTCCTGTGACTTTTCAATATTTGATATTGGAACAACCCTGTGCCCACAATGCGGCAAAGACACGTTTGAATACCGTGAAGTAACCCTAATTGACAATGAACTTCGTATTGCTGGCCATACCGATGGTTGGATTAAAGGAATTGGTGATGACTGTCTAATTGAAATTAAATCTATTGGTCCAGGAACCATTCGTTCCGAATCTCCTGGCCTTATGTATGATGCCAACGGAGACTTCATGGAAGCATGGAAGAATGTTAATCGCCCATTTAGTTCTCACATTATGCAGGGTCAGGTTTACCTAGAGCTTCTAAAGCGTATGGGAACTCCTGTAAATGAGATTGTGTTCCTTTATGAATTAAAGGCTAACCAGTCCTACAAGGAGTTTACAGTTAAAGCTGATTATGAACTAGTTCGTCACGTATTTGATGGTGCTAAGTTTGTTGTAGATGCTGTTGACGCAGGAGTTGCCCCAGATTGTAATAATACTCCTGGTGGAACATGTAAGCAGTGTGACCCTTACAAGGAGGACTAATGTCAGCCCTAGAAAAGTTTAAAGACTGGGGGCTTACCTTTTATAAACCTGAAGGTGAGCAAGTACGTATCCCTAACGATATCACAGCTATTGGTTCTGAGGAGCTGGGAGAGTTATTTACTCGCCTAACTGCTTGGACTGACTATATTAACTCTCAGCTAACCATGGCTCAACTAGAAGAGCGTGCAGCTCTTAAGAAGAAAGACTTTACTGAAACTACCATGCTAATCAAGCGTGTTGGTTCTCAGGCAAAGGGTGAGCGTATTACCGCTATCAAAGCAGAGGTTTCTATTAATCCAGAGATTGTACAACTTGACAATGATTATGAAGAGAAGTACGCTTATCGTAAGTTAGTTGAAATGCTACTTACAAACCACGAGCGTGACCTATCCTTGGTCAGCCGTGAAATTACACGCCGTTCTAACGATTATAGGAGGAATTTATAATGGGACAGATGAAAGACATATTTACAGAACTACATGAACAAGGATTTGACCCAAGTACATCAGAGGGTAAAGCTAAATTTGAACAACTTGTTGAGGAAAGGTTCCCAGGACGTATTCCTAAACAAGGAACGTTTGAAAGCCTGCCACTAGTTACCCAAGAACAAATACGTAAAGCTAGTCCAAATGCACAATTTGAAGAAGCTGTACAACAGAAGTTTCAACATGCTAAACACGTACTTCTTAGCAAGCACAAAGACTACGGACCAAAAAATATTGCACATAGTCCAGGCGGACCTTTAAATGGTTTGCGTGTTCGTATGTGGGATAAGTTTGCACGTATTAACAATTTGATTGATTCAAAGAAAAAGCCAGAACACGAAAGTCTAAGGGATTCATTCCTAGACATGGCTAATTACGCAATCATTGCAATGCTAGTTCTGGATGATGAGTGGCCAAATGAATAATGTAGTGTTAGTTATAGTAGGACTAATTATTGGATATGTAATTATGAAAATAACTTTAAATATAATTGAGAAGTTTGGAGAGAAAGAATGAAAGCAACAGGATTTGAACCACGTTTTGACCGCGACATGGAACGCGGTGAAGTAGGAGAACAACTATTAGATATTCTATTTGAGGATAGTCAAGACCCAAATGTAACTATTGAAGTTAAAACCGACTATCGCACCAATGAAACTGGAAATATCTACGTAGAAACCCACAAATACCGCAATGGTGATGTAGATAGCGCTGTGCCATCAGGAATCAACGGTACAGAGTCTAAATGGTGGGCTCAGGCGTCCCCTGACGGTACCGCTGTGCTCCTAATTAAGACAGAAGCACTACGTAAGTACATCGCACTTGTAGAGCCTCCTAAGAGCTCACAGCCCGTTTCTAATGCCCATTCTGCGGCTAGCTTAGGGCTGTTAGTTTCAATGAAAGGCCTTATGAAGTTTTTAAAGATGTGGAAGTCGACCGACTAGGTATACAATGAAGATTAAGGAATTCGATGGAGGCCTCAAAATAGGCAGCCAAGAAGTAACAATAGGTATTGACCAATCACTAACAGGGTTTGCTCTCTCGGTGGTTTCTGTTGAGTTCCCTAATCTGCATATGACTTGGGTTGCAAAATCCGAGTACCGAGGTGTTCAGCGTTTAGCTGACATACAAACTTGGTTAAATAAGCAGTTATTTGAAATTGCTTTAAATCGATGGGACGTCAAAGATGTCGCCATGGAAGGCACTGTTTTAGCATCCCATTCCGCCTTAGTATTAGGTGAGCTAGCAGCAACAGTTAAATTAACTTTATGGAATAAAGAAATTCTTCCTCTTCAAATCCCCCCAATGACTCTTAAAAAGTATGCTACAGGCAAGGGGACCTCTAAGAAACAAGAGATGCTCCTACAGATGTACAAGCGTTGGGGCGTTGAATTCAATGACGATAATGCCGCTGATGCCTATGCCTTAGCTAGATTAGCTGGCGGAAGCAATATTAACGCTATAGAAGCTCAAATTGTAGAACAAATAAAAGATGACAAATACAGGGATTTTATACAGTAAACCGTGTAATCTTAATATGAGGATGGCATATAACTCGTATATTTAAGGACTACAAATGAGTGAAGAATTAGACATCCCATCTACCGAAGAACCGTTTCTTCGAGTTTCAGCTGGGTCAAACCCACAATCAGTTGCATCGGCAATTGCACACGCTATTTACGAAACTAAAGCTGTAAAGCTAAGGGCCGTAGGCGCAGGTGCAGTCAACCAGGCTGTAAAATCAATCGCAATCGCTAGAGGCTACGTAGCCCCAAGGGGTTTAGACCTGACATGCAAGCCTGGATTTACTACTATTGAATCAAGAGATGGCGAAATCTCTGCAATAGTATTCGCAATTTCAGCAAGTTAACTTAAGGAGTCCTCATGGCAGCATGGGCATCAATGGGACATGGTATGAGACGTCGTACCGGAGCTCCCTCAAATCATTTAGAATCGGCAGGAAATAATATGGCACGTTCACACCAAACTCACCACGAAGCTATGCAGGATGCAGCAGCATCAGGCAGCCACAGAGTACCAATGGGCATGGATGCCTATCAGGTAACTCCAGCCCCAGTTCTTAAAGGCACACTAATGCCTAAGAAGAATACTCAGGCTATGGACCCAACTGGTGCTGGTACTAAGCAGAACCGTCAGAACATTGAAAAGATTGGTGCTACTTACCGTGTATCTCCAAAGTCTACCTTTGTTCAACTTGACCCTTCAGCAGGACCTACCATGGCAAGTGCCAAGCTTGTTCCTTCTGTTGCTAGCGTCAATGGTTCATTCCAGGACGCCGAAGCCGACTCTTACCTATAAGAGGTTAAAATGTCAAGCGATGCTCTAGCAGCGGGTCAGTTTAATAGTGTTCAGGGTGACCCTGGTGCACGTGGTATGATGGATGCAAACTCTTATACCCCCTCGCCTATATCGCTATCTGCTAACGCGCTAGGAAGTTATAACTCTGAAATGACCAGTAATTTTCGTCATGCAAAAGGCCCAGGACTAGTTGTTAAGCCTTATAGCGCTCAAACAATGACTTCTTCAACGTATAGGGCTCAATAATGGGAAAGATGGCACAGCCTAACCCAGTTAAAATGGGGATTAGTGCAAATCAATTTGCTAAATTACAGCACACCCCTGTTAGTCAAGGCGTAGCTAGTATTCAGCATTTTGAAGGCGGAAGAAGACCTCAAAGTCAAATGGCATCAAATAGAGGTTCTGCTAATGTTAACTGGGAATCTTCTAGTGTTAATAGTGGTGAAGGTTCGTTAGCTGGTTACCAAAAGAGTAACCGAGGAACACTTCTTGAGACAGGGTTCTAATGGCTGGTGCAGTAAACAACTTTAGTCCACAACAAAACTGGCAATCCATTGGTGGTAATGGTCTAAATGGCTATAACAACCAAGGTGGTTACGGTGGAGCTGTTGCACGTGGTGACCTTGATGCTATGCGTATTGGAACCGGCCGTGTTCCTTCAGCAGAATATCCTGATGGATACCTAGGCACAATTCGTTCTAGACGTGATGACCGCCTTCTTGATTCTATTAAGAACCGTGTAAATCAAAAAGCATACCAGCGTGGTGTTCACAAAGGTGAGCGTATTGAACCTAGTGCCTATTATTGGAGCCTAGATTTCAATGACCAAACTGGTATCAAACGTCAGATGAAAGCTAAACAGGTTAATATTAATGGTGGTTTAGTTTATATGATTCCTAGAGCAACTCCAGAAATGTCGTTAGTTCCTGCACCTCATCTAGTTAATGATGGTAAATCAAACATGCGCTCAACTTCTCCGGGAGAGTTTGACACTCAAAGAGCAAACAGAATGTCTTATCTAAAACCTAGGTGGGCATAATGAGTTATTCATTTGATGGTCGTTATGATTACACAAAACCCTGGACTCAGGCCCCACAACAGCCTAAATGGTCGTATAATGGACCTTGGGCAAGTAATGAGGAAAGACTTACCCAACAAGCTTTAATGGTTATGACAGTTCCAGGAGCTAAACTGCAGCAAATGGTTAAAGCACCATTGCCGCAGATTCAGCTTTTTCCACCTAGATATGGGTATGGGGACCGTCAGCAACCAGGTATTGATGATATTGTAAGTATCAATAGAATCTATACTGAGCCAAGAGTTTCATGGTATTCAGGCGGAGTAGGCGGCTATTCTGGTTCAAGTAGAAACGATTTAGGAAATAATTAATGGGTAATCTAGAAGAATTTGGTAATGGCCATAAAGGTGCCGCAAATACTCCTGTAACTGGTAGTGAAGTAACTGGTGGAGAGGCTGCTTCAGCTGAAGTGGCCAGCGCTCCATCTTTCCCAATTAGACGTGTTGTCTCTAGTTCTCCAGGGTTAAGTTCTACTAGTGAAGCAAAGTCAGAAGAACCAGAAACAATGTCTGTAAGTGAGTTTATTGCTAAAGGTGGTAAACTAGCCCCCGAAGAAGCTAAAACCCTTAAAGTAAAGCAAGAAGAACTACCTTCTGAAGCTCCCGTTACTAAAACCCCTGCTGATGAAACACCAAAAATGGGAAGAAAAGAAAGATTTAAAGCAGAAAAGGCATCCGTTAAAGCACCTAAAGAGTCTCAGTCAGAAAGTGCTTACGAAGATAAACTTAGAAAAAGAATGCCTTGGCCAGGAAAAACAAGTGTTTCCAGACCTCAAGAGTCAATTTTAACAGGCTCTGCTTCAAACCTTAAAGTATTAACTGACCATTGGAATAAAGTAAACTCAGTTATGAAAGACGATGTGTCTAACCCAGCCTTTGCTACACATGCAGAAGTTGGTGCTAGACTGAGTTTAGCTGCTGCATATTTAGGTGCTTCTAGGGCAGCAAAGGGAAAAAACCAAAATGTTTCTCATGAGCACATGAAAGTAGCAACAGAAGCCCTTCATGATGCAAACAAAATGATGTGGAATAACACTGCCTATTCTATAACAGCCGGAAGTAACCCACCTATTGGTACTGCAGCAACAGACGAAAATAGAGCTCACGCACTTGTGGAATTTCCTACAAGAAAAGAAGCAGGAAGATTAGCTAATTCTTTAAAAATTGGTCGTGGAACATACGATATTAAGGGTAGTCAAATCAGTTCTAAGGTAGAAAACACTCAAGAGTTCTATGAAAGATTAGAACAAATGAAAACCGAAATGAATCACCCTGACCCTTCCATTAGTGGTAAGTATGCTGGTATTAACCGCGGAGCATTCGCACATGTCTATAAATTAGCCACTAAACCAACACCACGAGGTGGTTCACAATGGGGCCCAACTAATCCTGGCCCTAATTCATTAAACGGAAGATTTGGTACTGGCAACCTTATATCACCATATGGTGTTGGAAATGATATAAAGAATGTCAGTCAAGGAAGTAATTTTGATACCGGTAAACCAACAGTTGCAGTTAGAACTACAATCCCGATGGTACAGACGCATCCCTCACCTCTACCTGCAAACGCTGATATAATTAGACATAAAAAAACAGGCCAAATATGGGCATCAGTTAATGGCGTACCAGTAGATAAAATGCCAGAAGACAAAGATAAAGTTATGGTTCCTTTTGGTCAGCACATTGGCTTAAAAGTTACCGACAGTTTTGGTAGGGAAGTCCCTCATGTTAATGAAAAGGGAAACCCCCTATCCCTATCTAAGCTAAGAAAAGCAAACGCACACATTAAAACTACTGTTAAGTACTCTTCTCCACCAAGTGCCCCTAATGCACCTAAGCCATCTGTAGCAGCTGAACCTACTACCCCACGCGCATTGACTGCAAAAGAATTAAACGAGCAGTCTAAAAAAGAACGATTGAAGTCAGAAAATTCTAGTGATATTGACCGCGCTCAAGCTGACATGTCTGATGCTATTGAACATGCGTACGCTATTGTACAACAAAGAAAATTAGAAAAGAAAGCTACTCCTAGAAAAAGGTCTGCAGCTAGCGTTGTAAATACTCTTGGTCAGGACATAGCCAAATCAGCTAAACCAGCTAAGTCCAAAGGTAAGGGAAAATAATGGCTAAAATTAACTGGAATGCATTAACTGCAGCACAAAGAAAACAAGTCACCAAACAAAGAATTGAAACTAAACAGGCGACTGCAGCTAAAAACAAAACATCTGCAAAAAAAAGCAATGAAGCAAGGTCAGAAAAAACTTCTGCTCAGCAGCTGGAAGAATCTAGACAATACGTTGCAGCTAAACAAGAAAAACAAACTGGTCTTCTTAATAAACTAGAGGCTGGAGGGTATAAGTCTCCGACTGCAAAAATGTCTCCGTCTGCAGAAGAAGAAACACTTCCTCAAACAGCTGTAACTACAAACACAAGTTACCATGATGCATTACATGATATTATTACTGACCTTGGTAGCAGAATAGGGACTATTCAAGAGGGCTCTAAAAATCAAGCTGAATTAGTTTTAAATAAAAAAGCTGAAGTAGCCGGCCTCAAAAGTAGAGATGATTTAAGAACAAAAACAGGTAGAAGAATTGGTCTAAGTGCAGTACCTTCAAGAACTCAAACATTAAAAAAACTTGCTACACCTTCGTATTTATTACAACAAGCTACCGAGCATTTAAGAAATTCAGCCGCTGCAAATAAAGCTGGGGATGTATTTACAGCGGGAGAATCTTTCTCTAAAGCTGGAGATGCTATTGTTTCTCTTTTAAAACACGCAGATACTAATTTCAGCAGAATAAACCCAAAAGGGCAAAAGATTTACCATGAAAAATATGGTACAGTGTTCAGCGACCCAAGTTATGGTGACCCAGAAAATGAACTTAGGGTTCATGCGGGAACACACGAAGACGTCCAAACTATTGTAAATGGATTTGCAAACCACATTATTGAAAAAGGTAAGCAATCTCAACGTATACAAAATGATGACGTAGCTAAAGGATTAAAAACAGACCTTTCAAGGGATTATTCTTTAACAACTAAAAAAGGTCAAGAACGTGCGGATGAAGAAAGAACCCCTTCAGTAGAACTCCCTGCTGCTTATCAGGTAAAAACTGAGGCAGAAAAAGCTGCAGCTGTAACAGCAAGAGAAACAAGGCGCATAAACAATAAAAAAGAAAAAGCTCAACAAACCGGTAGAACATTTGCCGCTGCACCTAGTCTTGAAAGCGACACTGCTCCTGAAGATTCAGTTAGTTCCTATACTACCCCAAGTTTATCTGCAACAACTACTGGCCACTTTGGTGATTTCCAATTAAGATGGAAAAGAGCTCAAGTACAACAGAGATTTGATGCAGAGGAAAAAAGAAATGCAGCTTCTGCTAAACAAGCAGGGCAAACTTACACTCCAAAAACTTTTACGGGTTCATCTGCATGGGAAAACCCAGATAAATGGCACGCTGAAAACGTCTTAAAACAACACTGGTTAAAAAGCAGTAAAGCCAATACACCTGAAAATTTTGATTCAAGCGATGCAAAGCTTGACCCATCTGGTTACATAAAAAAAGCTAAAGAATCCGGTAACCCAGTTAATATAACTTTAGAGCCAACCAGAGAACAGTACGAAAGTTGGGCAAGACAAACTGCTGTTTCACCAAAAGGCACCGATTTTGAAGCTAAATTGTTCCCTAAAGTTGAGGGTGAGAAAAAAAGCGATGAATTAACCGGAACTACTTTACTGCCTTTTATGCCTAACAGACGTGAAGAAAAAAACGCAACAGAACTTAACGAAGAAAGTGTTCCTGCTGATGTTAATGCCAGACAAATTGCACGTTCAAGAAAACAAGCATTTGGTATGGGATTAGGTTCACACTCTGAGCCAATAAAAGATGAAACAACAGGTGAAGTCATTGGTGCTAAAACAGTAAGAATAACTGACCAAGAACCGACTACTCCGGTTGTAGAAAATAGTTCTGATAAAGAGCTACTTTCTGGAGAAGCTGAGCCTACAGGAAGTAACACCGTTGAAGACGCCGCTACCACTGAGAACGTTCGTAGTAGAAGTTTAAATACATTCTTTAATGATGGGGGGGCTAAATAATGGACGATGGCGATGGCGCTTTAACGCTTGAACTACAAGCGTACCAAGTAGCAAAGAATGCAATAAACTACCGTGGTTCACACCCGTGCCCAGCATGTGGTATAATTATGAATCCAGTAGAATATATGTACACTAAATTAGGCGTTTGTCCTGATTGTGGTGAAAAGCGCCGTCAGGCTCGCATTAACAGAAAAATGGTTTAATGTCACATCCATCGTTTAGCCAAGCTCATGAGTTAATTTATCATATGATAGATTACGCGGATTTAAACCGTCATGGGTTAGGTTATGGTAACGTTGATAAGATTAATGTGCATTTGGGTAACGCTCTAAAAGGGTTGACTAACGCTCAAAAAGCACATAACACCCCAGGCGGCCAAACAGCTGCTATGCTAGAACTATCAGATGTAGGCCACCATATTAACCAGGCAGCCAAGGCGTTTGATATTAGAGATGAGATGGGTCAACGTGTTGACTATCCATTAACTACACAGATTTTGCAAGCCCAAATGGGTGAGCAGCAAAAAGAGTTCGTAGATAATTATGCGAACGATATTAACGAAGGAAGAAAAAATGGCAGTAAACACTAGTCGTTCAATGAATGATAGCCTAGATGCTGGTGCAACTGATGGCAAGTATCGCAAGGTTCGCCCTAACACTGAGGTTCTAGACCACGATGGTCACGAAAAAACTCTAGATAACCGTCAACTTCTACACCCATTCTCAGGATACGGATTCCTTACTTCAGAAGCTCCAGCGTCATCTCAAGTAAACCCTGGTAAGTAGTTAATAAAGAAAGTATTATAATGCCTGCAAAGAAACCCGCAAAAGGTAAGGCCCCTGCAGTAGAGTTTTCTAATCCTCCTGCTGAGGAGACAAGCACTCCTCAAAAACGTGCACCTAAAGTTGCAGGTAATACAAAAAAACTACCTAAACCTAGTTGGATGTCTTCAGAGGACGAAGCAGCATTAGACGCAAAATTTGGGTCTAAAAAGAGTGCCGTAGAACCAGAAAAACAAACAGTTCTTCCAAGTGAAGACTGGGAAGTGTTTACTCCTAAAGCAGGTTCAGAAGAGGCCTATTCTACATCTACACCTAAAACCCCAACAATTAACTACACTCCTGGTGATTTAGGGCGTAAGTATGGCGCACAAAACGTTCGTCCATCAACTGAAAAAATTAATCCCGATGCTGGCCGCAGAAATTGGGCGTCAAGAACACACCAAGAAATGTACGGTCCAGCAGGTTCAGTACAATCTCAAGAAGTTTCTTTTGCACCTCGTCAAGTTGGTTCAAGCATTTCTTTTGGTGAAGATGAAAACAAAAAGCCGTTTGTACTACCCGGTGAACCTGTTATGGGTAAAGAACTTTACGCAATTCCTGGTAGAACAATAACATCACCATACAACACCCCTGAACAAGATAGAAATAGAGCTCATTTAATTAGACAACAACTGAGGGCTAGTGGTGGGCAGTCAAGTGCACCAAGACCAGACTTTGTGCAAGGACCTTCCGAATTAGACAACCTTAATTTGGCTCCTACAATGGTTGCTGGAAAACGCACTTTAGTTGACACTTCTCTTTCTGATGATGAAGTTGCCAAAAAAATTGATAATACAATACCAACTCCTTTAAAGAGGGAAGAATACCACAGACTATACCCAGCATCAACTAATGGTGACCCACATTTAATTTATAGCGATTCTAGAAATGCTACACGACCAAGCCCGATGGAAAGCACACTACTAGGGCAAGTTCCTGGTAGGGGAATTGACCGTACTGCAACTTATTCAGAATCTAGCAACCCTGAAGAACGTTACCAGCAATATTTAGCAGTAAAAAAGAGCATGTATAAACCACCGGTGGAACCAGGTAACAAAGGCATGTACACCCCACCAAAATTAATTATCCCTCATTCCATAACCTCTTCAGGTCACAGAGTACTTAAAGCAAGCCCCCTACTAAGAGCTGATTTATCATATCACCCTGGAGGAACTTCAATTCCTGAAGATTTTGCAGGGAAAGCAGCGGTAGAAGACGCCAGAATTGACGCAGCAATGTACGAGCGTGCTACAGCTCCCCTGGCTAGAAGACTAGGCGCATCTACTGACCCTACCGGCCAAGATTTTACTGGTGGAGAAGTTAAAATAGACTTAAATGCTCAAAAAGGACAAAAAGTAGTAAGTGATAATAGCCTTCCTCGAGGTCATGAACACCAAACTTTTGATGATGGCAGCGTTGATATTACACCTGTAAAAAGGAGCGGCCTAGTTGATACTAGCGAGACTAGAACTTTCTCTCCAAATGAAGCCGATATTACAGCAGACGAGTACTCTCCAGCTACTACTAGCACAAAGAGTAGTACTGGTCTAAGAACCGGCTCAGCATTAGTCCACAACATTGGTGGTGTAGAAGTCATAGCACATAATAAACGTACAGTTCATTACCGTAGAGTTAATAATAACGGCGTACCAGGAATTGTTAAAGTTGGAGTAGAGGAACACCCTGGAACGTTTTACCAGCACCCAACAACCGGGCAAACACAGCAAACATTTGACTCTCCTTCGGCTATGTCTGATGACCGTTCTGCAATCCAAAAACATGGTTCAGCATTATACGATTTATACGGCCCAAAGCGCAGTAATTTCTCAGCATCAACACAAGAAAAAATTAACTGGTCTCAATCTAAACTACCTACAGTTATAAACTCAGTTCGTAATGGAGATACTGAGGGTACAATGGCAGAGTTAAACAAAAACCCGGATTCTATTCATGATATGTTTAATGAGCATTTCAGGGTAGTACCTCAAAAGCTAGCAGCATATAAAAAGCTAGTAAAAGAAGGAACAATTGCACCAGTTAATATTCCTAAAAAGATAGATTTTAATAAAAGTACCTCTGGTCCAACCAAGGCATTTAGCAAAATAACTGGTAACTTTGAGCCTATTTCTCAAAAAAATGCTAAAGAACGAAAAGTTCTTGACGAGCAAGCTCAAAATAAACCAGTTGAAGAAGAGTAATAAATCTTTTTAAATTATCATTGTTTTGGTTGAATAAATATAAAAAACTAGTAGTATAAATATGTACATAATAAGGAGTATAAATGCAAGAGTTTAAACCAACAATTGGGTCAAAGCCTATCGATGGCCCAGTCATTCGTTTACTACGTTGTTTAGTATGTGAGTCATGGGAAGAGCTACCAGATTTTGAAGGCCCATCCAATTTTGATTACCTATTAGAGATTTCACTAGAGAAGCACAAGTTCCCATCAGGGGAGCCACACGTAGGTAAACTGTTTAAGGTTCCAGTTAAAACCTGGGTTAATCCAGAACAAAAGAAAGCCGTCCTTGACCAGTTAGCTCAGGGGGGTTCAAAAGGCCTAGATGAGTTAGACCCTAACAAAACATTCTACGAAACCAAGATGACATTTGCTGATGAGGCAATGACATGTTGGATTGCTCATAATAAAGTCACAACCAATTGTGAAGATTATGAGACACCAAAGAAGCGTTTGCTGCCAGACACAGCAGTAGAACGTAAAGAATTGGGAATGCCTAAACCAGAACATCTGGAAGGTCCTCAAGTATACACTTGCCATTTCTGTCCGTACCATGGTAAAGTGTTAGAA
>Ga0194048_10001325_pt1 | contig 12267 bp, 9 predicted proteins | sample JunL225m_MetaG_FD_161685 | JGI IMG/M metagenome (GOLD analysis project Ga0194048, IMG submission 161685) | Anoxic zone freshwater microbial communities from boreal shield lake in IISD Experimental Lakes Area, Ontario, Canada - Jun2016-L222-5m | ecosystem: Environmental > Aquatic > Freshwater >...
CAAGGAGGCTGCCGAATTGCGGGCTAAGGCTAAGCAAATCCGGCATAAACTCTGCGACGAGTGCTAGACCCCAGCCGACCCCCTTGACAACCCCCACCCTTGTGCTGGGGCGGGTTAGAGGTAAACCCTAGGAACAATCGCTTATGTTCGATTGGGAACGATTTTCGATTGCCCCGCCCCACTTGACAGACACCCCTTGACACCCGTGGCCCTCATTACCCGCAGATCGATCGATGAACTTCGCCAACGGGCGGATATCGTCGCCCTTGCCGGTGATTACACGCAGATGAAACAGCGGGGACGGGACTGGTGGGGCCTCAGCCCCTTCAAGTCCGAAAAAAGTCCGTCCTTTAAAGTTAACCCTGAAACCGGACTCTGGTACTGCTTCAGCACGCAACAGGGCGGCGACTCCTTCAAGCTCGTGATGGCGCGCGAAGGTCTGGACTTCCCGGAATCCGTCGAACGCGTGGCCACTCGCTTCGGCTTCAAGTTGGATTACGAAAACAACGCCGACGGGAAAACCGAGCGTTCCTTCCGCGGACAACTCCTAGAAATCCACGAACTAGTCGCAGATTATTGGCATCGCTGCTTCCTGGAAGACCCCCTCCACGGCGAGTGGATTCGCGATTATTGGACGTCGAAACGGAAGTTCGACCTGCAAGTCGCCGAAGACTTCGGCATCGGGTTCGCCCCGGTCGACGATTCCAAGCTCATCCCGGGTTTGATCAAAAAAGGTTACACCAAAGAGGCGCTGGCTCAAACGGGGCTATTCTTCGGCACCGATCGTATGCCCGACCCGCTGCGCTGGCGTTGCCGTTTCCGTGGCCGATTGATCATACCTATCCGCGATATTCAAGGCCGGGTCATTGCCTTTACCGCCCGCACCCTTGATATCACGCCCCAAGATGACCCGTCGCGGGAAGCCAAATATGTCAACTCGCCCGAAACCGAACTTTTTAAGAAATCACGGACCGTCTTCAATATCGACCGTGCTCGCACCACCCGGAAAGACGGCGAACCTTTCGTGCTGGTCGAAGGCCAACTAGACGCCATCCGCTGCCACACCGCGGGGATTCCGGGTGCGATCGCCGCCCAAGGCACCGCCGTCACCGAAGAGCACCTCCAACAACTCCGTCGCTTTTCTCCTCAGCTCCTCGTCTTCCTCGATTCTGATGCCGCCGGACAGAAGGCCGCCTTACGACTTTTACCGATTGGTTTAAAAGAAGGCCTGGATATCCGTTTCCTTTCGCTGCCCGGCGGCAAAGATCCGGATGAATATTTTTCCACCAACGATGCGACGAAGTGGAAAGAACTGACCACCGGCGCCCGAAGCGCGATGCAGTTCTGCGTCCAGTCGCTCGTCCCTGAAGGCTCAGCCAGCCTCCCCCTCGCCCGAAGACTGACCCTACTCGAAGCTATTTTCCCGATCGTTGAACAAGCCGGAGCAGAAGAAATCGTCCGTGAAGCCCTCAATGAGGCCGCCCGCCATGCCGGTATCGGCATCCGCGAAATGCATATGGCCTACGAAAGGCATCGGGCTCATTCAGCGGCGAATCGCCCAGCCGCGCAGCTCAGCCGGACCGAAATCCCGACCGAACCCTTGGTTGTCAAGGGGGGGGGCTTGACAACCACCGAGGAGGATCTGATACTCTTCCTACTCAGGCATGATTCATTCTTTGTTCCAGTGGCTCAGACCCTCCCACTCGAATGGATCGATCAAGCTGGCCGCGGGGGGATATTGCTGATGGCCCTGCTCAATGAGGCCGCGCATGGGCATTTCACCGGCATCCGGGAAGCGATCAACGGGCTGGATGACGACCTGCGTACCGAGGCCGCTCGACTTTCTGCCCAAACCTTTGCCGGCAAGGATGAAGACAAAGACCTCTACCCGCGCATCAATCTGATCCTGAAGGCCTTTCACGCCCGCAACCTTCAAGCCATTGTCCGTAGCCTTGACGCACGCATCGCCGCCACCGCACCTGGCGATGTCGCCAGCCTCAATCGTTTACAGGCCGAAAAAATCGCGCTTCGTAAATCTCATTTTCAATCCCCATCGCTCAGTCCATCCCTCTAAACCCCAACTATTATGTCCGAGAAATCTTCTAAAAAAACCGCAGGCAAGCCTGCAAAAGCAGCCCCAGCCAAAACTGGTGCCACCAAGGCACCCGTGAAGGCCGTCGCTAAGGCCGCACCCGCCAAGGCTGCCCCGGCGAAGCATGCGCCCGTCAAGGCTGCAATCGTCAAAGCCGGAGTTAAAGCGCCGCTTAAGTCTCCCGTTGCGACTAAAGTAATACCGGCAACGAAGCCCACCTCCGCCAAGGCCATCCCCATCAAAGCCTCCACGAATAAGGTCATCCCTATCGCTAAACCCGTCGCCCCCAAGACCGTGGTCAACAACGTACCGATCAAGCCCGCCACCAAAGCGGCTCCAGCCTTGAAGCCGACGAACAACCCGACCGTCAGTCGCGACATCAACGAGAAAGTCCAGCAGCTCGTCGTGCTGTCGAAGAAAAACGGGTACGTAACCGTTCAGAACATCAACGAAATCATTCCTGACAGCGCCACCGACCCAGAATTGATCGAGAATATCATGAACATTCTCGACAACCTCGACATCAAATTGCTCGACGAAGACGAAGTTGAAACTTACCGCAAAAAAGTCGAAGACTCCGAAGAAGAAGCCGCCCGCACCGTACCGGCAGATGCGCCGTATGACCCATTCAACGTCTACCTGAAGCAAATGGGCCACAAGCCCCTGCTCACCCGGGAACAAGAGGTCGAGATCTCCAAGCGCATCGAAGACGCCGAACTACGTGCCCAGGAATTCCTTTTCTCCATCTGGCTCACGCTTCCCTACCAACTTGACCTGGCGCTTAAGGTGCTGCGCAAAGAAGAACGCTTCGATAAAGTCGTCATCGATAAGAAGGTCGAATCCCGTGACGCGTATTACAAGATGCTCCCCAAGGCGACCGAGGAATGCTCCAAGCTCCGTGATCGGCTCGATAAGGGTTGGCAGAAATACCTCAACGAAACCGACGAAGCCAAGCGCCCCAAGCTGCGCGAAGCTTATCGCAAGCTCGAACTCGCCGGCAAAGAAGGCTGTAAGGACATTCTGCGTAAGTTCTGCTTCAAGATGAAGCTTTTCGAAGAATGGTTGGAACTCCCGGACATCAAGGGAGACATCGAAGATTCCCGTAATCTCATTGAACCAACCATCGTCGCCCGCGGTCCGGTCCGAGCCAAGCTTGCTCGCAAGCCCGAGATTTCAGCCTCTCGCTCCCGCGAGATCGAACTTCGCTGGCGCCTCACGCCGGCTGAATTGATCCTGATGTCTCGCAATGTGCGCAAGCACCTTGACGAAGCGCAACGGGCTAAGACCGAAATGGTCGAACATAATCTTCGTCTGGTGATTTCCATCGCCAAGAAATACCAGAACCGCGGCCTGCTTTTCACGGACCTGATCCAAGAAGGTAACATGGGCCTAGTGAAGGCCGTCGAGAAATTCGAATACCGCCGCGGTTACAAATTCTCAACCTACGCCACCTGGTGGATCCGTCAGGCGATTACGCGCTCCATCGCCGACCAAGCCCGGACGATTCGTATCCCGGTGCACATGATCGAAACGCTGAACAAAGTCATGCAAGTCCAGAAGCAACTCACCCAGGAGCTCGGTCACGAGCCCACCGCCGAAGAAGTAGCCAACGAGATGAACATGGCCATCGATCGCGTCCAACAGATCATGAAGATGGCGCAACAGCCTATCTCGCTCCAATCTCCGGTCGGCGACGGCGAAGACACTTCGCTGGGCGACTTCATCGAAGACAAGTCAGCTGAAAATCCAAGCGATACGGCCTCGACCCGCTTGCTACGTGAGAAGATCGATTTCGTCCTCCGCTCCCTGGCCGAACGTGAAAAGGAAGTACTCATCCTGCGCTTCGGCTTGCTCGACGGCGTCCAACGCACGCTCGAAGAAGTCGGCCGTCACTTTAAAGTCACCCGCGAACGTATTCGTCAGATCGAAGCCAAAGCACTTCGTAAGATGCGCCACCCGACCCGGATGCGCCAACTTCAAGGCATGTTCGAAGGCGAGCTCGACACGTCCGGACCTGGCTTCGACCAATTCGTCGCCGAAGATGACAAGCCCGACCAAACTCCGGGACTCCTCACCGGCGGCGCGATCCCCGGCGGCAATCTGGCAGCCTTTATCGGTAAGCCAGTCGACGAACCCGGTAGCTCATCGCGGCAGTGAACCGTCTTGCGGCCCTGGCGATTGCGTTGCTGTTGATAGGCTGTGCCACGCCGGTGGCGCCAACTTCCGACCCTGACCAGCCCGAGTTTCACCCCTTCATCAAACCCGCAGGTTCGCCTAGGAGCCCGAGAGTCGGTTTCATGCTGCCAGGGCAACCGAGCGATGGCTTGCTTGCGATCAGTCTGTTGCCCAATGCCGGACTCCGTCCCGGGGATATTCTCGTAAGCCGGAACCTAGCACTTGCCCCAACCGCCTTGCTCAAAGTCGAAGAACTCCAAGGACACATCGCGGTCGTTAAACTCTTGCTCGGCCAGCCAGGAACGAAAGATGAAGCGGTACTCCCTACGGCGGAGCTAAGAAAAGCCGCCGAAACCCTCCCCTAGGCAAGTCCCAGCTCTTGACCTCGGGAGGTCGGATGCCCACGTTGCACTTTCCATGGCAAAGACTCAGGCAGGCATCGTCGGACTCCCTAACGTAGGCAAGTCCACCCTCTTCAACGCCCTCACGCGTTCCCGCAAGGCTGAGGCTGCGAACTACCCTTTCTGTACCATTGAACCGAATGTCGGCGTCGTGCTCGTGCCAGACGCCCGCATGATCGAACTGCAGAAGATCGCCGGGACCAAAGTCGTCATCCCAGCTACAATTGATATCGTTGATATCGCCGGCCTGGTAGCGGGCGCCTCCAAGGGCGAAGGTAAAGGCAATGACTTCCTTTCTAACATCCGCGAATGCGATGCCATCATCCACGTCGTCCGATGTTTCGATAACGATGACATCGTGCACAGCATGGGTAAAGTCGATCCGGTACGGGACATCGGAGTCATCGAAACTGAACTCATCCTCGCCGACATCCAATCCGCCGAACAACAGCTCGATCGCAACCAGAAGAAAGTACGCAGCCAAGATAAGGATGCGATCGCCAACGTCGAATTACTGGCACGCTTGGTCAAGCATCTGAACGAAAACCTGCCCGCCTCTTCGCTCGAAGTCAGCGATGATGAACGCACCCGCCTCCGGTCGTATAATCTGCTTTCATTCAAAAAGGTCTTATACGCGTGCAACGTGGCCGAGGCTGATCTGGCGGATTCCTCGAAGAACCCGCACGTCGCCAACGTCCGGGCGCATATCGCCAAACAACACGGTTGCGAATCCGTCGTGATCTGCGCCCAGGTCGAAGCCGAACTCTGCGATCTTTCGCCCGCCGAGGCCACTGAGTTTCTGCAGTCCTTAGGTGTGACCGACTCGGGTGTTTCCGACCTCATCCGAGGTGCTTATAAGCTGCTCGGACTTGCGACCTATTTCACCGCGGGTGAAAAAGAAGTCCGCGCCTGGACGTTCCGGCATGGCATGACCGCCCCCCAGTGCGCGGCCGTGATCCATACCGACTTTGAAAAAGGCTTCGTTAAGGCGGAAATCGTCTCGTACGATGACTTGGTCAAAAACGGTTCCGTCGCCGCCGCACGCGATGCCGGACGCTACCGCCTAGAAGGCAAATCCTACCTCTTCAAAGACGGGGATGTCGCCCTTTTCCGTTTCACCGACTAATTTTGGTTATAAAACCGCCTGCTATCAGGTAAATATTGATGATAAAAGGACGCCCTTGGGCGTCCTTTCGCTTTGCTATGGGAACAGTTAAAGCAACTATCTCAGTCCAAAACTGTCTTACTAACATGCGCCCCTTTTTCATGCTCGGACTGGCTACCCTCTGTTTCGCGTTTTTGCCAGTTCATGCTGCCGACAGCCGACCTAACATCGTCTTGGTCATCGGTGAAGACATGGGACCTGACACAGGCGCTTACGGCTGCAAAGACGCCATCACCCCCAACATGGATCGCTTGGCTAAAGAAGGTGCCCTTTTCACCCGGGCCTTCACGCATACCGGGGTCTGCGCTCCTTCCCGAAGCGGAATGGTCACTGGCATCTATCCATTGACCTGGGGAGCCCAGAACATGCGCTCCAAGGTGATCAACCCGCCGCATCCTTTCACCGAGAAACTCCGTGAGGCGGGCTACTTCGTGATGTGGCCTGGCAAGACCGACTTCCAAGGCGTCTCCGAAAAGAACCTCGCCGATGAGAAAAAACTCTGGGTCAACTACTCCAAACAGCCGTTAGGTAAACTGACCGACAAACCGAAGGAGCCTTTCTTCGCTTACATCAACGATACGGTCAGCCATGAAAGCCAAATCCGCGCCTCTGACAAAGGGCACGCTGAGAACACGACAGCGCTCAAGCCCACCGATCGCCGCGATCCGGCGAAGATCGAATTGCCCCCCTTCTATCCTGATACCCCGGAAGTCCGTCGCGAGGTCGCCCACTACCACGAGCTCGTAACGGCCGTAGACTATACCCTAGGACGCGTGCTCGATTGGCTCAAAGCACATGATATTGAGAAAAATACTATCGTAATTTTGACCGGTGACCATGGTCGCGGCATGCCCCGCTACAAGCGTTCACCTAAGGACACCGGCACACGCGTCCCGCTCATCGTCCGCTGGCCCGCCCAAATCGCCCCAGGTACGGTTCGCGAAGACTTCGCCAGCTGGATCGACTTCGCCCCAACAGCCTTGACCTTGGCCGGCGTGCCGGTTCCGAAAGAATATGACGGCCACTGTTTCCTGCCGACCGCGCTCAATCCCCCCAAATACGCTTACTCTTTCCGAGACTTTATGGATGAGAGCTTCGATAAAGTGCGCTCAGTCCGCGATGCTCGCTATCGCTACGTCCGCAACCAAGCCCCTGGCGTAGACGAAGCCGGTAAAGTGGCCTATCAAGAAGTAGGTCAAACGATGCAAGCGCTTCGCAAAGCCCAAGCCGCCGGCACTCTCACGCCGACCCAAGCGCTTTATTTCAATCCAAATCGTGCCGCCGAAGAACTTTACGATACTCTGACGGATCCCTGGGAGGTGAAGAACATCGCCGCCGATCCAGCCAACGCTGATAAACTTAAAGAACTCCGAAGCGCTTGTGACGCATGGTTGACCCGCTGCGGCCCCATCGCCGACATGCACGCCGACGAACTTGTCAAAAAAGGAATCATCCAACCCCGCGATCCGAAGTATGAAGAGCGGGCCAAGAGTGGCCAAGCCAATGAAGCAGAGGCTCCCAAGAAAAATGCTAAAAAGAAACAAACTAAATAATTTATGCGTTCGCTCCTCATTATTCCTGTCCTAATCCTAAGCGTCGGTTGCAAGCCGGCCCCCAAAATAAATCAATACAAGGCCGAACCTGAAGCGGTGGCGCCGACGGCCAACGCTCCTGCGGTCGCCTCCACCAGCGCTCCCGCACCCGCGCCCCCTATGGTAGCTCCTGAGTCGATGAAAGCCGAAGCCGCCAGTTTCAGTGAACCTAAATGGGGAACGCTCCCTGCTGGTTGGTCCGTCGGCCCCGAGAATGCCATGCGCAAAGCTACCTTTGTGATCGCCGGCAAAGATGGGACCAAAGCCGAAGTCGCCGTCACCGTCTTTCCGGGCAGCGTCGGCGGTCTATCCGCCAACGTTAATCGGTGGCGTGGCCAAATCGGCCTCTCCCCTGCGAGCGAAGAAGAAATCAACACCTTAGCCCAACCCACCAAAGTCGGGCCTGACGCCGGACAGCGTTTCATCCTGGTCTCACTGGATGGCAAGAAATCGACCGATGCAGCCATGATTCCTAAAAATGGTGCCACGTGGTTTTTCAAGCTAAGCGGCGATGCGGCTATCGTCCAAGCTAACAACGCCGCGTTCAACCAATTCCTCGCAACTTCTCAAATTCCGTGAACGAAGATTTTCAAGCTAAAGCCAAAAGCGGCCGGAGCATCCTTGATACGTTAGCCTCGCTTAAGCTCACCGTCGTCCTTCTGGTACTTTCCATGCTCTTGGTGCTTCTGGGCACGCTAGAGCAGGTCCATTGGGGCGTATGGCATATCCAAAAGGAGTATTTTTCCAGCTGGTTTTGCTTCTACCCTATGGATCAAACCAAGCCGCTGAACATGCCCTTGCCCGGCGGCTTCCTCATTGGCGCCTTGCTCATCGTCAATCTTGGCTTTGCGCACTTCCGTCACTTCAAGGCGAGCGTTAAGCACCTTGGCATCAGCATGATTCACGCTGGCTTACTCCTTCTGCTGGCGGGCGGGTTCGTGACCGCAGTCTACCAAGAAGAGTCAGCCATGGTAATCCCGGAAGGTGAACAACGTAACTATTCCGAGGCCTTCCGTGAATTCGAAATTACGGTCATCGAAAAGACCGCTGGCGGCGACCAAGTCACTGCCATTCCCGATGCGCTCTTACGCACGCTGTCACCGAAGAATAACGCCCTGACCTTAAGCGGCACCCCTTTCACGCTGAACGTCCAGACTTATCATACCAACGCAATGTTGCGGGCGAAGTCACAGATGCCCGAAGCCACCGAGGTTAAGGTCAGTCAAGGTATTGGGGCTAAATCCGCCCTCGCGCTCAAAGCCCAACCTGAAAGTTTTGATGACAACGCAGGCAACTCGCCAGTCGCGATCGTCGAACTCACTGCCTCCGGAAAGTCCCTCGGCAACTGGATTCTTAATCCTGGCATTTCCGAATCTTTCCCTGCGCAAAGCTTTGTTCACGATGGCAAGAACTATGAGATCGGGTTTCGCCGGACTCGCCATTATCTCCCTTTCACTTTGAAACTTAATAAGTTTACGCACGAAAAGTACCCCGGAACCAATACCCCTCGGCGCTTTGCCAGCGACGTCACCCTGAGTGAAGGTTCGCAGTCCTTGAACTATAATATCTCGATGAATCAGCCCTTGCGCCATGCTGGGCTGACCTTCTTCCAGTCAAGTTTCGGTAGCACTCGCGAAGGTAAAGATCTCAGCGTCCTTCAGGTCGTCCGTAATCCAGGAGCTTGGATTCCCTACGTTTCGGTAGGCATCATGTCTCTTGGTCTGCTCTGGCATTTCGGCTTTTCGCTTCTCCGTTTCTTGCGCGGACGTGCTACCAAGTCAGCGGCTATCCTGGCGTTCGGCCTGTTCGCCCTTACCGGCCAAGCGGCCGAACAAACTTGGAACAGCCATGAGTTCGGCAACATCCCGGTCCAGAGCGGCGGCCGCATCGTCCCACTCGAAACCTTGGCGAGCGGTTCATTACTGCAAATGCGCTCGCGCCGTGAAATTCGTCTCACTGATCTCGAGCGGATAGCATTCGGACAGAAACCCTCAACCTGGACCGCCGAACAAAAGAAACAGATTGCCGAAGCGTTGCCAGGAGTAGATGCCAATGTTCAGGCAGCCTTAGAAAAGCGTCCGGTACGTTTGAACGGAAATTCCATGGCCGCCATCGACTGGCTGCTCGAGGTCTGTTTCCGCGCCCAAGTCGCCCGCCATCTTCCCACTTTTCGCATCGAACACCCTGTCGTCCTGAAAATGGTCGGACGGGATATCGAAAAGACGTTTTACGCCAGCTGGGATGATATTTTAAAGAACAGTGAAAAGGTCACGGAAGCCGCCGGCAAATCCCGCCTTCGCGCCCAAGCTGATCGGGACGCCGAAGATCGCTCCTTGCTTCAGCTCGAAAGCGCCGCTCGCCAATATGCGACGCTGAGCATGACTTTCATTCCTGGCGACCTGCCGCCTGAAATTCCACCTCAACGTGAATATGAAGCTTGGCTGAGTTCATTGAACCGTGCCGTAGCCGAAATGAATACCAATCGCGAAAACGGCGGCAAAGGTACTGCTTTCGATCCGGAGTTACAAAAAACGGTGAAGAGTTTCGTGGAACGGTATCAGGACTTCCAACGCGAAGGCCTCATCGGCCTCGTCCCGCCCAAGGAAGTGGATTCATTAGAAAAATGGGATAACTTAGGAACGGCCTTGCTGAGCGTCATCCAAGATAAAAATAACCATCGGCAATCCTTGGCCGCTGACGGGCTAATCAGTCGCTATGCGACATTCTGCGTGGCCTGGAGAGAGGGTAATGATGACACCTGCACCGTCCAGGGCCGCGCGATTGCCGCCTCGCTGCAAGGCAACTGGTCGACGAAATCGAATTCCGAAGCCACCTTTGGTCGCCTGCAGCCTTTCTATTGGCTACTCATCGCCTACGTCGTGACCGTGCTCATGATTTTTGGATCCTGGCTGACCGACTCCGAATCCCTCCGCAACTGGGCCTACCGACTTCTCGTAGCGTGCTTCGTCATGCACACCATGGCTTTAGGCTATCGAATGTGGCTGCATGGCCGCCCGCCCGTGACGAACCTTTATTCCTCCGGTATCTTCATCGCATGGGGTACGGTCGGCTTAGGCATCATCCTCGAACGACTCTGGAAGAACGGCATCGGCGCCGCCGCTACCGGTATCGCCGGCTTTGTTTCGTTGATCGTTGCACACAACCTCGGCCTATCCGGCGAGGATAACCTCGAGAGCGTCCGGGCGGTGCTCGATTCTAACTTCTGGCTCGCGACGCACGTGACCATCGTCACCTTAGGTTATTCGGCGACATTCGTCGCCGGCATGCTTGCCGCGACGCATCTTTGGCTCCGTGCGTTCAAGAAAGATTATTCCTGGGGCGATAGCGTCGGCCGCGCCGCCTACGGCATCTTAGCCTTTGCTACCTTGGCAAGTTTCATCGGCACGATGCTCGGAGGCATCTGGGCTGATCAAAGCTGGGGCCGCTTCTGGGGCTGGGATCCTAAAGAAAATGGGGCAATCCTGATCGTCCTCTGGTGCGCGGTCTGCCTTCACGCCCGTTGGGGTGCCTTGGTCCGACGCGAGGGTCTCATGCAAATGCTAGTCTTCGGCAATATCGTCACGAGCTGGTCTTGGTTCGGCACCAATCTCCTGGGCGTCGGCCTGCATAGCTATGGCTTCACAGAATCAGGCTTCTTCTGGCTCACGGCCTTCTGGATCACCCAAATCGTTATCATCGCCCTTGGATGGCTGCCGGCAAGGGCCTCTGCAGCGAGCAAGGCATGAGCGAGTTTCCTCCGGCGACTTGGTTTTGCATCAAATCAAAGCCACGGCAAGAAGCCGTGGCCGTCCTTAACCTTCGAGCCTTAGGTGAAGTAGAAATCGTTTTCCCGCGCCTGCGGCGAACGCGCAAAGGGCATGATAAAAACCGCGTTGTGGTCGAACCGCTTTTCCCAGGTTATATCTTCGTTAAATTCGACCCCGAGGAACTTCATGGCCCGGTCCGCAACACCCGCGGCGTACTCCAACTCGTCAGCCGCAACGGAAGACCCGTCGATGTCGATGCATCGGTCATCACCGAATTACTGGCGCTCGGCCCTGATGCGACCCTCTCGATGTTAGATGAGGAATTGAAGATTGGAGCAAAGGTCCGCGTTATCCGCGGCATCTTTTCCGGCTCCGAAGGTGAAGTCGTCAAACTGCAAGAGCCGCAGAAACGTATCGCCGTCCTACTCTCCCTGCTCGGCTCCGAACAAGCGGTCGAAATGCCGCTTGACGATGTCGAAGGCCTGTCGGACGAATCCTAATCAATTCACCTCTTCCTCTTTATCACATGATCCTCGACCAACTCTCCGCCTCCGCGGCCATAGAATCCCTGCATCCTCTTTTCCCGAAAGCTTTCGCCTACCTCCGCACCTTCGATGCGAAGACCGAGGACGGAAAGTATGAACTCCAAGGCCAAGACCTTGTAGCCATCGTACAACGCTATCAGACAGCCCCTTCAGCGGATAAACTCTGGGAAGCTCATCAGATCTACGGCGATATCCAAGTAGTCTACCAGGGCCTCGAATATTGCGGCCACGCGGATCAGAAGACGCTTAGCGTAACAATGCCATACGTTGCGGAGAAGGACGTCGAGAAATACGCCACCCCTTCCGCCCCTTCCGCCTTACTTACCCTCGGGCGCGGCAACTTCGCTATTTTCTACCCGCAAGATGGTCACCAACCCGGCGTGATGACTGGAGCGCCCGGGTCGATCTTGAAGGTCGTGATTAAATTTAGAATTTAAGCCCTCGCGGGGAACATCCCGGGGAGATAGGGGTTATGATACATACCCCATGCGAAGCCTCTACGTCTCCCTGCTCACCCTCGTCGCGACAAT
>Ga0194048_10001330_pt1 | contig 12238 bp, 8 predicted proteins | sample JunL225m_MetaG_FD_161685 | JGI IMG/M metagenome (GOLD analysis project Ga0194048, IMG submission 161685) | Anoxic zone freshwater microbial communities from boreal shield lake in IISD Experimental Lakes Area, Ontario, Canada - Jun2016-L222-5m | ecosystem: Environmental > Aquatic > Freshwater >...
GCTGAAGGTCTTGGCGATCGGCTTCAGCGCGATGGCCTTGTAGCCCATTTGAATCCGCTTCAGCGCGTCGGCGTCGGTGTGGGCGCTTTCGTCCGCGGCGATGCGCGCCGGGATGTCGCTGATGTCGATTTCGAGCTCCTCCGGAAACGGTTCCTCGATGAGCGCGATCTGATCGAAAGCTCCGATGGCGCGCGCGTGGTCGAGCAGTTTCAGCAGCGTGTCCTTGCTCTCGTAGCGGCCGTTGGCGTCGAAGTAATAGGGCAGCTTGCCGTTCGCCGTGTAGGGCGTGCGGGCGTGGCCGATCGCGGCGTGGATAGCGGTGAGCCGCGCCTTGTCCTTTTCCAGCATCTCGGCCTGCGTCCCCGGCTGGCCGATCTTGATCTTCATGAAGAAGTATCCCTGATCGACGGCCGACTTCAGCTCGTCGATCGGCACCGCGTAAGCCATCAGCGGGATGCTCGCGATCCGGTCGTGCCGCGTGGCGAGCGCCGGCCGGTACGCGGCGGGGATCAGGTCGTCGAAGTTCGTGATGCCGTTCTCGCGGGCGTAGAGCAGCCACGCGGCGAAATCGACGCCGACGAGGGCGTTGAGGGCGAAGGTTTCGCGCAGCTTGGTCTGGCCGGTGATTTTTTTGGCGTAGGCGTAGACATCGTGCCGCACCGCATCGAGCAACTCGATCGGGTTGGTGTAGCTACAGCCCTTGAGCTGCTGCACCGCCCACTCGGTGACGGCGTACATGAGGGCGTTGCCGCCGCTCTCGCTGTGGCCGGCAAAAACCTGCGCATCACTCCAGAGGACGCCCTCCGTGCAGAGCCCGATACCGCGCTGACCCGAGGTGCTCTCGAGCATGGCGGCGCTTTGCCAGATCTCGGTTTGGTAGCCGCCCTTGAAACCAAAAGGCCGCACGAGCGGCTCGCGTTCAAAGTTGGCGCCGACACGGGCGATGGTAATGGACTTGGCGGGAGGCATGGAGGAAGGGGGTGAGGGACAAAGTGCCGGAAGGGGCCTCGGGTCCCGCGCGGCGACGGGGCGGAAGTTGGCGTCAGCTCAGACCGTGCTTGGCCATGTAGCCGCGGAGAGTGGTCAGGTCCTTGCGCATCAGGCCGGGGAACTTCACGCGCTTCTCGGCCTCGGGCATCGGCGAGCGCTCGAATGGAGCGTACTCAAGATGTACGGACGCCGGACCCGTGAGCTTCAGCTCGCGCACGAGCTTGAAGTACGCGTCGAAGTTCACGATGCCCTCGCCGACCGGCACGTTCTCGATCACCGCCTTGCCCGGCGACTGCTCCCATTTGAAGTCCTTCAGGTCGGTGCACTTGATCCACGGGGCCAGGAGCTTGAGCGCGAGCGGCCACGACTGGCCGCCCTCGACGGTGGCGTGGCGGATGTCGTACTGCACCCCGAGCGAGCGCGGGTCGATGTCACGCAGCAGCTCGTAGAGATCCCAAAGTGAACTACCGACCCGGGTGCCGGCGTGGTTCTGGATCGCGCCGTGAATGCCGACACTGGCGTTGAAGTCGGCCAGTTCCTTGAGCACGGGCCGCAGCTTCGCAAAATTGTCGGGCATGCTCAGCTTGGCGTCGTAGTTCCAATTGCCGAGCCGGTAGAACCGCACGCCGTGCTTGGCCGCGGTGCGCAGCAGCGTCTCGGTGTGCTTCTCCCGCACGCCGGTGATCTCCGTGGTGATCATCTCGACCTTGAGCCCGGCCTTGTGGGCGGCCTCGATGGCCCGCGGCAAATCCTCCTGCACCCGCTCAGGCAAAACGTGCCCCTGGGGCACCCGCACGGTGTAGTCGATACCACCGAAACCGGCGTCGGCGATCAACCGCGCCGCCTCGCCGGCCGGCAGCCAGTGCAGGGGCTTGGAAAAGACGTGCATCACCGTCGGCGGCAGACCGGAAGGCGCGGGCTGGGCAGCAACAGATGCCACCCGGGCAAGCGGCACCGCGGCGCTGGCGATCGCGCATTGCGCGAGAAAGCGGCGGCGGGTCGACAACGGAGTGAGGGAGGTGCGGGGATGCATGGGGAAGAGGCGACAGCAAACACCGGACCAGCCGGATTGCAACGGCGCGGCAGAGGGCCGGGGTAAAGCCGCCGGAAAAATTCCGGCGGCGCGCGCACGCGACGGGCGCCGGCGCCTTAACCCTTCCCGCCGCGCAAGAGCACCAGGTGGTCGACGCCCTTCCCCTCGAACTCCCGCCAATAGTTGTCCTCCAGCGTGGAGAGCCGATCCTGCTCATCTTCGGTGAGCTCTTCGGTGAGTTTAGTCGGCCCGAGCTCGGCCCGCAGGTCGCGCTCGGCGAGCCGCGACACCAGCTCGCTCCAAAAGGCGTCCTCGACGAAGCGGTCGATCTTTTCCGCGGCCGGGCCGTCGGTGAGTTTTTCGTTGAGGAAGGACTGGCCGTTCACATCGACCTCGACGAGGTCCGCGCAACCGAATGGTTCGGCAAGGGCGAGTAGCTTCTGGTTCAAATCCGCATAGCGCTCAGGCATGGTCGCGGGATCGTCGGGCCGGGCGCCCGCCATCCACAACCCGAGGTGCGCCAACTCGAGCAACCGCGTATATTCTTTTTGCGTGAACGAAACCTTCATGCGCCAAGCAAGGGGCGGTTCAGCCGCGCCGCGCAAGGTCGGAGTAGAAGGTAACGTATCACGTGACACTCTTCCCGGGACGCGGGCGCGGCCCGCCCGGAGCGTTGACCGGCGGCGGGCAATACTGTGCGCTCTCGGCACCCCATGAGCGCCGCCCCTTCCGTCTCGCCGTCGCCCTCCACCGGGCGGCTCGTCTCCCTCGATGCCCTGCGCGGCTTCGATATGTTCTGGATCCTCGGCGCCGACGCGCTCGTGCAGGCGTTGAGCGAGGTCAACGGTTCGGTGGTGGCGAAGTTCTTCGCCGGCCAACTCGACCACCGCGCGTGGGAGGGCTTCACGTTCTACGACCTCATCTTCCCGCTTTTCGTGTTCATGGCGGGCACGTCGCTCGTCTATTCGCTTGGGCGCCAAATCGAGCAGCACGGCCGCGGCGCTGCGGCGAAGCGCGTGCTGATCCGCGGCACGGTGCTTTTCATCATCGGTATTTTCTACAGCGGCGGCTTCACGACTCTCTGGCCCGACCTGCGCCTGCTCGGCGTGCTGCAACGCATCGCGCTCGCCTACACCGGCGCCGGGCTCCTGTTCTGCGCGCTGAAGCCGCGGGGACTTTTTGTCGCCGCGGCCACGTTGCTGCTCGGCTACTGGGCGCTGCTCGCGTTCGTACCGATCCGCGAGATCCCATTGGAGAAGTCCGCCCTCGCGACCCGACTGGGCAAGCCGGCGCCGACGCTCACCGAGGTCCGCACGGCGTTTGCGGCGACAACCACCCGCGTCACCGGTCACTTCGAGCCGGGGTACAATCTGACCAACCACCTCGATTTCGCGTACCTGCCCGGGCGCAAATACGACACCTATTACGACCCCGAGGGTCTCCTGAGCACGTTACCGGCGGTCGCGACCTGCCTGCTGGGCGTGTTCGCCGGACTCTGGTTGCGCCGTACCGATCGCGACGACCGGGCCAAGCTGCGCGGGCTCCTGTTGGCCGGGGCCGTCGCGGTGGCTCTGGGCTGGCTGTGGCACCTGCAGTTCCCGGTCATCAAGAAGATTTGGACCTCGTCGTACGTGCTGGTCGCCGGCGGGTACAGCGCGTTGCTGCTCGGCACGTTCTTCTACATCGTAGATATCCGCCAGTGGCGGACTTGGTGCGTGCCTTTCCTCTGGATCGGGATGAACCCGATCACGCTCTACCTCGCGAGCAACATCATCAAATTCCGCGTGCTCGCCCAGCGATTCGCCGGCGGCGACGTGAAGGCGTGGCTCGACGCCCATATCGGCGCGGGCGCCGGCCAAGGATTGATCGCCATCGTTGGCCTCGCGTTGATGTTCACCCTGGCGCGGTTCCTGTACCAGCGGCAGATCTTTCTGCGGGTGTGAGGGAATCCAGACCAACTTCGACCCACGTTTTGAACCCCTTGGGCCACCACCGCCTCGCCACGGGCCTTGCCCTGCTCGGCCTGACGCTGACCGCCACCGCCGGCACCACCGTCGTCTCGATCGTCGGGGAAAAATTCCATGTGAACGGTCGGCCGACCTACGCGAGCCGCACCTGGTCGGAAATTTCCATCGAGGGGCGGCTGATGAACTCGCGGATGGTGCAGGGCATCTTCGACGACCAAAATCCCGCGACGCGCGGGCGCTGGGCCTACCCCGACGGCCAGGCGTGGGACCCCGAACGCAACACCCGCGAGTTCATCGCCGCGATGCCGGAATGGAAGCGTCACGGCTTGCTGGCGTTCACGCTCAATCTGCAGGGCGGCAGCCCGGAGGGCTACTCGGCGAAGCAGCCGTGGCTCAACAGCGCAATCAACTCCAATGGCTCGCTCCGGCCCGACTACCTCGCCCGCGCAGCGCGCATCCTCGATCGCGCAGACGAACTCGGGATGGTCGTGATTCTGGGCATTTTTTACTTCGGCCAAGATGAACGCATCACCGATGAAGCCGCCGTCATCCGCGCCGTGGATAACACCGTCGACTGGCTGCTCGCGCGCGGCGATCGCCACGTGCTCATCGAGGTCAACAACGAGACCAACGTGCGTTACGATCACGCGATTTTGCAGCCGGAACGCGTGCACGAGTTGATCGCGCGGGTCCGCTCCCGCCAGGACAAGACCGGCCGGCGCTTGCTGGTCGGCACGAGTTATGGCGGCGGAAAGATCCCCGGAGAAAACGTGGTGCAGGTCTCCGATTTTATCCTGCTCCACGGCAACGGTCAGGCCGACCCGGCGAAAATCACCGCGATGGTGGCCAAGACCCGCGCCCTCCCCGCGTGGCGCCCGCTGCCGATCGTGTTCAACGAGGACGACCACTTTAATTTTGACCAGACCGACAACAACTTTGTCGCCGCGATTCGCGCCGGAGCGTCGTGGGGCTATTTCGATTTTCGGATGAAGGGCGAGGGATTCGCCGACGGGTACCAAAGCGTGCCAGTGGACTGGGGTATCCATTCGCCGCGGAAAAAGGCGTTCTTCGCCAAACTGCGGGAAATCACCGGCGGCCTGTAATCGCAACGGCTCGCCCGCTGGGAGCTTTAGTTCTTCGGCAGGTCCAGCTTCAGCATGCGCAGTTGGGCAGCCGGACCGGCCGAGCCACCTCGTCGCCCCGCCGCCAAACCGGGGCCCCCGGCCGGCCCGCTCCTTCCCGGCATCGCGCCACGGCCGGGCATCATGCCCGGCGGACCACCATTCGGGCCGCCCCCACCTCCGGGCCCCATCATCATCGGCGCGGGCACGGTCGCCACGGTCCGGTAGTCGGCCTTGGCCGGCAAGGTTTCGTCGACCAGGGCGACGGATCGCGCCAACCAGAACACCGGTTTCTCCCCGGCCCAAGTGATGACATCGGACCAAATGCGGTCGCGGCGCGCACGGGGAGTCAGACCGGAATAGCGCTCCTGCTGGGCGCGGTTCTTTCCGCGCTGCATGGGACTGGGCGCATCGTCCGCATCCCTTTCCGGCCCCATGGCACCACCCTCGCGCCCGGCCATCGTTCCGCCGGGGCCGAAACCTCCACCGCCGACCAAACTCTCGTCGACCAGTTTCCAGCGGCCCGCCGCATCCAGGCTCTCCGCCAACTGGCGCTCCACGATCACCACGCTGCCCGCCGGAATCTCCCGTTCCGCCACGACGCGGACCCGGGCGGCGGCAGCCAATGAGGCTTTGGCCGCGAGCAGCAAGGGGACGGAGCCCCCGAGACCGACAATCAACTGCAAAACGACGACCACCACCACCGCCGCCCGGCCGGCGGCCCCGTTGCCCTCGGCAAATCGCGCCAGTAGCCAGACCCCCGCAACAGCGATGAAGGGAAACGTGGGGATGAGGAAACGCAGATTGCCCGCCGCCGCTCCCATCCCCCCGCCACCGAAATAGTAGGCCATGTAGAGCAGCACCAAGGGCACGACGAGGCCAGCGAACAGCAACCCTTCGGGGCGCCGACGCGGCTCAAAACCCAAGGCGGCTATTCCCGCGACGCCAAAGGCGAACATAAGCGCCAACCCTTGGCCGCCCAGCGCCTGGAGGTACGGCAGGGCGTGCGCAAAAAAGTAGCCGAAACCAAAGCCGGTTTGCTCGTTGGTCAGCGCGTATCCGGTCCGCCAAAACGCCCCGTAGGCCACCGTGTTGTGCCCGCACAAAACGGCGATCGGCAGCGCGGCCCCGAGCACGGCCGGCCAAAGTCGCAAGACCGGCCGCACCCGCCACAGCAGCCAAGCCGCCAGCGTGACGCCCACGATGGCCTCCGGGTAGCGAATCGCCGGGACAGCACCGAGCAACACGCCGGCTAAAATTCCGGGCAACGGCCCGCGCGTCGCAGCGAATCGCAGCAAGGCCAGCACGCCCGCCACCAGAAAAAAGGTCGCCGCGATGTGCGCGTCGGCGTCGAGTGCATGCTGATTGGTCACCGGCACGGTCGCCACCACCGCCGCCGCCACGAGCGCGTAGGGATCGGACACCAATCTGCGGGCGAGCAGGAAAACGAGCAGCAAGGTGGCGCTGGCAAGCAACGGATTAACCCACAGTGCGGCGCCGAGCCCGCCGAGCTTCCAGGCGGCGGCGAAGAGCACCGGCAACCCCGCAGGGTAACGGCTGTGAAACGTGCCCCCCTCGGTTTCCAGCCAGTGCATCCCGATGTATTGCACGGGTGAACTCGGCGCCAAGGACGTGCGCCCCGCCTCGGCCATGAGCCGTGCCTGCACTACATAACCATTGGCATCGGGGCTCATGATCGCGGGCGCCAGGTGGTACCCAAGCCAACCCAAGTGCAAAACCGCGAGGACCACGGCCGCGTAAAGCCCAAGCCGCGGACGGTAAGCGGGCGAGTCGCTCGGCAAGGAATCAGACCGGGGTGCGCTCATGGCGGGGAAGGACGCGAGGGGCCGCAGCCTTGTTGCAAAAACCAGCCGGGGCGGCGAGCCCGCTCGCGGGCGCGGATCGGGGCACGAGCACGCGCGCTGACCTACGCCGAGGCCCCGTCCTGATTACTTCGACTCGTCGATCGCGATGTAACGCACCCGGCCGGTGCGCCACACGAGGACGAGGACCTTCGGTCCCTTGATTTCCTCGCTGAGCTTCACCGCTTGCTCGGCGTTCGCCACCGGCTTGCGGTCGAGTTCCAGAATGATGTCGCCTTCGCGCAGACCCTGCTTCGCGGCCGGGCTGTCGGCCTCGATGCCCGTGATGATGGCGCCCTTCACGCGGGCGGGAATTTGCATCTGACTGCGCAGCTCGGCGGTGATGTCGCCCACGCCGACGCCGTTGAGCACACCTTCGTCCTTATCCGCCGGCGCGTTGTCGGAACGCGCCAGAGCATCCTCGTCGCGCCGGGTGAGCTTCGCCTTGAGCGTCTTCGGTTTGCCTTCGCGCAACACCTCGACCGTCACCTCGGTGTCGGGCGCCAGCTTGCTGATCGTCAGTAACAGATGGCGTGCATCGCGGACCTCGGTCGCGTTGATTTTGGTCACGACGTCACCGGACTTGATGCCGGCTTTTTCCGCCGGACTGTCTTCGGTGACCTCGGTGATGAGCGCGCCCTTTTCGGTGCCGAACTGCGCCGTGAGTTCCTCGTCGAGTTCCTGCGGGCGGACCCCCAGGAAGCCGCGTTCCACCTTGCCCGTGTTGACGATCTGTTCGGTGACGGAGCGAGCGAGATTGATCGGAATCGCAAAACCCACCCCGGCAAAGCCGCCGCTGCGGCTAAGGATCGCGCTGTTGATGCCGATCACGCGGCCGTCGGTGTCGAGCAGCGCGCCGCCCGAATTGCCGGGGTTGATCGCGGCGTCGGTTTGAATGAAATCCTCGAAAACGCCGATGCCCATGCCGCGACCGAGCGCGCTGACGATGCCGCGGCTGACAGATTGGCCCACGCCGAAGGGATTGCCGATCGCAAGCACCACGTCACCCACGAGCAGTTGGTCGCTATCCCCGAAGGTCGCGGGAGAGAGGTTTTTGGCGTCGATCTTGAGGACCGCGAGGTCGCTGCCGGGATCACGACCGACGATCTTGGCTTCGTAGCGTTTGTTGGACTCGCCGATGGAGACCTTCACGTCGTCCGCGTCGTCGACGACGTGGTTATTGGTGAGAATATAACCGTCGGCCGTGATCACGACGCCGGAGCCGAGGCCCTGTTGCGTCTGGTCGGGAGCGCGGTTGCGGGGGGTGGACCGCGGCGGGGTCGGCGGCTGCTTCTTGTTCCGGTTTTTGCCGCGCGGCGGGACGTCCTGCTCGTCGGAGCCGTCTTGGTCGGGGATGTTGAAAAAACGGCGCAGCAACGGGTCATTGAAGAGCTGAGACATGTCCTGCCCTTTCACCGTCTTGGACGAGTACACGTAAACCACGCTCGCCGACGTGCGCTTCACGATGTGGGAGTAGCTGATGCGATCCGCGGCGTCGCGGTTGATCGGCTTGGTATCGACGTTGAGCTTGAGCGGGGCGCGCTCTCCGGCGACGACGGCGTTCTTTTCGGCGTCGGCGGATTTGGCCGGCTTACCGCTTTTCGGCGCTTTGGTCGGCGCCTTGCTGTCGGCAGCCCAGACCGTGAGGCCGGCGGAGGCGCCGAAAGCAACGGCAAAGGCAACAAGGGGCAGCACCACGCGGGAGAGGCGGTTGGAATTCATGGCGGGAGACGGGGAATGACGCAGGAAAAAGAAAAACGGCTATGGATTGGGAAATCAGACCGATGTTCCTGACTCGTTACGTCGGGAAGCCCGAAAAGCAAATCACGCACCTGCGGCGCGCCAAGCCGGGCGGGACGGAGGCGTTATTGGCCCAAGACCCAGGCGAAGATCAGCGGAGCAACGATCGTGGCGTCACTTTCGACGATGAATTTCGGCGTCTTGGCCCCGAGTTTGCCCCAGGTGATCTTCTCGTTCGGCACGGCGCCGGAATAGCTCCCGTAGCTGGTGGTCGAGTCGCTGATCTGGGAAAAATAACCCCAGAGTGGTACGCCGGTGCGTTGCAAGTCCTGATGCAGCATCGGCACGACGCAGATCGGAAAGTCGCCGGCGATGCCGCCGCCGATTTGGAAGAAGCCGATCGAGCCCTCGCCGTTGCGGAGGACTTTCGCGCTCTTCGTGTACCAGTCCGCCAGCCAGGTCATGTATTCAATGCCGGTGCGGACGGTGTGCACGTTCTTCACGTCGCCGCTGATGACGTGCCCCGCGTACATGTTGCCCAAGGTGGCATCCTCCCAACCGGGGACGATCATCGGGAGGTTCTTCTCGCAGGCGGCGAGCATCCAGGAGTTCTTCGGGTCGATCTGGTAGCTCTTCTTTAGTTTCCCCCCGCGGAGGATTTTGAACATGAACTCGTGCGGAAAATAGCGCTCGCCGGCGCGGTCGGCCTTGACCCACTCCTCAAGCACGACGGCCTCGATGCGCCGCATCGCTTCCATTTCGGGGATGCAGGTGTCGGTCACACGATTCATGTGCCGATTAAGCAACGCCTGCTCATCGGAAGCCGTCAGATGACGGTAATGCGGCACCCGCTCATAGTAGTCGTGGGCGACGAGGTTGAAGATGTCCTCTTCGAGGTTGGCGCCGGTGCAAACGATCGCATGGACCTTGTCCTGACGGATCATCTCCGCGAGCGAGATGCCGAGCTCGGCCGTCGACATGGCACCGGCGATCGTCACGAGCATCTTGCCGCCGGCGGTGAGGTGGGCCTCGTAACCCTTGGCGGAGTCGAGCAGCGCGGCGGCGTTGAAGTGGCGGTAGTTTTTCGCCAGAAAACGGGAAACTGGGCCCTTCTTGGCTGCAAGCGCGGCATGGATGTCCTCGGGGCGACGGGTCGGGCTTTTCGCTTTCATGGGAGAAGAGAGGGTGACGGGCCGGTGCGGGGGAAAAAAGCCCAAATATTGGACTTTGCAGGTTACGACGTTATTTGCCGGTGGAAACCGGCTTGCGCCAAGGCCCAACTGCGCAGCCAATAATTTCTAGGCCAAATGTTTGCATCGTTTTTAGCCGCTCTATTTTTCGCACTTAACGCCACCTGCGCAAGCCACAGCGTGCGCTCCGTGGGGCCGTTGCGGGCAAATCTCGGCCGGTTGGCGGTGGCAGCGGTGGTTTTGGGTTTCTTCGCCCACGGGCTGGGCGGCGGTTTCACCAGCTCAAGCGTGCCGTGGTTTTTTTTGAGCGGTCTGATCGGCATGGGACTGGGCGACCTCGGCGTCTATGGCGCGCTGCCGCTGCTCGGCTCGCGGATTACGGTGCTCATGACCCAATGCCTGGCCGCCCCGTTGGCTGCCTTGGGGGAATGGCTCTGGCTAGATACGCGACTGACGGGGGCGCAGATTGCGTGGGGGCTGCTGATCCTCGCCGGCGTGGCGATCGCCATCACTCCGAGCAAGTCGAGTCCGCCGAAGGTCAAAATACAGCCGATCGGTTTCCTTTTCGGGTTACTGGCTGCCTGTGGCCAAGGCTTTGGCGCCTTGGTGAGCCGGAAAGGCGTCAACATTGCCCTCGCGGCGGGGGAAAACGTCCAAAATGCCACGTTCGGGCTCACGGCCGCTTATCACCGCATTCTCGCGGGATTCGTTTTCATTATCCTATGGTTCGCGCTGCTGCACCGGCTGGGCCGCGGCCTGAACCCCGGCCGCGCCGCCCCGGAGTGGCGCGGCCACACGTGGGGTTGGATGATCGCCAACGGCCTTGCGGGTCCGGTCCTGGGGGTCGGCTGCTACCAATGGGCACTCGCCACCACGCCCAGCGGGATTGTGCTGCCGATCGCAGCCACCGCCCCGCTGCTTTCGATTCCGATTGCGCTTTGGTTGGAGGGTGACCGCCCGCCCCGCCGGGCGATTGTCGGCGGGATTCTGGCGGTCGCCGGCTGCATCGCGCTGACGGGGGCCCGCTAAACGCGGGGAAGCCTGCGGTTGACGCCAAGGGGATAGTTCAGTCTGTTGGCCGGTTCCGATGCTCACCATCGCCGACATCTCCAAGTCCTACGGCACCCGCGAACTCTTCGCCGACGTGTCGCTCTTCATCGCGCGCACGGACCGGCTCGGCCTGATTGGCCCGAACGGCGCGGGCAAGTCCACGCTCTTCAACCTCATCCTCGGCGAGGAGAAGCCCGACAGCGGAACGATCGAGTGGGAGCGCGGCGCGGACTTCGGCTTCCTCCCGCAGGAAAGTGCCCCGGCCGGTGACGAAACGATTTTGCACATCGCCACCAGCGGGAAAAAACTGGTGCCCGACGACGACGACTACGACATCGACTACACGTTGGAGCCGCGTGCGAAGAAAATCCTCGCCGGACTCGGCTTCAAGGAAGGCGACGCCGAGAAACTCGCGAAGACCTTTTCCGGCGGCTGGGTGATGCGCGCCCACCTCGCCCGGCTGCTCGTGGCCGAGCCCGCGCTGCTCCTGCTCGACGAGCCGACGAACCATCTCGATCTAGAGGCCCTGCTTTGGTTTCAGGAATACCTGTCGCGTTACCCGGGCGGCCTCGTGGTGATCTCGCACGACCGGGCGTTCCTGAACGCGCTCTGCACCGGCATGCTCGAGCTGCGCGGGGGCACCCTTAACTACTACCACGGCAACTACGACAATTACCTCCAGGAGAAGGACGCGCGGAAATCGCAGCAGGCGGCGCTGTTCAAGAACCAACAGCGTGAAATCGCTCATCTCCAGAAATTCGTCGATCGCTTCGGCGCCAAGGCCTCGATGGCCTCGCGGGCGAAGTCGAAGGAGAAACAAATCGAGCGCCTGCAGGATGTCGCCGTCGAGGAGCCGCAGGAAGAGCTGAGGCGGATCAACTTCAAGTTTCCGCAGCCGCCGCGCTCCGGCCTGAAAGTCATCGAACTGGAACACATCCAGCAGGCGTACGGCCAACACGTCGTCTACCGAGATCTCAACTTCACCGCCGAGCGCGGCCAGCGTATCGTGCTCGTCGGCCCGAACGGCGCGGGCAAGTCGACGCTGCTCAAGATCCTCGCCGACAATATCTCCACCCAAGGCGGAAAACGCGAACTCGGCAGCAATGTCGTCGTCGGCTACTTCGCCCAAAACCGCCTCGATAACCTCAAGGCCAGCGCCACGGTTTTCGAGAACGTGATGGAGCTTCGCACGGCCGAGAACCAACTCACCGAGCAACAGGCCCGCGCGATCCTCGGGGCATTTCTTTTCCGCAAGGATGACGTGCACAAGCCCGTGACCGTCCTC
>Ga0194048_10001331_pt1 | contig 12232 bp, 6 predicted proteins | sample JunL225m_MetaG_FD_161685 | JGI IMG/M metagenome (GOLD analysis project Ga0194048, IMG submission 161685) | Anoxic zone freshwater microbial communities from boreal shield lake in IISD Experimental Lakes Area, Ontario, Canada - Jun2016-L222-5m | ecosystem: Environmental > Aquatic > Freshwater >...
CTCGGGGCTGGAATAGCCGCCCGCCAGCCAATACGGCAAACCCAGCGCCCGCACCGTGGCCAGTTCCACGGTGTCGCGCGGTCCATACGCGGGCTGGCCGTCGTCCTCGAGCCTGAGGCGCCCGCGGGGCGGGGCGCTGTGCCCGCCGGCAGAAATGCCCTCCACCACAAAGCCATCGGGTCGGGTGCGGTCCTCGCGTGAGAGGTACGTGGCGAGCATGGTTGACGACACGATGGCGAGAAAGCGTGGCCGCGCCAGGGGCGGTGCATAGCCCAGAATGCTCTCGGGAGAGAATGACACCGAGGGAGCAGTCGCGGCGTCGCCACCATGAACCGCGAGAGTCAACTCGCCCTCGCGACCGAACGCGAACGCGTCGAGAAGATTTGGGATCTCCGCAGGCACACCCGCGCCCATCAACACGTAGTCCACCCCGGCGAGCATGGCGCCGTACACAACGGCAGGTGTGGCCATCTGAGTCTTCTCGAGGTAGTTCACCCCAATGGAGCCGTCGTGCCCCTCCTTGGCCAGAAAGATCTCGGCGAAGTTCGTGACGACGGCAAGCTGAGCGCTCGCCCGGCTGGGGTGAACCACCAGTTGGGGTATGGGCCGAAATGGTGCCCCTTCGCTGATCCCCCCCTCCACGAAGTAGCGATCGATTACCTGCTGGGCGATGCGCGGGATGGGAAAGTGCGCGAGCGCACGGCGGTAATCGCCAGTGGGATCACCTCGCTGAAGCTGGCGGGTCACCATGACGTCGAGGCCGAGGCCGGACACCACGCCGAGGTGCCCGGTAAGGCTCACCGCACGGGCGAGCTTCCACCCCGACACGCCCGCACCCATCCCGCCCTGAATGATCTCGGGTGCCCACGGCGGAGGGGCGGACTGCGGCGAGGGAGACGTCCCCTGAAGAACGGCTGGTGTCTCCGGCGGCGGCACGATGCCCTGGCTGCTGTGGTCAACTACGCCCTTCGCCTCAGTATCGATGAACTACCACGCTCTCGATCGGCCGCCCTGCGGGCTCACTGTTTACTACAGCCCGCTATGTGGAAATCAACTGTACCACCGGTGCACAGGGAGGTCGTGATCGAGAACGGGGGCAGTTGACACCCCTGAACGCTGAGACCGGGTCCGATATCGGCCAGCATGTTCCCCGAGCACTTTCGCGTCGTCGTCGATCACTCGCTCTGTGAAAAGAACGTAGCCCAGGAGCGTGACGTGTCCCACATTTGGCGTCGAGTGCGATGACTCTTTGCCAGCGGAAAATATTGACATCCTCCCAGCACTGAAGGACGGGGCTTCCTGGCCGCCCCTCGGTGAACAACCGAAAAGGGCCAGGGGCCCGGTCGCAACTTCGCACACGAGCCATCGTTCGAACGAGTCAAGCGCCGATATCTGGAGGTCATGCGCGAGTAAGGTCGACCCGCGCCCTGTCGCGTCAAGACGTGGCGAACGGACCATGCGCGCTGCCACGTCCTAGTATTTCCGTATGACCTCCCGCATGAAAAAGCCCAAAGCCCTAGCTGCGTTCGCTGGGCTCGCGATCGCTCTTGCGCTCACCTCCGCTGCATCTGCCCAGGCGAGCGCCTCAAGCTCAAGCAAGAAGGCGACATCGGGCGACGATGGCTACCGGCTGTTCCTGAAGGTGTCGAACGACATCGCGAACACCACAGTGCCGGGCTACCCCCAGGTCACCATCGGAGTGCGCGGCACCACGTTCAAGCAGAACTGGTACTGCTGGCGCGACTCCGTGCCCGGTTACACGCTGGGTGACAACGCCCCGATCGCACCGGGTGCGTCGGGCGTGATCAGCTCCGATGTCGATCTTCGCGGCAATGGCAATTGCGGCGCCGACTTCAACGGCTGGCGGGACGTGCAGTTGATGATCAAGGAGTCTCCCGACGCCGATTGGGTCGTCCCCGAGGGGCAGCAGAACTTCCGCCTGGCATTCGGCAATGAGACCGATCCCAGCATCGGGCGTCAGTCCGGGAATGACCGCTGCGATCCTTCGGCCAGCGGCGGCGGCAACTGCTTCGCAGTCACCGGGCTCCCCAATACCTGGTGGACGCGCCCCGGAGCTGCAGGGCTCTTCTGCATGGTTCCGGGCGGGTTCGATCAACAGGGCGACACCGACCGCACCCGCAGGTCCGTGATGAAGATCTCCGTGCGTGACGATGCCGCATGCAACGTGCCGCGCCCGAGTCGGTACTTCCCGCGCATGAGCGGCACGCCATCAACGTCCGGCTGGCCCAGGTTCGGTCCGGTGTCGACGGGGCCGTCATCGGCCAGGAATCTCGCAACGACCGGGCAGCGCGCGGATCAGGCCTCGCCGGTGACGCCCGACCCCTCGCCCGGGAACCGCACGGACCTCACTCCCAATGTCCAGGCGGTTCTCAGCGCATCGTCCATCCTCTGCTCGTGGGGCATCCGCGACCCGAAGCAGGTGCCCGACGTCTGCAAGAACGCCGGCACCGAGGGGCCGTACGACCTAGGCGGGCTGACCATTCCCGCTGCCATGCCTCCGGATGGCCGACCTCCGTCGTTCAAGATCCTGGGCGTGCCCAACGCGTCGCTTGACCCGGCAAGCTTCGTGTGCACCGATTCCATCACGATCCAGGGGTCCAAAGACGGCACCGTCCAGTGCGGCCAGCAGGCGAGCCTTGGTGCGACGGAATCGTCCAAGGACAGCGTCTCGAGACGCGTCGGGACGAAGGCGTCATACGGCCTCGAGTGGAAGTACGGCTACGCGCAGGCGGTCACCGGATGGCAGTTCACGAACAAGGTGAGTTGGGAAGCGAGCTTCGATCAGCAGTGGGGTTTCGAGAAGCAGTACACCCGCAACACGCAGCAGACGATCAATGTGTCGGTCTCCGCAGGCGCGGCCGCGGGGCAGACAACCCGCCTGCGCGTGATGTCCACGAACGCCAGTTATCTCTTCAACTACACCGCCGACCTGATGTTTGGGGTGTCCGGCAAAGCTGAGCCGGTCACCGACCCTGCAGCACCGGCACTCGGGATGTCGGCGTCCACTGGGCAGCAATGCCTGGCCAGCACCATCGGCAGTGAGCAGGTCACCGGTTCGATGCGGTGGATTGCGAAGCAGACGATCGATGATGGTTCGGGCAAGGGGGGGACGAGCGCCGAGCAGCAAACGGTTTCCGACATCCTCGATAACTTCAACGTCGCCGAGACGCCGGGTGCTCCTCCGCGCAAGTGCCCGGGCTTTCCCGCGGGGTTCGCATCGCATGCGGCCATTCAGGGGGATGGTGTGGGCTCCTTCACGTCGAACGGTGAAGTCACGACCCCGATTCTCGACTCCGACGGCAAGCAGGCATACACGGCCGACGGCATCCCGCGCGTGCTCCGCAGCTCGGGCATTGGCCTCACCGCCTGCGTGTACGTCGACCCGCCGCCCCGCGCCTCGCAGTCGAACGCCCGCGCCAATCAGTCCGGCGGCCCGTGCGTGCAGAACGTGCCCGCCGATGGGCGCGTTGACCCGCCGTCTGCCGGAACCCTCGTGCAGGGTTCTGCGCGCAACGACGCTTTGACGGCGACGCGCCGGCCCGACCTGATCGTCCCCGGTGCCGGGAACGACACCGTGGTGGGTGGTGGGGGCGCGCTGGATATCGTGGATCCCTCGCCGGGCAACGACACGATCAGCGGCGGCGCAGGCCCGGACGACATCAGCGGCGGAACCGGCAACGACACGATTGATGCAGGCCCCGGCCCGTTCGAGATACGCGGTGACCAGGGAAACGACCGCATCACGCAGACTGGCGGCGAGGGCGGCATCTGGGGCGGAACCGGAAGCGACACCATCACCACCAGCGGTGTGAAGGGCAGCGTGGAGGGTGACTCCGGACCCGACACCCTGCGCGTCAGGGGTGATGTGCGGGGAGCGGTGTTTGCGGGCGGCACCGGTTCGGACCGGTACGTCATCGGTCCCGGCAAGGGCTGCGCGGGCATCTTCGAGGCCCCGGGTGAAGGTACCGACCGCGTTGAGACCGCGCGGTGCATCCGCGGCGCACAGAACGTGGAGCAGATCGCCCTCACCGGGTCATCTCCGCTCGCCATTACGACAGGTGACGGCAGTCAGACCATCACCGGCAACGCCGCCGGCAACGTGATCGATGGTGGCGCAGGGAGCGACGTGATGAATGGTGGTGCCGGCAGTGACACAGTCCATCTGGGCTCCGACGCGTACGACACCGCCACAGGCGGTCCCGGCGCCGACCGCTTCGTGCCGGGCGGCACCCCGTCCACCGGGTATGGCACGCAACTGGCGCCGCATGCGCAGTCGCACCGCATTACCGATTTCTCAGCGGCCGAGGGTGATCGCATCGTCCTCACGGCTGCGGCGTTCGGCCGCGAGGTGAGGGCCCTGCGGCATCACTTCGCGGTGGTGTCGGCACCCAATCCCGTCGCCACGTCGAGTCGCCCGACGCTGCTGCACGACCCGCGCACCGGACTCCTTGCGTTCGACCGAGACGGATCGGGTCTGCGCAGCCCGCGCGTGGTGGCGATGGTGCCCGTGGGTACGCCGATTACGCCCGGGACGTTCGAGATCCGATGACACGTCGCGCACGAAAGGGAGTGGCCCTTCTTGCCGGCGTGGTCGCGCTCAGTGCCACGGCCGCGACCGCCTTGGGCGCGTGGTCGGTGTCCACGCAGGTGCCGGCCGATGCGATGGGTGCCCTGCCGATGGCGCTGTCAGTTGATGGGACCGCGGCGTTCGTTGGTCTGCAGCCCGTGGGGAACTTGCCGACTCGCGTGGTGCGTGTGGCCCTGCAGGGCGCGGAGGCCGGCACTCCGCCGACCGTCGACCTGCCGGGTTGGCCGGGGGTGGTCGGCGTGGTCGCCGGTCCGGCGACCGACAAGACCGGCGTGGTGCACCAGTTCGTATGGGCGGTGTCAGCGGGTTCCCCGGCGAAGGTGCGGCAGTTCGAGATCCAGCCGAATGGGACGCTCCGTGAATCGTCGTCGGAGATCGCGCTGCCGATGACATTGGGTTCCGCAACCGCATTGAGCCTGGCACCCAATCCACCGAACCCGATGCAGCGGTGGATCATGATCGGCACGACCACACGCACTCTGGCGCGAGTGCGTGCGGGCGTTGACTCGGGGCTGTCCCCCGTCGCGTCGCGCGACCGCGTGGTGATGGACGGCCCCGGTGGCTTCACGCTGACGGCGGTGGGGACCGCTCCTGACGGCCGTTTCGCCTATGCGGCGATGTCAAGCCCACATGGCGGGTTGAGCACGGTGCAGCGGTTCTTCCTGAACGACGGCAAGGACCCGATGTCACCGGATCTCGGCCCGGACGGTGACCCCATCGACGTCGGGCCGCTTCCGCAGCCGCTGGGTTCGCTGGTGGGATCGCCTGACCCCGCCAACCGGACCATCTACGCGATTGAGGGCGGCACGCTCGGGCAGCCCGGCGCGCTCAGCACCTACGCACTGGACATGTCGACCGGCACGGTGGGTGCGCCGTCGGCCCTGTCCGGGTTCTGGAACCAGTGCGCTGATGCGACCTTCGCGCCAGGTGCGCTGCAGATCACGCCCCAGGGCGACTATCTCGCGGCGGCATTTTCGTCGTCGTCGACGAGTTGCTCCGCGGGATTGAAGTCGTTTCCGACGTCAGTCGGGCAATCCAGTGACTGGAACTCAGGGGGCTTCTCGCAGGTCGGTCAGGTCGCGATTGACGCCTCCGGTGTGGATGCGGTGGCCTCGTCGGCGATTGATGGACGGCTCCACCTCGTGCGCTGGAACATCACGACGCCGCAGTCGCTGCGGGTGACGTTGTCGGGCAGCCGCGCCGGCGGAGTCGTGCAGAGTTCGCTGGGGGGCATCGCCTGCATGCCCGGCATCGACTGCACGCAGCAGTTCCGCAAGGGGGAGACCGTCACGCTGACGGCCTATCCCGCTCCCGGGTCGGTGTTCACGGGGTGGGACGGCGCGTGCACCGGGTCGGACGACGACTGCACCGTCAGGATGACCGCGAGCCGCAGTGTGACCGCTCGGTTCGCCCCGGTGGGCAAGGCAACCCTGTCTGTGGACATCGGCGCGAGCCCGAACGGTGCCACGCGGGTCGTCTCCAGTCCGCCCGGGATTGACTGCCAACTGTTCTCGGGCACGTGTTCGGCGCCATTCCGCAGGGGCACAGCCGTGTCGCTGTCAGCGACGGATCCAGATGGACATGTGCGCTCCTGGTCGGGGGTCTGCGCTGGACAGACCGACGCCTGCGCGTTCGTGATCACGGGCGATGCCTCGGCAGGCGTTTCGATCACGGCCACTGGGCCGCCGCGCCCGGCACCCCGACCGCCCGATCCCACGCCGACCCCGACGCCCACTCCCGGGCCGACACCAGATCCCACTCCGGCGCCGGCGCCCGTGCCCTCGCCAGCGCCCGTCCCTGATCCCCTGCCCGGGCCGAACCCGCCCGCGCCCGGTCCATCACCTACGCCGCCCGGTGCCGTGGCCCTCACCAACCTGAGCGTCTCGCGTGCCGCCTTCACCACGGCGCAGGGCACGTTCGTGCGCTACCGCCTCAACTCGAGCGCCAACGTCCGCATGACCTTCTACAACCGGGCGGCTCCCAAGCGCGTCTACATCTACGCCATTCGAGCCGGCCGGCCCGGCGCGGATGCCGGTCAGAACCGCGTGTTCATTGACGGTCGCGTCAAGGGGCGTCGCGTGCGATCCGGCAAGTGGGTCATGCGCATTTCTGCCATCCGCAATGGCGCAGCCACTCCTCCGGTGAGCCGCCAACTGACCCTGCGCTCCAACTAGCGCACCGACCCGGGACCCACATGACCCTCGCATCCGACACTTCACCCCGTCGCCATCGCCTGCGGGCCAGGGGAATCCTGGCGCTCATCGTTGGCGCGTCGCTTGCCGTCACGGCCACCGCAACCGCCTGCACCAGGGTTCTCTGGAATGACAACTCGGTTGCCGTGCTGGCGTCCCGCTCGATGGACTGGTGGGGATCGTCGCAGTCGCGGCTGCACGTACTGCCGCGCGGCCTGCAGAAGTCGGGCGCCAGCTTCGGCAAGGACAAGATCGTCACCGAGAACCCCGCCAGGTGGACGTCGAAGTACGGCAGCGTGGTGGTGGGCAACTACGACGCCGCGGTGTCGGATGGCATGAACGAGAAGGGCCTGGGCGCACATGGGCTGTGGCTCTGGGCGCAGGACTACGGGGTGCGTGACACCTCGCGGCAGGGTATTCAGGTGGGCATGTGGGTGCAGTACGTGCTCGACAACGCAGCCACCGTCAATCAGGCCATCGCCCTGCTGCCTCGCATTCAGCCCGTGCAGGTACTCATGGACGGCCACACCATCCGGTTGTCGCTGAGCATTGAGGACCGCACCGGTGACTCGGCGGTGATCGAGTACCTCAACGGTGTGCCGGTGATTCATCACGGCCGCGAGTACCGCGTGACCACCAACACCGTGCTCGACGACGCTCTGGCGCTGCTCGCGCCGTACGACTTCTCGAATGCCACGCGCAACATGCCGCTGCCGGGGAACACCAACACCCGCGATCGCTTCATCCGCGCCTCGTTCTACAGCGCGTTCCTCAGCAAGGCACACCCCAAGAGCACGCTCGAGGCACAGGCCGCGCTGATGTCGGTGGCGCGCAATGTGTCGGACCCAATCGGCGCCCCCGGTGATGAGGTGGGCGAGAACGACGAGACCGACTTCCGCACGCTCGCGGATCTCACCCACGGCGTGTACTTCTTCGAGCTCTCGCGCGGGCTTTCCACGCTGCGCACCGATCTTCGTCGCATCGACTTCCGCAAGGGCACCGGCGTGCGCTCGGTCAACCCCATCAACCCGCGCCTGCAGGGCGACATCACCGGCCTGTACCGCGCCGGTGGCGCACCGGCCCCGGGGGTTGTGAGTAAGTGACCACGCGACGAATGCTCGCCCGAACGGCTGGCGTTGCGGCTGCTGTCGCTGTGGTTTTCGCACCGCTCGTCGGGTGCGGTGACACGTCGTCGTCGGTCATTAGTTTCAGCAGGTACTCCGGGGGCGGGCAGGGGCATATCTTCACCATGGCGCCTGATGGCTCGGAAGCGCGCCAGGTCACTTTTGCCCGGGGTGTGCAGGCCCACAGCTCACTGTCGCCCGATGGCGCGAACATCGTCTACACGCAGGTCAACCACACGGGGTCGTCCATTGAAGTTGCTAACCGCTCCGGCGGCGCGCGCACGGTGCTAAACCGGGGCCGTGACTGGAGCATGGTGCCGAATTGGTCACCGGATGGGGAACGGATCGCCTTCACCAGCGACGCCGATGGCAACTACGAGATTTACACCATGGCGGCTGACGGAAGCGATGTGCGCCAGCTGACCTTCACCAAGCCGCCGATTCAGCACGTGGGGCCCAAGTACTCACCCGACGGTTCGCTGCTGCTGTACGCAACCGATGAAGACGAGAAGGACCCGGCGAACCAGCAGGACATCTGGACGATGCCGTCAGGCGGCGGCCCCGGCACGCGGCTCACCCGCGATATCAATGACCGCGAGAGCCGCGGATGGTCACCCGATGGCCGGCGCATCGTCACGCAAACGGTGAAGAACGGCGTGGGCCAGTTGGTGGTGCTGAACGCCGACGGCAGCGATGAGCACCAGATCACCCACTTCCCGGCGGACACCCCGAAGTTCGTCCCCGGGGGCATCTTCCCGGTGATGAGCGGGGCAGTCACGCCTGCGTGGTCGCCGGATGGCGCGTGGATCGCCTTCGCGGCCAACCCTGACGGCAACTACGACATCTACCGCATCCGCCCCGACGGATCCGGGCTCACCCGCATCACGCGTACCGCGCAGCCGGAGTTGTCAGTGGGGTGGGGTCCCCTGGGGGCGTCAGTCCAGTAGCGCAGGGACAACTTCGCATACGAACCATTGTTCGAACGAGCCCAACGCGGGAACACGTCCTATTTTCAATACACGAGTCCGATCGTACCGAAAATGGATGTGGAACATGCCCGAGGCACCTGTGGAGGCGCAACTCATTGCAATGCAGATTCGCGATGAGCTCTATCGGATGGCGACCATCGTGCATGACCCGAGGAACGACGCCAAGGCGCTGATCTCACGTCACATTGATGGGGTCCATGCGCTCATGGGGGCGATTGGCGGCGGGGGCGCCACACCTAGCAGCAACTCCCTGAGATGGGCGCTTGCACACGTGACCCGCCACTTGCCGGGCCTCAAATCGTCTGTTGCCAGGCGAGAGTTGGCCCCATGAGCATCTCGCCCGATCTCAAAGCCACAGCACGGGCAATTGCCGCACGTGTGGCGCATTCGGACATCGATCCACCGAAGGATCGGCGTCGTGACGTGCCGCGGCCGCCCGCTTCTGCAAACCCACCGGCCGGGTGATGGAGTTCTCTCAGCACCTCCCATGCTGAGACGGCGAGGCCCGGGATGCGTCTTAGGTAGATTGATTTCGCAATGCCGACGTCCTCCCACTCGGTGCGCTCGTTTCTGGGGCGTGCGCTCCTCCTCCTCGCCGCCGCCCTCGCGTTGGTGGGTATCGCTGCTGGCCCGGCGACCGCCGCGACCATGACGCTCCCGAGCGGCAAGGTCCTCAAGTACACACCCGTGCGGTCCGACCAGCCACCGGAGATGTCCGCCTTCGACCTCGCCTTCCACAACCTCGACTACAACGGCGGCCCGGTCATGCCGTCCAACACCAACTACACCATCTATTGGAGCCCCGGTGGCCTCTCCGACTTTCCCGCCGGTTACGCCAACGGGGTTGACCAGTACTTCGTGGACTTGGCGCACGACAGCACCCTGTCGCAGGCGAGCGGTGGGGCCGGGCGGCAGAACGTGGAGTCGGTCGCGACGCAGTACAACGACTCACGTGGCAACGTGGCCGCCTACGACTCGCACTTCGGTGGGCGCATCGTTGATACCCAGCCGTATCCAGTACGAGGCTGTACCGCCGCCGCCACTTGCCTGACGACCGCGCAGATGGAAGCTGAGCTCAGCCGTGTCGTTGCCAGCGGTCATCTGCCCACGGACCTCACACACCAATACTTCCTGATCACCCCACCCGGCGTTGAGAGTTGCTTCACCGGCGCGTCTGATTCCGCCTGCTCGGCGGGCACGAGCGGGAGCAACTACTGCGCATTCCATGGCTCCATCGGGTCGGAGGATGATGCCTCGCTCATCTACTCCGTTGACAACTACGTCACTGGGGTTCGCGGTTGCGACGGCGGCTACCACCCCAACGGTGGCTGGGACGGCCTCATCTCGGGGGGCCTGAGCCACGAGCACAACGAGGCCATCACCGACCCGCTTGTCAACAGACATACGGGATGGGCCGACTCCGCGACTGGCCTCGAAAACGGCGACAAGTGCGGCCAGGAGAACGGGCTCCAGGTGATCAACGGGCGCAACTACTGGTATCAGCCGGAGTGGAGCAACTTCACCGGGCAGTGCCTCTACCGGCTGCCGCTCGTTCCCCTGCCGCTTACGGCGTCGTTCACGACCACGCGCATCTCAGGCACAACAGCGACCCTCACGGCCATCACCGATGCCGGTCCGGGAGCGAAATTCGTGTGGATCATCGATGACGGCTCCGACACGATCGAGACCGACTCACCCACCGTCTCTCACGAGTTCCCCTTCACGGGAACATTCAACGTCGCGCTCACAGTGATGCGGTCGGATGGCATGAGCAGGGGCGCGGCGAGCGAGGTCACCCTCGGCACAGCTCCGACCGCCGCATTCGCCGCGCCCGCCGATCTGCTCGTAGGAGACGACGCCACCTTTGACGCGTCCAGTTCCACAACGCCCAATGATGCAATCACTGACTACCGCTGGGCATGGGGCGACGGATCCGCCGATGGTGCGGGCGTCTCGGCGTCGCACCGGTTCAGCGCACCGGGGACGTACGCGGTGTCCCTCACGGTGACTGATGGAATTGGCCTGACCAGCACCGCGACCCATCAGATCGTCGTGGCGTCCCGCCCTGATGCTCCAGCGGCAGTTCCGACCGCGATCAGCGGGGCCTTGAAGCTTGGCTCCATGCACTCCTCGTACACACGACGCTCGGTGATCATCGCCTCGCAGGTGGCGCTCCCGGGACCAGGCACCGTCGTGGCCCGCGGCACTACGCGAAGCGGCACGCGCAGGGCCACTCGCTGTAACTCGGTCTCGCACATCGATTCGGCCGGCACCTACACATTGCGGTGCACTCTCGGGCCGGCATCACGGGCGGGCCTGCGTCACCGGCGCCTCTCCCTGCGTATGGCCATTACCTTCATCCCGGATGGCGGCCCGTCAACGGTGTGGTCCCGCATCATCACCCTGGGGCGCCACACCTAGCAGCGACTCCCTGAGCTGGGCGGTTGCACCCGTGACCCGCCACTTGCCGGGCGGCAGCTCGCCTGTTGCTATGCGAGAGTTGGCTCCATGAGCATCTCGCCCAACCTCAAAGCCACAGCACGGGCGATTGCCGCACGCGTGGCGCATTCGGACATCGATCCACCGAGGGATCGGCGCCGTGACGTGCCGCGGCCGCCCGGGCCGCGGGGGCTTCGGTTCCCCTTGCGCTTCGCACGGCCCCGCACTGCGCTCGGAGCATTCGTGGAACTGGAGCGGGACTATCCCGAGATTGCGTACTTCCGACTGCCCGGAGAACGCTGCTACATGCTCTCCGATCCGGCGCTCATCGTCGAGGTGTTTTCGCGCGGTCGGGAGGTGATGAAGGGCCGGGCGCTGCGCGGTGCCAAGGCGGTTGTGGGCAATGGCCTGCTCACAAGCGACGGTGAGCCGCACCTGCAAAGGCGGCGACTGGCTCAGCCCGCATTCCACCGCGAGCGGATCGCCGGCTACGCCCGGGACATGGTGATCATCACCCTCGAGTGTGAACGGGCGTGGGTGGACGGCGCTGAAGTTGACATCTCAACTGTCATGTCGAAGCTCACCTTCCTCATCGCGGGCCGCACGCTGTTTGGCAGCGACCTGCGTGGCGACGCGAAGGAGTTCGGCGAGAGGCTGAATGCCGTGATGAAGGGCCTCGGCTCGCGGCTTCTCATGAGCCCGCGCATGATCGCGCTCGATGTGCGCATCCCCACCCCGCGGCGCCGGCAGAGCCTGCGTGATCTCGCCACCCTCGACGCCACCATTCTGCGGATGATTGACGAGCACCGCGCAGCGGGCGACACCGGCGATGTGCTCAGCATGCTCATCGCGGCGCAGGAACAGGGCGAGCGCATGACG
>Ga0194048_10001332_pt1 | contig 12230 bp, 9 predicted proteins | sample JunL225m_MetaG_FD_161685 | JGI IMG/M metagenome (GOLD analysis project Ga0194048, IMG submission 161685) | Anoxic zone freshwater microbial communities from boreal shield lake in IISD Experimental Lakes Area, Ontario, Canada - Jun2016-L222-5m | ecosystem: Environmental > Aquatic > Freshwater >...
TAAAAAAGATCAATTACTTTTTGTGATCGAGCAAGATCAGTACATTCAACAAGTCAATTTAACGCAGGCGATTTATAACGAGGCCAAAATTGAACTGGCGCGTCAGCGGGCTTTGTTAAAAGACAATGCAACCTCGCAAGCCTCGGTTGATAAAGCCTTGTCGGCATTTCTGCAGTCTGACGCGAACTTAAAACTTGCGCAATTGAATTTGACTTACACCGAAGTGAAGGCACCTTTTGATGGGCTGATGGGGCGACACTTAATTGATGTTGGTAATTATTTAGGCAGCAGCCCATCGGGGGTCAAGCTAGCGACGATTCAGAAAATCAATCCAATCTATGTTTACTTTTATATCAACGAGCGCGATTTACTGAAATATCAAAAGCGTTACGTCAACGAAGAAAACCGTAAGTCACTCGTGAATACCTTGCCGGTCTATGTGCAGTTGCAAGGCGAAAAGGGTTATCCCCACAAAGGGACGCTAGACTTCGCGGCCAACTTGCTCAGCACAAGCACAGGCTCGTTGCAATTGCGAGCCGACATCCCAAATGACAAGCTCGAGCTGCTTCCTGGTCTATACGGCAAAGTGTTGGCTGAATATGGTGAGAAGCGTCAGGCAGTTTTGATTCCGGGGCGCGCGGTACAGACAGATCAGCAGGGGGATTACATTTTTGTGATGGATGACAACAAAAAAGTCGAACGTCGCGCGATCAAGCTGGGTCACCGATTCGATTCATTGGTTGAAATTCTTCAGGGCTTAAAGGATTCTGAAACCTTTGTGCTCAATGGTTTTATCAATGTGAGCAGTGGTCAAACCGTCAATCCCGAAACGACAACGGTCGCGCCTTTACCTGCACGATAAAACAGTCAGGCAACAGGACACGCCATGCTTTCAAAATACTTTATCGAACGCCCTGTATTGGGCAACGTGATTGCTTTAATTACGATGCTCATTGGTGCGGTTTCTATCTTTGGTTTGCCAATCGCGCAATACCCGCCGATGACGCCGCCGACAGTACAAGTGACCACCAATTGGCCAGGCGCGAGTGCGGCCTTGGTGCAGCAACTGGTTGCCAGCAACGTTGAGAACCAAGTGAACGGCGTGCAAAACATGCTGTACATGGAGTCTGATTCGACGAACGATGGTCGCTACACACTGACGGTGACCTTTGAAGTTGGCACCGACCCCAATATTGCTCAAGTGAACGTGCAAAACCGCGTTGCAATCGCCTTGCCTTCGCTGCCGCAGGCTGTGCAGCGCCAAGGCGTGACGACCAAGGTGCAGTCGACCGCTATTTTGCAGTTTGTGACGCTCACGTCGAGCAATCCTGAGCACGACGCACTATTTCTCAGTAACTTTGCGAATTTGCAGATGCAGAACCGGTTGGCCCGTCTTCCGGGTGTGGCCGCTGCGAATGTGTTTGGTGTCGGCAACTACAGCATGCGCGTCTGGCTGGATCCTGCTCAATTAAATATGCGTAGCCTGACCCCCTCTGATATCAGCGCTGCGATTAGTCGACAGAACGTGATGTTGGCGGCTGGGCAACTGGGCGCACCGCCTGTGCCCACGGGTCAAGATTTTCAACTGACGTTGAACGTGACCAGTGCGCTCGATACGCCCGAACAGTTCGGCCAGATCTTGATTAAGATCGACGAGCAGGGCGAGATGACGCGCCTGCGAGATGTTGCGCGCATTGAAATGGGTAGCCAGAACTACAGTCAGTTCTTTCGCTTAGACGACCGTCCAGCGGGCGGGATTGCGATTTATCAGTTGCCATCGGCGAACGCCATCGCAACGGCGAAGGCCGTGCAAGCAGAAATGGTCAAAATTTCAAAGAATTTTCCGAAAGAAATCAAATGGGAAATCCCGTTTGACACCACTATGTTTGTGACGGCATCGATCAACGAGGTTTACCACACCTTGTTTGAGGCAGGGATTTTGGTGCTACTGGTGATCATGCTGTTTTTGCAAGACTGGCGTGCGACGCTGGTGCCAGCGACGACGGTTCCGGTGACGCTGATTGGCGCGTTTGCTTGCATGGCTGGCATGGGCTTTTCAATCAATTTGTTGACGCTGTTTGCCATTGTTTTGTGTATCGGCATTGTGGTGGATGATGCAATTGTGGTGGTAGAGGGCGTTGCGAAAAAAGTTGAGCATGGCCAAACGCCGCGCGAAGGCGCGATCAGCGCGATGACCGAATTGATGGGTCCAATTATCGGTATTACGCTGGTGTTAATGGCGGTTTTTTTGCCAGCTTCATTCATTGCGGGTATCACGGGTCAAATGTATCGGCAGTTCGCACTGGTGATCGCGGCCACCGCACTGATCAGTGGTATCAACGCGGTGACGCTCAAGCCCACGCAGGCGGCACAATTTATTCGGATCAAACCCGAGAATGAGAAAAAGAATTGGTTCTACGCAGGCTTTGACCGCTATTTTGAAAAAATTTCAAATTCGTATGCAGGCCTTTTGCAAGTGCTGATGAACAATCGTAAAACCGCTTCCGTCGTGGGCGGTTTACTGATCCTGGGTGCAATCGTTGGGTTAATCAAACTGCCAACGGGTTTTATCCCCAATGAAGATCAGGGCTATTTAGTCGTGTCCACGCAGTTGCCTGATGCCTCTTCGCTTGAGCGTACACAGTTGGGTATGCAACAAGTCGTGAGTGCGCTCCAGAAAGTGCCAGGCGTCGATCGCATCGTGTCGATTGGCGGGGTCAATGCCCTCAATAACAATTCGTCTCAGTCAAACGCGGGTGTGATGTATGTCATCTTGAAGCCGTGGGAGGCGCGCGGCAAAGGACAAGATCTCAAAAGTATTTACGTGGGATTGACGACAGCGTTGCACGCAATTCAAGAGGTCAACGCGCAAGTGTTATTGCCTCCGGCGATTCCGGGCTTAGGTTTGTCGGGTGGTTTTCAGATGCAGTTGATGTTGACCGACGGCAGCAACAACTTTAAAAAGCTTGAAGATGCGACTGAAAACTTTTTGGCTGAGGCGCGCAAGCTCCCCGAAATTGGTGTTATTTTTACCCCGTTCAGAAATAATGTTCCGCAGTTAACGCTCAGTTTTAATAGTGCACGTGCCGAAACCTTAGGTGTCTCGATTGGGGATGCGTATGATGTTTTGCAAAACTCGATTGGCTCGTCTTACGTCAATCAGTTTTTTAAATACGGCCAAACATATCAAGTGTTCATGCAGGCTGATGGTAAAAGCCGGGTGACACCCGATCAGATCAGTCGCTTGTACGTGAAGAACAAGGCACGTGAAATGGTCCCGCTCGGTTCGTTTATTGATATTGTCGAAAGCACTGGGCCTGCTATCGCCTCGCAATACAACCTCTACCCAACGGCGGCGATTCTTGGCGCGGGTGCTGGTACTTATAGTTCTGGTCAGGTCATTGATGCGCTCGAAACGCTTGCTAAAACAAATCTTCCGGATTCAGTGACGTATGAATGGACGGCCATGTCCTATCAAGAAAAACTCGTAGGTAGTACGGTTGTACTCGTGTTTGCCTTGTCGATTTTGTTGGTATACCTGGTGTTAGCCGCACAGTACGAGTCGTGGGTCGCACCCATCCCGGTGATTCTGGCTGTGCCGCTGGCTTTGGTGGGCACCGTGATTGCTTTGTTTTTTACAGGCCTTGCCAACAATATCTATGTGCAGATCGGTTTAGTGTTGATGATTGCCTTGGCTTCAAAGAACGCTATTTTGATTGTTGAGGTCGCGCTAGAGGGTAAGCGCGAAGGCTTAAGTTTGGTCGATGCTGCGCTGAGGGCCTCGCACGAGCGGTTTAGACCGATTGTGATGACTTCGATTGCATTTATCCTGGGCGTGGTGCCTTTGCTGACGGCTTCAGGGGCGGGCGCGGCCGCGCGGGTATCTATCGGGATCACAGTGTTTAGCGGCATGATTGCCTCGACTTGTTTGGCAGTCGCCTTAGTTCCGATCTTTTTCGTTCAAATCGAAGGCTGGTTTGCTAAAAAAGAAAATAAAACCTGACGAAAGAGGTTTGCGATGACTCAAGTGGTGAGTGCAGGGCAGTCAATTGGTTTGGTCGGCTTGGGGGTGATGGGCCGTGGGGTTGCTGCAAATCTTCTCAAAAAAGGTTTTGGCGTCGTTGGTCGAGACGTGAACCCTGATGCTTTGACATGGCTTACATCCATTGGTGGGCGCGCGGCTAAGGCCTCGCAAGACATCGCGCAGCAGTGTGAAGTCGTCATCAGCTTCGTGGTCAATGATAAACAGACCGAAGAGATGCTGTTCGGGGCAGACGGACTGGCCGCTAAGCTCAAGCCTGGTTCTATATTGATTACCTGCAGCACAATGGCGCCAAAATATGTGCGTGACCTGGCGCAAAGACTGGCCGCGTTAAAGATTGACTTGATCGATGCACCGGTGACAGGTGGCAAGATCGGTGCCTCAAATGGCACGTTGACGATCATGGTCGCGGGTGACCCGCTTGTTTATGCAAAAATTAAGCCTGTACTTGAAACCTTTGGTACCAAAATCTTTGTCTTAGGCTCTGAGCAAGGCATGGGGAGCCAAATGAAAGTTGTGAACCAACTGCTCTGCGGGGTTCATATCGCTGCAGCGGGTGAGGCCCTGGCGATGGCTAAACGGGCAGGCTTGCCTTTAGACACAACGCTTGAGATCTTAAAAAGTGGGGCAGCGTCAAGCTGGATGCTCGGAGATCGTGGGACGCGCATGATCACTGAATCCTTTGATGATGTGACCTCGGCCGTTGATATTTTTGTTAAAGACTTGGGCTTGGTGCTTGATGCGGCACGTGAGTCGACCTTTGCCGCGTCTATGGCCCATGCTGCATTTTTGCAGTTCACGGCCGCGAGCAGTCATGGCTTAGGCCGACTCGATGACGCTGCCGTGATTAAGAATTACACAGAGTAACGTTAAGCAGTGATGCTTCAAATTTAGAATAACTTTATCGACAAAGAAGAGGCCCGACCATGGCACGTATTGCGTACGCAGATTTAAATAATCCAGAAGCTAAACCGTTAGTGGATCGCATTGTTGCTGAACGCGGCGCTGTGCTGCATTTGTATCAAATGCTTTTGCACAGCCCACCGATTGCGAGCGGTTGGCTGAACTATCTGACTGCGATTCGTCAACAAAGCACGTTGCCCGGTGGTTTGCGTGAACTAGTCATTATGCGTATCGCAGTGCTGAACGGCGCCCCTTACGAGGCTGAACAGCACGCTCCGATTGCCTTGCGCGAGGGCATCACGCAAACACAGCTCGATGACTTGGATAATTGGCAGCAATCGAAAAACTATGATGCGACCCAGCGGGCTGTTTTAGCCTATACCGATGCCATGACAAAAGAGATTCATGTCTCGCCTGAGGTATTTGCAGCGGTCAAGGCAGTTTTGACAGAGCGTTTGTTGGTTGAACTCACGGCAACTGTCGGTGCCTACAACATGGTGTCGCGCTTTTTAGAAGCGCTGCAAATTCATTCGCACGACAAGCGTTAAATGCAGCGGCGCTTCACGTGCGAATAAGCGGTTAGTCAGCAGAAATGTTCGCGCTACGTGCAAGCTCTTGATAGCGCGTCGTTTGCTGCGCCAAATATTGGCTAAATTGTTCTGGTGTCGAGCTTGCGCCTAGCTCGACACCCTTAGCCATAAATTGCTTAACCAGATCTGGCGATTGCAAAATCTTGGTCAATTCAGTATGCAAGCGCTTGATGATGGCTGCAGGAGTGCCCGCTGGCGCAAACAAGCCGTTAAAGGTTGAGTCTTCAAAACCAGTCAGCCCAGATTCATCAAGCGTTGGTACGTTTGGCAAAATAGGCGAGCGTGTTTTGCTTGTCACGCCGATAGCTGCGATTTTTCCGCTTAATACATATTGGGCAGACGTGCTCACTTGATCAAACATCAAGGGGACTTGTCCGCCTAAAAGATCGACCATCGACTGAGCATTACCTTTGTACGGAACATGCAAGTACGAAACGTCTGCCGCACGACTAAATAATTCGGCTGCGATGTGTCCGGTTGAGCCGTTGCCCGATGAAGCGTAGGCATAAAACTTGGGTTGCGCCTTTGACAAGGCGATAAAGTCTTTCAAGGTACGTGCGGTAATTTTTTCAGGATTTACCACAAGCACCATCGGGATTTGGCAGGTGACGGTGATGGGGATGAAATCCTTCAAAGGATCGTAGCCCGCATTTTTTAATAAAACGGGAGCGGTCACAAAGGTTGTTGAGTGCGCCAGTAAGGTGTAGCCATCGGGCGCTGACTTCGCGACAAAATTGGTACCGAGTAAGCTGCTTGCACCAGGTTTGTTTTCAACGATGACTTGTTGGCCCAGCGGCTTGGTCAGCGCCTCAGCGAGTGCACGCGCCACAATATCCACTGTGCCGCCGGGGGCCACCGGTACGATGATTTTGATTGGGCGATTTGGGTACGCGGCGACTTCAGGTGTTTGCGCCTTGACGGTGTTTAGACCAGACAGAGTCAAGAGGGCCGCTGCGAATGAAATGATACTGGTGCGAAACAGGTGCATGGTCAGTGCCTCCAGTCATATTGTTGTGAACGAGGGAACGACTTAAAAGCTATAGAGCCGTGCTGGGTTATCGACGAGAATTTTTTTAATACGTTCAGCGGTTTGTGCCCAAAGCACAACGCGTTGGATGGCGGCCAAGTTATCTTCGTGATGAAATTTTTCAATCACTTCAGGTCTGCGTACTTGACCTTTTGGCGGAAAGGGATGAGGCCAGTCAGTCGCCCAGACGACGCGATCGGGATTGGCATCGATGAGCGCTTGAGCAAAGGGTGTTAAGTCGGTGTAATTCGATGCCTCAGAGACGCGGTACGCTGCTGAAAGCTTGACATAAACCTTACCCGAGCGCACGAGCGACACAAGCGCATCAAAGCCTGGCTGCTTTAAGCCCGCAGCCGCATCAAGCTTGCCAAAGTGGTCAATCACAACCGTCGTTGAGGCCTGCATGATCGTGTCATGTAGGCCGTCAATGACGCCCAAGTTGGTGTACATCTGAATGTGCCAGCCCAGTGGGGCGATTTGCTTTGCGGTTCGCAATAATTGTTGTTGGCCTACGCGAGGATCATTTTGCCCAACCGTCTCTAGGTTTAAACGTGTTCCGCGTACACCTGCTTCGTGCATTTCGGTCAGCGCGGCCAGTGATGTTTGATCATCAATAACAGCCACTCCGCGAGCACTTTTGCCGATTGTGCGCAGGGCCCATAGCAAGCATCTGTTATCGGCTCCGTAGCAGCTGGGGTGAACGATGACAACACGCTCGACACCGATTGATCGATGCATTGTCTGAAGATCTTCGATCGATGCTTCGTCAGGTGTGTAATGGCGGGTTGGAGAAAAGGGAAACAGGGCTTGAGGCGGAAACACATGAGTGTGACAGTCACAAATTCCAGCAAGTCCTTGCAGGGCAGACGTGTTCATTTTAGAAAGTGAGGTCATTGTGATGGCTTAGGAGGCGTAATGTGGAAACCCGCCTGGCTCGGCCTCAAGCAGACGTAGCATAGCGTGCCACTCAAGCTCACCGTAGGGACGACGTACGTTGGGCTGATAAAGGTGGGCTGATTTTTCAAGGACTTCAGCCGTGGGCAAGCTGAGCTGGGTCCCTGCTGCCATTGCGTCGACTTGCGCTCGGCAAGACATTTCAAGTTGATACATGAGGTTAAACGCTTGTTGGACTGAAGCACCGCTTGTGAGCAAGCCATGATTACGCAAGATCATTGCGTTGTGGTCGCCTAAATCACGCACCAATAATTCGCGTTCAGCCAGATCGACTGCCGGCCCTTCAAAGTCGTGATATGCGATGTGATTATTAAAACGACTCGCAGTTTGAGTCATGGGCAGCAAGCCACAGCTCATCGATGACACTGCCATGCCTGCGCGCGTGTGGGTATGAATCACAGCCGCCACATCAGGGCGTGCGGTGTGGATACACCCGTGAATGACGTAGCCCGATACATTGATGCCGTAATCGGTATCAGGTTTGCGCACGATCTCACCTTCAACGGTGATCCGTACGAGGCTAGAGGCGGTGATCTCTTTGTAAAGCAAGCCATACAAGTTGATTAATAGATCTTCAGTGCCTGGGATGCGTGCCGTGATGTGGTTATAGATCATGTCAGTCATGCCATACTTGTCCATCAGGCGATAGCAGGCCGCGAGTGTGACGCGCGTCTCCCATTCTTCAGGGCTGACTTTGCCCTTCAATGGTTCAAATTGTGTTGAAAACTTTTGACTCATGTGGTTCTCCTGAGTGGTTCGTTCGATGTTATCAGGTCAGCCGAAGCGATCGGTAGGCCTTGACGAAATAGCGCTATATTTTTAAACATATGCCCGACCAGGTAGGGCACGTTATCGTAGACGCCCGCAGCAGAGTGCGGTGTTGTCACCACCTGATCCATGAGAAAGAGTGGATTGTCAGCGCGCGGGGGCTCTGCTTCATACGTGTCTAAGCCAGCACCAGAAAGCTGTCCTGTTTGTAAGGCTTGAACTAAAGCGGGCTCGTCGATGAGTTCACCGCGTGCAGTATTAATTAGAATCGCGCCGCGTTTCATTTTTGCAAAGGTATCGCTGTTGAAACGATGGTGCGTTTGCGCGGACAGGGGTGCATGTAAGCTGAGTACATCGCTTTGAGCCAATAGACTGTCAAAATCAACATAGCGCGCCTGAAGGCGGTTTTCGATTTCGGGCGCCACCTGTCGCCTGCTGTGATAAATGATGTTGACATCAAAACCGCTTAGGCGTTTGGCGACATGTTGCGCGATGCTGCCAAAACCGAACATGCCGACTGTTTTACCTTCGAGCTTGCTGCAGACCGTGCGCAGATCAATTGCGTTCCATTTTCCTTCGCGCAAGCCGCGATGCGCGACGGGGAGACGACGCGAAACCGCCAGCATTAACAGAACGGTGTGTTCAGACACGGGAGTAGAGGTTGCGCCGGCCGTGATCGCAACAACAATGCCTTTTTCTTTGGCTGCCGCGAGATCGATCTTGTCAACACCAATGCCCCATTTTTGAATCATCTTTAAACGAGGCGCCTGCCGGATCAAGTCGCCATCCATATAGGTGCCCACGACCATGGCAATGTCCGCATCGGCTAAGAGCTTGGCGTGTTCTTCTTTGGACGTGGTTTGCGCAAAGTTAATTGTGCAGTCAGAGGGCAAGAGGGTGCGCACGACGTCAAGTGTGACGCTGGCCATTGGCGTTAAAAAAGCGATATGCATAGGGATCAAGTTGGTGTGTTCGGCGGTTTGAGCTTAGTTGGGCAGCGCGTGAATGTCACCACGCTCGACGAGCAGCACTTTGATATCCTTTTTAACGATCTTGCCATAGCCAGACTTGGGCATGACATCCCAAAAGAAAATATGGCGCGGCCAACGATATTTAGCGCAACGACCTTCAAGATAGCCAAGTAATTCACTTGCAGCCACCTCGTTAGCCTCTGCGCGTTTCACCACCACGGCCACGCCGATCTCGCCCCACTTGGCGTCTGGCATACCAACAATGGCGACTTCAGCCACAGCAGGATGCGTGAGTAATACCTCTTCGACTTCGCGAGGGTAGACGTTAGAGCCACCCGAAATATACATATCGGATTCACGTCCTGTGATGTATAGCAACCCGCGGGCATCCATTTTTCCGAGATCGCCGGTATGAAACCAACCACCCCTGAGCGCCTTTTCGGTGGCCTCAGGATTGCCGTGATAGCCGGCAAAGACACCGGGCCCACGGCAACAGATTTCACCAATTTCATCTGTCGCAACGCGTTCAAGTTTTTCGTTGAGGATGGCAACTTCCATGCCAACCCTTGGACGACCGCAAGAACCGACATTCGCATTTTCGTCATGATCGTCAGCCGAATGCATTTCAGGTGGAAGCACCGTAATGTTGCCGGTGACTTCGCCTAAGCCAAAGTACTGAACGATTACTTTGCCTAATTTTTCGAGTGCGCGTTTTTGGTCGGCGCGGTACATCGGTGCGCCGGCGTAGACCATGTAGCGCAACGAACTGTGATCGTACTGGTCAACCGCAGGGTGCTCGACTAACATTTTGACAATAGTGGGTACGGTAAACAGATTGCTCACCCGGTAGCGTTCGACAAGCTGCCAGAAAAGCTCTGGATCAAATTTCTCGCTCGACATTAAAATCGTCGCGGCCCCGCGTGCAACGTTTAATAAGGCATGAATGCCCGCACCATGCGATAAAGGCGCCACCGCAATCGAGCAGTCGCGCTGCGTCGTGCCCGGAATAATCTCTGCAAGATGATTGGTCACCACAAACGCCATCTGGCCATGTGTCAGGATGCCGGCCTTGGGTTTGCCTGTCGTTCCTGAGGTATAAAAAAACCAAAGCGGATCATCGTAGTGAACCGTTTCTTCTTGACTAATCGTGCCAAGGTGTTTGGCCACAAGCGCTTCATAAGAAAGCTCTCCCGACCGGGCGTTTCCAATCACAATGACATGCTTAAGCGTTTTGGATTCGAGCTTGACGGCGTCAGTGTGACCATGAAAGATATCTTCAACAATCATTGCAACCGCACCGCTTGAAGCGCCTAAATACGCGACTTCAGGCGGAGTCAGACGAAAGTTCGTGGGGACCCAGACGCAGCCAAGTTTGAAGGCCGTCCAGCAGTTCTCAAAGGTTTGAATGTTATTGCGCGATTGCAACAGGATGCGGTCGCCTTTCTTAAGGCCGAGTTCGCGTAATGCAGCAACCATGGCATCGACGCGAGCATTAATTTCAGACCAGGTCCAGCTTTGCTCGCCTTGGATCAGCGCCGTATGCTGTGGGTAGAGCGTGGCGGTGTGCGTGAGCAACCGCCCCAAGTTCATCGCTTGCGCTGCGTTCACGTTGCTTCCAGCACGCTCAGATAATTTGCGACGGCGGCACCGCCCATGTTGAAGACCGCTCCGGTATGCGCGTTGTTGATTTGCATGTCACCAGCTTGCCCTGAGAGTTGCATGGCGGCCATCACGTGTTGTGACACGCCAGTCGCACCGATCGGATGCCCGCGCGACTTTAAGCCGCCTGAAGGATTAACCGGCAATTTGCCATCTTTGCAGGTGATGCCTTCAAGAATGACCCGAGCGCCTTGGCCGTGGGGCGCCAAGCCCATTGCTTCGTATTCAAGCATTTCAGCGATGGTAAAGCAGTCGTGGGTTTCAACAAACTGAAGATCATCGAGTGTGCGCTGGGCATTGGCCAGGCCTTTTTGCCAAGCCAGTGCTGCGCCTTCAAAGCGTGTTGGATCACGCATCGACAGCGGTAAAAATTCATTGATGTGTGTACGCGAACGCCAACGCACAGCGGGCACCTTGGCGCCTGGAATCGGCTCGTTTGAAAGCACCAGCGCCGCAGCGCCGTCTGAAACCAATGAGCAGTCTGAACGCTTTAAGGGGCCGGCCACAAATGGATTTTTTTCGGAAGGGTTACGACAAAAGTCGAAACCCAGATCACGACGCATGTGCGCGTAAGGGTTGTGTACACCGTTTGAATGATTCTTGGCTGAAATAGCCGCCAGTGCATCAGATTGGTCGCCAAAGCGCTCGAAGTAGCCACTTGCGATTTGCCCAAAGACGCCAGCGAAACCGCCTTCGGTGTGTGCTTCTTCTTTGACAAACGATGCTTTCAATAAGATGTCACCGATTTCTTTGTTCGGCAGACCATTCATTTTTTCGATGCCCAACACGAGGACGCGTTTAAAGCGACCTGCGGCCAGTGCATCGAGCGCAGACCAGATCGCAGCCGAACCGGTAGCACAGGCATTTTCCATTCGAACCGATGGAGTATGACGAAACTCAGGGATCGCCACGCCCATCAGCGCGCCGGTGAAGTCTTGTTGCACAAAACCTGCATTGAAATGGCCTACAAAGATGCCATCGATATCGCTAGGTGTCAGACCTGCACTGGCAATGGCGGGCAGGGCGGCATCACGAATTAACTGCACGAAATCGATGTTATCGAGTTTGCCAAAGGGGGTATGGCCCCAGCCGACGATATAAGGTTGATTCATGGCGATATCCTATTCGTGATAATGGGTATAGGTCTTGGGTGATCCTGCGCGTGCTTTAGATTGAGCCGTCCTGGTTTTGACGCAAGGTGGGGATGCCCACGCCCGAGGCATCAAAACCGCCATCAACTGCGAGTACTTGCCCATTGATGAAGGCCGCCTCGGGGCTACATAAGAAGCCGACGGCATTGGCGATTTCTTCTGGAG